>Ga0307506_10000018_pt1 | contig 76590 bp, 72 predicted proteins | sample 25_S_MG_FD_202175 | JGI IMG/M metagenome (GOLD analysis project Ga0307506, IMG submission 202175) | Soil microbial communities from Populus trichocarpa stands in riparian zone in the Pacific Northwest, United States - 25_S | ecosystem: Environmental > Terrestrial > Soil > Riparian zone > Trees... | reverse complement strand
TCTTCTTGACTCGATTCACCGTGATGCTAAAGAGGATTGCCTTTATACACGAGGGCTTGGAGAGCCCTGCGTGGGCGGGATCTAGAACCTCGATCGTCCCATACACGCGAGCCTCATTCCATGTGCTTCCAGTTATCGGAAAGAGTATGAGCTGACCCAATTCCTTACAATATCTTTCCGTGCTTACGACGACTGCCGGGCGGAGTTTTTTTTCTTCAGTGTCAACAAAGGGATACTCGACGTCTACAACATCTCCGAGTCTATAGATCGTCGGCATCCGATCCCCAAACCAAAGCGAGCAATTCCGACGTCGCGTTCTCCGTCATTTCAACCACACTCGCATCTCGAACCGTTCTCAGGATCGGCATCAACCGGTGGAAGGCTGCCATCACCGGCGCGTAGGATAGGCGCTGTCCCTCCATTAACCTTGCTTGGCGCTCCGCCTTTTCGGCTTGTTCGATGAACCGCTCGGGGTACCCTGACAATTTAGTGCTCCGCGCCTGATTGTGCATTTCAGCGGCAATCTCCTTCAGCTTCTGAATACTTGCACCTATCGTGACTACGGCGTTCTCGTTGTTGCGCGCCGCCTCGTCGATAGCATCAATAAGCTCATCGATGTTACGGGCGCCTTTTTCTTGAACGAGATCGGCCAGTGCGTTGAAGTGGTCAGCCGCCTCCTTAGACCACGCTTCAACAATGGCGGCCCATTCCTCTCTTCCTTCGTCGCTGAGGTCGAGGACAATCTCCGTTAGTGGGCGTGCTTTCCGAGGCGAGGAAGGTATCTCCCTCCAGTGAATCTCTGGGGTGGCATAGCGTAAGTACTCCGCAACGTTGACGTATGGCGGCGGCGTAGAAAAAGACGGCGGGGGGAGAGACGGCGGAAGCGCCATCCGTTGAGTATAGCCGGAGTCGACGTCCAGATGGTACACCATGGCACCATGGTAAAAAAAAGGGGCCGGTCCCTCTCGGACCTCGGCCGGATCGGCGCACTCCAGGAAAAGCTCCACAGCCTCTTTCAGATTGGCCGTCGCCTCTTCGACGGTCGGTCCCTGGCTGGCGACGTCAAGCTCGGGGCAGAGGGCGACGTACAGGTCGCCTTCGCGTTCCAGAATCGCGGTGAAGCTGCTCTTGGGCATCTCGGAAGCTCCTTTGTCCGTGATCAGCTTATCACCTTGAACCTTTCTGCCGGACCCGGCCTCCTACATACTATGGCCCGGACCCTCTGGAGGTCCGCAGGCCATCGACTGAGGCTCTCACGACAGAAGGAGGACTTGATGCGTCCAGGGATCACCCGCCACCTCGCCGGCTCCGTGCTGCTCGCCGGTCTCGCCGCCACCTCGGTGCTCGCCCAGACTCCACCCGCTCCGGCGCCCGGCGCCGCTCCCGCCCGCGGCCCGGTCGCCGAGCTGCGGAAAGCCATCGCCGGCAAGGAGAAGGAGCCGGCGGAGACGGTCTTCAAGAACATCCAGATGCTCAAAGGCGTCCCCGCCGAGCGCCTGCTGTCCATCATGGACGAAGGCTTCCGGCCCGCCCTCGGCGCGAAGTGCTCCTTCTGCCACGACCCGCAGAACTGGGCGAGCGACGCCAAGACCGAGAAGAAGGTCGCGCGGGACATGATGCGCATGGTGCAGGAGATCAACGGCAAGCTTCTGGCGTCGATCAAAGGCCTGGAGAGCGAGCACCCGGCGGTGAGCTGCTACTCCTGCCACCGCGGCCAGGAGAAACCCGCCCTCGCCCCCGAGCCCGCGCCGGGCGTCGCCCACTGATCGCGGCAAGTCCGCCGTACTGACGGTGATCCCTCGGGGGAAGCAACGCTGTCCCGGAGGGATCGCATCATGGTTTCGAGGGAAGCACAGCTTCCCTCGGGTGCTTGCGGCAAGTACAACGTACTTGCATCAATCCCTGGAGGGAAGCTGTGCTTCCCTCATGTACTTGCAGCAATCCCTCCGGGGAAGCCGGGCTTCCCTGGTGTACTTGCAGAAAGTACGGCGTACTTGCGTCAATCCCTCGGGGGAAGCTTCTCTTCCCTCTTGTACTTGCAGCAATCCCTCTGGGGAAGTTGCACTTCCTTCCTGTACTTGCTGCGATCCCCACGGGGATGCTGCGCTTCCCTCCGGTACTTGCTGCAAGTACAGGTGTGCTTGCTGCGATCCCTCTGGGGAATCCCGGCTTCCCTCGTGTACTTGTCGCAAGTACGAGGTACTTGCTGCGATCCCTCGGGACAAGCTTGGCTTCCCTGGAGGACTCGATGCAAAGACAGGTGGACTGGCCACGAACGCTCGAGGGAAGCCGAGCTTCCCTGGGGAGCTCGCCGCAAGTCCACGTGAATTGTCGGTGACCGCCAGCGGGAAGCTCAGCTTCCCGGAGGACTCGCTGCAATCCCGGGTGGACCTCACCCATGGTCTGCGCCCCTCCGTTTGTGGTAGATCTTCCCCATGGCCTTCCACAACGACGAGCCGACTCTGTTCGACTCGCTCAACCGGCGCCCGACGCTCCAGCGGATCGGCCACCAGATCGCCACCTGCGATCCGCCGCAGGTCTTCGGCATCCACGGGGACTGGGGAGCGGGGAAGACGAGCTTTCTCCATCAGCTTCATCATTACCTGGTCGGCGACTGCCCGCAACAGTCGCAAGACGCCCGCGCCAGCGCCAAGGGCCCGGGCTTCGATGTCTGCCCGGATGCTGGGCACGTGACCGTCGTCTGGTTCGAAGCCTGGCGCTATCAGCACGAAGAAGCGCCCATCGTCGCCCTGCTCCAGGAGATCCGCACCCAGCTTCCCTGGTACTCGAAAGCCTTGGGGCAAGGTCGCAAGCTGGGAGAAGTGGCCATCCGCTCGGCCCTCCTCGTTTTCGAGGACCTGACGAAGAAGATCGGCATCCAGGCGTCGAAGATCCAGGAGACCGGAGAGCGCTGGGAGAAGGAGAACCTGGCGACCGTCCTCCCCTCGCACATGATCCGGCAGCACCTGGAGCACTCCCTGGACGCCCTCCTCGGTCAGCCGAAGAAAAAAGGCGCCCCTCGGCCCCGCCTCGTCGTCATGGTAGACGACCTCGACCGCTGCGAGTCCGCCGCGGCTTACAAGCTGCTCGAAGGGATCAAGATCTACCTCAACCTGCCGAACTGCGTCTTCATCCTGGGGATGAACCAGAAGGTCATCGAAGGTGCCATCGCCGAGCACATCCCGAAGACGGACGATCCGGCCCTTCGCGCCCTTCGCGCCCGCGAGTACCTCGACAAGCTCTGTCAGAACATCGAGCATCTGCCGATCCTGCGCCAGCCGGCGGACTTTCTCCTGGGCTTGCTAGCAGGGGTATCTCATGCCGATGCAGTCTGCGACGTGATCAAACAGTACCGCTGTCTGCCTTCGAACGCCCGCAAGATCAAGGCGTATGCGAACCTCCTGCACCGGTACGTATCACGCTTCGAAGCGGGCCTCGCCGCGCCTGCGACGAAGGACAGAACGGCCAGGCTGATCGTGATCTTCTCCTGTCTCTATCAATATCATCCTGATCTCTATCGACTGGTCGAAGCGGACTCCAAGTTCTACCTGCGTCTCCTCGGTTGGTCCAAGGCGGATCGCGCCTTGCCCGATCACCCCGTGTTCCAGGGCCTCGGGCGGACCTCGATGCCGCAGTGGACGGACAAAGGCGAGGCGACGCCGACGGTCGAGCCTTCCTGGTTCGACGCCTTTGCGGACCCGGCCGAGGGGAACATCCTGCGCATTCAACGTCTTCTCTCCGATCTCGGGCCGGTGACGACCACCGAAGTCGAGAGCTATCTGGTGAGCTGAGCGATGGCGCGCATACAGAGCACGGTAGAGAAGGAGGAAGGCCCTGCAGCCTTGGAGCCCTGGCGTGCGCCCGATCTCTCCCTCTTTGTCGATCCGTTTGATGATCTTGCCTTGCTCGGCTATTACGAGGCCGTCGCTAAGTGGCACGGCTACGCTCGATTCCTCGGCCTTCCACATCTGCGGGAGAACGCTGACCAGCCGCTCTACGAGCTGTACGTCGAGCCGTTCCTCACAAGGGAGCCGGTTTCTCCGGAGCGGCCTCCCAAGGAGTGGGTGGAGAAAGCGCAGCCGTTGCTCGCGATTCTCGTGGAGATCCCGCGGCTGGTGGTCCTCGGCGATCCCGGCTCAGGCAAGTCGACCCTGGTGAGTTGGATCGCCTGGCAACTGACGCAGTCGCAGCCAGGGCCTTGGAGAGAGCGGCTGGGACCGCTGGTTCCCCTTCCCATGATTCTGCGAGAGATGGAGCTCCACTCCAGCCTGGACGCCGACGGTCTTCTGGCTGCGTTCGTCGCTCATCCGGTCGCGGAAAAGCTGCGGGCGGCGCCCGATCTCCTGCGCACGCTTCTGGACCGCGGTCAGGCGTTCCTCCTGCTCGACGGCCTGGATGAAATTGGCAATCTTGAGGTGAGAGAAGCCCTGCGGGACGGGGTTTTCGCGCTTGCCGAGCGTTATCCATCCTGCCGATTTCTTCTCACCTCGCGGATCGTGGGTTATGAGCAGGTGCCGGTCGACTTCGAGCCGCGGAAAATCAATATCCGCAAGAGAGAGAGATTCCACCTTTTGGAGAGCCGGCGCTACGTTGCACCCTTCACAGACGATCAGGTCGAGCGGTTCGCCCACAACTGGTATGCCCGCCGGGAGGTTGCAGAGGAGCTCCGGAAGACAGGCGCACGAGATCTCGTGTCGGCGATCCATGGCAGTGAAGCCACGCTCCGTTTGGCCCGCATCCCGAATCTCCTCACTTTGATGGCGCTGATCCATCGAGTCCAGCGCCGTCTCCCGCACGGCCGGGCGCTTCTCTTTGAAAAGATCGCCGAGGCCTATCTCGAATCGATCGATGCGTTCCGAGGTATTCAAGAGGTCGACTATCCGCTCGCGCAGAAGAAGCGATGGCTGGCATATGTGGGCTTTCAGATGCAACGTCGACGCAGCGAGAAAGGTGGCGCGGCCTTGCCGGAGGTCCTGGTGGATCAACAGACCGTCGAGACGTGGATACTGGAGGCAATGGCCGGTTCGGCCCGTGGCGCCGATCCTCGGGCTGCCGGGAAGTTCCTCGATTACATCGGTCGCCGTAGCGGTCTCCTGCTGCCGAGAGGTGAGGGCCTGTTCGCCTTCACTCACCTTTCTTTCCAGGAGTATTTCGCCGCGGTCTATCTTGCGGAGCAGGTGACCTCACCTCGGTGGTTGAGCGGCAAGGCCGCTCCTGAGGCTGGGCCAGATAACCTCAAGAAATATGCTAACGAAGTTCCTTGGGGTGAGAGCCTCATGCTGCTCTTCGAGTTGTTGGCGGATCGAGCTGAGTGGTCCGATGAGCTGGCACAGGTTCTCTTCGGAGAAGATTTCAAGAAAGTTTACGAAGAAGGCGAGGACTTTCGTGCCGCACTTGCGGCTGACATTTCGGTCGATCCTTATTCCGGATTGACGAAGGAGAACAGGACAACGGCTTGGAAAGCTTGCTGGCGTCAGGTGATCACAAGGACTCATGAAAAATTTTCGTCGCCGAAAATAATTGGCTTTAGCACGGTTGTTTTGGCTGCTTTGTCTCATTCGGATTTATCTGAGCTGCCAGGAGTCTGGCGCGCCTTCGAAGAGGTGCTGAAGGATCTTCGGCCGGTTAGTCTTAGTCTGCGAAACTGTCAAGGAATAGAAATGGAGACGCTCTCAGAGATTGGCCGGATCTCCGAGCTTCAGAAGCTTGATCTGGGCCGGACATCGTTGGTCAATGTGAGTCCACTAGCGACTCTAGTGAATCTCCAAATGCTAAGTCTGAGCGAGACATCTATAGGCGACGTGAGCCCGCTGTCAGGACTCATGAATCTAGAGAGGCTCTATCTAGATGAGACGTTAGTGAGCGATGTGAGCCCCCTGGCGGGTCTCGTGAATCTCCAAATTCTCAATTTGAGAGGGACGTTGGTGAGCGATGTAAGTCCACTTTCTCATCTTGAAAAATTAAAGGTGGAACGGTAACTCTCACACTCGCCCCGCCACACTCGCCGCCAGCAGAAGCTGCGCCGCGTAGTACACCGGATACCCCCACAGCTTGTTGAGGAACCCCGGCTTCACGAAGCGGTCCCGGGCCACCGAGAGGTCCGAGAGAAAGAACGTGAAGGCCCCCAGGAAGCCGATCAGGGGCTCTCCGGCGGCGAGGGAGCCGGCGGCGAGGGCGACCATGAGGGTGATGACGGCGATGTAGAGGCGCACGGGGATATGGAGGCTGCGGGGGACGAAGGGGTAGAGCCAGCGGTCCACCGCGACGGCGATGACGGCGAGGAGGGCCAGGGCGACGGCGGTCCAGGCGGGGGCGTTGTCGCGCAGGAGGAAGGCGGCGCTCAGGGCGACGTGGCAGAAGAGGAAGGCGGCGAGGCCGGCGACGAAGAGGCCGTCGCGGTGGGGGATGAGGAGCACGTCTCCCAGCCAGGAGAGGACCAGGGCGATCAGAATCGCCCGGCCGTAGCCGCTGTGGAGGGCTCCGGCGGCGATGGCGGCGGCCACGAAGCCGGCGGAGGCGAGCGGCTTGCAGAGCCAGACGACGCGCTGATCGTTCCGGCCCTCGGCGACGAGCAGGCCGATCAGGAAGAACACGGTCATGCCGATCCAGGGGAGCATGGCGATGTATCCCCCAGGCTATCATTTCCTGATAGGCTGCGCCCATTCGCGGGAGGACTCACACGATGCCGGCAGCGCCGAAGATGCGGTCTCTCTTGATCCTGGGCCTCAGCACCCTGCTCCTGGCCACCCTCGCCACCTCCGGCTTCGGCCGGCAGGATCCCACGCCAACACCTGCGCCACCGCCCTCTCCGCCGGTCCCGATCCTCAGCGGCAACCTGCCGCTCACGGTCGTCATCCCGTCCGCCGTGTCGAGCCCGGAGCAGGCGCGGCCGTTCTTCGACAGCTTCTCGTGGCAGTCGTTCATCGCCCTGAGCTGGCCGGCGGCGAAGACTCCGCGGGGGACGCCGAATCAGCCGAACGATCCGTCCGTCTTCCTGAAGGCGGCGAAGGGGACGCCGACCGTCTGGGGAACCTACAAGGAAGACTTCGAGCTCTTCGACCAGGGATCGAACCGGCCGGCCGCCTGGGAGGCTCCCAACACCTCGGTCGGCGTATGTACGGCCGCGAAGACGGGGCAGAAGGTCTTCGTCCGCTACACCAAGGGCGACAGCGTGGTGGAGATCCAGAACCAGGCGTTTTCCTATCCGCTGATCGATCAGTCGAAAAACTATGCGGTCTACGAGATCCGCTTCAACCAGGCGCAGTACAACTTCATCCGCGGCACCGATGCCGATCCCACCTCCTGGCTCTACCTGGCGAAGAACCTGGCGGCCAAGGAGCCGATCTCGATGCCGATGAGCGCGCCGCCGAGCACTCAGGGGGCGCTCATGGTCAAGGCGGGATGGAAGATCATCGATCCGAAGAAAGACAACGCGGCGCGCTTCTATACGGTGAGCGCGCAGGTCTACGATCCGCTCAGCAAGAAGTGCAGCCCGCAGACGGTGGGCCTGGTGGGCATCCACATCGTGCAGAAGCTCGCCGCGTTCCCGCAGTGGATCTGGAGCACGTTCGAGCAGGTGGACAACGTCACAAAGTCGTTCAACAACGGCACCAGCACGCCGCCGACCATCGGCGGCTATGCGAACCGGCCGCCCAATCCGGCGCCGCAGCTCCAACTGGCGAAGGACCGCGCGCCGGTCCAGGTCACTCGCTTCAATCCGATTCCGGACAGCACCGCGGCGCTCAACCCGAAATTCCAGAAGCTGATGGGAAAGACCGTCTGGCAGTACTACCAGCTCGTCATGACCCAGTGGCCGACCCAGCCTTTGAATTTCAAGACCATGGAAGCCGGCGGCATCTATCCGCAGAATTCAGGCGGCGCGTTTCCGGTCAACGGGGTGACGAATACGGTGATGGAAACCTACTTCCAGTCGCAGAACGACGCGGCGGGCGCGGGCGGCAACAGTTGCATGAGCTGTCACTACCGGGCCGGCCAGGCCGACTTCAGTTGGACCCTGATGCGCAGCGCGCACTGAGGAGAAAATCGATGGCGCAAGCTTCTTCTCCAGTCTCCGACTGGTGGATGTTCCACGGCGATCCGGCGCACAGCGGCCTCGTCACCGGCAGCTCGATCACCAGCGCCAACGCCGGCACGCTCGCGACGCTCTTCGACGTCGAGCTCGACGGCCCGATCCTCTCGACGCCGGCGGTGGTGGCCGGCTTCGTCTACGTGGGGACGGCCAACAGCCACATCGCGGTGGGATCGAACGGCGGCTCGTTCTATAAAGTCGAGCTCGCCACCGGCAAGATCGCCGCCGTCTTCCATTGGGACATCCCGGCCGAGGAGCGCGACACCCACGGCTTCTGCGGCATGGGCTGCACACCCTGCGTCACCGATGGGCGCGTCTACTGGAGCGCCTTCAACGGCAAGATGTACTGCCTCGATCAGGCCACCCTGGAGCTGCTCTGGGTCACCGATCTGCGCTACGCGGATGCGCTGCACAACCAGCCGGTGACCAACGACCTCGGCGCCGAGCAGGGGATGCCGCCGGCCGCCGGCTGGTCGTCGCCGGTGGTGGTGAACGGCAAGCTCTATGTCGGCATGGGCGAAGGGGAGAACCCGTTCCTCTATGGCTTCGTCTACTGCCTCGACGCCGCGACCGGCGACGTGGTGTGGATCTTCTGCACCTGCCAATTCCAGGCGAACCAGGCCAACCAGCCGAACCAGCTCCCGGCCGAAACCCTGAGCGGTCCGCCGCCGGCCGGCTTCACCGTCTTCGACGGCACGCCGGTGACCCTGGGCTGCTCGGTGTGGGGGGGCATCGCCTACGACGAGACGCTGAGCCGGATCTACTGCTCGACGGGCAATCCGAATCCGGACTCCGAGCTGCCCAGCCCGGGGACCTCGAACGGCCTCCTCGTCCTCGACGCCGGCACCGGCACGTTCGTCGGCTTCGTGCAGTTCCCGCCGCAGAGCAGCTACCGCGTCACCGACATCGACGTCGACGTCGGCGGCGCGCCCACCCTGTGGACCGACGCGCAGGGGAACCGGCGCGTCGGCCTCGGCTGCAAGAACGGCTCGTACATGGTGCTCGACGCGAAGACCCTCGAGCCGCTGGCCCTGCGCCAGATGCTGCCGTTCTACAACGACGGCGGGCAGATCGCGACCGTCGACCCGCACGGCACGCCGGACCAGGTCAACAACAACGTGATGAATCCGCGCGTGCCGAACGAAGTCTCGAACGCCAACCAGGGCGAGAACTACTCGGGCACCTACAGCACCGCGGCGATCCATCCCGGGACGCAGCGCCTGTTCATGGGCGTCGGCGGCAACAACTACCATCCGCTGGCGCCGGGGATCGACACCGACACGACCCCGTTCCTGCGCGCCATGAGCTGGGACGACCTGTCGGACGCCTGGCCGCTCGATGACAACGATCCGAAGCGCTATCTCAAGGCCCGGCCGCCGATGTACACCAACGCCACCGAGTCCGGCCTGAGCGTGCCGGCGGTGGTCAACGACGTAGTGTTCATGGCGACCACGATGATCACCGTCTACGCCTTCGCCGTCGCCGACGGCACCCCGCTCTGGCAGGACCAGCTCGGCTCGGAGACCGGCGGCTTCAACGGCGGCTACGGCTACTGCATGGGACCGGCGGTGTGGGGCGATTACGTGGTGGCCGGCGGGCTGATCTACGGCCGCAATGGCGGCCTGCTGCGGATTTACAGACTGCCGCAGAGCTGACCGATCTCCGATATCGATCTCCGATATGACCGGGCTTGGGACCGTCCTCTTCCTCGGGCTGCTGGCCGGCCTGGACAACCTCCAGGTCGGAGCCGGCCTGGGGCTCGTCCGCATGGAGCGAGCGCGCCGGCTCGCCCTCGCCGGCTCCTTTCTGCTCTGCGAGACCGCCATGCCGCTCGCCGGTTTCGGTCTCGGCAGCCTGGTCCAGCGCCTCGCCGGCCCGCTCGCCGAAGGGATCGGCACGCTGGTCCTCGCGCTCTGCGGCGGGTTGATCACCTTCGCGGCGTTGCGTGAGAACAGGAAGGAAAAAAAGGAGGAGGAGAAGCGGATCGGGTCCGGCTGGCTGCTGCTCATCGTCCTGCCCCTCTCGCTCTCCTTCGACAACCTTTTCGTCGGCCTCGGCCTCGGCTCGCTGGGCTATCCGGTCGTCGTCTCCTCCCTCCTCATCGGCGGCGTCAGCGGCGGTCTCGGCTGCGTCGGGCTGCTCACCGGCGACCGCGTGCGGCGCTGGATTCCCGAGTGGGCCGAGCTGCTGAGCGGCGCCTATCTGGTGGCGCTGGCGGTTTTCCGGTTCTGGAAGGATCTGGCGTAGGCCGATGGAGCGCATCGCAGAAGGCCTCGACTTTCCGACCAGCCTCGCCTTCGACGGCGAGGGCACGCCGTGGATCGCGGAGTCAGGCCTTCCCTTCGGCGGCGCTCCGGCCGGCGGGCGTATCTTGCGGATCGGAGAACGAACGGAGACGCTGCTCACCGATCTGCGCTTTCCGGTCAACGGCCTCTGCTTTCACAACGGTGGCTTCTACATCTCCGAAGGCGGCTCTCCCGGCCGCATCAGCCGCTGGGTATCGGATCAAAAGCAGAGCGGCGAACGAGTCACGGTCCTCGACGGCCTGCCCGGTCTCGGCAACTACCACACCAACATGACCGTCGTGGGACCGGACGGCAAGCTCTGGTTCAGCCAGGGAGCGATGACCAACAGCGGCATCATCGGCCTCGACGCCTACGAGCTCGGCTGGCTCGGCCGCCTGCCGCACAACTGCGACGTCCCGGGCTACGACGTCGTCCTCACCGGCGCGAGCTGCGAGACCGCCAATCCCCTGGATCTCACCGCCGACAGCAAGACGCGGACGAGCGCCTTCTCTCCGTTCGGCGTCACCGCCGAGCCGGGCCACCGCCTCGCCGGCCGGGTGCCCTGTACCGCCGCGGTCCTGCGCTGTGCTCTCGACGGCTCGGCCCTCGAGCTGGTCGCCTGGGGGCTGCGCAACGCCTACGGCCTCGCCTTCCTGCCCGACGGCCGCCTGCTCGCCACCGACCAGGGAGCGGACGACCGCGGCAGCCGGCCGATCGGCAACGCGCCGGACGTGCTGTTCGAGGTGAAACCGGGAGCCTGGTACGGCTGGCCCGATTTCGTCTCCGGCGTGCCGGTCACCGATCCGCGCTTCCGGCCGACCCGCGGGCCGGCGCCCGACCTCCTCCTGGCCAACCACGCCGAGCTGCCGCCGCCGGAGAAGCCGCTCCTCGAATTCGCCGTCAACGCCGCGGCCACCAAGCTCGCCGTGATTCCTGCGACGGCCACCCGCTGGCCCGGCCAGATCCTGGCTGCGCTCTTCGGAGACGAGCGGCCGATGACCGGCCCGGCCGGGCCGAAGGTCGGACGCACGATCGTCCGCATCGATCCCGCCGACTGGTCGCTGCATCCGGTGCTCTCAGAATTGGGGACCGGACGCGTCCCCTTCCTCCGTCCCATCGACGTCGCCGTGCAGGGCGATTCCGTCTACGTCCTCGATTTCGGAGACTTCGAGATGGTGGCCGGCGGCGGAGTCGAAGCCCGGGCCGGCACCGGCGCCCTGTGGAAAATCGCCCTGCATGATCTTTGAAGCGATCTTTGAAGGAGAAGCCTCATGAGACAAGCCATCCAGTACAGGCAAGCCGCCCAGAAGGCCCAACCGGCCCCCGCTTCGGCCGCCCCAGCCGCCCCGCCCCAGCCGGCCCCGGTCTCCTTCGCGACCGACATCATGCCCATCTTCAAACAGTTCCAGGGCCCCATGATGTGGCGCCTCGACCTCACCTCCTACGAGGCGGTGATGGCCAACGCCGCCACCATCTACGGCCGCATCTCCAACCCCGGCAACCCCATGCCCCCGCCGCCCTTCCCGCCGCTCACGGCGGCGCAGATTGAGATGTTCCAGAACTGGATGAATCAGGGGTGCCCGCCGTAGGGGGGAGGGAAAGGACTGCAAGGACTTCAAGGACATAAAGGACCGCAAGGACTGCAAGGACCAAGGAGTCTTTTTTTTGTCCTTGCAGTCCTTGCAGTCCTTTATGTCCTTGTCTGTTTTTCGGGAATCATCCACCACGCGCTGAGCGACGCCAGCAGCGCCAGGCCGGCGATTGCCAGCATGACGCCGCGATAGGCGGCGAGGAACGACGCGGCGGCCACCGCGCGGCCGAGGACGGCGATGGCGAGGAGGCCGGCGCCGCGGGAGATGGCGGTGTTGATGCCGGAGGCGAGACCGGCGTGGCGCTGCTCGACGGCGCTGAGGACGGTGGTGGTCAGCGGCGCCACGCAGACGGCCATGCCGAGGCCGAGCACGAGGACGGCCGGAAAGTAGGTCGTCCAGTAGCTGCCGCCGGTTCCCGGGAGAGCGAAGAGAGCGTAGCCGGCGGCGGCGATCAGGGGGCCGAGGATCAGAGAGCGGCGCGGGCCGTAGCGGTCCGCCAGCGCTCCGGACCAGCGCGAGAGCAGGAACATCACCAGGATGAAGGGGAGGAAGGCGGCGCCGGCGGCGGTGGCGGAGTAGCCTTGTACCTGGATGAGATTGAAGGGGAAGAAGAAGAGCGCGCCGCCGAGGGCGGCATAGAGCCAGAGGGTGAGCAGGTTGGCGCCGGAGAAGGCGCGCGAGCGGAAGACGGCGAGCGGCATCATCGGATGGGCCGACCGCGCCTCGACGGCGAGAAAGCCCGGCAGCGCTACGATGCCGAGAGCGAGCGCGCCGAGCACCCAGGGATCGCGCCAGCCGCGGTGTGACGATTCGATCAGGCCGAAGGTCAGGCCGCCGAGGCCCAGGGTGGCGAGCGAGGCTCCCGGCCAGTCGGTCCCCGGATCAACCTCCGCGTCTTTCTCTTCCTGCTTTCCCGGTATCCAGCGTAGCGCGATGACGATCACCGCCACGGCGAGCGGCAGATTGAGCGCGAACACCCAGCGCCACGACGACGTGTCGATCAGCCAGCCGCCGACGAGCGGCCCGACCGCCGCCGTGATGGCGCCGAAGGCGGACCAGGTGCCGACCGCCTTGCCGCGTTTCTCCGGGCCGAAGGAGGAGGAGAGGAGAGCCAGGCTCCCCGGCACCAGCAGCGCCGCCGCGACTCCCTGCACCGCCCGCGCCGCGATGAGCTGAGCGATCGTCGGCGCCAGCCCGCACCATCCGGAAGCCACGGCGAACCCGGCGACACCGATCAGAAAGACCCGCCGCCGGCCGAAGCGGTCCCCCAGCGAGCCGCCCACCAGCAGCAGGGCCGAGAGAAAGAGAGCGTACGCCTCGACCACCCACTGCACCTCGGAGACCGTGGCGCCGAGGTCGCGCTGCAGGGCGGGCAGCGCCACGTTCACCGCCGAGCCGTCGATGAACGCCATGCCGGAGCCGAGGATGGTGGCGGCGAGGATCCAGGGGCCGGCGTCGCGCGGGTGGGCCATGCCCTATCTTCCCACAAGGAGCCTCACCCCCCGGCCCCCTCAGTGTCTTCAGGGGACGGGGGTGAGGCCGCTTACGTCAGCTTCGCCGCGATCTCGCGGATCGTGGCTTCGAGCTCGTCGAGGCGCTGCCGCTTGGCCGGCAGCTTCGCTTCGACGTCGGTGATCTTGGCTTCGAGGCCGGCGCGCAGCTCCTCGCTGCGCTCGCCGGGGTGGACGTCGGCGAGATTGGCCTTCCAGCGCTGGAGGTTCTCCTCGTCGCGCTCGATCTGCTCGCGCACCCGGTTGGCCTGCTCGCGCTTGCGCTCCAGGGCGTCGAGCATCTGGTCCTGCCGCTTGCCGACGTCCTGGTTGCGCTGCGAGAAGTAGGCGGCCTGGCGCTCGAAGAAGAGGTCGATCGCGGCGCGGAAGCGGCGCCAGACGCTCTCCGCCTTGTTGCTCGGCGCGGGACCGATCGTCCGCCACTCCGCCTGCACCTCCTTGATCATCTGCACCGTGGCCTTCCACTGCGTCGACTGGCTGAGCTCCTCGGCGCGGGCGACCAGGGCCTCCTTGCGGCGCAGGTTCTCCTCCTGCTCCTTGCGCAGCGTGTCCGAGTGCTCCTTGCGGTGCGCGAAGAAGACGTCCGCCGCCTTGCGGAAGCGCTTCCACACCGCGTCCGCCTGCTCGCGCGGCGCCGGCCCGACCGCCTTCCACTCGGCCTGGAGAGCCTTGATGGCCTCGGCCGTGCCCTTCCAGTCGGTGGACTGGCTGAGCTCCTCGGCGCGGATGCAGAGCGCTTCCTTGAGATGGAGGTTCTCCTCGGTCCCCTGCGACGACTCCTTGCGATGCTCCTGGAGACGCTCGAAGAACGCATTGCCCGCCTTGCGGAAGCGCTGCCACAGCTCCTGCGAGCGCTCCTGGGGAACGGGGCCGATCGTCTTCCACTCGGCCTGGAGGGACTTGATGGCCTCGGACGTTTCCTTCCATTCCGTCGACGGGCTGAGCTCCTCCGCCTTGACGGCGAGCTCTTCCTTGCGCCGGTAGTTCTCGTCGAGCTGCTCCTGGCAGAGAGCTTCGAGGCGCTGGAGGCGCTCGATGAGCGCGCCGCGGTCTTCCGGCGGCTCCGGCGGCTCCGGCGGCTCGGCCGCCGTGGTCTCTTCGGGGGCTCCTTCCGCGCTTTCCGCTCCCTCCACGCTCTCCGCTTTGTCCGCGGCCACCGCTTCGGGGGCCGGCGGCGCGTTCTCGATCCGCTTGCGCAGAGCCTGCACGCGGGCCACCAGGCGGGCGCGGTCCTGCGCCGCCTCCACCTGCTGTTCGAGGGCCTCGACGCGGCTGGAGAAGCGCTGCGGAGGAGCGGGCGCGCCGGCTACCGGCGCGTGGCCTTCGTGGGCTTCATGATCCGCCTCGGCGGACACGGGCTCGGCCGGCTCCGCATGCTCCGGCTCGATCGCCGGCAGCGGCGCGCCGTCCGAGGCGGCGGCCGGGAGATCCTCTGGGGAAGGGGCAGGCGTCTCGTCTATGGAAGCCAGGGAAGCCAGGGGAGCGTCTTCGTTCTCGGGGATGTCCGCTTCGCGGTCGTGTGGGTCGGTCATACAGGCTCGGTTCCTTCTCGTTGTGGGCCTAGAAGATATCGCATCGCGCCCGGAATGGAACCCTCTTGCTAGACTCTCGTCCAACTTCGGGAGCCTGGCATGCACCGCTTCTCTCTGCACACCCTGCCGGCCCGGCCGTGGAAGAACGGCGGCGGCACTGCTCGCGAAATTACCGTGATTCCACGCGGTTCTTCCTGGGCGGATTTTACCTGGCGCGTCAGCGTCGCGGAGATCGCTCAATCCGGTCCCTTCTCGTCCTTTCCCGGCATCGACCGGCAGATCCTTCTGCTGGACGGCGCGGGGGTGCGCCTCCAGGCTGCGGCGGGTCTCGATCAGGATGCCATCGATCACCGGCTCGACGAGCCCCTGGTCCCCTTCGCCTTCGCCGGAGAGGCGGCGATCACGGCGACGCTACTCGACGGTCCGTCCCGGGACCTGAACGTGATGACCCGCCGCGGCGTGGTGCGCTCGGAGGTCCAGGTGGCGCGGAGCGATTTCGCGGCCGCCGCCTGCGACGGCCTGGTCCTGCTCGCCGTACGGGGCACCTGGGAGGGCGCCGGTGCCGAGCCGGTGAGCCTGGCGGCGGGGGAGGGCGCCGTGCTGCCGGAAGGGACCGCCGGCCTGCGGCTGGAGGCGGTCGAGGCCGGCGGGGCGCTGGTCGCCGTACAAATCCTGCGTTGGTAGATCCTCCCCTTCCTCTGTTATTCTCTCGCCAACTTTTCTGTTTGCGGGAGATCTCTATGCGCTGGTTCGTCCGGGGGGACGTTGATGGTTTCTTTGGCCTTGCTCTCGACAATCTCGTCCAGCTCTTGCTCATCGACTCCTTGTGTCGCGGCGTGTTGGGCTTTCCCAATGCGCTGATCTACGGCCGGGTGCTTCCGGGGGTGGCGGTGTCGCTCCTGGTGGGAAACCTCTTCTATGCGCGGCAGGCGGTGCGGCTGGCGCGGCGGACGGGGCGGCAGGACGTCTGCGCCCTGCCGTACGGGATCAACACGGTCTCGCTGTTCGCCTTCGTGTTCCTCGTCATGCTGCCGGCCAAGCTGGCGGCGGAGGCGGCGGGGGCGGCGGATCCGGTGCGGGTGGCGTGGCAGGCGGGGCTGGTGGCCTGCCTGGGGTCCGGGCTCATCGAATTCGCCGGCGCGTTCGTCGGAGAGCGGGTCCGCCGCTTCACGCCGCGGGCGGCGCTGCTGTCGACGCTCGCCGGGATCGCGGTGACCTTCATCTCGATCGGATTCCTGTTCCGGACCTACGCGCGGCCGGTGATCGGCCTGACGACGCTGGCGGTGGTGCTGCTCACCTACTTCGGGCGCGTGCGCTTCCGCGGCGGTCTCCCCGGCGGCTTCGTGGCGGTGGCGCTCGGCACGCTGATCGCCTGGATGACCGGCGTGGCGCCGGTGGGGGTGCGGCCGGACGTGGCGGCGGGGCTCTATCTGCCGATCCCCGTGATCGGCGACCTGATCGCCGCGCTGCGCGGCGGGCAGTGGGTGGCCTACCTGTCGGTCATCCTGCCGATGGGCCTCTTCAACGTCATCGGCTCGCTCCAGAACGTCGAGTCGGCCGAGGCGGCGGGCGACGCGTACTCGACGCGGTCGTCGATGGCGGCCAACGGCATCGGCACGCTCGCCGCGGCGCTCTTCGGGTCGTGCTTCCCGACCACCATCTACATCGGCCATCCGGGGTGGAAAGCTCTCGGCGCGCGGGCCGGCTACTCGGTGCTCAACGGCCTCTTCTTCACCGCCGTCGGCCTCACCGGGACGCTGGCCTACATCGCCTGGGCGGTGCCGATCGACGCCGGCATGGCGATCGTGCTGTGGATCGGCATCGTGATCACCGCGCAGGCCTTCCTGGCGACGCCGCCGGAGCATGCGCCGGCGGTGGTGGTGGGGCTGCTGCCCGGCATCGCGGCCTGGGGCGCGCTGATGGCGAAGAACGGCCTGCGCGCGGCGGGCATGGGGCTGCCCGGACGGCTGCAATTCTCTCCCGAGCTGATCCCGGCCTTCCTCAGCTCGGACACCTGGATCCACGGCGCCTTCGCCCTGGAGCAAGGCTTCATCTTCAGCGCCATGATCCTCGCCGCCCTGTCCGTCGAGCTCCTCGAACGCCGCTTCCGTTTCGCCGCCTTCTGGTCCGCCGTCGCGGCCGGCTTTTCCGCGCTCGGCCTTATGCACTCCTACCGCTGGACCCCCGGCGACACCGTCTTCGCGCTCCAGCCGGCGTGGCCCTGGGCGGCCGGCTACGCGGTGATGGCGGTGATCTTCTTCCTGGCGCCGTGGATCACGGTGGAGACGGAGGAGGGCGGGCACTGAGGGCCCTCACCCCCTGGCCCCCTCTCCCGTGCGTGCCCCCTCCCTCCCACCCCGAACGGGAGAGGGGGAACGCCTGCGGAGCGTCCTCTCTCAAAGCTGTTTTTTCGCCTTGGGTGGTGGCGCCCTCTCCCGCTCGGGGCGGTGGGCGGTGGCACGCGCGGGGGAGGGACGGGGAGGGGGCGGGCGGCGGGGCGCTGAAGTTGATGTACTCACCGCCCGCCCACGAAAATCTTCCGCACCGTCTCGATCGTATCCGCCTCGCTCGCCGGCTTGTCCTCGCGGTAGCGCTTGACGCGGGCGAAGCGGAGGGCCATGCCGCCGGGGTATTGCGGGCTCTCCTGGACGTCGCTGAAGGCGATCTCGACGACGAGCTCGGGGCGGAGATGGACGGTCCAGCCATCGGTGCCGAGGGCGAGATCCTGGAACTTCCGGGTCTGCCAGGCGAGGGTCTCATCGGTCAGACCTCTGAAGGTCTTGCCCAGCATGACGAAGCCGCCGTTGACGGGGTCGCGGGCGCCGAGGTGGAGGTTGGAGAGCCAGCCGGTGCGCCGGCCGCTGCCTTTTTCGGCGGCGAGGACGACGAGGTCGAGGGTGTGCGCGGGCTTGATCTTGAGCCAGGAGGCGCCGCGCCGGCCGGCTTCGTAGGGCGCGTCGACCGCTTTGGCCATCAACCCTTCGTGACCGCGGCTCAAGGCTTCCGCGAAGAAGGCGTCGGCGGCTTCGGGATCGCCGGTGACGAGGCGCGGCACGGTGAGGCCGGGCGTCGCTTCGGCCAGGGCGGCGAAGCGCTCCGCGGCGGGGCGGTCGAGCAGGTCGTCGCCGTCGAGGTGGAGGACGTCGAAGAAGAACGGGGTGAGCGGCAGCTCGCCGCGCAGGCGCTCGACGTCGAGCTTGCGGCCGAAGCGGCGCATGGTGACCTGGAACGGCCACGGCGTGCCGTCGGGCTTGAGGGCGATGACCTCGCCGTCGAGGAGGAGCCGGCTCGCCGGTAAAGCCTGGACGCTCTCGACGAGCTCGGGCACGGCCGGAGTGACCTCGTTGCCGCGCCGCGAGTAGACCCGCACCGTGCCGTCCGCCTTGTGCACCTGGATGCGCGCGCCGTCGACTTTCAGCTCGAAGGCGGCCTCGCCGAGCCGCTCGATGGCCTCGGACGTGTCGCCGGCCGGCTGGGCGAGCATCGGCTGGAGTGGGCGGAAGATCTGGAGATGGAAGCGGCCGAGCCCGGGGCGCCCCTCGGTCAGCGCCGCCCGCGCCACCGCCGGCAGCTCGCCGGCGAGCATCAGGGCGCGCCGCACCTCGTCCGCCGGCAGAGCGGCCGCGGCGGCGAGGGCTTCGGCCATCAGACCGGCGAGCGCGCCCTGGCGCAGCTCGCCATGGATCAGGCGGACCAGGAATTCCTGCTCCGGCTGCGTCGCGCGGGCCAGCAGGCCCGAAAGGAGACGCGTGCGCTCCGCCGTCGAGCCGGAGCCGGTCGTCCCGGCGATGCGCGCGAAGGTGACGTCCACCTCGGCGATGGTGAGAGAAGCCTCGGCGGCGGCGGCCGTCCGCGTGTCGCGCACCGCGGCGCCGCCGAGGCCGATCCGTCCCTGCCGCAGCTCACCGGACAGCCAGGAGACCGCCGGCTCGATCTCCTCCGGCGCGAGGCGGCGGAGGAGATCGGCGAGAGCGGCGGTCTTCGCGGACCGCGCGCGGGTTTCGGTGACGCGCCGGGAGGTGGTGACGAGATCGTCGAGGAGCATCGGGCTGGCCTCCAGTCGGAGGAATTGTAGTCCCGGCGCCGGCGCATTGACGCGGCGCGCCTCAGACTCATAAGCTGGCGATCCAACCCTCCAGCCCGCCGTATCGTCAGGGATCGCGAGGGAAAAAGGGGACCGTGAGCATCGAGGACGAGGATCTGGAAGCGCTTGGCCGGGCCGCTCTCGAGAGAGCCCGCCGGGACGTCGCGACCTACGGCTGGCACGTGGTCTTGATCCAGAGCGAGGACGAGCCGGGTTTCCTCTTCACCATCGGCTTGTGGCAGAGCTTCCGGCATCCCGAGATCATCCTCTTCGCCCCCTCCGACGATCCCACGGGCATGGCGGGGCGCCTGCAGCCGGTGGCGGAGCGCGTCAGTGAAGGCGAGGCTTTCGACCCCGATTCGGTCCACGAAGAGATCTTCGGCCGCTTCTCCGGCGCGTTCCGGACCGTCGACACCCTGTGGTATCCCTGGTTCCTCGGCACCGCGATGGCCTTCTACGGCGGCATCGACTTCCCCGTGGTCCAGCTTTTCTGGCCGGACCGCGACAGCGCGTTTCCCTGGGAGCCCGGCTTCTCGACCGAGCTCTATCCGTTCCAGCCCTTCCTGTTCGAGCCCGACGCTTCCCAGGCCAATCTGCCGCCCAGCGTCGAGTCGGAGATCGAAGCTTCGGGCACGGAGAGCCTGCCGATGCAGACCCTGTCCGCGAACGATCTCTTCATCGAGATGGATGAAGAGGACGAGGAGAAGGGACTGGAGCTGCTGGCGGAGTGGCGCTGGCTGGTCGGCGCCGACGCCGAAATCCTCCGCGTCACCGTCTTCGGCGATCTCTTCCTGTCCACGCCCGACGGCCACGTCCACTGGCTGGACACCGGCGCGGGAGTCTACCGGGAAGTCGCCGAGGACGTGGAAGAATGGGGCCGCAAAGCCCAGGAGCACGGCGCCGAATGGTTCCACCTGCGCGCTCTCCTGGACCTCCGCGAGATGGGCGTCAGCCTCGACGAGGCCCAGGTCTACAGTTGGAACCACCCGCCGATGCTCGGCGGTGTCGAGAGCGCGGAGAACGTCACTCCGACCGACGTCCTCCATCACGCCAGCCTCTCCGGCCGCATCGCTCACGCCCTCCAGGGCCTGCCGCCGGGCACGTCGGTCACGGACATCAAGCTCGATCCGGTGTAGGTCGCTACGACCCCGGCTCCGTGTCGGCCTGAGCGCCGAGATATCTCTGGACGGTTGCCTTCAGGTGAGCAGCGTGCCGGAAGAGGTCGTGGACGTCATTGACGGAAACCCTCGTTTCAGCTCGGTTCACGCGCGCCCGCCGACGGGTGCGCACAGCCTGAGCTCGCGAGCGCCGTCATCCAACCGCGAGCTCCGTCCTTCGAGCCGTCATTTTCCGTGCTCCGCCTCCCGGTGCAGAGTCTCCATTCGCCAATGCCGTCACGCAAGCCGCAAGTTGGGTCACCAAACCGCGCGTGCGGTCACGCAAATCCCCGGCGCGATGACGCAATTCGCGAGATCAGTGACTCAGCTCGCCCGTTGTTTCACCGCCCCCGGGATTTGTTTGACCGCGCGTGGTGGGCAGTGACACATCTCGTGAGATGGGTCACTCAGCTCGCGAGCTCAGTGACCCAACGGGCTGGCGCGATGGCTGATCTCGTGGCGCAGTGAGAGCTCGCTCTGACGGGTGACGCAACTGGCGAGATGAGTGGCCGCACTCGCGAGCTGAGTCACGGAATTCGCGGGCTGGATGATAGGTTTCGGGCAAGCGTGACGACACCAGTCGGCGGCGAAGCCCCTCCCGGGCCGGAAGCCGGATTGAAGCGATGTCATCCTGAGGGCGAGGAACGAGCCGGAAGGATCTGGGGGCTGGAAAGGTCTGATCCTGCCGGCCCTTGGCTCGGCAGGTGGGGCAGCGGATAATCCTCCGGCTCCGGTTGAAGTGGAATTGGCCATCGGTCGACTTCTCGTAGACACGTTTGTAGCGACAACTGTTGAGAAACCCCGGCGGGACGGTCCGGACCCGATGTACTCACGGGGCCTGCCGGTCGCCTTCAGCAATACGCGGATCGAAGGACTCGACGAATTCGAAGGGCGGCAGCTTCAGAATGGTCTGATCGTAACGACGAAGTAAGGGCCGGAAATGCTCGAAGGACTGCCGCCGGAAAGCGGGCGAGACGAGGAAGAAAACGCCCGCGATGGCCGCGCTCAGCATGTTCAGGAGTAGCTCGATCGTCCAGGCAATGAAGCTGAGCACGGTAGTCATCTCTCGTGTCCCCTCTTTCTTTACGTATCTTCTACTCCCGAGGTTACAAACGAGATTGCCGGGCTCACCTCCTCAGTCAGAATCGCCTCAAAATCGGTCGTTGGAGCTCCCGCGGATGCCGGGGGGACGATCCCCCCGTCAAGATGAGGTCCGGAAGCGAGCATCCGGAGACCGGCTCAGGGATGGTGCCGGTGTGATTTGGTCACTGCGCCTGCCGCGCGGCACCGGAGGCCAGCAGCTCCCGGATCTCGCGCTTTCCGAAGCCGGCCTGGCGGAGGATCTTGACGGTGTGCTCGCCGAGGGCGGGCGGCGCGAGGGTGGGCGGGGTGCGCTGGCCTTCGAAGACGAAGGGAGCGGCGACGGTGGAGAGGTCGCCGTAGGCACCGGCGGGGAGCGGCACCACCTGCCCGCGTTCGCGCGCCCGTTCGACCGCGTCGCCGACGCCGGCGGTGGGCGCGGCGGGAATGCGGTGGTCGCGCATGGCGCGCTCCCACCAGGCGGTCGGCCGGGCCGCGAAGACCTCGCCGAGCAGGCGGTCGAGATCGTCGCGGTGGCGCACCCGGGCCTCATTGGTGGCGAAGCGGGGATCGTGCGCCAGCTCCGGCCGCTCGATGGCCTGGCAGAAGCGGAGCCAGAGGTCCTGGCTGCCCACGCCGACGACGAACCAGCCGTCGCTCGCCCGGAAGGCCTGATAGGGCGCGAGGTTGGGATGGCGCGAGCCGAGGGGGGCCGGCTGGCGGCCGTCGGCGAGCCAGGACTGCGCGGCATAGGAGAGGAAGGCGGTGCCGGCGTCGATCATGGAGACCTCGACGCGGCGTCCGCGCCCGGTCCGGTCACGCTCGCGGAGGGCGGCGAGGAGGCCCGACAGGCCGTACAGGGCTGACAGAATGTCGACGATCGCGACGCCCACGCGCACCGGCTCGCCGTCTCCGGACGCCCCATCACTCCCGAAGCCGGTGAGGGACATGAGGCCGGAATCGGCCTGGAGGGCCACGTCATAGGCCGGCCGGTCCGCCTCCGGGCCGGAGCTGCCATAGCCGCTGATCGTGCAATGGACCAGATGCCGGTGCTCCCGGCGGAACGTCGAGCTGCGGAATCCCAGCTTGCGCCATTCGCCGGGAAGATAGTTCTCGACCAGCACGTCCCCCCAGTCCAGAAGGCGATGGAACGCCGCGCGCCCCTGCTCCCGCTTGAGATCGAGCGCCAGCGACCGCTTGTTGCGGTTGGCGGAGACGAAATAGGCCGAGACGCGCTCGCCGGATGATCCCAGGGAGCCCGGGGCGCCGACGAACGGCGGCCCCCAGCCGCGGCTCTGGTCGCCGCCGTCCGGCTTCTCGATCTTGACCACCTCCGCGCCGAGATCGCCGAGGAGCATGGCGAGATAGGGTCCGGCGAGGACCCGCGACGCATCGATCACGCGCACGCCGGCAAGAGGGCCGCGGGGCTTCCTGGGCAGGGCTCGGAGCATGGCGGGGGATGGTAGCAGAGGGCCCTCACCCCCAGCCTGCAATAAAATTACCCCATGACCCCGATCGCTGGCACCCCCAGAGTCCTCCTCCGCCCACCGCAGCCGGAAGACCGGGACGAATTCCTCGCCGCGGTGGCCCGCAGCCGCGCTCTCCATCGTCCCTGGCTGTATCCGCCGGCCGACACAAAGAGGTATGACGCCTATCTCCTCGGTCTCGAGCACGTCAGCCGCGCGGGGTTCTTCGTCTGCCGGAGAGAGGGAGGCGAGATCGCCGGTGTGGTCAACGTCTCCGAGATCGTCCGCGGTGTCTTCCAGAGCGCCTATCTGGGCTACTACGCCTTCGTCCCTTTCGCCGGCCGCGGCCTGATGGCCGAGGGGCTCGGCCTGGCCGTGCGCCATGCCTTCCAGCGCATGCGCCTGCACCGGCTGGAGGCGAACATCCAGCCGGCGAACCGCTCCTCCATCGCGCTCGTCGAGCGGCTGGGCTTCCGCAAGGAGGGGTTCTCCCCGCGCTATCTGAAGATCGGCGGGCGCTGGCGCGACCACGAGCGCTGGGCGGTGCTCAAGGAGGACTGGCGGGCGCCTCGCCTCTCCCGGTGATCTCTGTTAGTCTCATAGAGATTTTCCACTGTGGACGTTTTCTTCAATGAGGAGAGACCTCTCATGGTCAGCATCCAGAATGTGCGTGGCTCCGGCGTCCGTCTGACTCTTCCGTACGTCCTGCGCTTCTCGGGCCTGTGGCTGGTGGTGACGGTCCTGGCGGTTCTGGTCTTCGCCCTGACCTCCTACCTCGCCCTCTTCGACCGCCTGACCGACGCGGGGCGCAGCCGCCTCCTCATGGTGCTCTCTCTCCAGACGGTGTTCGTCCTCCTGGCCGTGATCGCCCTGGCGATCTTCACCACCCACCGCCTGGCGGGTCCGGTGATCGCCATCCGGCGCGCCCTGGAAGACGTGCGCGACGGCAAGCTGGACCGCAGCCTGCGGTTCCGCCGTTCGGACCCCCACCTCGGCGAGATCGAGGAGGCTTTCAACCAGATGACCGCCTCCTTGCGGGACCGGGTCGCCAAGGGCGGCCAGCCGCCCGCTTCTGCCGGATAAAACGGGCGGATAGGACGGGCTGATAAGCTGGAGAGAGGAGGATTCCATGAATACCTTCTCCAGCCTGCTCATGAGCCTCGGCCTGATCTCGACCGCCGCGACCGCCGCGACCGCCGCGGCGCCGCCGTGGTCCGTCACCTTCGTCATCGACATGAAGGCACGGATCGCGGCGAAGACGTTCGATCCGGCGAAGGACGCGGTCGGCGTCCGCGGCGGCTTCGCGCCGCTGATCGTCGTCGGAATTTCCGACACCGAGGCGCGCCGGGACGAGTACACGCCGACCCGGGACGAGCGCGGCGGCGGCAAGGCCGACCTCTACGACCGCCTGATCGTGGAGGAGCTGAAGCCGTTCATCGACCGCACCTACCGCACCCGTCCCGCGGCGTCGGCCACCGGCATCGGCGGCGCCTCCCTCGGCGGCCTCGTCTCGCTTTACCTGGGGCTCAAATACCCGGACGTCTTCGGCACCATCTTCGCCGTCTCGCCGCACGTCTGGTGGGACCACGGGGTGATCCTGAAGCAGGTGGCCGCCCTGCCGAAGAAGACCGCGCAGCGGATCTGGGTCGACGTCGGGACCGGCGAAGGAGAGGAGTATGTCGACGGCGTGCGACAGCTCCGCGCCGCGCTGATCGCCAAGGGCTGGAAGATCGGGAAAGAGCTCGCCTGCACGGAGGATGACGGCGCGCAGCACGACGAGCTGGCATGGGCGGCACGGGTGGAGCCGATGCTGCGGTGGGCGCTGGCGCCCTCTCCCGAGCGAAAACCTTGAAAATTGGGAGACCCTCTCCCAGATTTCAAGGTAAACTGCTCCCGTGATCGAGCGCTCCGGACATCTTGCGCGCCTGCGCAGCCTTCTCGGCCAGTTCCCTGTCGTCGGCCTGATCGGCTCCCGCCAAGTCGGAAAGACAACTCTTGCCAAGGCTCTGGCTGCCGGCTTCGAGGGCGAGGCGACCCGTTTCGATCTGGAGAATCCCCGGGATCTCTATCGGCTCGAGGACCCGCTGTTCGCCTTGGAGGGGCTCCGGGGCCTGGTGATCCTGGACGAGATCCAGCTTCGGCCGGAGCTGTTTCCGGTGCTGCGGGTTCTGGCGGATCGGGACGAGACCCCGGCGCGCTTTCTGGTGCTGGGGAGCGCCTCGCCTCTCCTGCTGCGGCAGAGCTCGGAGTCTCTCGCCGGCCGCATCGCCTATCATGAGCTGCCCGGCTTGAGCCTGGAGGAGGTGGGAGAGGAGCAGATCGATCCGCTCTGGCTCCGCGGTGGTTTTCCTCTCTCCTACCTCGCCGCGTCGGAGCCTGCGAGCAGCCTCTGGCGCCAGCAGTTCATCCGTACTTATCTCGAACGCGATCTCTCCGAGCTGGGGATACAGCTTCCGTCGACCACGATGAGAAGATTCTGGGCCATGCTTGCCCATTATCACGGCGAGATCTGGAACGGCTCCGAGCTGGCGCGTGCCTTCGGCGTCTCCCAAAAGACGGTCAGCGGCTATCTCGATACCCTCTGCTCGACCTTCATGGCGACTCGCCTGGAGCCCTGGTACGAGAACATCGCGAAGCGCCAGGTGAAGGCGCCGAAGATCTATCTCGCCGACAGCGGCATCCTCCATACGCTGCTGGGGCTGGAGACGAAGGACGACCTGCTCGGTCATCCCAAAGTCGGAGCCTCCTGGGAGGGCTTCGCGATCAGCGAGGTCATGGCCCATCTCGGCGCCCGGCCGGAAGAGTGCTTCTTCTGGAAGCTGCACAGCGGCGCCGAGCTGGACTTGCTCGTCCGCCGTGGCAGTGCCCGCCGCGGCTTCGAGATCAAGCTCACCTCCAGCCCGCGGGTGACTGCGTCGATGACCTCGGCCCTGGAGGCCCTGGATCTCGAAGAGCTGGTGGTGATCCACGCCGGCGCCGAGTCCTACCCGCTGACCTCTCGTATCCGTGCCGTGACTTTGGCGCGGCTGCGGGAGGATGTGCTGCCGCTGGGATGAGCGCAGAAGGAGCTTTGTGAAGGCTCAAGGTCCTTGACCCTTTGACGGTAAGTCGCTATCTTACCTGGATGAAGACCGCCGTCTCTACCAAAGGCCAGATCGTTCTCCCTGCGGAGATCCGCCGGCAAGACCACATCGAGCCCGGTCAGGAGTTCGAGATCGAGCGCATCGACAGTGGGGAGTATCGCCTCTTGCGCCTGTCTCCGCCGAAGAACGAAGGCCTCCTGGATTGGCTCCTGTCCTGTCCCGAGAAGGGCTTCTTCGTGCCCATCGAGTCCGAGTCCACCGACACTCTATGACCCTCCTGGTCGACGCGAACGTCCTCAGCGAGGCGACGAGGCCCGAACCCGATCCCAAGGTCCTGGAATGGCTGGCAAGTCATGAGCGGGAAATCGTGGTACGAGAACATCGCGAAGCGTCAGGTGAAGGCGCCGAAGATCTATCACGCCGGTACTGAGTCCTACCCGCTGACCTCTCGCATCCGTGCCGTGGCTTTGGCGCGGCTGCGGGAGGATGTGCTGCCGAAAGAAGCACTACGGATCGAGTAGCTCGTGGACGGGCGCCGCGGCGGGAGTATCCAGCAATTCCAGACGAATCCGCGCTCGCGCCGCGAGCTCAAGGGGATTGGTTTTGCTTGCGAACCAAGCGTGGGCGATGCGATCGATGCCAGCGCCGATGAGAGGGGCCGCCGTCCGCAAGGCGGCTCGCAGGCACACTGCGTTCATCCGTCCCCAGTGCAGAACCAAATTCCGCTGTCTGTACATCCTGCGCAAGGTGCGAGTTGCCTGTTGTTCGAGGTCTCGTAGGAAAGCCTTATTCCCTGCGAGAAGAATCTTCATTCGCGACTGGGCCAGCCGATCGGTTTGTGAGGAAAGATTTAGGGATTTACCGGCAGCAAGAGCCTGCGCAAGCACTCCGACTCGGCTTCGATTCGTTGGAGCAGCTCTCAACTGCTCAGCCAACGAATCGCTGGACTTCTGGATATGCGAGTGAGCGAGGATCGTGAGCTCGGCGCGAGGGTAGGAGCAGGCGATAAGAGAAGCGAGGCGCTCTCCAGCGATTCCTCGATTCCTGCTGTCACCTGGTCCAAGGAGGAGGGCCTCGAGAGCCGCCCAGCCACTGGCAACGGCTGGCCCTGGTGGCGCCTCATTGAGGGTGCCGAGAAGCTCCAGTGCCGCATCAATGTTGCTCGTCGGTGATGCAGTGTACATCTGGTTTTCTCGCAGCAAGGCGCGGACCTCTACACCGCGCTCGATCCGATGTAAGAGATAGGGCTTCGGAAATCCCCGGATCCAAACCTCTAATGCTGTTTGGAGAAGGGATCGAGATCCTAAATTGACACGAGCAGAGAGTCGGTCAATGATTTCAGAGACCTGTTCTACCGCGGCATAGACATCTCTTGCCTTCACGGGCAAGAGCAATCCTCCGGTCTGTCGCAGGCCTCTTGGGTCAAAATTGTTCTCCCGTAACCATCCAGAAACGCTGGTAGGATCCAGCCAGTGAGGAGGTGCATCCGGATGCATCCCGGGTGCGTTCAGGAAGGGGACGAGAATCTCAAAACCTCTTGGTGTCTGGCGGATGAGATCGACGGCATCCCCAATGCAATCGACAAGAGACCGAGCCTCCGGTTCGTAAAAGATTCGAAAAGTCCACCAAGGGTGCAAATAAGTTTCGCTAAAACCAAGATCCATCAGATGAGTTGCGATCGCTTGGGCAACGCGCTCGGGACTCAGAAGAGATGCCGAGGTTGGTTCCCCGGACAAAGCTTGAATCCATCGATTGAGGTAGGATTCTTCGATCTGGGCCAATAGTTGTCGAATGACGAGAAAGTCCGTGCTACCCGGCCGCGGACAGGACCGGAGGCTTTCCTGTAGAAGGCGCTTTTCTTCCCGTGTGCCTGCCCCCGGGTCTTTTCCCATGGTCATCTCGGCAGCCTGGCAGAGATTCTCAAACGCTTTCGGACTGAGAACCCCGCTTTGGACAGCCTCGCTGCCTTCCAAGACCTCGTGGAGGCTCAAAACAGTTCCAACCGCCCATAAGCGCCGGGGCCACGGTGTGTTCAAACCGAAATAGTCCAGCAAACAGGCGGCGGCGTCCTGGTCGAATGCATTGACAGAGAGCATAGATGTCGTTAAGATAATGGTGGCTGCGGCAGCCAGTCTGCCCAGTCCCCCTCCAAGGGAGCGTCGGAAACTGCGCTCCCTTATCTTATCTTCTCCTTTCCGTGTCAGCGCTCCCGCCGGTTCACGAACTCCCACCCGAACCGCCCCTTGATGCAGAGGTGGCCGTGGGTGACCTCGTTTTCGATGGGGGAGGAGACTTTGACGATCTTCTCGTCCTGGACGTGGACGGTCAAGGTGCAGCCGACGCCGCAGTAGGCGCAGATGGTGTCGGTGGCGGTCTGGCGGGGCTCGTCCCAGGTGCCGGCCTGGCGCATGTCGTGCTCGCTCTTGAACATCAGGGCGCCGGTGGGGCAGACGCCGATGCAGTTGCCGCAGTAGACGCAGGCGGAATCAGGCAGGGGGATGTCGTGCTCGGTCGAGATGCGCGCCTCGAAGCCGCGCCCGGCGACGGCGATGGCGAAGGTGTTCTGGGCGTCGGTGCCGCAGGCTTCCACGCACTTGTAGCAGACGATGCACTTCGAGTAGTCGCGGACGTAGAGGTCGTTGTCGACTTTCACCGGCTGGTGGACGGTGCCGGCCCTGTCCGCCGAATCGCCATGCGGCGAATGATGATGGCCGGGGCGGGCGGCGTCGCGCTCCCCGGCGGCGGAGGGCGGCGCGGGCGGGCCGAAGCGCTCGGGCCGGGCGTCATAGCGCTCCATGTACCCTCGGATCTGCGGCGCGGTGGAGAGATCGACGGAGGAGCCGAGCAGCTCCAGAACGAGGCGGCGGCTGAGGCGGACGCGCTCGGAGTCGGTCTTCACCACCATGCCCGGCTCGGCTTTGCGCGAGCAGGCGGGGACGAGGGTGCGGGCGTTCTCGACCTCCACCACGCAGATGCGGCAGACGTTGACCGGGGTCAGGTTCTCCAGATAGCAGAGCGTCGGCGTCTCGATGCCGAGCCGGCGCGCCGCGTCGAGGAGGGTCGTCCCCTCGGGGACGGTCACGGCCTGGCCGTCGATGGTCAGCTCGACCGTGTTCCGCGGGCGCGGCGGCGGGATCACCGGCAGCGGTCCGCGGGGGACCGGGGTCTTGGAATCGGGCGCGCTCTGCTGCTCGCTCATCGTTTCTCCTGGAAGATCGGCAATCTCGCGAAGGCCGACTCAATGGCCGCCGAGGCGGTCTGGCCGAGGCCGCAGATGGAGGCGTCGCGCATCACCTGGCCGAGCTCCTGGAGCATGGCGAGCTCCTGCTCCTGCGAGCCGAGGGGGCGGTCCGTCGACAGGCGGTGCAGCAGCTCCTCCTGGCGCACGGTGCCGACGCGGCAGGGCACGCACTGGCCGCAGGATTCGTCGCGGAAGAACTGCGCGATGCGCCGCAGCACGTGGCGCAGGTCGACGGTGTCGTCGAACGGCATGACGACCGCCGAGCCGAGAGTGGTGCCGGCGGCGCGCGTCCCTTCGAAGGTGAGCGGGATGTCGAGCTTGTCGGGGGTGACGAAGGAGCCCGCCGCGCCGCCGAGGAGAATGGCCTGCAAGCGTCCGCTGCCCCCCGGTCCGCCCGCCATCTCCAGCAGCTCTCCGAGCGTGATGCCGAACGGCGCCTCGTAGACGCCGGGGCGTTGGACGTGGCCGGAGAGGCAGAAGAGCTTGGTGCCGGTCGAGCGCTCGGTGCCGGTGGCGGCGTAGGCCTTGCCGCCTTCGATCACGATGGGGAGGACATTGACCAGCGTCTCGACGTTGTTGATCACCGTGGGACGTCCGAAGAGGCCGGCCTGGGTGGGGAAGGGCGGTTTGTTGCGCGGCTCGCCGCGGCGCCCTTCGAGTGAATTCATCAGGGCCGTCTCCTCGCCGCAAATGTAGGCCCCGGCGCCGCGCCGCAATTCGAGATCGAAGCGCACGCCGTCGCCCAGGATGTCCGCTCCCAGGAAGCCGCGCTCATAGCAGCGCCGGATGGCATTGTCCAGCCGCGCGGTGGCGAGCGGATATTCGCCGCGGATGTAGAGGTAGCCCCTTTCGCAGCCGGTGGCGTAGCCCGCGATGGTCATCGCCTCGACCAGGGAGTACGGATCGTTCTCCATGATCACGCGGTCCTTGAAGGTGCCCGGCTCGGACTCGTCGGCGTTGCAGATGAGATAGCGCGGCTGCGGCGTCGAGCGCACGCCCTGCCACTTCTGGCCCATCGGGAAGGCGGCGCCGCCGCGGCCTACGATCTTCGAGTCGATCACCTCGCGCACCACCCGCTCGGGTCCCATCTCGATCGCCCGCCGCAGAGCCAGGAAGCCGCCGGCCGCGCGGTAGTCGTCAAGGCTCAGGGGATCGACCTTGCCGACGCGGCGGAGCAGCTTCAAGCCGGGCTGGCCGACCTGGGGGACGGAAACCGCCAGATCCGGCTGGATGACCGTTTCACCGGCGATCGCGGCGGCGATGTCCGCGCCCGTCGCCGGCGCCAGCGCCGCCTCTCGCGATGGATGGCCGGCCGCGATCAGCAGCGCGGCGGGGGCGCGCTCGCAGAGGCCGAGGCAGGGGCTGCGGTGCCAACTGACCCGCGCGCCTTCGCCGGCCGGCCCGAGGCTCGCTTCCATCTCCGCGCAGAGCGCCTCGCCGCCATGGAACCGGCAGCCGATGTCGTCGCAGACATGCACGGCGACCGGCGCGTGCGGCCGGGTCTGGAACAGGGCGTAGAAGTCCGCCACCCCGAAGGCCTCGGCGGGCGGCACCTCCAGGCGGCGGCAGGCGTGATTCAGCGCTCCGGGGCTGATCCAGCCGGCCCGCCCCTGGATGGCGTGGAGGACGGGCAGGAGATACTGCCGGCGCCCGGCGCCCGTGGCTCCGCCCGCGGGCAGCGCGAAGAGACATTCATCGACGGCGTTTTTCTCATCTTCCGTTGGCTCGTCCGTCGTGAAATGCAGATCCATGCAGTCTCCCGAAAAGAACTAGTAGACGGAAACCGGCTCGGCCGCCGCCAGCACGGCCTCCTCGGGGCGGACAGGGACCTCGACCCGCACCGCGGTGGCCTTGAACTCGGAGGTGCCGGAGAGCGGGTCCACGGCGTCGACGGTCAGCTCGTTGGTCGCCACCTGGTCGGGGAAGTGGAAGGTCATGAACACCAGCCCCGGCCGCAGCCCGGGGTCGAGGCGCGCCGGCGCCAGCACCGCGCCGCGCCGCGAGACCACGCGCACGGTGTCCCCCGGCTCGATGCCGAGGCGCAGAGCGTCCTCCAGGCAGAGGTCGAGCGTCTCGCCCTGGCGGAGCGGCGAGGAGTAGAGGCCGGTCTGGACGCCGGTGTTGTAGGAGTCCAGGCGCCGGCCGGTGGTGAGGCGCAACGGGTATTCCTCGCTCAGCCCCTCGACCGGCGGCTCGTCCTGCACCACGGCGAAAGGAGCCAGCGGTCCCACCACCGGCCGCTCCCACAGGCGCCCATGGAGATAGATCTCTCCCGGGTGCGACTCGTCGTAGCAGGGCCACTGGAGACCGTCCTCCGCCTCCAGCCGCGCGTAGGACATGCCGGCATGCACCGGGCTGACCAGACGCAGCTCGTTCCACAGCTCCTCGGGCGTCGGATTGCCGAGGTCCCGCCCCATGCGGCGGGCGAGCTCCAGGAGGATCTCGATGTCGTCGCGCACCCCCGGCGGCGGCGGCAGCGCCTGGCGCACGCGCTGGACGCGCCGCTCGCTGTTGGTCACCGTTCCCTCGGACTCGCACCAACCGGCGCAGGCGGGGAACACCACGTCCGCCAGCTCGGCGGTGGCGGTGAGGATCATGTCCTGCACGACGAGGGTCGACAGCCCGCTGAGGAGATGGATGGCGCGGTGCTGGTCCGACTCGGAATTGGCCGGATTCTCGCCGATGACATAGAGCGCCGTCATCTCGCCGCGCTCCATGGCGTCGAACATGTGGCTGAGATGCCAGCCGCGCCTGGGCGGGATCGGCAGCCCCCAGACCTTCTCGAACTTGGCCCGCAGCTCATCGTTCTCCACATGCTGGAAGCCGGGCAGGCGGTCCGGCAGGGCGCCCATGTCGCCGCCGCCCTGGACGTTGTTCTGGCCGCGCAGCGGACAGACGCCGGAGCCCCAGCGGCCGACGTGGCCGGTGAGGAGAGCCAGGTTGATCAGCGCGCGCACGTTGTCCACCGCGTTGTGGTGCTCGGTGATGCCCAGCGTCCAGCAGATCACCGCGCGGTCGGCCCGCGCGTAGGTGTGGGCCATCTCGCGGATCACCGCCGCCGGCACCCCCGTCACCGCCTCGGCGCGCTCCAGGGTCCACGGCTGAACGTTCTCGCGGAATTCCGCGAAGCCGCTGGTGGCGTTCTCGATGAAGCTGCGGTTCTCCAGCCCGGCCGCCAGGATCTCCCGCGCCACCGCGTTGGCCAGCGCGATGTCCGAGCCCACCTCCAGCGGCAGATGCACCCCCCACCGGGCGGACGACGTCCGCCGCGGGTCCACGGTATACACCCGCGCCCCGTTGTGGACGCCCTTGAGGACGTGATGGAAGAAGATCGGATGCGTCTCGCGGGCATTGCTGCCCCAGAGGAGAATGACATCCGTCTCCTCCACCTCGCGGTACGAGGTCGTGCCACCACCTGCTCCAAAGACTGTCGCCAGACCGACGACGCTAGGAGCGTGTCACGTCCGGTTGCAGCTATCGATGTTGTTGCTGCCCACCACCGTCCGCGCGAACTTCTGCGCCATGTAGTTCATCTCGTTCGTCGTCTTGGAGCAACTGAAGAGGCCGAACGTCGTCGGCCCCTTCGCCGCGACGGCGGCACGGAATCCCCCCGCGGCACGGTCGAGAGCCTCGTCCCAGGTCGCGGGACGCAGGACGCCGTTGTCGCGGATCAGGGGGGTGGTCAGGCGTGTGTTTCGGTTGCGCATAGATCCTCCAGCCTAGTGGGCGAGTATACATCCGCGGTTCCGGGGAGAGCAGGTGGGAGAGGGGGAGCCTCCGATTGTCTGTTCGAAGAATTTGAAGGCTCGCCTGCCGCGCGAGAGGCGCTGGCGCTGACCGGTTTCAAGAAATCTGCTGCCGCGAAGGTCTGATCTGCTCTGGAACCGAGAATTCTGCGACTGAATTCGCGAAACCTGCCACCGCGCAAGTGAATTGGAGCGTCGCGCGCGGCCTTCGCACTGCGCAACCGCGAATTCAGCAACGCACTTCGCGGATTGCGTGGCTGCATTCGCGAAGTGAGTGGCGCACTTCGTGTTTTGCGCGGCTGCATTCGCGAAGTGCGTGGCAAATTTCCCGAAGTGGAGGCTCGCTTCGCGGATGGCGTGACGAAAATCTCGAATTCTGCGGCGCAATTCGCGGATTGCGTGGCAGATTTCGCGAAATCAGAGCGTGTGTGGTCCTTGAGATGATGTCGAAGGTCTCGGCGGGCAGCGACATTAGCAGCCTTCTACGCTCCCGGTCGCGCTGGCAGAGAACGCAGGCACGCCTGTCGGAGACCGGCACCTCGATCTGGTCGCCTTCTCCTACGGTCGCGATGGCAGATCCCGCTCTACGGCTTGAGCCTTCAGTGAGCAGGCCCGCTCATGAAATGGCGGACGCGGCCGAGGAGGTCCGGATGGCCCTCGCCGGTCCGGTGCCAGCGCGCCTCGGGTTGATCCGCGCGCTCCCAGAGAAACGGAAATCTCGGGTCGGCGTGACGGAAGAGGATCATGTGGCTGGAGACGCGGCCAGCGACCTGGCCAATGTCCTCAGGCGCTTGGGACCAGGAGTCTCCGGGTCCCACTCTCCCTGCAGGAAGTCTGCCGGCGCCCTACCGTCGAGGAGAGCCCGCGGCCGCTCGAACCAGCGGCGGACCCCGATCTCGTTGTAGGCCCCGGAGAGATCGCCGACGAGCGTGGCAAGGAAGTGCAAGCGGGAAGCGAGCGGGTCCGGCGTGGTGCGCGTGCCGGAGCGATAGCGCCGCACGCTGGGCGGTGAGACCGCGAGGAGAGCAGCCAGCCGCTCCGTCCCGAAAACCTCTTCGAGCGAGGGCCACTCATGCTCCGGGGAAGGAGACTCCTCGATCACGTCCGACAGCCGTTCCAGGAGACGGCCCATTTCCGAGGAGCCGATGCGCTTGGCCGTCGACATGCTCCAAATCATATCCGATCGGAGGCCGTTGAGCCCGTCGAGGTCGACAGTGCCGTTCAAGCTAAGATATTGACGTGCCGGAGCCGCAGCGGAAAGCGCGCATCTTCATCAGCCACAGCGCCAAGGAGACCCGCGCCCAGGAGGTCCAGGCGGCGCTCTACACGGCGCTGGAGGATTCGGCCGCGCTGGTCCCCCTGATGGACAAGCGGGATCTGGAGCCGGGGGACATGTGGCGCGCCCGGATCAATCTCTGGGTGGGCGGGTGCGATGCCGCGGTGGTCCTCCTCTCCCCGAAGGCCTTGCAGTCCGACTGGGTGTTCTACGAGGCGGCGCTGCTCTCCTACCGCAATGAGCGCGACTCGGGCTTTCTGGTCCTCCCCGTCTATGTCGACGTCACTCCGGAGGAGGTCGCGGCGAGCCGTCTCCATCCCACGGCGATGACCTCGATCCAGCTCGTGCCCGGGGCCGGGCGGACGGTCGAGGCGATCGTCGAAGATGTGGTCAAGGAGCTGGCGAAGGCGGCCTGCCGCGGCGACTCGCCAATGGAGCGGCGGGCAAAGCGACTCGCCGACCTGCTCCAGCAGGTCCAAGAGAAGCAGTTGCGGGCCGCCGCGGCCTTCATCAAGTTCGATCTCAAACGGTGGCTCCCTGAAGACGACGCCCGGCTTCTCCTGGCCATCCAGCTTCAGTCGGTGGGCATGAAGCTCGCCGTGCCCGCACTCCTCAAGCTGGGCGGTAGCCTACCTGTGGGAACCTCGGCGCAGGCGCGGATCGACTGGCTCCAGCAGGTGGTCGAGCTCGTGGCCTCCTCCTGGGTGGATGAGAAGGCGATCGCGTGCATCGCGCCCATTGCCAAGGGGGAAGCCAAGCCCTTCTCCCTGGGACTCAACGCGGTCTCACCTGTCACCGCTACCATGTATGTCCTCAGCTCGTGTGGTGATGAGCCGGAGCCTTGGAGACTGGTCTCCTGCAATGGCGTCGTCGGGCAGGACACGGTCGAAGAGACAATCGCGTCCCTGAGAACGGAGGTAGCGGAGACTCTGATCAAGACGTTGCCGCTCGAGTGCACGCCGGCGGAGGTCGCCGGGCAACTCGCGAAACGCAGCGCGTACTATCCACGCCCGGTATTCGTCTCCTTGCCGGGCGCCGGGATCTCCGCCGAGATCCTCGCTGCCCTCCGCGCCTCATTCCCGCATGTCGTGTTCTTCCTCTTGTGGGGGGACGCGGTCGCGGCCGGGCCGCTGGTCGTCGGGGAAATGCTGGAAAATCTCCTTCCCGACCTCGTCCACGGCGACGAAGAAATTTTCCTCGACACCTTTGAAAACTTCCATGCCAACGTCTGCATCCCTTGAACGGAAAGGCCACGCATGAGCCCTATGCCACTGTTCGATCCGGAAAACAACCCACCGCCTCCGTTGTCCGAGGCCGCAGGGCCAGGGGACCGCCGCGACGGTGGAGTTTACGTCTACGACGACGCGATCATTCTCGCCGTGCGCGTGGCGCTCGCCACCGGCCGGCCGCTCCTCGTCCGTGGTCCTTCCGGTTGCGGCAAAAGCTCGCTCTCCCGGCACGCCGCGCGCGTTCTGCGCTGGCGCTATTACGAGCGGGTCATCACCTCTCGCACCCAGGCCCAAGAGCTTCTTTGGGAAGTGGACCATCTCCGCCGCCTCCAGGACGCCCAGGCGGGGAAGCTGCGCGGCGGCCTGGAGCGTTACATCCGGCCGGGCGTCCTCTGGTGGGCCTTCGCCCGGAGGAGCGCGGCCGGCCAAGCCGTGCGGTCACGGTCTACCGACCGCAGGGCAGGACGGCTCGATCCCAATCTGGGGGACGATCACGAACGGGCCGTCGTTCTGCTCGACGAGATCGACAAGGCTGATCCCGACGTGCCAAACAATCTACTCGTCCCCTTGGGCTCCCTGCAGTTTCAGGTGGAGGAAACCGGCGAGGTGGTACGCACCACACAGTTGCACGCCCCTCTGGTGATCATTACTACCAACAACGAACGTGAATTGCCGGCCGCTTTCCTGCGCCGCTGCGTCGAGCTGGATCTGAAGGGGCCCAAAGGGGCGCGACTGTTGAAGATTGCCTCCGAGCACTTCCCCGCCGCGGCCGAGAAGGACCTGAAAGATGTGGCGCGGCGGGTCCAGAGGGCTCTGGGTGGCAAGAACGCCGAACCACCGAGCCCTGCCGAGCTGCTGGACACGATCCGCGCAGTCGAGGATCTGAAGAATCAGGGGCTCACGCCGGCTTGGAGCGACCTCCTCAAGGTGACGGTCTCAAAGCGCGGCCGCGCCGAGACCTCCCAGGGAAAGACTCCTGGATGACTGGCGTCCCCGCCTCCGTCTTGCCTGACCTCCTGCGGGCGCTGACCGTCCTCCGTCCGGCGGACGCTGCCGACGCGGCTGCCATCGCGCGCCTCTTCGGCATCGAGGCCGCCCAGCCCGTGCCGTCCAGCCGCAAGAAGAACGAGAGGCAACCACCTCCCGAGCCGCCAATCCCGCCGTCACTCTCCAAAGTTTCGGGCGAGACGACCGAACCGAGCTCTTCGGCCAGTTCCGGAGTCGCCGCCATACCGAACCGGGAAGTCCCCGCCGTCCTCGCCCCCGATTACACTGAGGGACGGCGCGCGCCCGATTGGCTGATCACAGTCGAGCCCTTCCCAGCATCGAGTACCACCGGGGCCGCGCCCGTGCGCGAGCCGCTCCTCGAACCGCTCTGGGCCCGCGGCATCCTGGCTGCCTCCGTTGCTACGCTGTCCGAGGCCGGATCTCTGGATCTTGAGCGCCTCGTGCGGGGCGTCGCGTGTGGGATGATATGGCGCCGGGTGCCGCGGCAGCCCTCGCCGACCCTTTCCCGCGGCGCTGTCATCCTGGTCGACCGCAGTGACACTTTGCTGCCCTTCGCCGCCGACCAGGAGCAGATCGTCGAGCAGATTCGCGGCGTGGTGGGACGCGACCGTCTCAAGGTGCTGAGCTTCGAAGGCTCCCCGTCCTGGGGAGCGGGCAACGGCTCGCCGTGGGAGTGGGAGAAGGACTTCGAGCGCTGGCGACCGCCGCCCGGCACCCCAGTGCTGGCGCTCACCGACCTTGCGATTGGCAAGCGGAGCTTCGGCTCCCGGCCGGTCCACCCGCTCGAGTGGAGAGACTTCGCGGAGCGCCTACGCCGGTCTGGCTGTCCCCTCGTCGCTTTCGTCCCGTACGCCCCGGAGCGCTGGCCCGCCGGCCTCGAACGGGTTCTGCACATCCTGCCCTGGGATCGCGGAACCAGCGTCCGGACCGTGCGGCGCGCTTTAGGTAAAGCTCTCAATGTTCCCGGCGGAGACTGGCCGTGACTCGAGCCGAATCGCTGATCCGCCGCGCCGCGGACCTCCAGCCTCTGGCCGTCCGTTTGGCCGAGACTGTGTCGCTCGCTGTGCTCGTCGATCCGCCTCTCTTGCGCAGAGCCCGCCTCGACCTGGTGCCAGGAGCCGACCCGGGCACTGAGGCTGACCTCTGGCTCTCTACCCTCGTCCAGACCCGCAGCCCTGGCGGCATCGTTTTCCCTCAGGACATCGCCGAAGCCCTGCGTCTCCGCTTGGCTGAGGACCGCGACCGTCTCGACCTGGCCTGGAAAACGACCCAGGCCATGCACTGCCACCTCACTCCGGCCCTCCGCCTGGAGGAGGAGATTGCTTGGCTCTCTCTCGCTCCCGCGACGGACCTCCGGGCTGCGGAGCGAATCGAGGAGATTTTGCGCTCGGTCCTGGCTGCCATGGTGGTTGGAGATAGAAGAGGCCTCGCCCATTGGGCTGCCCGCGCTCTGCCTAAGCTACCGTCCGGTGTGCGACTCACTAAAGCGGCCCGCATGCTCGAAGCCGGTGCCAATCTCCGCCTCGGGGGCGATGCGCGTTTCCTCCGCGCCGAGGAGAGGACTCCCGACTGGCTCCCGTGGGTAGCACCGGCCGACCTACCGTATATACCCATTGCTGTTCGTCTTTTCGAGGGAGCAATCGAAGTCGATGCCCAGTCGAATCCGAAGGGAAATCAGCTTTTGCTGCCACAGACCGATCCGCTCCTTCTTGAGCTGTCCTGGATCGAGCCGGGTGGCGAGGCGAATGCTGTCCAGGTGACTCTCCGGAAGGGCGCAATGCGAAGGGTTGCGATGCCTGCCCAGGAGGCCCGCCTGAGGACGATTTTGGGAGAGGTCTACCACCTGCGCCAAGCAGTAACAGCTCCTCACAATTTGCGAGACAAGAACGCTGACCTACCTCCCCGAAAGGCCCGCGTCTTTATCAGTGGTAGCTCCAAGGAGCCCAAGGTCCAGGAGATCCAGACGGCTCTTTATGCGGAGCTGGAGACTTCTGGTGTCCTGGTCCCTTTGATGGACAGGCAGGATCTGGAACCGGGGGACATGTGGCGCGCCCGGATCAATCTTTGGGTGGGCGGCTGCGATGCGGCGGTCATGCTTCTCTCGCCGCAAGCTTTGCAGTCCGACTGGGTGTTCTACGAGATGGCGCTTCTTACCTACCGCAACGAGACCGATCCCGGCTTCCTGGTCCTCCCCGTCTATGTCGACATCACCCCGGAGGAAGTCGCGGCGAGCCGGTTCCATTCCACGGCGATGACCTCGATCCAGAACGTGCCTGGGGCCGGCCGGACGGTCGCGGTGATCGTCGACGATGTGGTTAAGGAGCTGGCGAAGGCGGCGTACCGCAGCGACTCGCCGGTGGAGCGGCAGGCGAAGCGGCTGGCGAGCCGCCTCGATCTCTTCGAGAAGAAAGCTCTCGAGGAGGCGTCCGGCTTCATTCAGTACGACCTCAAGCCTTGGCTTCCCGCGGACGATGTCCGCCTTCTCCTCGCGGTGCAACTCCAGAGCGTAGGAATGGAAGCCGCTATTCCGGCCTTGATGAGCCTGCAATACAACCTACCCGCCGCCCTGGCGGAGCCGGAGCGGGAGAGGTGGCTGCACGAGGTAACCGAGCTGGTGGCCTCGTCCTGGGTGGATTATCGGTCAAGTGATCGCATCGCTGAGATCGCCAAGGCCAAGACAGTCCGCTTCGCGGTGGGCCTCAATACGAGCTCGGACCTAACGGCGAGGATGTACGTCCTCCGCGCCGGTCTCGAGGAGCCGCGGCCTTGGATGGTCGTATCTTGCGATGGGATCGTGGGGCAGAAGACGACTCGGGAGACCATCGACGAGCTGACCGCCAAGGTCGCCCGGGCAATCGGTGGAGCGCTCAAGTCCGCCCCGGACCTCGCGACGGTCGCCGCCAAGCTGCGGACGCGCAACAAGGTCGTCTCGCAGCCGCTCTTCGTCTCCCTGCCCGCCGCCGGGATCTCGGACGAGATTCTTACTGCCCTGCTCGTGACGTTTCCGCACGTCGTTTTCTTCCTCCTGATGGGGGAGGACGGCCTTTCAAGGGAGCCGTTACTGACCTCTGCCATGCTGGAGATTCTCTTTCCCCATCTGGTTAGAGGTGACGAGGCCCTCTTCCTCGAGGCTTACGAAAGGTTCCAGTGGAGTATCAAATGACCTGATCCCCTCGATCGGCCGGCTCGCGCTCAGCGGGCTATGGAACGGGACGGTCGTCTTCTGGATCGTCGACCAGTCGGTGAGAGAGAGCCGCTTCACCGGTCACGCCGACCGCGTCCTCGCCTGTGCCTTCGCCCCGGACGGCCTGCGCGCCGTCTCCGCTTCAGCCGATCAGACCCTCCGGCTCTGGGACCTGGAAAAACGAAGCGCCGTGGCGGTCCTCACCGGCCACACCGCCGAGGTCACCGGCTGCGCCTTCACCCGCGACGGCCACCTCATCGTCTCGCGCTCGAAAGACGGCCGGCTCGGTCTCTGGGACGGAGAGTCAGGACAGCTCGTCGCCTTCACCCAGGGGCACACCGACTGGGTGACCGCCTTTGCGATCGACGAGGAAGCGAGGCTCGTCTACTCGGCTTCGGAGGACCAGACCGTCCGCGCCTGGGACCTCGCGACAGGGGAGCCCCGGGGCGTTGTCTACGGTGTGAGCCCCTTCCGCTCCCTGGCGGCGGTGCAGGGCGGCGTCTATGCGGGGGATGAGGCTGGCAATCTCTGGCCGCTCGAAAGCACGATGCCGCCAACAGCTCTGTGATCGGCCCGTTCAACTCGTCGAGATCGACCGCCCCGGTGGGGCGAGAGCCTTCCTTGACGCGCAGGCAACGGCTGCCTACAATGCCTGCATGCAGTACACGCTCCGCAACATTCCCCCAAATCTCGACGAGGTCCTCCGGGCACGGGCTCGCGAAGAAGGCAAAAGCCTCAACGAGGTGGCCCTCGAGACCCTTCTTGCAGGACTGGGGCTCGCCGGCGAGCCGGTCAAGCGACGGGATCTGAGTGACATCGCAGGAACCTGGGTTGAGGATCCTGAGATCGTCAAAGCTTTTGAGGATCAGCGCCGTATCGATCCTGATCTCTGGCGATGAAGCTCGCGATCGATACGAACCGCTACCGCGATCTCTGCGATGGCGAAGAGGACGTGGTTCGCCTTCTGGAGGAAGCTGAGAGCGTTCATGTCCCTCTGATCGTGATCGGCGAGCTCCGAGCCGGCTTTGCCTGGGGAAAAAGAGGGCGAGAGAATGAAGCTGTTCTTCAGCGCTTTCTGATGAAGCCTGGAGTGGCCGTCCTCTACCCCGGCGATGCAACGACTCGATACTATGCGTCCATCTTTCGCCAGCTCAAGCAGCAAGGGACGCCCATCCCCACGAATGATCTATGGATTGCGGCGCTCGTCCTGGAGCGCGATCTCGTCCTTTGTTCCCGAGACGGGCATTTCCCGAAGATCCCGCAGTTGAGCCTCGTCTGACCAAGACCAGGGCCCCCTCTACTTAGAGGACAGACTCCGGGAGACTCCGGCCGGGACTCCTCGATCACAGTCGCTCCTACTTCCGTCCCGTGAAGATCGAGACGTAGTTGATCGGGGCGTGATCGGCCAGATCGCGCAGAGCGGCCGAGCCCGGCGTCCTCCGGTACGCCTGCCGCGCGGTGTCCTGGTCCTTCAGGCGGTCCTCGGTGCTGATGCCCGGACGGAGCTTGCCGGTGCGATCGGCGTAGCACGGGGAGCAGATGTGCTGGAAGTGCGGGTCCAGGTGCGCGACGTGGAGGACGGAGGTGACCACGGAGGTGGTGGTGCCGAGGGCTCCCTGCACGAGGGAGCCCAGGGGACCGAGCTTGTCCACCGGCGTCAGCTCGGAGAGGAGATTCCCCACGTGCTCGCGGTCGACCTGCTCCGGTGGGACGCGGGCGATCAGGTCGCAGCAGTTGACGTAGCGGCGGCAGAGCTTGAGCCTGGACGACAGCAGGGCGCCGAGCTTGTCGTTGCCGATCAGCGGGGAGCCGAAGGTGATCAGCGCGTCGGGCTTCGTGTCGAGCGCGGCGAGGGTGGCGATCGCCGCGCCGAGGCTGTGGCCGGTCACCAGAAGCTTGCCCCGGCGGCGGCCGAGCAGGTGGGTGGTGCGATCCCGGACGCTGTCCCAGCCGGCCGCGAAGCCTCGGTGAACGAGGAATCCCCGGGAATTCGCCTGCTGGAGCGTCGCGCCGTCGAGGATCAGATCTTCGGGCTTGCCGGATTCCGTGCCGCGGAAGGCGAGAACGGTCAGGTCGCGCTGCGGGCTGTGGGCGACAAATCCGTCCGTTCCGAGCGACTCGGTCCGTTCTTCCAGGTCCTCTCCGCCGATGCGACCGTGCACCGTGAATTCGATTCTGTGGAGGACGTCCCGGATGACGGCCGGCGGGGCGTAGGCCAGCCTCGACATCTCCGCGCAGAGGAGGCCGTGGTCATCCCGGGAGAAATCCTCCGGCGTCCAGCCCTGAAAGAAGACGGCGTCCTTCGCCGGAGTCAGGAGCGATTTGGAGGACGCGTCGTAGGCGATCTTGGGGGCCATGGGGGATCTCCGGCCGGCTTTCTTGATCTACCTCTTCACCACCGCCAGCAGCTCCGTGATCGGCCCGTTGACCTCGTCGAGGTCGACCGCCCCGGTGATCCCGGGCATGGTGCCGCTCTCGCTGGACTGCCAGATCAGCCAGGACGTCCATCCCGTCGGCAGCATGGGCTGGGAGACCCCGTACTCGGCGACCCAGAGAGGATAGGCGGCGAGGCTGGCGGGGGCGGCGTATTGGTTGGCGAAGCCGGGGCTCATGTAGAGGATCGGCTTCACCCCGGTGGCGGCCTCGACCTGCTCCAGCCAGGTCAGGACTCCCTGCCAGAGCGCCTCGCTGGTCGCCGCGGTGGTCTCGACGTCGAGCACCGGCGGCAGGTCGCCGCTCTCGAGCTGGACGACGCTGAGAAAGAATTCCGCCTGCTGCGCCGCGTCGTCCGCCGGCTCGAAGAAGTGATAGGCGCCGCGGAGGAGCCCGGCCTCCTTCATCCCCGTCCAGTTGGCCGTGAAGTCGGGATCGATCCACGTCACGCCGTCGGTGGCCTTGGCGAAGGCGAAGAGAGCTCCCGCCTGCTGCACCTGCTGCCAGCTCACCGTCCCCTGGAAGTGGCTGACGTCGATTCCCTGCGCGTTCGCGGCGGACATGGGCTTCTCCTCTCTTCAGTGAGCGCTCCGGATCTTATCTTGACGGACCGTTTTGGGGCGAGCGGGGCGAAGGGCTTCCTATCGATCTTGAGCTTTGAGGATGAGATCCCGCCGGCCGTGACCGTCACTTCCGGTAACGTCTCCTTTTCCGGACAGCAGGAATGCGCTTCGCCGACCGGCTTGCGCTTCAGAGGAAAGCGCGCCCGGCCCGGCCGGGAGGGGTGAGCCATTTCCCGCGGCTCCCCAGCGGTCGCCGGGTATGTGCTGACCCATCTTGGGTAGAGGATTACTCAGGAATTCTGAAAACTGAGGATACATAGGGATATTTTCGATAGATCCCTCCCTGGCCCGCCCATTGCATTAACCTCAATTGCCGGAAATCGAAGGCGACCCAAGTTAACCCGGCACTCCCTGGAGTGCCTTGCTTACCTCGATACAGAGGTTGGAGGCAACACACATGTCCCATCACGAAATCGACATCGCCCGCGCTCTCAAGGATGAGACCTATTTCAGCAGCCTGACCGATCAGGAAAAGGCACTGGTGAGGCAGGTCAACCCTGTGGGAGAGGGCGGATTGAGCGACGACCAGCTCGACACCGTCAGCGGCGGTCTCGGAGGCGGAGACGTGATCGATTCGACCACGACCACGACTGAACTGAAGGAGTGCACCTGCGGCGCAGCGCCGGCCGCCGTCGCCGGCTGCACCTGCTCCTGTTAGGCCCGGCAACCGATGTCGTATCCGGGCGGCCCATGCCGTCCGGATGTACTTTCTTACGGAGCTTTTACATGTCCCAGCTTTCCCGGAAGGATTCGATCGAAATACGGTGCCGGGCTCTCCGCCTCACGGAACGGGCTCCGCTTCTCGCTTGCGCGACTCTCGACCCTGATGAAAACGATGAGAGCGCGCGGCATCGCTTTGAGACCTGGAGACGGCAGACTCCGTTCCAGGAGGAGGAGTGGTTCCGGCAACGCCTTTCGATGGACGGCCTGACGAGGGAGGAATTCCTCCAGGTTTTGGGTCTCGCGGCCTGCTCGACAGAGGAAGGGGGGCCGCGGTCGGACTGGCAGAGACGTTTCGAGGAGGCCTACGCGGTCGAGTCCGTGGAGGGCCCGGAGCCTGCACTGTACGGACTTTCTCAGGGTGCCTTCACTCCCATCATCGCTCCCCTGGTCCGCGGTGCTGGAGAGCGGGTCCGGCAGTCGGCCCGATCATTGCGGAACCTTTATCCGGCAGCACCGTTCGATCCGGAACGTGTGGTGTCGTTACTCTGGGAGGGTACCGCGAAACGGCTCGATTGGATGCTGGGCCGTGCTCTTGTCCTGGAGCTGCATCTCGCGCGCCTTCAAGGCAGGTTGCGAGGAGAAAGCTCCCGCGAGCGTTTCGCGGATTTTGTCCGGCAAATGAGCTCTCCGCCGTGCGCTCTCGGTTTCTTCCAGGAATACCCTGTGCTGGCGCGGGCCGTCCTCGAAGCCCTCGACCTGTGGGAAGAAGCGGGCGTCGAGCTCCTGGGTCGTCTCTGCCAGGACTGGAAGGAGCTTCGTTCTCATTTTCATCTAGGAGGGGACCCGGGTCTCTTGCAGAGCCTGACCGGCGGGGGCGGGGATCTGCATGGCGGTGGGCGAGCGGTGCGGGTCCTGACCTTCGAGTCCGGCTTCCGTCTCAGCTACAAACCGCGGCCGGTAGATGTCTACGTCCGTTTTGGCGAGCTTCTGGACTGGCTCAACGAACGGGGAGCACCCGGTCTCGCCTCCGCTCGGGTACTTGCGTGTGATGGCTATGGGTGGATGGAATTCGTCGCAGCCCGGCCTTGCGCGAGCCGCGCCGAGCTCGAACGCTTCTACCGCCGGCAAGGAGCTTTTCTGGCCCTTTTCTATGTTTTGAACGCGAGTGATCTCCATCGAGAGAATTTGATTGCCTCGGGCGAGCATCCCCTTTTCATCGACCTGGAATGTGTCCTCACTCCTGATTACGGACAGCTCGATACCAGCTCGCACGTCTCGTTGGCCCACTATGAGATGAACAACTCGGTGATGCGGCTCATGCTCCTGCCCTTCTTCCACGACAACCGGAGGCAAGAGGTGATCGATCCCAGCGGGCTGGGAGGAGATGAAGGGCAGCTCTCTTTCCATGAGATTCCGGTCTGGGATGGCTTCGGTACGGATGAGATGCGATTGAAGAGAGTGCAGCCAGCCGTCGCGGCAGCGCAACATCGCCCAAGCCTGGACGGCCGCGTAGCGAGCCCTCTGGATTTCCGGCAGGAGCTTGAAGAGGGGTTCAGCTCTCTTTACCGTCTCCTTTCGCGCCATCTCGGCGAGCTTCTCGCGGTGGATTCCCCTCTTTCCGGCTTTGACGATGTAGATGTGCGCATCGTCTTCCGGCCCAGCCAGCTCTATGCCTATATCCTGACAGAAAGTGTCCATCCCAACCTTCTGCGTGACGCTGTCGACCGGGACCGTCACTTCGATCGCCTCTGGTATGGAATCGACCGCAGCAAGATGGCGGACATTTCGCTGCGCCTCCTTCCTGTCGAGCGGGAGGATCTGTGGCGAGGGGACATCCCCTGCTTCAGCGCCCGCGGTGATTCCCTGGATGTCCGGGGGAGCATGGGTACGGTCCTTCCGGGTCTGCTGGCCCGCTCCGGAGTCGAGATGGTGATGGCACGATTGCGGGGTCTGGGGGAGGAAGATCTGCGCCAGCAGCTTTGGTACATCCGCTCTTCCCTCACCGCTTTGGCGATCGAGCTCCAGTCGATGCCTCCGTGCTTCGAGCCTGTCCGGGTGGTGCCAGCGGGTACCGGGGAGAGCCTGCTCGCCATTTCCGAAGCAGTCTCCCGCCGGTTGCATGAATCGGCGCTGCGCTGGGAAGGCCGGGCCGCCTGGCTCGGGCTGGCCAAAACCCGTTCGCGCGGATGGTGGTTGCGTCCCCTCGACGCCGACCTTTACGGTGGTCTGCCCGGAGTGGCCCTGTATCTGGCCCATGCGGGGGAGATTTTGCAGCGGCCGGAAGACTCGCTTCTCGCGCGGCAGAGCCTGGCCGAGTTGGACCGGCAGCTTGAACGCCGCGACCGCGTTCCCTTCGTCGGAGGCTTCGACGGCTGGGGGGGATTGTTGTACACCTGGCTGCGTCTTGGTCTCCTCTGGAAGGATGAGGAGTTCATGCAGAAAGCTCTCCGCGCCGTGCCGAAGATGGCGGGATTGATCGACGGCGATCGAGACCTGGATTTGATTCGCGGTGCCGCTGGAGGCATCGTACCTTTGCTTTCCTTGCATCGGCTGAGCGGGGACGAAGACGCCTTGGAGCTCGCTCGGCGAATGGGAGATCGCTTGGTATCCGCGGCCAGTCCATTTCGGGAGGGCCTCTGCTGGCGCACCGCCTCTTTTCCGGTTCATCCTCTGACGGGCTTCTCGCATGGAACCTCTGGATTCGCTTGGGCCCTGCTGGAGCTTTTCGGCGCGACAGGAGAGCCCAGGTATCGAGAGACTGCTGTGCGTGCCCTCACATTCGAACGGGAGTTCTTCTCGGAAATCGAAAAAAATTGGATGGATCTGCGGCCGGTTCTGAAAGAGATCGGTACCGCTGATTATCCCCGGGAAGCCGTCTACAGCATCTCCTGGTGCCACGGAGCGGCCGGCATCGGCTTGAGCCGCCTGCGCATGATGAGACATCTTGACGCTCCGGAGCTGCTCCAGGATGTGCGGATCGCGGCCGAGACGACTCTGCGCCTGGGGTTCGGGGTGAATCACTGCCTCTGCCATGGGGACCTGGGTAACCTGGAGCTTCTTGTCCAGGCAGGCTCGGTCCTCGGAGAGCCGTCCTGGCGCGATCTCTGCGCGGAGAAGACTCGGCAGGTCCTGGCCGGGATCGAGCAGAGAGGTTTTCTTTGTGGAGTTCCTTTCTACGTAGAGACTCCCGGTTTGATGGAAGGCTTGGCGGGCATCGGTTATGGGCTCCTCCGTCAGGCCGAGCCCAACCGCGTCCCCTGCAGTCTTCTGCTCGACGTGCAGTGAGGGTTTCGATGAGGGAAGATTTCCGGCGAGCGGCTGAAGATATCGCTCGGGAGGTCCTGGCCCAGGCCTCCTACGCCCGCGACGGGAGCATCTATTGGTTGCAGCCGGCGCCCCGCCAAGGCAGAAGGCAGGGTCCGCCCCGCCTCCTCGATTCTTTTCTCTATCCTGGAGCTCTGGGGATCGCTCTCTTTTTCGCACTGACGGCCCGGATTCTGGACCTTCCTGAGTACCGGTGCCTAGCGCTTGAGGTCGTGGCTCCTCTCCGCCGCGAGCTCCGGCAGATGATTGAGGAGCCGGGTCGCGCACAGAGTGCTCGAGGCCCGGTCGGAGGGCTCAAAGGGCTGGGCTCCCTTGTCTATGGTCTCGTCCGTCTCGGCGATGTGCTCGACGAGCCCGTGCTCTGGGACGATGCTCTTGAGATCACGACATTCCTCACCTCTGAACGGATCTCCGACGCCCAGAGTTGGGAAGTCATGACAGGAACCGCCGGGGCGCTCCTCGCTCTTCTCGCCCTGCATCACCGCCGGGCGGCGGCGAACCGGAACCACGACCTGCCTCTCGATCTGGCGCTCGTGGCGGCAGATCATCTGGTCCGCAACCGCTCCTCATGGACCGGGCAAGACTCGGGATTCAATCCCCCGGCCATCGGCTTTTGCCATGGCACGGCAGGAGTTGTCTGCGCACTGGCGCGCCTCGCCAAGGAAACGGGCCGGTCCGACCTCGAAGAGGCCGCCCGCGCGGGATGGTCCTACGTCGAGGCCTTCTATGACCCGCGGAGCGCGGGCTGGCGTCTGGCCGGGGACACCGGGAGCGCGGGCAGCTCCTGGTGCAACGGAGCGACAGGAGTGCTTCTCGGGGCGCTCACGGGACTGTTCGACGGCGCCACGCGCCTCGAAAGCCCCGTCGCCGATGCTTTGCTTCGTCTTCAGACCTCAGCCCTCGAACAAAAGGACCACCTCTGCTGCGGCGCCATGGGGCGCGTCGACGCTCTGGTTCATGCGTCTGTTCAGTTTCAGGATGCCGACCTTCTTGCGGCAGCGAGCTTCGTGGCCAAGAGTGTCCTCACGAGGGCGAGGGAAGAGGGTAGCTATCGGCTGATGTTCTACCCCGAAGACCTAGTGGACCTTCGCCTCTTTCCTGGATTGACAGGCGTCGGTTACGCCTTCTTGCGGCTGATCGCTCCGGATAGAGCTCCCTGCCTTCTTGCATTGGCATAGGCTTTGTCTGGGGAGAGTCCTGGTGGTGGGGTTTTTGGAGGAGTCCAATGATCGACAAGCTGCTCGGCATCACTCTAGTCTTGGCCCTCGGCTGCGGTCTGATCGGCGGCGCCTTCTTCGCTTTCTCGACGTTCGTGTGATCAATCCATGGTTCATGGTGCTGTTTCTCAGAACGGCGGGAGCGTGCGTCTTGCTGTTTCGGCGCTGCGCGTTTGGCACCGGCCGGGCGCCGCCTATCTTCTCGCCGGCAGCCTACTCTATCTCTTGGGTCCCGCCGGAAAAACCGTGACCGTCACCTCCGGTAACGTCTCCTTTTTCGACAACAGCGGCGACGGCCGGCCCAGGAGCTCCTGATCGAAATACTGCCGCACGATCGCGCGGGTGATCTCCACCGCGCGCGGGGGTGAGATGGCGCCGAGCGCTCCGGCCTGGCGCAGCGGTCCGCCCCAGAGGATGGCGTCGCTGAAGTCGAGGTGGAGGGTGTCGCGGACGTCGCAGCGGTAGTACCTGGAGGCCGCGCGGCGATAGATGGCGTCGCTCGCGCCGGTGCGCCCCGGCCGGGCGGAGTAGACCATCAGGAAGGGCTGGGACATGCGGCGGTCGATCATGGACCCGTACTGCGGGATGCCGTCGAGGTTGAGGCCGGCCTTGCAGCGTGGGTCGTCGAGGCAGAAGGCCGCCGAAACGACGCCGCCCATGGAGTGGCCGAAGGCTCCCAGGCGGCCGAGGTCGAGCTTGGCGGCGAGGCGGCCGGCGGCGGTGGTCTTGGGAAGGGAGCCGAGCTGGTCGAGGACGAGCCTGGTGTCCGCCACCCAGCGGTCCACGGTGGCCACGGAGGCGTGGAGGCCGGCGAGATAGGCGCGGAGCAGGCGGAGCTGCTCCTCTTCCTTGGCCTCATGGGTCACGGCGGCCATCGTGGCGTCCTCGGTGCTCCATTCCGCGATGACGTCCCGGAAGGCCTGGCGCGGTTTGCCGTCCGCGTCGAACAGCGAGACGACCTGCCCGTCCGCGAGCGTCGCGGCGGTGGCTTCGTAGGGATGGACGATGCTGAGGACGGCGTAGCCGTGGGAGGCGAGATCCTCGAAGAGCGCGGTGTAGGAGCTGGGGAAGCCGCCGAAGCCGTGCGAGAACACCAGGACAGGGAGCTTCTCCGGGCTGGCGACGGGCGGCGCGTCGAGGACGGCGTGGGTCTTCACGTTTTCCAAGGAAGTCAGTCCCGCCCGGAGCCCGGGCGGAATCTCGGCGAGCCCTCCGCGCAGGTAGGGCGCGGGTTTTCCGTCGCCTGAGGCCACCGACCCCGCGGGATACCAGGCAAGCACCTCCACCTGGCGCTGCACGCCGGCCGCGGCGAAGGTCTCCGGCCGCGCCTTGTCGGTCACGTGCCAGGTGGTCGTGCCGACTCTGGCGGAGCCGGTCGGCGCCGGGATTTCGACGGGTGTCTCGAGGGCTGACAAAGGGCCCGCGCAGAGCCCTGAGACTGCGATCACGAAGGCTTTGATCGTGCTGATCTTCATAAAAGCTCCTCTGGAAGCGGCGCGGACGGAGTATCCTTTCCTCATGGCCGCACGCTCGATTCTACCCGTGCTCGTCGCTCTGGCCCTCGTTTTCAGCGCCGCTCCGTCGCGCGCCGTGCCGAGCCCGCCCACCGAGCGGGCCGACCGCTTCGGCGTCTACCACTGGGCGCCGGACATCTCCTCCTGGCCCGGCAGGCCGAACCGCCTCGCCTGGGGCGCCGACAAGATCGCGGCCGTCGGCAGCCGGACGATCCGTGTCTATATGGGGCCGGCGGACTCCTATCACGTCAATCCGGCCGTGAACGAGCCCGGCGAGATGTACCTGCAACGGATCGCCGCCAGCCCGGCCTACGATGGTCTCTTCCGCGATCCGCGCTTCCGCACCTACCTGCTCACCATCTCCACCTCGACCGGCTCGGAGCAGACCATCGCGGCGGTGCGCAAGCAGGTCGCCCGCCTGGGCGATTATCTCCTCTCCCGCTCCGCCTATACGGGCAAGACCTTCATCCTCCTCAACTGGGAAGGGGACAACGGGATCGGCGCGCCGCCTCCGGGCTCGCCGAAATGGGACGACCTCATCGCCCGCACCCAGGCGCGGGCCGACGGCGTCCGCGAGGCCCGCCAGCGCCAACCCGGCAGCACCGCCCAGCTCTATTCCGCCCTGGAGTTCAACCTCGTCGAGCGCGACGGCGTGCGCTGCGGCGACGGCGAGGTGCGCTGCGTCATCGACACCGTGGCGCCGCGGGTGACCGTGGACTATTACTCGTACTCCGCCTGGCAGAGCCTCAGCGTGAAGGCCGAGCATCCGACGGCGAAGCTGGTGCAGATCCTGAGGAACGATCTCGGCTTCGCGCTCGCCAAGGTCCGCACGCGCCGGCCGCAGATCCAGGAGGAGAATTTCATCCTCGGCGAGTGGGGCTTCGCCCGCTCCATCTACAGCGAGTGCCTGGCGGCCCGCTACACCGGGGAGCTGGTCCTCGCCCTGGAGCGCGGCTTCCATGTTTCCTATGCCATCTATTGGCAGGCGCTCGACAACGGCTGGCGCGGCGGGCGCCGCACGCCCTGCGTGGGAGATCTGCGCGACGCGGGCGACCCCGAGGGGCAGATCGACTGGCTCCTCTATGGCCTCTTCCGCGGCAACAAGGCGACCCTCACCCTGGCGGGCTCGACGCTGCAAGCCCTCCTCCGCGGCCAGGACGCCCCGCCACTGCCGCGCTGCCCCGCGATCGATCCGCAGGGCATCGTGGACACCCCGGAGAGCGGCGACCCCTTCCTCCAGCCCGGAGGCCCGATCACGGTCTCGGGCCAGGCCTTCGGAAACCGCGGCAACAAAATCCTGATCCTCCAGGCCCACGACCGGCGGAACAGCGGCGCTCCCAACGTCCTCGTCGAGCTCAGCTCACAGAATGATCCCCTCTGGCAGGAATCGCCCGGCCGGATCACCGCCACGGTCCCCGCCGAGGGCCTCCACGACGGCTGTGCGCTCGCCTGGACCGCCACGGCGGAAGGGTTCGAGTCGAACGCCGTGCTGGTGCGCATCAAGCCCTGAAGGCTGCGGACCGGAGCCGGGTGAGGTGCTAGGATCGCCCGGCCATGAGATACACCTTCCTCTGCGTCAAGAAAGAATCCACCTTCTCCGAACAGCTCCGCGCCTCCACCTTGCGTGAGGCCACCATGCGCTGGCACGAAGAAAGCGCCAGCCGGCCGGGGCCGCCTCTGGACTGGGAGCTCGCTCCTCCCATGCCGGTCGATGGCCTGCGCAACGTCTGGTGCTTCGCCGGCACCGATCCGGAGGACCAGTTCTTCCTCTGCCACATCATTGCCACGTCCGAGATCCCGATGACCGTCCACCGGACGCCCGTGCTGACGGAAGGGGAGGAGCCCGACTTCGAATCGGTCGAGATCGTGCCCGGCCGTGGCTTCGGACCGGTTCTCTTCGGCATGACCGTCGACGAGGCGGAGGCCGTTCTCGGCCCGATCGTCGACTCCTCGCTCCACGATGATGGCGTCGAGCGCTCCCTGCACGTGGCTTATCAGGACGTCGGCCTCCATCTGTTCTTCGAGGAGGAGGAAGGCGGCGAATTCCGCCTCTACTCGATCGAGGTCGACGAAGCCTGTCCCAGCGACCTCTTCGGCGAGCCGCTCTTTCCCAAGACGCGCGCCGAGGTCGACGAGCTCCTGCGCCGGAACCTCACGGCGGCCGATCTCGAGAACGTCGAAGAAGAGACGGATGAAGACGCCGGGGAGATGCGCCTCGAAGTGTTCAATCTCGGGATGTCGTTCACTTTCGATTCCTCGTCCGAAGAGCTGGTCCACGCCGGATGGAGCGTGCTCTTCGATGAGAACGACGACGTGCTCTGGCCGGAGGCGGCGGAAAATGGAGCCGAGGACGATGGGAAATCATGAAACCCGTCCGTCCAGGAGAGTTGAGGCTCCTGCCATGAGGGCGCACCCAGGAAGCAACTGAGGAACCCCTCGAGCTCGCCGGCGGCCTTCTGGAAGGGGAAAGAATGGCCGACATTGCTGACGCTGGGGCTCAGAAAGGTAAACGACTCCGTGCCTTGACCTTCGGCGGCGGCGGCTTCAATTCCGCGATGCAGCTCGGAGTGACGCACGCCCTGCTGGTTGCGCGTGGAGTCGCGCCGGATTATGTCGCCGGCCTCTCGGCCGGCGCCGTCACCGCCGCGGCGCTCGCCGAGATCCTTCAGTCCGGCGAAGGGAAAAGTGAAGGGGAGCGGCGGAACGCTCAGGTCGACAACTTCCGCAAATTTCTTGCCTCGTTCCAGGAGCTGCCGGGAGAGCTTCTGCGATCGATTCTTCCCGATGCCTACGAGATCAACGCCAGTCTTCCCCTCGAGCCGATCGAGCTGCCGATTCACTTCGATGCCGAGCGCCGGGGAAGGGATGACGCCAACCAGACGCGGGCGGGTCTGATCCGGATCCTGAACCGCTTCCTGGAGATCCGGTTGCCGGTGAGCGCCATCGCGGTCATCGTGAACCGTATCCTGCGCTTCGTCGCCGCCTCTGAAGAGCCCTCCCGCTGGAGGCGGGTCTGGCGCCGATTCAATAACGCCGGCCACCTCTGGTGGCTGGGCTTCCGGTTCCCGATTGGCCTCGCACCGACCTTCCGTTCGCTGGCCTGGGCGGCGATCGCCGGTGCTCCCCGGGAGGACAAGCGGAGGAAGGCCGGACGTCCGGCAGGGAAGCTCATCGGACGTGTCAGAGCGGCCCGTTTGTTGATCTGGGATGGTTTGACCGTGCTGCTTTATTTTCTCGTGGTCTGGCCTCTGGTCGCTCCGACGACTCTGTGCCTTTTCCTCTGGATGTATCTGCGGCCCCCGACGAGTCAGCGGCGGCGCTGGGGGCGGCGAACGCTGGACCGGATTCTTGAGTATTACTCGATCGCCGACGGGCTCGGTAACACCTATGTGCTCAAGCAGCAGCTCATCCGGTGCTTCGACGTCGAGTATCATGGCAAGCCGAACATCGCGGCGATCCTCGACAAGGCTCTGTCGCATTCGACAGAGCCCGCACAGGCTGAAAGCCCGCGCAAGACGCTGGCATGGTACCAGGACCGGAATCCGCGGATCGTCGTGGCTCCGATCGCCGCCGAGGTCGGCAGTGGCGACCTCAAGGTGCTGCCGCACGACGTCCCGGTCGTCGACGCGCTGCTCGCGGCGACCGCCGCCGTGCCGATCTTTCCGGCGGTCAAGATCGAGTCCTGGGTTTACAACAAGGACGGCATGAGCCAGAAAGTCTTCATTGATGGGCGCCACGTTTCGGCCGAGCCGGTCGGGGCGCTGCTCGAGCTTCTGGGAGGCGATCAGCGCCTCGACCACGTCGACGCCGTCGACGTCTATCCGGTTTCCAATCTCGCCCTGGACAGCAATGGCAACACGCCGCGGACGGAATTCTCAGGGATTCTCGAAGTCGCGGCCCGGGCCTACGAGCTGCAGAGGTTTCGCGATGCCACGATCGATCAGCGGCTGACCCAGCTCTATACAAAATCATTGCCGGCCGAGGGAGGAGCGCGGGTCAAAATCGGAGAAAAGTGCTACGTCCGCGCGGAGATGCGGGCCGTTGGGTTGGAGAAGCCGGTCGGGATCGACCGTGCGGTTTTCCGGGGAGGCTCGCGCCTGGGCCTCAAGGAGCTCGTTCACGAGGCGGTGGCGGATGGGTGCCGCGCCGCTTTGCAAGCGATGATCCCGGGCTCGATCGCCACCGCGGCCGGAAGCGATTCCAGCGTGAGCTGCGGGAAGGTGATCGGCCATCGCCTGGAGTCTTTGCCGACGAGCCCGGGGCTGCTGGGGAACCGCGAGGGTGCCCCTGGTCTGCCCGAGATCTGCGCCCGTTGCGCTCTGGCGCGGACGAGCCCTGGAGACACGAAGATCGAGGAGCAGAAGAAGCAGGTCCTGAAGGTCTGGCCGAGCCGGCAGGATTGGCCGGAGTGGCCGATCGAAGGCCAACCCGCTCCGCGGGCGTCCGTGATCTCCCGGCCGGCGCCACCGATCAAAATCGATCTTCCCGCTGGTTGGCCGCACGAGCGCGCCGGTCAGCAAGGCTCGGCGCGGCCTCTGGTCAATTTCCTGTTTGGCGGCGGCGTGTTCCGCGGCGTCTTTCATATGGGCGTGATGAATGCGCTGAATGAGCTCGGCCTCGAGCCGGACCTCGTCGCCGGCTCCTCCGTGGGCTCGATCATCGCCGCCATGATCGCCCAGGCTTTCAACGAGACCGCGGACCAGCGGCCTGGGCAGATCGCCAACCTGGCGGCCACTTTTCTTTCGATTGACCAGTTGGTGATGACGGACCGTCTGGCGGACTTTTTCCGGGGCTTGACGCTGCGCGCCGCGGACGCGCCCTTCTCGCCCCGGGATCTCGATCTTGTGCTGCGCCGTTACGACGTCGACTGGAGCGGCGGCTGGAGCAACCGGGCGCGGCGGGTGGTGGGAGGCCTGGAGCGGTTCTTCTACCTGAGCCCGGTCCGCCTGGCCGCGCTCGTCAAGGCGGGCCGGGAACGCGACATCGCGCAGCTCAGCGTCCTCCTCCAGGAAGCGATTCAGGAGCTCATGGACCGCGGCGGCGTCGGTCAAGAGGTCCTGGGAACCGAGCCGCTCGCCCTGTTGATCCATCATGAGGTCATCCGCCGCCTGGATTGGGCCGCGAATGACAAGCTGTTCGATGCCTTCCAGGGGCGAGGCATCCATTTTCTCGCGACGGCCACCAATCTCTCCCGCGGCAGGCTGGAAATCCTCGGTTCCTCGGAAAGCCAGCCCTATGCCTCACTCCTCTATGGCCTGTTGGCCAGCAGCGCCTTCCCTGGAGTCTTTCGGCCGCGCGAATCGTGGGAAATCTTTCGCAATGCGACGGACAGGGACCAGTACATCGATGGCGGAACGATCGACAATCTGCCGCTGGACGCCGTCGCCCGGTTTCTCGATCTCGCCTCGCAGGCGCCAGACGCGCCGATCGCGCGCCGGCCGCAGGCCGGGGGCCATGCCGTGCCGCATCTGCTCTTCACGGCCTCTCTGGAGGTCGACAAGACCTGTCTGCCGGATCATGACGTGGAGACGATTCGCCGAAGCTTCCTGCGCTTGCGCAGCCGCGCGCGCACGATGAGCTACAACCGCAAGATCGATGCTTACGCGAGTGTCCAGCGGAATCTGCGGGAGATCTATAACCGCCGGGAGCCGGCGGAGGCCGGAATACCGCGCTGGCAGCCGCTGGACCTTCATGTCATCGCTGTCCGGCCGCGTTGGCTGTGCAATACGTTCGGCTTTCATCCCATGCTCGGGTTTCGCCGCTACCGGCAGGCGCAGAGCATCGCTCATGGCTGCGCCTCGACGCTCGCCACGTTCTACGATCAAACGCGGAAGGAAGGCGGCCGCGCCTGGACGGACGCCTGGGGTGTCCGCGGCCTGGATGCCATCGATCGCAAAGCGGTGACCTCCCGTATCGATCCGAACCGTCAGGGGCTGAACCCGCAGCGTGAAGGCAAGCCTCCCGGCCAGTGCTGGTTCCGCCACGCGCTCTGTCCCTTCAGCATGCAGGCGCTGGCGTCACGCGCGGATCTTGCCGGCCGCCAGCCGCTCGTCCGCGAGCTGGCAAAGGTCTACGAGGTCTGCGGCAAGCCGGAAACGCACCGTCCGGCGCACGCCGTGCAGGAAATCCTGGAGTGACGACGGACCCTGGAGCGTAGATCCCGCCCCTCATCGCCGGAGCGGCCCTACAATATCCGCACCCCCTCCTTCGTCTACCACTGTAGATGAAGAACGCGGCGAGCTTGGAGCGGATGCCCATCGAACAGAACCAACGGATCTCCACAGCCGTCCAGCGGGAGCAGGTCCGGCTGCGCGACTTCATCCGCCGGCGGGTGCCCGACCCGCGCGACGCGGAGGACATCCTGCAGGACGTGTTTTTCGAGCTGGTGGAGGCGAACCGCCTGCTGATGCCGATCGAGCACGTCACCGGCTGGCTGTTCCGCGTCGCGCGCAATCGCATCACCGACCTCTTCCGCAAAAAGAAGCCGGAGAGCTTCAGCGAGGCCGCTCCGGGAGAGGAGGACGACGAGCTCTTGCAACTGGAAGACCTGCTGCCTTCGCCCGCTGCCGGCCCTGAGGCGCTGTATGCCCGCAATGTGCTTCTCGCCGAGCTCGAGCTGGCGCTCGACGAATTACCGGAGGAGCAGCGCGAGGTGTTCGTCGCGCACGAGGTGGAAGGGCGCAGCTTCAAGGAGATGGCCGCCGAGACCGGCCTCAGCATCAATACGCTGCTCTCCCGCAAGCGCTATGCAGTGCTGCATCTGCGCGAGCGGTTGCAAACCATTTACGACGAATTCAGAAAAGCATGAGGAGGTTGAAGATGAGACCGAGATGGAAGAGATTGATGTTCATTGCACCGGCGGCGATCCTGGGGATGCTGATCGTCATGGCCATTGGCGGCACGATTGTGCAGCAACTGTGGAATTGGCTGTTGCCGACGCTCTTCGGCTGGCACATGGTGACCTTCTGGCAGGCGCTGGGGCTGTTGGCGCTCTGCCGCATCCTCTTCGGCGGACATGGGCTCCGCGGCTCCGGCCGCTCTTATTTCCGCCGTCGCATGGAAGAGCGCTACAAGCACATGACCCCTGAGGAGCGGGAACGCTTCCGGCATGGCATGCGCGAACGTTGGGGTTTCGATCCATCCACCGGCGAGAGCAAGGGGGCTGAGTAATCCCATGCTCGACCAGATCCTTCCGCAGCGCATCGACAACACCTATCGCGGCCACCCCCTCGCGGTCTGGCTCCTCGTCCCGGTCGTCCTCATGAAGACCGGGATCGCCCTGGGCACCATCTTCAACGGCCGCGCCGCGGCCCAGTCGGCCGATGGCATCCCCCTCGACCGCTTCGGCGTCGAAGGCGCGCAGGCCGTCGTGGCGCTCTTCGCCATCTGGGGCCTCGCGCAGCTCGTGCTCAGCCTGCTCGGCGTCCTGGCGCTCACCCGCTATCGCGCCATGATTCCATCCCTGTTCGCCCTGCTCCTGGTCGAGCACCTCGCGAGGAAGTGGATTCTGCTGGTCAAGCCCATCGTCAGGACTGGAGCACCCCCAGGCCCCTACATCAACCTCGTGCTCGTCACTCTGATGATCGTGGGCCTCGGACTGTCGCTCTGGAGGCGGGCGGAGTAGTTAGACGACGGGGGCGTCGGCCGGTAACCCGGATGGCCCCAGCCGCTTCAGCAGGAGCCAGAAGCCCATCGTCACCTCGAAAACACCCATGGGCGCCATATAGAACGGTCCGACTGTCCTCGCGAGGCTGGGGAAAAGGATGAACGCGAAATTACAGACCGCCAGCAGCAAGGACGAGAAAATCCCCAGGATAGCCAATGCCCTGGGGATATAGCTCGACTTGAGCCACAAATAGCTGAACACCGCGGAGCCCAGCCCAAGAAACACAAAGCCGACGTTATACCCCGTGACATACGCGCCAAGCGATAGCCTTGCCAAGGCCTGCAGTCGATCCGCTTCAAAGACTCCCAGGTACTCGGCACCGCTCAAGACCCGTAGAACGTCAAAGCCGTTGAGTGTCACGACAAGCAGAACCGCGGTCTCCATGAGCCTCCAGAAGGCCGCGAGCAAGGCGAGGTTCCGCTGTACCGGCCTGAGGACCACGTAAAGAGCCGTGATCAGGGCGATATCGGTCACGAAGGTGAGGACATCGCTGGCGATGCCGGTGCGAAACAGCAGCTCGGACGCCATGATGTTGCGGGCGGTTTCCGCTGCGTTGCCGGCGACGATGAGATGGCCGCGGACATAGAACCCGAAGACCGCGGTGACCATTGCAAACAGGTAAGTGAATCCAACGACTCTCGCCGCCTTGCGTTGCGACTCGTCGATGGTGCTGATGGCCATGTCATGAGTCATGGATGAGCTCCTTTTTGGGATGCGTGCAAGGCCCTGGCACGGCGCCGGTCAATAGTGCGGCAGTTTCGGGCGTAAGTATCCGTAGAGCCAGGTACCGGCGAGCGCGCTGAGCACCGCGACCGCATAGACACTGAAACCGCTCGCGGTGAGCGCGACCAACGGTCCGGGGCACGCGCCGGTGAGTGCCCATCCGACGCCGAAGAGCGTGCCGCCGATCCAGTATCGGTAACCCCGGCCGAGCTGTTTCGGTGGGACGGAGATCGCCTCGCCGGTCAGGGTGCGTGTACCGGTGAGCCGCAACAGCATGATCGAGAGGGCCGCGGTCGCAATGGCGGAAGCGATGACGCCATACATGTGGAACGACTGGAAACGGAACATCTCCTGGATGCGAAACCACGAGACAACCTCGGACTTGACGAGGATGATCCCGAAAAGGCACCCGAGAACGAGAAACCAAAGCACACTCACCCCAGTGCGCCCCATCGTCGCGGCGCTTTCGTCGGGGCACTCTGTCGTCGGCGTCATGGGCAGAGCCTCAGAAAAGGAGCGGCAGGATGACGTAAGTACAGAGGAGCCCGCCGGCGAAGAACCCGAGGACGGCCACGAGCGAGGCCCGATCGAGCGCGGCCAGCCCGGAGATCGCGTGCCCGCTGGTGCAGCCGCCGGCATAGGCGGTGCCGAAGCCGACCAGCAGGCCGCCTCCTACGATGGAAATCGCTCCGCGGAGCGTGAGCAGATTCGCCCAGATGAAGATCTCGCGCGGCGCGAGGCCGGAGAAATCGTGGATGCCCAACTGCGTCAGCATCGCCTTGGTTCCCGGAGTGATGGCCACATCTCCCGTGCCGAGCAGGCGTCCACCGATGAATCCGCCGGCGAAGACACCGGCGAGGAACGCCAGGTTCCACAGGCCTGAGCTTTTCCAGTCGTACCGAAAGAAAGCGACGTTTCGCGGCACGACGGCGGCGCACAGGTGGCGCAGGTTGCTGGATATCCCGAATTGTCGATTGCCCAGGAGAAGAAGGGCAGGGACGAACAGGCCGATCAGCGGTCCTGCCACGTACCATGGCCAAGGCCGCGCGATGACGTCAAACATTCGAGCCTCCATTCGACTGGATGGCAGTCTACTCCAGCCGCGAGCTCTTGGGCCCTCTTGGGCCGCGAATCGCGGCGTGCCGGGCTCCAAACGTGGCACAATGGCCTGCTTCGGCCATGAGCGCTTCAAGACTTCAATATGTTGCCGCGGCGGCCCTGATCTTTCTCGGGGCCGCGCCGATCCCGGAGGGCCGGCCGGCGATCCGTCTCTTCGGCTCCGAGCAGGGGCTGCCCCAGAACACGCCCCGCGCCTTCGCGCTCGATGCGCGGGGCCTGCTGTGGACCGGCACCTACGACGGTGCGGCGTTCTATGACGGGCGCTCCTGGACCGCGGTCGACATGCCGAACCGGACGGTGTCCAACACGGTCAACGACATCCTGGCCACGGACGATGGCGCCGTCTGGTTCGCCGAGACCGGTGTGGCCCGCTTGCAGGGCGGCCAATGGACGCTGTTCGGACAGGCGGCGGGCCTGCCGGCCGGGGAGGTTTTCCGCCTGGCCGCGGAGCGGGACGGCGAGCACACGGTGATCTGGGCGGGGACGGAGCAGGGGCTGGCGCGCTGGACAGGTCAAGCCACCGGCAAGCCGTGGAGCCTGGAGAGGGCCGCGGAGCTTTCCGGCCGGCGCATCACCGCTCTGCTCGCCGTCCGCACGGCCGCGGGCTCCGTCCTCTGGGCCGGGACCGACCGCGGCGTCGCGCGCCGGGGGCCGGACGGGCGCTGGACGATGTTTTCAGCGGCGAGCGGCGTCCCGGCGGCGGCGGTCAAGGATCTGCTGGAGACGCGGGAGGATGGGCGGTCGATCCTCTGGGCGGCGACGGACGGCGGCGGCCTGGCGCGCTACGACGGCGTTCGGTGGACGGTGGAGGCGGGGCTGCCGAGCCCTCGCATGCTCTGCCTCGCGGCGTTGGAGAACGAGATCTGGGCCGGCACCGCGCAGGGGCTGGCGCGCCGGAGCGGTGAAGGCTGGACGGTCTACCACACGGAAGACGCCGGCCTGCCGTCGGACCATATCGCGCGCCTGTTCGTCACCCGCAACGGCGGCCGGCCTCTCCTCTGGGCCGGCATGGTCACCGCGGGCCTGGCGGTGCTCAATCCCGGGGGATGGAAGATCGTCGATCAGCGCAGCTCCGGCCTGCCGCGGTCGCCGGTCTTCGGCATGGCGGAGACCGGGCCCGCCGACCAGCCGGCTTATTGGTTCTCGACGCAGAACCGTGGCCTCGCCCGCTGGCAGGCCGGACAGTGGACCGTCTTTTCCGCCGGCACCCCGCTCGCCGATGCCGAGGTCAATGTCGTCCTGCCGGCCGGAGGACCGCAGAGGCCCGCCCTCTGGGTGGCGACCAGCCGCGGCCTCTTCCGCTGGGACAAGGGGATCTGGACGCCGTTCAGCGCCTGGGCCACCGGTCTGCCGGAGGTGGAGGTCCTCTCGCTGCTCGAAACCGCTTCGCCGGACGGTCCCATCCTCTGGGTGGGGACCCGCCTGGGGCTCGGGCGCTGTCTCGCCGGGCGGTGCACGATGATCACCCCGGAGAATTCCCCGCTCACCGATCCGCAGGTCTACTCCCTCTTCGAGACCCAGGAGGCCGAGGGTCCGGTGCTGTGGATCGGCACGCGCACCGGCGGCCTGCTGCGCCGCGGCGGCGCGAGCTGGACCGTCTACAGCACCCGGACCTCGCCGCTGCCCAACGACTGGATCAACGCTCTCCACGAGACGCGCTCGGGAGGCCGGCGCTACCTGTGGATCGCCACCAACGGCGGCGCCGTCCGCCTCGATCTCACCGGCGGCTCGCCGCGCTGGCTGCTTCTCAATGAAGGCAGCGAGCCGCGGCTGCCCAACAACTTCGTCTACCAGATCCTCGAGGATGCGCGCGGCCGGATCTATCTCACCACCAACCGCGGCGTGGTCCGCCTGACCCCCCGTGCGTCCGCTCCCGGCGGCTATGACAGCTACGTCTTCACCGTGCGCGACGGTCTCCCGTTCGAGGAGTCCAATCAGTGGTCGTCGCTGGTCGACCGCGCGGGGCGCCTCTGGGTGGGGACGAGCTCCGCGGTGGCGTGGCTGGACCCGTCGGTGCCGGAGCCGAAGCCGGGACCCAGCCCGCTGCTCGTCGAGCAGATCACGGTGGACGGCCGCCGGCTGCCCTGGCCGGCGGGAAAGCCGGCGGGAAAGCCGGCGGGAAAGCCGGCGGGAAAACCCGGCGCGCCGCTGCGCCTCGCCAAGGGTCCGGCCGAGGTGGTCTTCGAGTACGCGCTGCTCAGCTACTTCCGCGAGATGGACACCCGCTACCGCGTGCAGCTCGCCGGCTGGCAGGAGACTCCGTCGGACTGGCTCCCCGATTCCGTGCAGCGCTATTCGCATCTCCCCCCGGGCTCCTACCGCTTCCGCGTCTGGGGCCGCGACGCCACCGGCGCCGTCTCCGGGCCGGTGGAGGTCCCGTTCGTGATTCCGCAGTCGCCCTGGCGGACCGTCTGGGCCTCTCTGCTCTATGCCGCCGCCGCCGCTCTCCTGATCGGTGGCGGCGTCCGCATGTGGCTCGGCGTGCTCGAGCAGCGCACCCGGCGCCTGGAAGCGCTCGTCCGCGAGCGCACCGAGAGCCTGGCCCGCTCCGAAAACGAATCCCGGGAGCGCTCCCGGCGGCTCGCCGAGACCGTCGGCGAGCTCGAGCGGTCGGAGCAGGAGGCCCGCGCCGCCAAGGAGGAGGCGGACCGCGCCAACCGGGCGAAGAGCGAATTCCTGGCCAACATGAGCCACGAGATCCGCACGCCGATGAACGCGGTCATCGGCATGACCAGCCTGCTCGCCGAGACCGATCTCACCCCCGAGCAGCGCGGACATCTCGCGATGATCCGCGGCGGCGGCGAGCTGCTCCTCACCCTGCTCAACGACGTTCTCGATTTTTCCAAGATCGAAGCCGGGATGCTCACCATCGAGTCGGCGCCGTTCGCGCTGCGGCAGTGCACGGAGGAGGCGGTCGACCTGCTGGCTTCCGAAGCCGACCGCAAAGGGCTGGCGATCACCTGCCGTGTCGATTCCGCCGTGCCCGAAGTGATCGAGAGCGACGCCACGCGCCTCCGCCAGATCCTGGTGAACCTGCTATCCAACGCGGTGAAATTCACCGCCGCCGGAGAGATCCTCGTCCGGGTCGGAATGTCTTCCCGGGAGGAGAGCCGGGACGGCCGGCTGGAGCTCCAATTCTCCGTCCAAGACACCGGCATCGGGATCTCGGCGGACCGCATGCACCGCCTCTTCCGCGTCTTCAGCCAGGCGGACTCGTCGACCGCGCGGCTCTATGGCGGCACCGGCCTGGGCCTCGCCATCAGCCAGCGGCTCGTCGAGGCGCTGGGCGGCCAGATCTGGGTGGAGAGCCGGGTGGGGGAGGGCTCCACGTTCCGCTTCACGATCCGCTGCCGCACCGCCGGCGCGGCGCGCCTGCCGGACCCGGCGCGGGACGGCGGGCTCGCGGAGGCCCCGCTGCCGCCCTTGCGCATCCTGGTCGCCGAAGACAATGTGATCAATCAGAAGGTCATCCTCCTGATGCTGCAACGGCTGGGATACAGCGCCGATGTCGCCGCCGACGGAGAAGAGACCCTGGCCGCCCTGCGCCGGCAGCGCTACGACGTCGTCCTCATGGACGTCCAGATGCCCGGCATGGACGGCCTGGAAGCCACACGGCGCATCCGCGGCGGCTGGCCGGCCGCGAAGCAGCCGCGGATCATCGCCTTGACGGCCAACGCCCTGCACGAGGACCGCGAAGCCTGTCTGGCCGCGGGCATGGACGACTATCTGAGCAAGCCCGTGCTCCTCCCCACCCTGCGCGCCGCCTTGAGCCGCGGCACGGGCCCCGCCGCCGCGGCTCCGGCCGTGCCCGGCGCCGGCGAAGAGACGGAGATTTTCCAGCCGTACTACATCGACCAGCTCCGGCAGCTCGAGGCGGTGACCGGCCAGGATCTGGTCGCTTCGATCATCGACCGTTTTCTCACCGAAGCTCCCCTCCGTGTGGCAGAGCTCCGCTCAGCCCTCGCCGCCGGGGACAGCCACCAATTCGTTTTCATCGCGCACGCCCTGAAGGGGAGCAGCGGCCAGCTTGGAGCCAGCCGGCTGGCGGCGCTCTGCCGGGAGCTGGAGAGGCGGGGAGGCGACGCCGAGTGGCAGGGAACGGCGGAGATGGTCACCCATCTCGGCACCGAGATCGAGCGCGTCGCGCCGCTGCTGCGCGCCAAGGCGGCGGAGATGCAAGCTCCGTAAGGGGGGATCTTCGCATGGCTCTCGACGTCTACGTGGGAACGCTTGAGCTCAGGCGATCTCGCTCTTCGCCGCGTTCTCCTGGATCTGCGCCAGTGTCTGCCGCACCGTCTCCAGCCGTTCGCCGCGGCCCGACCGCATCATGGCGACGTAGTCGCGCGCGGTGCGCAGAGTGCGCAGGCGCTGCCGGTAGGTCTCCAGGCGGCGATGCGCCTCCTGCCGGCGCTCCTCGAGCCCCGGCGTCTCCAGGCGGGCGAGCACGTCCGGCAACGCGTCCAGGGTGTGACAGAGGAGCAACACGTCGCACCCCGCCGCGAAGCACATCTCCGTGCGGACGGGGAGATCGCCCCACTCGTCGAGAGCCTTCATCTCCAGATCGTCGCTGAAGGCGACGCCCTCGAAGCGCAGCCGGCCGCGCAGCAGCCCTCCCAGGATGGGCGGCGACAGGGTGGCCGGCCGCTTCTCCTCGTCATAGGTGGGATAGATCGCATGGCTGACCATGACCGCGCCGGCCAGGCGGGCCAGCGCCTCGAAAGGATCGAGGTCGGCGCGCAGCGCCATTTCCGACACGTAGACCACCGACATCTTGTAGTGCGTGTCGTGCCCGGCGCCGCCGAGGCCCGGAAAGTGCTTGAGGCAGCCGCCGGCGCCGCCGCTGTGCAGGCCGCGCAGAAAGGCGCGGGCGCGCGCCGTGACATCCGCCGGCCGTGCGCCGAGATAGCGGTCGTCGAGCGCGTTGTCCTTCTCGCCGCGGTCGAGATCCACCACCGGAGCGAAATCGATGTCGATGTCGAACAGGCGCAGCGAGTGAGCCACCCACGTCCCCGCCTGCAAGGCCAGGCTCACCGGGCTGCGGGCGAGGAGCGATGCGGCCGGCGCCGGCCCGAAGATTCCCTTGAGCCGGTCCACCCGTCCGCCCTCGGCGTCGATGGCCAGGACCGCATCCGGGAGAATCCGGCGCAGATCCGTGACCAGCTCGAGGAGCTGCTCAGGGTCCTTGATGTTGCGGCTGAAGAGGACGACGCCCCCTGGAAGGTGCTCAGCCAGGAGCTTGGAGGTATGAGGATCGAGATCGAACCCCGGGATTCCCACGAAGACATTGTCGGCGGCTCTCACATCGGCTCTCTTTCAAAGAGACCGATTGTAGACCATGCGGGCCGGCCGCGGGCTTGAAACCCCTTGCAGCACAGACCGTCTTATGTTCCAATGTCCCAACACCATTGGAACACAGGAACATTTGGAACATTCTTATGACCAAAGCCGAGTACGAACAGAAGAAGCTGGAGCTCGAAGCCACGCGCCGCCTCTCGATCCAGTTCCTGCAGCGCGGCTATGAGGCCCAGCTCCTCGCCCTGGAGAACGCGTGGGCCTGGGAAGCCGAGGCTCCTTCCGAGCCGGAGGAGCGCCGGCTGGAAGAGACCACGGCGCCGGCGGCGGAGGCCGCTCCGGGGCAGCACCCTCCCTGGGCGCACCTTGAAGGCGGGCTTCTCGAAAGCGTCCGGCAGGCGGTGGAGCAACTGCCCACGGAATTCAAGAAAGAGGACGTCCTCCGCCTCCTCGCCGCCAAGCCGGAGCGCAGCTCTCTCCACCGCGCGATGGACACGCTGATGGGGGAAGGCAAGATCCGGATCCACATCCGCGGCGGCGGGCGCGTGCCGAACGTCTACCGGAAGGTGACGTAGCCTGCGCAGCTCGCGCCGCGCATCGCGCCGGTCCGTTCGCACATCGCAGGGGAACGTCTCCGCACGACGGAAATCCCGAAACGCAGGACCGGGAGACGCGCGCGCATCATGGCGCTGCGCATCCGCATCATTGGATTCGCCGTTTGCATCATCGCGCTGGAGATTTCTGTGTGGCGCGAGCTCCGCCGCGACACAAAATTGGAGATTTCAATGGCGCAAACCACCAGCCGCAACACTGAGCTCGGGATTCCAGTGTTGCAATCCGGCTTCTGCATCATTGAATTGGAGATTTCTGTGGTGCGGATGGCGAATCCAATGATGCGGAAGCGCAGCGCAGTGTTGCGAAGACGCTCGCCGGCGAGAGAAAGGCCGGCTTCTGTGTCGCAAAAGCCCGGAGAGCCCAGCGGAAGACCGAATGCAGCAGTGCCCCGCTTCTTCAACACCGCCGGTCCCTGCAGGCCGGAAGACCACTCCATGCTGCCGCCGGAGCGGCGGCCCACCGGCATCCCGCCGCTCCTGGCGGAGAAGGCCTGTTTCGTCGTCCACGCGCCGAGGCAGTCCGGCAAGACGACCCTCGTTCATCTCGCTCTCGTTGGCTACCGCTGACGCAGCATGTCCTACTCACCCATGGGGCGGAAGCTCTCCGCATGGGCGATCAACGATCGCCGCAGGGCTTGGGTGAGAGGATTCACTTGAGCCTGCGCATCGAGAGCGCCGGCTTGGTCGACGATCCGGAGCACATCCGCCGAGGTTACGACCTCGGCAACCAGGGCTTCGCGGACCGGCTCGCCCGGCTTCAATGCCGCGAGCCTGTCGATCAGATTTCGCAGCATCCCCTGAACCCGGGCCGTGCGACCCGTGCAGCTCGAACGAGCACCGGAGAGATCTCCTTCGCGGGGCAGCGGATGGGCGTAGAGGACACCTTCGACGAACCTGGCCACATCCGGTTTCTCCAACTCTTCTTCGAGCTCTTCGGCAGCCGTTCTCCGGGTATCCACCTCCAGCTCAGAGTCCAGGAGGATCAAAGCCAGATGGAGGGCATCCATCTGGCTCGTCGCCAGAGCGAGACGGCTGCTGACGTCCTCGATGCCTACGTCCTCGATAAATTGAAGATCCTGGGCGTCGCCCAAAAGGTACGGAACATCTCGTGAGCGGCGACGGACGACCTCTTCCAAAGAATGAGCGTGCTGAAGACAGCTCCGCGCCGTCCAGAAGCAGGGCAATGCCCGCCTGTCCTGAAATGACTGCGTTCATATTGCCTCCACGAGCTCTACATCGACCTTTCGGAGCCGATCCCGAAGCTCCAGGCGGAATGCCTTCTTGTACTGACTCGACGCCTTCCAGAAGACGCGCTCCACGGCGCGCACCGACAGTGGACCCCAAATATGGACTTCGACAAACTCGTCGTCCTCTGCTGTTGTGCCGGCGCGCAGAAGGATCGACGGAAACTGTTCCGGTGTCGTGATGACGTCAATCTCACAAGCGAGCTTCGCGATCCCAAGCTTGGCACGTTCGTTCCAAGAGGCTCGAGAGCCTGGAGGCAAATCATAGGAACGCTTCTTGAGGAAGACCGTCGAATTTGCTTCGAAGACCGTGGCTCGATGAGCGATCACGAGGCGAGGCGATCGAGCTCGCGAAAGGGGCGCGACATGACCGCCTTGGCCTTGCCGACCGCCGCCTCGAAATCCGCGACGGCGCCGCCTGCGCCACGGGTGCTCGCGTCCTGCAGAGCCTCCTGATAGCGCTGATCGAGAGCCGCCCTTTCGGCAGCAGACTGCGCAGCCCTGACGTTGGGGAAAAGCCCTGGGCGGCCACAGTGAGGGCAGTAGCTCCACTCCAGGGGAACCTCAAACCCGCAATCGTGACACACGCCGGAGCCCATACCGACGCCTCTATCGTGGTCCGGTGACGGAAGCCACAACTTTCTTCCTCTTTCTGCTACACGTAAATCTCCGCCCCCGTCTTCAAGAACTCCTCCGCCTTCTCCTTCATCCCCGCCGCCAGGGCCTTCTCCTCCTCCATGCCGAGCTGCGCGGCGTACTCGCGGACTTCTTCGGTGATCTTCATGGAGCAGAAGTGCGGGCCGCACATGGAGCAGAAGTGGGCGAGCTTGGCGCCTTCCTGGGGGAGGGTCTCGTCGTGGTACGAGCGGGCGGTGTCGGGATCGAGGGAGAGGTTGAACTGGTCCTCCCAGCGGAACTCGAAGCGGGCTTTGGAGAGGGCGTTGTCGCGGATCTGGGCGCCGGGGTGGCCTTTGGCGAGGTCGGCGGCGTGGGCGGCGATTTTGTAGGCGATGACGCCGTCCTTGACGTCCTGCTTGTCAGGCAGGCCGAGGTGCTCCTTGGGGGTGACGTAGCAGAGCATGGCGCAGCCGTACCAGCCGATCATGGCGGCGCCGATGGCGGAGGTGATGTGGTCGTAGCCGGGAGCGATGTCGGTGGTCAGGGGGCCGAGGGTGTAGAAGGGGGCCTCGCCGCAGGAGTCGAGCTGGCGGGTCATGTTCTCGTGGATGAGGTGCATGGGGATATGGCCCGGGCCTTCGATCATGACCTGGACGTCGTGCTTCCAGGCGATCTGGGTGAGCTCGCCCAGGGTGTCCAGCTCGGCGAACTGGGCGGCGTCGTTGGCGTCGGCGATGGAGCCGGGGCGGAGGCCGTCGCCGAGGCTGAAGGAGACGTCGTAGGCCTTCATGATCTCGCAGATCTCTTCGAAGTGCTCGTAGACGAAGCTCTCGCGGTGGTGCGCCAGGCACCACTTGGCGTGGATCGAGCCGCCGCGCGAGACGATGCCGGTCATGCGGTGGGCGGTGAGCGGCACGTAGGCGAGGCGGACGCCGGCGTGGATGGTGAAGTAGTCGACGCCTTGCTCGGCCTGCTCGATGAGGGTGTCGCGGTAGATCTCCCAGGTGAGGTCCTCGGCCTTGCCGCCGACTTTCTCCAGGGCCTGGTAGATGGGGACGGTGCCGATGGGGACCGGCGAGTTGCGCAGGATCCACTCGCGGGTCTCGTGGATGTTCTTCCCGGTCGACAGGTCCATGACGGTGTCGGCGCCCCAGCGGATGGCCCAGATGAGCTTCTCCACTTCCTCTTCGATGGAGGAGGTGACGGCCGAATTGCCGATGTTGGCGTTGATTTTCACCAGGAAATTGCGGCCGATGATCATCGGCTCGCTCTCCGGATGGTTGATGTTGGCCGGGATGATGGCGCGCCCCCGCGCCACTTCGTCGCGAACGAATTCAGGCGTCATGACCTCCGGGATCGCGGCGCCCCAGGGCTGACCCGGATGTTGCGCGACGCCGCCGCCCCAGGCGCGACCGCCCAGAACCTCCCGCGCATGCTCGCGGCGCTGGTTCTCGCGGATGGCGATGAACTCCATCTCGGGGGTGATGATCCCCTTCTTCGCATAGTGCATCTGGCTGACGTTCGCTCCAGGCCTGGCGCAGAGCGGCCGGCGGAGATGCGGAAAGCGGATCGGCGCGAGGATGGGATCGGCGGCGCGGCGGCGGCCGTACTCGGAGGAGACGGCGGGCAGCTCCTCGACCGCGCCGCGCTCCTCGATCCACGGCCGGCGGAGCGGCGGCAGGCCCTGGCGAAGATTGATCGCGGCGTTCGGGTCGGTGTACGGCCCGGAGGTGTCATAGACGATGACCGTGGGGTTCGGCACCGTCAGGCCGGCGTGGGTCTGCGTCGGCGCGACGCGGATCTCGCGCATCGGCACCCGTACGTCCGGCCGGCTCCCCGTGACGAAGATCTTGGTCGCGGAGGGGAACGGCTCATGGGTGATGACGGCGGACGGGCTGGACGTGGGGTCGATCATCGGTGCTCCTCTTCTCGCGGGCGTACAACAGCAGAGCCGCATCCCGTGAGGGACGCGGGCATTCTGATTGGACTGTCGGGTGGGTTTGGATTCATCGCTTCCCTTCGCTGGCATTACCCAGATCAGGTGTTGAGGGTCGTCCGGAATCGGACTCTCAGCCTTGCGGCCCCCCTAGGCGGGTCTGATCCTACACCGTTCTGCTATAAATATCCTCTCAAGCGTTTGGAGAAAGCGGGATGGGAGAGTCCGAGGACGCGGCCGAACGGCCCGGGCACGTCAGCGATCTGGTCGAGGGCAGGACGCTCCGCAGCCTGATCGCGGAGCAAGGGCCGCTTCCCGTGCCGCAGGCCGTCCAGCTCGCCCGCGAGATCGCCGATGGCCTCGCGGAAGCCCACGCGCGCGGCATCCTTCACTGCGGCCTCGAAGCATCCAAGGTCATGGTGACACTCGAGGGCCGGGCCAAGATCCTCGGCTTCGGGCTGCCGGACACCGGCGCCCTGTCTCCCGAGCAGGTCCAGGGTCTGCCGCCGGACGCCCGGTCCGACCTCTTCTCTCTCGGCTCCCTCCTTTACGAAATCCTGACCGGCAAGGCGCCGTTCCGCGGCGAGACGCCGGCCGTGACCCGCGCGCGGATCCTCGGGCACCAGCCGCCGCCGCTTCCGGAGGTCCGGATCGAGGCGAGCTGGGAGCTGTCGCTGCTCGTCGAGAAGCTGCTCGAGAAAAACCCCCAGCGCCGGCCGGAGAGCGCCGCGAGGGTTGCCGAAACCCTGGCCGTCCTGGCCTCGACGCTCCATCCCCCGGCGAACGGCGCGCCGCCTCCGCACGGCGGCGAGCAGCGCCTGCTGACCGTCCTCTGCTGTGGAATGGTCGGCTTCGACGAGGCCTCCGGCAAGGTGCGGTCCCTGGAGCTCGAAAGCGTGCCGGATGCGATGGACGTCCTCCTCGGGCTCGCCCGGGAGGTCTGCGGAAGATTCTCCGGCCGCCTGGGGACGGTCCTGGAAGACCGGCTCTGGCTCTACTTCGGCCATCCGCAGGCCCGCGAGGACGACGTCGAGCGCGCCGTCGGCGCCGCCCGCGAGCTCGTCGCGCGAAGCGCCGAGATCGGTCCGGGGCTCGCCGTCCGCGTCGCCGTACACACCGGGCCGGTCCTTTTCGTCAACCGTTCCGGCCACGAGCAGCTCCTCGCCGGAGCCACCCTCGACACCGCCACCGAGATCCAGAACGCCGCGCCTGTCCGAGCGGTCGTGGTGAGCGCGGCGAGCCGGCCGTTCATCGAACATACCTTCGCCACGGAGCCGCTGTTGACGGTCCAGGTGCCGGGCTCCGCCGAGCCCATCCCGGTATATCGGGTGCTGACCGAGGCCCCTCCGTGAGCCCGCCTGCCGGATCTACGAAATCACGCCCCCCGCTTCCTGTACACCGCCTCCTGAAGACGCGGCGGCCGATCGGAGACCTCATGAGCCACACCATCACCATCCGCATCCACTACCCTCCGACCGACGGCACGATCGCCTTGCGGACCGGCGCCGACTGGAACCGGGACGTCGAGCCCGCGGCGGTGCTGACAGAGAACACGGAGGGCACGCGGTTCGACTTCCCCATCGCGCTCGACGCACCGTTCCTCTATTTCAAGCCGGTTTTGCGCCGCGGCGGGGAGCTGTTGTGGTCCCAGGGGGAGAACTGGCTCGTCCTCGCCGACGGGCCGGCGACGAAGGACGTCTATCCTCACTTCTTCGCCGAGAGCGGCAGCGGCGTGAGCGAGGTGCTGCACCTGGCGTCGGCGCGCGGGCCGCGCAGTCATGCGATGCGGGTCTACCATCCGGCGGGGTATGGCGAGAACAGCCTGGCGCGCTACCCCGTCCTCTACATGCAGGACGGACAGAACCTCTTCTTCGCCCAGGAGGCGTTCCTCGGCCACGAATGGATGGTGGAGGAGACGCTCGGAGTGCTCGATGCGATGAATCTCGTGCGCGCGGCGATCGTGGTCGGCATCTATCCGCAGGACCGCATGGCCGACTACACCCGGCCCGGCTACGAGGACTATGGCCGCTACCTGGTGGACGAGGTCAAGCCGTGGGTGGATGCCAAGTACCGCACGCTGACCGGACCGGCCGACACGGTGGTCATGGGCTCGTCGCTGGGCGGCGTGGTCTCCCTCTTCCTCGCCTGGCAATGGCCAGACGTGTTCGGCAACGCCGGCTGTCTCTCCAGCACCTTCGGCTACCGGGACGACCTGCACGAGCGGATCGAGGCCGAGCCCAAACGGCCCATCAAGATCTATCTCGACAGCGGCTGGCCGCAGGACAACTACGAGGTCACCCGCACGATGCGCAACACCCTGCGTTCCCGCGGCTACGAGCAGGGCAAGGACCTCTTCTACCTGGCCTTCCCGCGCGCCCGGCACGACGAGGACTCCTGGGCGATGCGGGCGCACATCCCGTTCCAGTTCTTCTTCGGCCAGTGAGATCGAGCTAGACTGGTCTTCCGGAGGTCGTATGGCGGAGCCCCTCAAGAAGCTGTTCACACGCGACGACTACTACGCGATGGCGGATGCCGGCATCCTGAAGCCTGAGGATCGGGTGGAGCTCATCGAAGGAGAGATCTACCAGATGGGTCCGATCGGCAACCGCCACGCAGGCTGCGTCAACCGGCTGGTCCGGCGGCTCGCCGCTTTGACGACGACAGACAGAGCCGTCTTGTCTACACAGAATCCAGTCAATCTGACGGACATTTCGGAGCCCGAGCCCGATATCACGCTGCTTCGCCCGCGCCAGGACTTCTACGGCGAGGGTCATCCGACCCCCGAGGACGTGCTCCTTCTCGTCGAGGTGGCCGACAGCAGCATCGGTTTCGATCGCGGAACCAAGATGCCGCTGTACGCCCGGTGCGGCATCCCCGAGGTCTGGCTGGTCGATGTGGTCAAGCGGACTCTCGAGGTCCATCGCGAGCCCGGATGGAACGGCTACGGCCAAGTCCAGAGACTCCGCGACGGAGACCGGATCGCGCCGCTGGCGTTCCCGGACTTCGAAATCGCCGTGGAGTCGATCCTGGCCTGAGGATGGGACGACTTCAGAAGCTACGCGGCTGTGGCCTTGCCAGCAAGCTCTGTCTCGGGAGCGGGTACCAATTTCTCGGGATGCTCCTTCTGCAGCTCCATGAGGTGGGCCACCAGGCGGTAAGGGTCATGGCCGAACTGCTCCGAGATTTGGTGGCGCACCTCCCGGATGGCGGCGATTTCGTCTTCTCCCTGGTCGACCGATTGATTCAGCTCGTGTTTCATGGCGTTTCCCCTAATAGCTCCAAGGGAGTAGCCAGCACCGGGACATAGAGGCCAAGGAGGTTGTTGACTCGGCGAATGTGGCCATATTTGTTGGCATTCGCCAGGTGCTGACAGTTCCAAGTTACCAGGAAATCGCATTTGTGGTAAGAGGCCAAAGCCAGGTGGAGGGCGTCGAAGGAGGGGTCGGCGGGCATGAGATGATGCTGAATGTAGGCTTCGACGATCTCCGCGATGGCGGGGGTGATCTCCAGGAGGGGAAGCTCCTGGGCCAGGGTGAGCGCAGCTTCCCGGCTCGGGTACTTACCTTTTCGTAGCTCGAGCAGCACGGCTTCACTGGTCACGAGGTTGTAGCGCTCTTCACCTCCCTGCCACCAGCGCTGCGTCCAAGCACGACGGGCCAGGGCTTCTGGTCCGGAGCGGGTGGTGTGAAAGAAACTGGGTATCGTTGTCTCGACATAGACCTGGGGCCTTGACATCCTTGGAGGATATCACCCCACCCTTCATAACGAACCGCACCCGCTCCAGCTCGGTGACATCCGCCAGTGGATCGCCGTCGACCGCGATCAGATCGGCGAAGCGCCCCGGGGCGACGGTGCCGACTTGGCATCGCGGGAGCCGGCGATTTCTTCTTTGCGCTAAGCTCCTCCTCCAGGAGGTCTTTGGCGACGACCGCCCCGAGCTTCTCCTTCGAGATCCGGAAAGAACTGGAGACGCGTGGCGTGAATGGCCATTGGGAAGAGGTGGACTCATGACAAGAGATCCAGCAATTGAAGAAATCAGAGAAATCCGACGCGAGATCTCTTCGAGAGTATGAGACAACGGAAGATTTCTTGGATCACTACAGGTCGCTTGAGAAAGCGCACGCTCCGAGAATGTTGAGAGCCGTATCGGCAAAGAAGAAAGCCGGCACGGCGGAGCAGGCAGCCGATCAGGTGCGCTAGCTCGGTCAAAGCGGACCCCTCGAAGTCCACCGCGATCCCGGACGGGACGGCTACCGGCAGGTCCAGAGACTCCGCGACGGAGACCGGATCGCGCCGCTGGCGTTCCCGGACTTCGAAGTCGCCGTGGAGTCGATCCTTCCTGAGTACAGCGGAGCGCTGGCTACCTCTCCTTCTTCCTTCATCTCCCGCTCCATCACCACCCCGCCCTTCATCACGAACCGCACCCGCTCCAGCTCGGTCACCGCCAGCAGATCTCCGTCGGCCGCGTTCAGGTCGGCATAGCGCCCCGGGGCCGCGGTGCCGACCTTGTCGGTCCAGCCGAGAAGTTTAGGATGATGCCGGCCGGGACTACGCCAACCCAGGACTTCGCAGGTCCGCTGTGGACCCTTGGAACCTGCGATAACTTGTTATTCGCCCAGGCCTGTATACTCCCTCCTTTGATGCGCGGATGCGCAAGGAGGCAAGATGACCAAGATTGCTCTCTTCAATCACAAAGGGGGAGTTGGCAAGACGACGCTTACGGTAAATATTGGGGACGCCCTTTGCGGTCTGGGCAAGAAGGTGCTACTGGTCGATGCAGACCCTCAGTGTAACTTGACAGCGTTCTACATCGACGAGCCTGATCTAGAAAAAATGCTAAGCGATTCAGAAGACTCTGACTCCTCTACGACGATCTGGTCGGCCATCAAGCCAGTCGTCCAAGGGCGTGGAGGAATACGGGAGGTTCCAATTCTCTCCGTTGGCGGGCTTGCTCTCATCCCGGGTGATGTCCTTCTATCTCAGTATGAAGAAGAATTGCCGCAAGCATGGCTCGATTCCTTCGGGCGAAAAGCTCGGGGCTATGATGTCATGGCCGCACTTTCAACGCAGTTAATCAAGCTGCCGCAAGAGTGAAGGCTGACGTAGTCATTTACGATGTTGGACCGAACGTCGGGGCGTTAAACCGCGCCATCCTTCTGGATTGCGACTATTTCATTACCCCAGTAGCAGCCGACCTATTCTCACTCCGTGCGCTCACAAGCGTTGGGCGCTCAATAGCAAAATGGATTCGGGATTGGGAAACCGTCAAACAGATCGCCGATCCTCCTAGCCAAAAATTGCTTCTGCGCGGTCGCCCCGCTTTCCTTGGATACATAACTTCCGCATACAAAGTTCAAATTGGCAGAAAGGCCACAGACCCACATGCAGATTGGGAAAAACGAATCGCACCGCGTGTTCGCGATCGAATTGTCGATGACCTCAGAGGGGTAGACAATTCCTTGGTCCCCACTGGGGGAAACAAGTTGGGAGGAATTAAGAATTTCCACAGCTTGGCGGCGGAAGCGCAAAAATTTGGCGTCGCAATTGGCAAACTCCGTGGCCGAGTGAATTCAGGAAACTATCCGCAGATCGACGAAGCGTATTCAGAGTTTCAACAGCTGGCCCACGAAATTATAAAACGAGCTGGCATCTGAAATTCCAGCATATTAGGCTACCCTTCTACTATCGATTACAGAAAACGATGACCACCCAACAAGGCGTATTACTCTACTGAATGTTGGCCTCGCGATACCACCACCCCGCCCTTCATCACAAACCGCACCCGCTCCAGCTCCGTCACATCCGCCAGCGGATCGCCGTCGACCGCGATCAGGTCGGCGTAGCGCCCCGGAGCGATGGTGCCGACCTTGTCGCTCCAGCCGAGGAGGTCGGCGGCGTTGGTGGTGGCCATCTGGATGACTTGCTGGGGAGTGAGGCCGAGGCGCCGCCAGCCGGGCGGTCCTGTCTCCACAGAATCCGGTCAATCTGACGGACATTTCGGAGCCCGAGCCCGATATCACGCTGCTGCGCCCTCGTGAGGACTTCTACGGCGAGGGTCATCCGACCCCCGAGGATGTGCTCCTCCTCGTCGAGGTGGCCGACAGCAGCATCGGCTTCGATCGAGGGACCAAGCTGCCGCTGTACGCCCGGTGCGGCATCCCCGAGGCCTGGCTGGTCGATGTGGTCAAACGGACCCTCGAGGTCCACCGCGAGCCCAGCCGGGACGGCTACCGGCAGGTCCGGCGGCTCCGCGACGGAGACCGGATCGCGCCGCTGGCGTTCCCGGACTTCGAAATCGCCGTGGAGTCGATCCTGGCCTGAGGATGGGACGACTTCAGAAGCTACGCGGCTGTGGCCTTGCCAGCAAGCTCTGTCTCGGGAGCGGGTACCAATTTCTCGGGATGCTCCTTCTGGAGCTCCATGAGGTGGGCCACCAGGCGGTAAGGGTCATGGCCGAACTGCTCCGAAATTTGGTGGCGCACCTCCCGGATGGCGGCGATTTCGTCTTCTCCCTGGTCGACCGATTGATTCAGCTCGTGTTTCATGGCGTTTCCCCTAATTCTACTCTCTGCCAGATCTACTCGGGGGTCCAGCCTTGGCCTGTCGGTGTGTTCCCACGCCCAGGATTGAAATCCTGCGCTGGCCGCCCTTGTCCCTACGGGACAGCTCCTGCCGCTGATTCCCTTCCGAGCTATCGCTTCAGCCCGAAGGACAGGGCGCCGTCCATTGGCGCGGATAACGGCGACCGCCCCTCCGCCACATGGGGGGATCATCTGCAAAGCGAGAGTCCTCCTCCCAAGGTCGGAGGATGGCGGACCACATCGGCCGATGCGAACCCGTTAGCCGTCCCGCAGGGACAAGGGCGGCCAGCCCAGGATTTCAATCCTGGGGGTGGGGGAGCTTCACCACCACCCCACCCTTCATCACAAACCGCACCCGCTCCAGCTCGGTGACATCCGCCAGCGGATCGCCGTCGACCGCGATCAGGTCGGCGTAGCGCCCAGGGGCCACGGTGCCGACTTTGTCGCTCCAGCCGAGGAGGTCGGCGGCGTTGGTGGTGGCCATCTGGATGACTTGCAGGGGGGTGAGGCCGAGGGCGAGGAGGGAGTGGAACTGTTTCGCGTTCTGGCCGTGGGGGTAGACGCCGGCGTCGGTGCCGAAGGCGAGCTTGACGCCGGCGGCGATGGCGCGTTTCCAGTTGGTGAGCTGATTTTTGCGCAGCTCGATTTCTTTCTCCACCAGCTTCTGCGGCAGGCCGATCGTGTCGGCTTCGGCGAGGATGTACTCGTCCGTGTAGATGTCCGGAACGAGATAGATGCCTTTTTCCTTGAGGAGGCGGACGCCCTCTTCGTCGATCATGCCGCCGTGCTCGATGGAGGCGACGCCGGCGCGCGCGGCGCGCTTGATGCCTTCGGCGCCGTGGGCGTGGGCGGCGACTTTCTTGCCCCAGAGGGCCGCTTCCTGGACGACGGCGTTCATCTCTTCCTGGGAGTATTGCGGGGCGCCGACGGAGGCTTCCTCGGAGAGGACTCCCGCGGTGGCCATGACTTTGATCAGATCGGCGCCGTTCTTCACCTCGAAGCGGATGAGCTTGCGGATCTCGTCAGGGCCGTCGGCGACGCCTTTGAATCCCCCGATGTGAAGATAGGGCGAGAAGCCGCTCAGATCGTTGTGCCCGCCGGTGGCGCCGACGGTCAGCGTCGCCACCAGCATGCGCGGCCCGACGACGTCGCCGCGATTGATCGCATTGCGCAGGGCGACGTCGATGAATTCGCTCGCGCCGACGTCGCGCACCGTCGTGAAGCCGGCCTCCAGGGTGCGCCGGGCGTAGACGTGGGCGGTGACGGCGATGTCGATCGGGCTGCGGCGGAAGAGGTCGTCGTAGTAGTTGGTCGACTGGCCGGTGATGTGGGTGTGGCAGTCGATCAAGCCGGGCAGGACGGTGGAGTGCGAGAGATCGATGATCTCGGTGCCGGGCGGAATCGCGAGCCCGGCGCCGGCGGCGGTGATGCGGTCGCCTTCGATGAGGATGACGGCGTCG
>Ga0307506_10000017_pt1 | contig 78570 bp, 69 predicted proteins | sample 25_S_MG_FD_202175 | JGI IMG/M metagenome (GOLD analysis project Ga0307506, IMG submission 202175) | Soil microbial communities from Populus trichocarpa stands in riparian zone in the Pacific Northwest, United States - 25_S | ecosystem: Environmental > Terrestrial > Soil > Riparian zone > Trees... | reverse complement strand
GACGGTGGCGGACACCTTCCCGGCTTCGCTGACCTGCACCTGGACGTGCGTGGGGGCTAACGGCGGCAGTTGCACGGCGGCGGGCTCCGGCAACATCAACGACACCGTCAACCTGCCGGTGACCGGATCGGTCACCTATACGGCGAGCTGCACGGTCTCGCCTTCGGCCACGGGCACGCTCTCCAACACGGCGACGGTGACGGCGCCTGCCGGCGTGACCGATTCGAACGCCGTCAACGACACGGCGACCGACACCGACACGCTGGGGGCGTCGGCGGACCTGGGGGTCACCAAGTCCGACGGAGTGACGACGGCGACGGCGGGCGGCTCGGTGACCTACACCATCGCCGCCTCCAACAACACCGGTCCGAGCAACGTCACGGGCGCGACGGTGGCGGACACCTTCCCGGCTTCGCTGACCTGCACCTGGACGTGCGTGGGGGCTAACGGCGGCAGTTGCACGGCGGCGGGCTCCGGCAACATCAACGACACCGTCAACCTGCCGGTGACCGGAACGGTGACCTATACGGCGAGCTGCACGGTCTCGCCTTCGGCCACGGGCACGCTCTCCAACACGGCGACGGTGACGGCGCCCGCCGGCGTGACCGATTCGAACACCCTCAACGACACGGCGACCGACACCGACACGCTGGGGGCATCGGCGGACCTGGGGGTCACCAAGACCGACGGTGTGACGACGGTGGCTGCGGGGAGCTCGGTGACCTACACGATCACCGCCTCCAACAACACCGGTCCGAGCAATGTCACGGGCGCGACGGTGGCGGACACCTTCCCGGCTTCGCTGACCTGCACCTGGACGTGCGTGGGGGCCGGCGGCGGCAGTTGCACGGCGGCCGGCTCCGGCAACATCAACGACATCGTCAACCTGCCCGTGACCGGATCGGTGACCTACACGGCGAGCTGCACGGTGTCGCCTTCGGCGACCGGCACGCTGTCCAACACGGCGACGGTGACGGCGCCCGCCGGCGTGACCGATTCGAACACCATCAACAACACGGTGACCGACAGCGACACGTTGACGGCGCCGACCAACTTCCCCGTGCTCTCCGCCACCAAGACGGTGTCGTCCGGCCCCCACCCGCACGGCTCCACGGTCACCTACACCATCGTGATCCACAACACCGGCACCGGAGCCCAGCCGGACAACCCCGGGAATGAATTCACCGATGTCCTGCCGTCCCAGCTCACCCTGGTGAGCGCGACGGCGACCTCCGGCAGCCCCGTGGCGACGATCGGAACCAACACCGTGACGTGGAACGGCTCCATCGCCGCCGGCGGCTCGGTGACGGTCACCATCACGGCCACCGTGAATTTCGGCGTCCCCACCGGCTCGCCGGTCAACAACCAGGGGAACCTCTCCTTCGACTCGGACGGCAACGGCACCAACGACGCCTCGGCCGTCACCGACAATCCAGGTACCGGCGCTCCCGGCGACTCGACGGTCTTCATCGTCGGGCAACAGTCGGTCGTCGAGGTCCCGACCCTGGACGGGCTGGGCCTGATGCTCCTGGCGGTGTTGCTGGCCCTCGGCGGCGCGGCGCTTCTGCGCCGCAAAGCGAAGGCCTAGAGAGTGCGGGCGGCCCTCACTTCCATAGGCCTGGCGGCGGTTCTGGCTTCGGCCCTGACCGCCGCCCCCGCCGCCGCTGGAACGGCGGCGGACCTCTCGATCCTGAAAACCGCCGCCCCGAATCCCGTGGCGGCCGGCTCCTCCCTGGTCTACACCCTCACGGTCAGCAACAAGGGGCCGAGCGATGCCGCCGGCGTGGTCGTCGACGACGCCCTGCCGGCGGGCACCACCTTCACCTCGCTCGCCGCGCCGGCCGGCTGGAGCTGCACCGATCCCGGCGCCGGCAACAACGGCGCGGTCTCCTGCACGGCCGCCACCCTCCCGCCCGGCAGCGTCGTCCTCACCCTGACGGTCACCGTCGGGGCCGGCGTCGTCAATGGCACCGTGCTCGGCAACACCGCCACGGTGGCCTCCTCCACGCCCGACCCGAACCCCGGCTCGGAGAGCGCCACCGCGGACGTCACGGTGGTGAGCAGCACGGTCGCGGTCAGCCTCACCAAGAGCGACTCTCCGGACCCGGTCCTCACCGGCGACGATCTCACCTATACCCTCACCGCGAGCAACAACGGCGGCACGGACCTCGAACAGGCGGTGGTCTCCGACACCCTGCCGGCGGGTACCACGTTCGTGTCGCTCACGCCGCCGGCGGGCTGGACCTGCTCGCAACCGGCGGTGGGGAGCGGCGGGGCCGTCTCCTGCTCGGCCGCGCCGTTCGCGCCCGGCGGCGCGGTCTTCACCCTCGTGGTCAAGGCCGGCTCCGGGCTGGCCGGCGGCACCGTGCTCGCCAACCAGGCGGACCTCACCGTCACCGACAGCGGGCGCGACACGACGCTCGCGGCGACGGCGACGACACAGGTCCTTTCACCGGCCGCCGTCTCCGCGGCCAAGAGCGTGTCCGGCAGCTTCTCGCCCGGCGGCAGCATCACCTACACCGTGGTGCTCACCAACGCCTCGGCCCACAACCAGGGGGACAACCCCGGGAATGAATTCGTCGACGTGCTGCCATCGCAGCTCACCCTGCTGAGCGCTACGGCGACCTCCGGCACGGCCATCGCCACGCCCGCGACCCGCACCGTGACCTGGAACGGCGCCATCGCCGCCGGCGGCGCGGTGACGATCACCATCCAGGCCATGATCAGCGCCGCCCCTCCCGGCTCGACGGTCACCAATCAGGGCACGGCCTTCTACGACGCCGACGGTAACGGCACCAACGAAGCCTCGGCTCTGACCAATCCCGCCTCGTTCCAGGTGGCGTTCATCCCCATCCAGCAGATCCCGACCCTGGACCCCCTCGGCCTGGCGCTCTTCCTGCTGCTGCTCGCCGGGCTCGGAGCGGTATTCTTGCGGCGCCGGAGCCGGCAGACCTGAAGACCCCGACGGAGCGACAAGCGGGGGCGTGCTGGCGCACGCCCCCGGGGATTCAAACGGCGGCTAGCCGGCCGGCTCGGCGGCGGGGGTCTCAGCCGTCTCAGCCAACGGCAGCTTCACGGCCGCCGCGGGTTTGCGCGTGCGTTTGCGGATCGGAGCCACTTTGAAGTGGACGAGGCGCTCGCTCCGTGGTCCGATCTTCCCTCTCACCACCGAACGGACCCGGATCGCCACCTCCTTCCCCTTCACGATGGCGGCGCTGAGCTTCTGTGTGACCTCCTGGCGGAGAGCGGTCAGCTCATCCTGGCGGCCCTTGAGGGACTGGATCTCCGTCATGGACTCCACGAGAGACAGGCGCTCCGTCTCGATGCTCGCCTGCACTTCGGGGCTCCGCAGAGCGGCTTCGTTCAGCCCCTCCCAATCGCGGAAGATGTCGGCGTACGAATTGATGCTGGGCATGTTCTTGTCCTTTCACAAAGCTTCCGGGCCCGTCATTGGTACCGGAAGGTCCTGCTGCGTTGCGGGACGATTTGTATCACTGTGATACAGATCGTGTCAACAACAATATCTACGCAGAAGGAAGCCCGGGCGTCCAAGGGTGCGTTTCGACGGGCGCGTGCTACTTCCGCGGGCGTCGCCGCGCGGCCATCTCGGCGGCGAGGGCCTTCGCCTTCTTCTCCTGTTCCGCCACGATCTCCCGCACGTCCTGCCGGAGCTCGTCGAGCATCTGCTCGACGTCCTCGCGCCGGAGGGGAGCGGTCTCCGCCGGCGGCGGGGAAGGCGCCGGCATCGCCTTGCCGGGCTGAACCTGGCGCAGGATTTGGTCGATCTTCAACCGAGCCCGGGTGGGAGCTGAAGGCTCGGGATAGGCGAGCTCGAAGAACTCCCGCACGTCCAGTCCGATCGCCCGCACCAGAGACAGGAGAAACTCGAGCTTGGGCTCGCCCTCGCCCTTGAAGTACCTCACCAAGGTGGCGAGAGGCACCTTGGCGCGGCGCGCGAGCGCGGAGTTGTTGAATCCCAGGGTGCGCGCCAGGAAGCGGATCAGGTCCATGAGCTGTCGGGCTTCCTCCTGGGCCTTCAGGTCTTTTTCTTCCTCGTCCATGAAATCCATGTCAAGGAGTCTAACTCTGCCTCGTCCAGCCAGCAAGCAAGTCACTGTGATACAAATTGACTCACGCTGACCTCCTCGGCAGGCCTCCACGAGGCCTCACGGCTCGCTCGCCCCGCGGGGCGAGCCTTCAGACCTTCGGGTTGAGACGCATGCCCTGCGGGGCGAGCGGTCCGCCCCGTGGGTCGAGACGCATGCTCCGCGGGTCGGAGCTCTTGCCCCGGGAGGCGAGAGGCTTGCCCCACGGGGCAAGGCCGTTGACCCGCGGGGCGAGAAGCCTGCTCCACAGGTCGAGGCCTCTGCCCCGTGGGGCATGTGGCTCAGCTCACGGGGCAGATGGCTCCATTCGAAGGTCAAGGCGTTCGCCCGGCGGAGCACTGGAGAGCAAAAGGAGGTCGGGAGGCTCCTGCAAGAGCTCCAGCTCAGCGCCGCACCTCGGTGGTGATCGAGATATTGAACCCGTCGGGATCGACCACCGCGAAGTCGCGGGTGCCCCAGGATTGGTCCTTCACCTCCTGGGTGAGCGTGCCGCCGCGCTTCCGGATGGCGGCGGCGAGGGCGTCGACGTCCTGGGGGGTGACGCAGTAGAGGCGGAGGCCGGCTCCTTTCGCGCGGTCCTTCCCCTTGGCGAAGTCGTCCTGGCCGAGCATGAGCTCGAAGGGACCGGCCTGGAGACGGATGGCGCGGACCTGGCCGTCCCACGAGTACTCCTCGGCGACGGTGAAGCCGAGGACGTCGCGATACCAGGCGAGGCTCGCCTGGAGATCGTTGACGGTGAGGGAGGGCATCGCGCTGTGGATGTGGAGGGTTTCTGTCTGGGTGTGCTCGTCCATCAGTGTTCTCCTTTCCGGGAAGGATATACTCGCCGGCGATCTCCATGGCCTCCGCTCCCGTCAATATCGCCAGCCCGGCGCACAAGGCGGACCCCTATCCGTTCTACGCCCGCCTGCGCGCCGAGGCGCCGGTGTACCAGGTCAGGCTGCCGGACAGGCAGACGGCCTGGCTGGTCACGCGCTACGCCGACGTCGCGGCGGCCCTCAAGGACGAACGCTTCGTCAAGGACAAGCTGAACGCGCTGACGCCGGGGCAGGTGGCCAGGCAACCGTGGGTGCCCGCCGCGTTCAAGCCGTTGACGCGCAACATGCTCGACGTCGACGCCCGCGACCACTCCCGCCTGCGCGCCCTGGTGCAGAAGGCGTTCACGCCGCGGCTGGTCGAGACCATGAACGGCCGCGTGCAGGCGCTGACGGACGAGCTGCTGGACCGGCTGCCGGGCAAGAAGAGACCGGTGGATCTGATCCGCGACTTCGCGCTGCCCATCCCGACGACGATCATCGCCGAGATGCTGGGCGTGCCGGCGGCCGACCAGCACAAGTTCCACCGCTGGTCGAGCGCCATCGTCTCGTCCAACGCCTCCGGCTGGGGGATCGTCCTCGCCATCCCCAGGGTCCTGGCCTTCCTGCGCTACCTCCGCAAGCTCGTCGCGTCGCGCCGGGCCGCTCCCCGGGACGATCTGGTGAGCGCGCTGGTGGCCGCCGAGGAAGCCGGCGACCGGATGAGCGGGGATGAGCTGCTGGCGATGGTCTTCCTCCTCCTGGTCGCCGGACACGAAACCACCGTCAACCTGATCGGCAACGGAACCCTGGCGCTCCTCGAAAATCCCGAGCAGATGGACAGGCTGCGGCGAGATCCAGCCCTCATCAAGCCTGCGGTGGAAGAGCTGCTGCGCTACGCCAGCCCCCTCGAAACCGCCACCGAGCGCTATGCCCGCGAGGACGTGACGATCGAAGGCGTGACGATTCCGCGCGGCGGCCTGGTCTACGCCGCCCTCGCCTCCGCCAACCGGGACGAGCGGCAGTTCCCACACCCCGACACCCTGGACCTCGCCCGCGAGCCGAACCGGCATCTGGCCTTCGGATTGGGGCTCCACTACTGCCTCGGCGCGCCCCTCGCCCGTCTCGAAGGGCAGATCGCGATCAACACCCTGCTGCGGCGCCTGCCGGATCTCCGGCTGGCCGTCCCGCCGGGCGCTCTGTGCTGGCGCAAGGGGCTGGTGCTCCGCGGGCTGGCGGCATTGCCGGTGACAACGGGCACAAACTGATCTATTGCCCGCGGTTGGCCACCGCGGACGAGCTATAATCATCATGATCCTTGTTGAAACTACGGAAGATGAAAGACAGAGCGAGGCTTTCTCTCCATGGGCTGTTTCTCCTTTTCGGGCTGAGCGTGGCCTGTGCCGGCCCGCGGCCGACGCTCCCTATGGAAGTGGAGTACGGCGGCTGCCGGGCGGTGTGGGTGCCAGGCTCCGTGTGTGTGCTCGCCGAGAGCCGGGAGCTGCGGCTCTGGGTGGAAGCTCCGCGGGAGTCGCGGGTCGAGATCCGGGCCGGCGGGAAAGAGATCGCCGCCGCCGGAGTAACCGTCCAGAACGGTCAGAGCTTTTCTCTGAGGGTGCCTCCCGGGGCGGAGACGCTGGAGGTGCTCGTCGAGACGCAGAAGGGACAGGCCTCCTGGTCGTTGTCTTTCGACAAGGGGCACCGGACGCGCGACGTGATTCGCGAGGTCGATGAGAAGAAGATCCGCATGAGCGAGGCCATCCTGGCGCGCCGGCTCGACGAGGTCCGGGAGACGCTGGACGGTATGCGGGCCCCGCGCAAAGCGCCCGCGGAATTTCACTATACCGTGACCTATTATCGCGGCCTGCTCGCCGATAAGGAAGGTGATTTCCGCTCGGAGCTGGAAGCCGTCCAGCAGGCCGTGGAGATCGCTGAGCGAATGGGCTGGAAGAATTATCAGCGGGTGGCCGAAGAGCAGACGGCTCTGCTTCTGCGCGCGGTGGGACGCTCCCGCGAGTCGGCGCAGCTTTTCGAACGCCTGCTCCGGCCGCCTCCCGAGAATCCCTGCGACGAGGCGCGCCTGCTGCACAATCAGGCATGGACCGCGCTGCTGGCCCGCGAGGCCGGCGAGAGCTTCGGAGATCCGACGCCTCTTCTCGAGAGAGCGTTGGAAAAACGCGCGGCTTGTCAGAGCACCACGGTCGAGAGCAAAGGCAACACCTTGTTCAACCTGGCCCTCGCTCATCTGCAGGAGGGCCGCCTGGCGCAAGCGAAAGATTTTCTCGCCCGGGCGCAGGCGATGGAGCCGCACGCGCCCGTGCCGCACCGGCTGTGGTGGCTCGATCTGGAGGCGAGGATCGCTCTGCGCGAGCAGAGGCCGGCGGAGGCGTTGCGGCGGTTCGGCGATCTCGGGAGGCTCGCCGCCGAGACGAGCTCTCCCGACGGCAGGCTGCGAGCCGCTTTCGGGCAGGCACAGACCTATGAGGCGCTCAGAGATCCGGCCGCGGCGCTGGCGGTCCTCCGCGCGGCGGAGGTCCTGCTCGACGAGCAGAGCCTGCAAATCCCCATTCATGAAGGGAGAGAGACCTTCGTCGCCACATGCCAGGCGGTGGTGAGCCTCCATGTCGAGATCCTTCTCGACCAGGGCCGCAATGCCCAGGCACTGGATGTAGCGCGCCATGCCCGGTCGCGGGTGCTGCGGCAGCTCGAGAGCAGTGGCCGCCAGACGGGTCTGCCGCCGGACCGGCGGGCTCGCTGGGTGCGCCTGCTGACGCAATACCAGGAGAGGCGCGGCGTCCTGGAGGAGCGCATGAAAGACGACTGGAAGCTGCCGGCCGACCAGCTCCAGCAGGAGCAGGCCGCCAGAAAGGTGGAGGGGGAGGCCCTGAAGAGGCTCCTGGACGAGGCTTTCCTGATCCTCGGACACTCCGCGCAGCCGGCGGGAGAAAGGCCCCCGTCCCTGCGTCCCGGGGAGCTGATCCTCGCCTATCATCCTCTGCCCCATGGCTGGGTGGGCTTCGCCGCGGACGGCAAGACGGTCGCCGCGCACCGTTTCGAGCTGCCGCCGGATCTGTCCCGGACGGCAGAGCTGTCCTCGCGGCTGCTCCTTCCGTTCCGCGCCGCGATCCGCCAGGCCCACCGGCTCCGGATCCTGCCCGGCGGTCCCCTGCAAGGCGTCGACTTCCATGGCCTGCCGTTCGACGGCGACGTCCTCCTGGCCAGGGCTCCCGTGGTCTATGGTCTGGATCTGCCCACCGCCGGGAGCTCCGCGCCGCCGGGCCGGCACGCGCTCCTGGTGGCAGACCCCCGGGAAAACCTGCTGAACGCGCTCGACGAGGCACGCAGGGTCGGCAAGGTCCTGGAAGCCGGGTCTCCGCCCTGGACCACGGAGGAGCTGACGGCCGGGCAGGCTTCTGCGGCGACCGTACGGAGCCGGCTGGCCGCCGCCGATCTCCTGCACTACGCCGGCCACGGCAGCTTCGCCGGGTTCGGCGGCTGGGAGAGCGGCCTGCTTCTCGCCGAGGAGACCCGTCTGACCCTCGGCGACCTCCTGACCCTCAAACGGGCGCCGGCCTGGGTCGTCCTCTCCGGATGCGACACCGGCCGGACGTCCGTCGAGACGCCGGTCGAGAGCCTCGGCCTGGCGCAGGCTTTCCTTCTCGCCGGCTCACGGGCCGTCGTGGCGTCCACCCGCCCCGTCGACGACCGCGCGGTGCCCGAGCTCTTCACCGAGCTGTACCGGCGATGGAGCCGCGAGCCGGACCTCGCCGTGGCGCTCCAGCGCGCCCAGCTCTCCTGGCGGAAGAAGAGCTCGGGAGCCGATTGGCAGAGCTTCCGCCTGTTCGAGCCCTGAGGGCTTCTGTCAGAACTTCCCCTCCGGCGGCGAAGTACTCTCCGACGCCCAAGACAGCCGTATCTCCATCGAGCGTCAAGCTGACAAGGAGAAAGGATCATGAGACGACGAAATCTCCTCTGGGTCGCTCCCTGCATTGTGCTCGGGCTGAGTGCCTGCATGACTTTTCGGCCCGCGCCCGGGCCGATGCGCCTGGACACCGCGAAGGCCTGCGCCGACTGGCGCTGGATCGGGATCACGAGCAAGCCCGAGGTCCAGTGTCCGCAAGTCCCGGGCTGGACCGTGACCCCCCTGTTCGGCCAGGTGGCTCCGCCGCCGAACGCTTGCAAGTCGGGGTACGAGAACGAACAGGGATTCGATGTCATCCGGGAGCTCAACCGTTTCTGCGTGTACGAGACCGCGGGCAAGAAATCGGGAGCCCTCGCGTTCCCACCGGCCGTGAGCGCCGATCTGGTGCGGTTCGATCGGGACTGCGCCGCTCTTTCGCTCTCCCTCGACGCGGATCTGAAGGCCAATCCCTGGAAATCCTCCTATGAGGATTTCCAGGACCTCCTGCCACAGGCCGGCCAACCGGAGAAACTCCGGATCGAGGGCCGGCCCGGTGTCCGCCTGGCCTTCCTGGACACCCAGCCGACCCACAAGGGCGTTCCACAGGAGTGGTGGCACTCGCGGCACGGCTACACTCTCGCGCGCATGGCCAAGCACCTGGTCTGTTCTCCTGACAGCCGTTATAGCTGCGCCGCGCAAATCACCACCCAACTGGCGCTCCCGATCGTCCGCTTCGATCCCGAGCAAAAGTGGGAGGACAAGGGGATCGACCGCGACCGGGGCGGCTATCTCGGCTTCCAGAGCGACCTCGCCGAGGCCATCTGGAACGAGGTGGGGGATTGGCAGAAAGATCCCCGCGACGGCTCACCGCGGCACCTCGTGCTCAACCTGTCCCTGGCTTGGGACGGCGAGCTCTTCGGCGGCCTCGACGAAGAGCGGATCGCCGACATGCGGGCAGGAACGCAAGCCGTCTATCGCGCCCTGCAATACGCGGCCCGCTTCGACGTCCTGGTGCTGGCGTCGGCGGGCAATCAGAAACGTGAGCCCTGCGCCAATGACGGGCCGCTTCTGCCGGCTGCCTGGGAGGAAGGAGGTCCCAAAGAGGAGAGCTGCGGCGAGCCTCGGAAGGGACCTCTTCTCTATGGTGTGGCTGGAGTGCGAGCCGACGACACGCTTTTGGCCAACGCCCGTGCCAGCGGGATGCCGCCGCGGGCGGCCTATGGAGAAACGGCGATCTTTTCCGGCAGCTCCGTCGCCACAGCCGTCGCCTCGTCGATCGCCGCCGTCGTATGGAATGCTTTTCCCGATCGCAGCTCCCGTGAGATCATGCAGATTCTCGACGAGAGTGGAAAAGAGCTGGATTATCCGGCGGATTTCTGGTTCCGCGGGAGCCCCCATCCCACGTCTCGGATCACCAAGGTCCGCAGGCTTTCTCTCTGCGACGCGCTCGTGAAAGCCAAGGAGGACGACTGTCACCGAAAAGGACTTTCCACCTGCCCAGGCCAATTTGCGTGCAAGTCGCGTCCCATGAGCTCCGGCCCCACCGCGGCCGCGATACCGGGCTCTTGCCAGCCGTGGCTCTGGCCTCAGCCGGAAGAGGTGCCTTTTCCTTTCGGCCCGCCCCGCTACCAGTGAGAAGGGAACATGGAGAGCCGCCGGCGGTCCTCCTGCCGATCGGCCTCCACCCGCACCACATCGCCCGCCGAAGAGGCCACAAACTCCGGCGCGTACATCGATTGCACCGTCGCCGGGCCGGCGCGGAAGGTGCCGGCGAGGTTGGCGCGGAGGCGGTATTTGAACGTGTATTCGCCGGCTGGCAGGCGCTCGAAGAAGAAATTGGTCGCGCTGTCGTGGGTCTCGTCGTACCAGGCGAGGCCGAGGTTCCATTTCCAGCCCGAGAGGGCGGCGCCGGGCTCGAGGCCGGCGGGTCGCGGGTCGCGCAGGTGGACGTACTCCGCGGCGATCCGGCTGCGGACGGTGAGCTGGATCTCCACCTCGTCGCCCGGCGCGAGGACGGCTCCGGCGGCGAGGACACGAAAAACCAGATCACCTCCGCGCACCTCCTCCTCGGTGATCTCGTCCTCGTGGTCCGCAACAGGAACGGCGAGGGAGATCTCGACGTTCTCGCCCTCTCGGCAGCTCCGTCCGCCACGCGGCGACCGGCCGACCTTCTTTCAAGAGCGCCGCCGCGTCGGCAGGACCACCGGCCTCGAAAGGCACGGAAGAAAAGGACCGGCAGGTTTTTGTGGCTGACCTGGATCGAGCGCTGCCCCGGCCCGTCGCTCCGCATCACAGTGAGCTGAAAGCCGGGAGCCTCGATCCCGTCGAGAACGGACCGGCAACGCAGAGCGCCCGGCGAGCCCGGATCGGCGCGCTCCAGGCAGGCTTTGGCGATCCGGTCGGCCTGCTCCAGGTGGCCGGAGCCGTCATCCGTCCGCAGAAAATCCGTGAGGGTCGCCATGCTTAGGTGGCGAGGGAATGGGCGAAGAAGAGATCGAGCACGGGCACCGTCCGGCACCGGTTGCGATGATCCTCCGGGGGAAGCCCTGGATGCACATAGGCGGGAAATAAATTTCAAAGGAATCGAGATGAAATCTTGATTCTCTCGCGGTTCATCTCCTAGTATGCGGATATCGAAGAGGAGAGAAGACAGCCCATGCCGTCAGACAATGAGAACCGTGACCGTCGCCGCCAAGCGATCATGGAGATCTTGCAGGGGAGCATTCCGGTCGCGAGCCAGAAAGAGATCGTGGAGCTCTTGCGGGAAAAGGGGATCGAGGCGACGCAGTCGAGCATCAGCCGCGACTTGCAGGATCTCGGGGCTGTCCGCGTCGAGGGGCGCTACGAGATCAACGCGTGGGCCGATCTGGAGGAGGACGAGCTGAAGAGAGTCTTCCGCTTCGTCCGCAGAGCCCATGCCGCCGGCACCAACCTGCTCGTGCTCTCGACCGATTCCGGCGCCGCCAAGGTCGTCGCCCTGGCCTTGCAGAAGGCCCAGTGGCCCGAGGTCGTGGGCATCGTGGCCGAGGACGCGACGATCTTCATCGCCACCGACGACCCATTCGACCAGAAGCTCGTCTTCCTGCACGTCAAGACGCTGCTGGACGAGGGGGACTGAAGGGCGGCGACAGCCACCTCACCCAATTATGTCGAAGCCGAGCCCGAAGCCGCCCGCCCCGCCATCGACCCTGCCGGCCGTGTCCGCCGCCACCGCCCGGCGCCTTCTCCTGGGCGCGCAGGGTCTCCTCGACGACCCGCGGCGGCGGGTGACGGCGGACTCGCTCTACGAGTTGATCGAGCGCCTCGGCTTCGTGCAGATCGACTCGATCAACGTCGTCGAGCGCGCCCATCACCTGACATTGGCCTCCCGATTCCAGAGCTACAAGCCGGCCCTGCTGGAGCGCCTGCTGGAGCGCGACCGGCGGCTTTTCGAGCACTGGACGCACGACGCGGCGGCGGTGCCGTCGATCTGGTATCCCTACTGGCATGCGCGCTTCGCGCGTTACCGGCGGCGCGCCCTGGAGCACCCCTGGTGGAGAGAGCGCGTCGGGAACGATCCGCAGGCGATGATCTCCCATGTCCTCGAGCGGCTGCGCGCCGAAGGGCCGCTGATGACCAAGGACTTCGAGGACGAGCGGCCGCAGGGGACGGACAAGAAATGGTGGGGCTGGAAGCCGCAGAAGGCCGTTCTGGAGTACCTGTGGCGCTCGGGCGAGCTGGCGGTCGCCGGCCGGGTCAACTTCCACAAGGTCTACGATCTCACCGAGAGGGTGTTGCCGCACCTCCACAACGCGCCGCGGCCGACTGCCGAGGAGCACGTCGACTGGGCCTGCCGTACCGCCCTGGAGCGCCTGGGCGTCGCGACGCCGAGCGAGATCGCCGCCTTCTGGGCCGCCGTCTCGCTGGAAGAGGCGCGCGCCTGGTGCGCGAGCCATGCGGCGGCGGGAGAGATCCAGGAGGTGCTCGCGGAGGCAGTGGATGCGGCGCCGCGGCGCTCCTATGCCGTTCCGGATTGGGAATCCCGCGCCGCCGCCCTGCCCGCCGCACCGCCGCGCCTGCGCATCCTCAGCCCCTTCGATCCGATCCTGCGCGACCGCACGCGCGCCCTCCGCCTCTTCGGCTTCGACTACCGCTTCGAGGCCTTCGTCCCCGAGCCGCAGCGCAAATACGGCTACTACATCCTCCCCCTCCTCGAAAGCGAGCGCCTCGTCGGCCGTCTCGATCCCAAGCTCCATCGCGACCAGGGTCTCCTGGAGATCCGCAAGGTCTGGTGGGAGCCCGGCGTGCGTCCGTCCAAGGGCCGGACGGCGGCGCTGGAGTCGGCGGTGGAGCGGCTGGCGCGGCTGGTGGGGGCGGAGAGATACAGCCTGGCGCTGGAGTGAGAGGCTTCGCCTACCCCGGAGCCGCCGTCCGCCCGGCGCGCTCCAGAGTGCGCAGCATGAGCAGGTCCTGACTGGAGCGCGGCTCTTCGCCGGGGGCGGGGGAGCGCTGGGTGTAGCTGCCGTCGGGGTGCATGTCCCAGGCTTTCACGTTGTCGGCGAGCTGGAGGTCGAGGATGGCCTTGAGCTCGTCCTGGAGGCGCGGCTCCTCGACCGGGACGATGGCCTCGACGCGGAAGTCCAGGTTGCGCGCCATCCAGTCGGCCGAGCCGATGAAGAAATCGGGCTTGCCCGTTTGTGTGGAGTTATTGGAGAAGTAGAAGATCCGGGCGTGCTCCAGGAAGCGGCCGACGATGCTGACCACGCGGATCGTCTCGCTCAATCCGGGCACGCCGGGGCGCAGGCGGCAGATGCCGCGGACGATGAGATCGATCTCCACGCCGGCGGCCGAGGCGGCGTAGAGCGCCTCGGCGATCGGGCGGTCTTCGAGCGCGTTCATCTTGGCGATGATGTGGCCGCCCCGGCCGGCTTTCTGATGCTCCACCTCGCGCTCGATGAGATCCAGGAAGCGCTGCCGCATGTTGATCGGCGCCACCAGCAGCTTCTTGAACTGCGGCTTGTGCACGTAGCCGGTCAGCATGTTGAAGAGCTGCAACACGTCCTCGGCGATGTCCTCGCGGGCGGTGAAGAGGCCGAGATCGGTGTACAGCTTGGCCGTCTCGTTGTTGTAGTTGCCGGTCGCGATGTGGGTGTAGCAGCGCAGGCCGTCTTTTTCCTGGCGCACCGCGAGCGCGATCTTGGCGTGCGTCTTCAGGCCCACTACGCCGTAGGCGACGTGCGCGCCGACAGCTTCCAGGCGCTCGGCCCATTCGATGTTCGCCGCTTCGTCGAAGCGCGCCTTGATCTCCACCGTCACCGCCACCTGCTTGCGGTCCTCCGCGGCGCGGATCAGCGCGCGCATGTTCGGCGAGTCGGCGGAGGTGCGGTAGAGCGTCTGCTTGAGAGCGAGCACCGCGGGATCGGTCGCCGCGGTCTCGATGAAGCGCTGCACGCTGGTGGTGAAGGAGTCGTACGGGTGGTGCACCAGGATGTCGCCGCCCGTGACCCCTGAGACCCCTGAAACCATGGCGAAGATGTCCAGCTCCTCGCCCGGCTCGGTGACGGTCAGGCGCGGATGGGTGACCGGCGTCCAGGGGCGGAAGCGCAGGGAGGGGAGCGGCACGTTGCCGAGCTGCAGCAGATCGCGCAGGGCGAGCGGCCCGTCGACCGCGAAGACCTCGTCCTCCTGGATCTCCAATTGCTCGCAGAGCAGCTCGCGCATCCAGCCCGGCATCCCCGCCGCCACCTCCAGGCGCACGGCGGTGGCGAAGCGGCGCTCCCGCAGCTCCTCCTGGATCGCCTCCAGGAGATCGTCCGCCGCCTCCTCGTTGCGCTGCACGTCGGCGTTGCGCGTCACCCGGAAGGGGTGCGATTCGACGATCTCCATCCCCGGGAACAGGCGGTCCAGGTTGTGCGCGATGACCTCTTCGAGAGGGACGTAGCGCAGCGTCTTCGGCACCTGGAGCCAGCGCGGCAGGATGTGCGGCGCCTTGACGCGGGCGAAGCGCGCCTCGGTCTGCCCCGGCTGGCGCACCGAGACGGCGAGCGACAGGCTCTGGTTGGAGATGAAGGGGAACGGATGCGCGGGGTCGACCGCGAGCGGCGTCAGGGTGGGGAAGAGCTGCTTGTCGAACACCTCGCAGCAGTGGCGGCGCTCGCCCGCCTTGAGGTCGGCCCAGGGGACGATCTCGAGACCGTGCAGGCGCAGGCCGGGGAGGATCTCCTCGTTGAACAGCCGGCGCTGGCGGGCGAGCATCGGCCGCACCACGCCGTCGATCGCGGCGAGCTGCTGGCGCGGCGTGCGGCCGTCCGGCGCCAGCTCGCGGACGTTGCTGGCGAGCTGCTGCTTCAAGCCGCCCACCCGCTTCATGAAGAACTCGTCGAGGTTGTTGTCGAAGATGGCGATGAACTTCAGCCGTTCGAGCAGCGGATTGGCCGGGTCTTCCGCCTCGGACAGCACGCGGCGGTTGAACTCCAGCCAGGAGAGCTCGCGGTTGAGGAACAGCGGCTCCTGGGGCTCGGCGGCCTCGGGCTCGGCTCTCTCCAGCAGGGTGAGGATGGTTTTCGGCTCGGACACGTCGGATCGGGCTCCCGGCTCTCGTGAATATCATAGCGGTGTGACAAAGACGTTGCATCCCAACGGCACCTGGGAAGGTCTGGAGGTCCGCGGCTCTACGTTCTCGGGGCGATGACGTGGTCTTCGATGGCGTCGTCTTCACCGACTGCCGGCTGGAGGGCTGGTTTCGGCCAGAATGGTTCAGGAGCTCCGGCGCCACGGGCTCCGAGCTCATGTCCGGAAGATCATGGCCCAGTGTCACTCTTCCGCAATTTTCTCTTCCCCTGGACTCCCTCCCGCGATATCTTTGACGGAACCTCGGGAGATTCCCTATACTCGGGGCATGGCTGATCCTGTCCGGAAGATTACCTACAGCCTGCCGGAGAGACCGGATCACGAGCTTCCAGAAGAGGAGCCCGGGATCACCCTGCTGCGTTGGGTCAAAGGTCCCACCGGAGAGCTGGAGCAGGTCGCCATGCCGCTGACCCCCGAGCTTTTTCTGCACACTCAGCTCGAGGATCGATTGTCTCAGGGAAAACGCCACGGCGACACCGCCCGCCAGATCGCCGACCTGCTGGATCACTTCTTCCAGTCGGTGCCGGACGTCCTGGTCACCTTCGATCTGCGGCATCCCCTCGGCCGGGACCTGCCGCAACCCTCCCCCGACGTTTCGGTCATCCGCGGCGTTCGCGACAAAGACGCCGACCGCGACAACTTCGACGTCGAGGAAGAGGGCGTCAGCCCCTGCCTGATCGTCGAGGTCGTCTCGCCGCTGTCTGCCCGTATCCGCCGGACCGATCTCGTCAGCAAGGTGGAGGTCTACCGGCTCGCCGGAGTCGCGGAGTACCTGATCGTCGACTCGACGCGCCATGATCGCCGCTTTCGTCTCATCGGATATCGCCTGGACGGCTTCGGTCGCTACCAGCCGATCAAGCCGGACGACCAGGGACACTTCCTGTCGAAAACGACCGGCCTCTGGTTCCAGGTCTCGCCCGACGGCGAACGGGTCCTCCTCTCCGAATATCCCTCGGGCCGGCCACTGCTGACCCGCGGGGAAGAGGTGGCTCTGCGCAAGGCGGCCGAAGAGCGGGCCCGAGTAGAAGCCGAAGCTTGCAGGGCGGCCGAAGAGAGGGCGAGGCAGGTCGAAGCCGAGAACGCACGTCTCCGAGAGGAGCTCGATCGGCTCCGTGGGCGCGGCTGAGGATCCAGCGGAGCGTGCGCCGAGGAACACAAAGGATCGTTCTTCGAGCCCCGAGGAACGCTGCAGCAACGCTAGCGAGCGCTCAGCAACGCTTCGGTAACCTTCGTTTCGTGCCGGGGAACCTTCGCTGCGGGAAAACGAAGCTTCCTCGGCCGAGGACGAAGCTTCGCTGAGCCGGCGGGAACCTTCCCGCTCGCTCGACGAAGCTTCGTTCGTGTTCCACGAGCGTTCGCTCGTGTCTCTACGAGGTTCGTTCTTGTTCCAGTAACGTTCGTTCTCGTTCCAATAGGCTTCGTTCTTGCCCCACGAACCTTCCCGCGCCCTCGACGAACCTTCCCGTCCGCGCGCTGACCATTCCCTCTCCCTCGCCGAACGTTTCGCTCCGCTAATCCAATGTTACGAGGAGCTTACGCAACGCTCCGGAATCGCTCGGGAAGCTTCGGGCAGGGAGTCTGAGCCCACCGCGAGTAGCCTACAACGAGAGCAGGAGATGCCGGTGCATTGGACCAGGCTGATAGGAACACAAGAACACAAGCGCTCTTGTGTCGCAAGATGCCGCATCCTCGCGACCCGAGAGCGAGAGGGTCGCCTCCGTGACGCTTACTCAGACGCCTGCGGCCCTTCGACTCTCCTCAAACACTCGAGCCATGGAAGGGGTGTGCCCAGTCTCAACCTTGCGGTAGGATGGTTGGAACGAAATCGCTGTGGGAGAAGCCCTTGGTCGACCGCCAACCCCAGGATGAGGCATTCCGGTACCGCGATCACGTTGCGGGGTCTTTCCTGGGGGTGTGCGCGGTCGAGGCGCGGCCCTTGCCTGCCCATTGATTCTCCATCGGCAAGCAGGGCGGCCTCGGGGGGGACCCCGGATAGATGCTTTTCGGCGGCAAGTGCAAATTCTGTCCAGAAGGAAGGGGGAATTAGTGATGTATGAGGCTGCAAAGAAAGCGCTGGCTGGTTCCAAAGAGGGGGCAATAGTTCTTGTTGTCCTGGGCTTGTTTTTATACAGCAGCAAGAGCATCGGTCCCATGTTGGAGCCGTTCCTGGTTGGCCGTTGGGAAGCAACTATGGCTCTGGAAAACACCATCGGGCACCGCGAGGCAAGGTACATCTCGCTTATTCTCTATGATGACAATGTCGCCTTGTTTGACGGCATAGAAGGGAGCTGGAAACTTGCCGACGTTTCACGGTCAGTAGTTTTGATTGAGACGCCTCGCCAAGATAAAGCCAAGCCGCATGACTTTTACGAGCTACAAATCTATCGCAAGGAGCTTCTTCAGTTGTTCTAAGTGAAATTTTGGGGAGCCTTCGTCTCTCTACTTATTGGACTAGCATCAGGCGTGTCCTTCATGTCGCAATACTTTCTGGCGGGTTGCTTGCTTTGAGCTGTAGCGGTGAAGGTGAACAAGGAATGAGCTTCGATGCCACGCAGACGTCCTTTCGAGAATTCTCCAGATGTGTTATCTCTGCTGACCCTGCGAGTAAGCTCAAGTTTCAAGATGCATGGCTGCAAAATGTCGTCACGGCTCAGACATATTTTGGTTTGGAAGAGAAAGGCAAAGCCAGCGATTCCGAAGGACCGGGAGATGAGGCATATGTTGTGACAGGAGTCATTCGCGCGACCCGAGATGGTGGCTCGCCAAGAGATGACCTTGCAGTTCTTCTCGTTCGCAAGGTCTTGGATAAATACAAGGTGATAAATTGGGCTACAAATCTTGATTATGGCTATGAGAAAATAATTCCGCCGTTGTCGAGTGAGCTCCTCGGCAATCCATATAAAGGAAAGTGTACGTGGTGAATCGTCTTTTGCAAGATTCGAAATATGAAGAGGCGCCAATTGCATAGAGAAGAAAGCCGCCGAACCCGGCCACTCAAGCGGACGCCTTGCGGAGCCGCTTAGTGGCAGCAACGTTCGCAGACCATATTACTGGGAAACGTTGCCTTGGAAGAGGTGGCTCACGATGAGGATCGGCGCGCAACCCGACACCTGCAGCTCCGTAGAGCTTCTGGGCGCGGCGCAAGATGCCGAGCACGATCTCATTGAGCTCGTTGCTCGGTACGGCGCGCAAGCCGCCAGAGCGCGGCGCAGATCGCGAGGCTGACGAAAAGATTGACCAGCGAATCCTCCGGACCGAAGGCTCCTCCGGTCCAGAGGATGGAGCCGTGGGAAACGGTCTCGAGCGGTGCCTGTGCGCGCCAGTCTTCGCCGGAGAGGGGCAGGCCGATCATGAAAATCGTCGCGTTCCAGCAGCAGTGATGAGCCGCGGCCACCCAGATGTTTCGCGACACGATGAACACGGCCGCCCACATCAGACCGGCGAGCGTGACCGAGAGAAGGGTGACCCAATGCACGCCGTTGTTCGTCAGGTGCGCGATGCAAAAGATCACGGCGCTCCCGGCCAAAGCCGCCTTGGTGCCGATCCCCTCTTCGAGGATCCTGAAGAGGATCCCCCGGAAGGCCACTTCCTCGAGGACCGCCGCGATCCAGATCGTCGCGAGAATTCCGGTCGCCTGACCGAAGCCGCGGAAAGACAGGAGCTGGTAATGGCCGGTGGCGTACAGGGTGAGGATCGTCACGCCGATCGACAGGGAGCCCGCCACCGCGGCGAGCCCGATCCACCGCCAGGGGAGTGAGAGCTCTGGCGCGGCGCGCCGTTCGTAGAATCGGACGAACGCCCAGTAGGAAAGGATCACGGCGACGAAGAGGCTGACTCGGCGCACGATCGACGAAGCGTGCTCGCCGAGCGAGAAGACGGATTCGATCAAGGGATGGAGGAAGAACCGGTACGCGGCGATGGCCGCGACCAGGCAAGCGGCGGCGACGCAGAGCTTGAGAAGACATTTGAGAAGAAAGCGAGTCTTGTGCATGGCGGCTCTCCCTTCACGCCCTACGACGGGAGGCGCCGAAGAGTTACAGGGTTTGCCTCCGGCGCGCCCGGCGGGCTAGCATGCGAGGAAATGCACTCTCCCATCGGCCAGCTTCGTCGCCTGCTCGGGCTCGGCTTCGGGCTCGCGGTCATCGTCGGCAGCACGATCGGCGTCGGCATCCTGCGCACGCCGGGGCTCGTCGCGAGCCATCTGCACAGCTCGTCCGCCATCCTGATCGTCTGGGTGGTCGGCGGCATCTATACCTTGCTCGGGTCGGTGTGCCTGGCCGAGCTGGGCACGATGGTGCCGCAGGCGGGCGGGTACTATGTGTACGCGCGGCGCGGATTCGGCGACTGGGTCGGCTTCTCCGTCGGCTGGACGGACTGGCTCACCTACGGCACGGTGCTCGCCTATGTTTCGATCGGTCTCGCCGAATTCGGTCGCGAGCTCGTGCCGGCGCTCGCGGGCTGGGTGCGGCCGGTCGCGGTCGGCACGCTGCTCGCGATGGTGGCGCTGCAGTGGGTGGGCCTGAAGGTCAGCGCGCGGTTCCAGGAATGGACGACGGCGGTGAAGTTCCTCGCCTTTCTGGCGCTCGTCGTCGCCGCGTTCACGATGAGCCCGCAGGGAGCGCCACGGGTTCAGGCGCCGGGAGACGCGCCCGGCCTCACGTTCACCGGCGTCATCCTGGCGCTGCAAGCCGTGGTGATCGCCTACGGCGGCTGGCAGAGCGCGCTCTACTTCACCGAAGAAGACCGTGATCCCGCGCGCCACCTGCCGCGCGCGATGATCGGCGGCGTGGTTTCGATCATCGTCGTGTACCTGCTCGTCAATCTTGCCCTTCTGGCCGTGCTGCCCATTCCGGATCTCGCGAAGTCCATGCTGCCCGCCGCGGATGCGGCGGCGATCATCGCCGGCGATCGTGGGAAGCAGATCATTACGGTGCTCTCGGTCGTCTCTCTCCTGCCGCTGCTCAACGCGATCCTGATGATCGGCTCGCGGATTCTGTTCGCCATGGGGCGCGACGGGCTCGTCTCGAAGCGCACGGCGTCGGTCAACGCGGGCGGCACACCCGATGTCGCGACCGTCGTCACGACCGGCGTGGCGGTCCTCCTCATCGCGTCCGGCACCTTCCAGAACCTCATCGCGCTGGCGTCGGTCTTCCTGGCCGCGAACTATTGCGTCTGCTGTCTCGCGCTGGTCGTGCTGCGGCGGCGGGAGCCTGACGCCGCCCGGCCGTTCCGCGCCTGGGGCTATCCCTGGTCCGCCGCCATCGTCGTCACCGGCGCTGTCGTGTTTCTTGCCGGCGTGCTCGTGAACGACACGGCAAGCGCGGTGAAGGCGATTGGATTGCTGGCCGTGGGGCTGGTGGGGCGGGCGGTGTCGGCGGGCGCTGGGCGCTCGCGGATGGAACCCGGCAAGTAGCGCACGAGCTGACGACGCGCCAGGACGCCTGGACCGCGGAGAAGCAGGACGTCTCGAAGCAGTTCGTGGACACGCTGACCGAGGCGGAGCGGCTGAGCACGGTGTTGCGCCTGGCGGTCAAGCAGCACTTCGGGATCCGTTCCGAGAAGCTGGCCGAGCTCAGCCTGCAACCCTTCCGGGGCCGCAAGAAGCCGACCGATGCGCAGAAGCAGTCGCCGAAGAAATCGCCGGACGGCGCTCCGCCCCTTCCCGCGGAGCCCACTCTGTAGACCAACCCTCCGGAGCGTGCCGCGAGCACGCCCCGCCCCTCTCTACGGCCTCTCCGTAAGCCTCCCAACGAAAAAACAAGCTTCACCGCCGGCTTGGTAAGCTTCCTGGCCGAGTGATCCTCCGTCCCCGGAGATCACAATTTTGGCGAGGTCACCTTCAGCCCCGAGGGCCGCTGGCTGCTCGGGGTGGAAAGCGGAAGAACCGCCACCGCAACCTTGTGGCAAGTGGGGGAGGATCAGCTCGTTCCGGACCCCGTGACTCTGCCCACCCGCGACGACCCGGTCTCGGGCGCAGCCTTCACGGCCGACGGCCGCTGGCTGATCACGCGGGGCCACATCGCTTCAGTCACCGATACCGTCAGCCTCTGGCCGCTCAAGCTGGACGAGCTGATCGCCCTCGCCTGCCGGACCGCCGGCCGGAACCTGACGATGGCCGAGTGGAAGCAGTATTTCGCGGGTCAGCCCTACCGGAAGGTCTGCCCGGGGTTGGATTGATTCGAGCGACAGACGACGGCCCCGAGAGCGACCCCGAGCCGCCGGCGCCGGCGGCGTCCGGCCGCCGCGGCGTTGAGCGCGATGGTTTCAGTGAGTCTCATGTCGATTCGCCCCCCGGTTCTCGCACGCGCTTGTCCCTTGCTACTGTACCAGTCTGCCGAGCCGTTCGTTCCTCGGAGGAGCATGCGCCGTCAAGGGCGCTTTCAGGTGGTCTGCCGGCCAGCGCTCTCTTGACTCTCTCTCATCCGAGCTGTAGTTTCGTCCGCGTCGACGACATGCGACCCAATACCGGAGGGGATATGACGACACGCCGAGAGACCGTCAAGCGCGCGAGCTGGTTTCCGGGTATCGCATTCACTCACACACAACCGGGCAATGCATCGAGGCTCGGTGCCTCGCCGGGCGATATCATGCTCGCGACCAGCGGATACTTGTCGTCCATCTTGCCGCTGGCGGACCGTGCCGCGTTGCGCGAGATCAACGTCCGCCTCACCCAGCGGGCGATCGATCAGTGCGTGGCCGAGGGCGGCGCGGCCAATCAGATCCAGTTCGGAACCTTGATCTGCCTGGCGCTGGCGGACTTCGCCGCGCACGAGGTGTCCGCCGAGGACCTGCTCGCCTTGAGCCGGGACTTCGACGTCGTCTTCCCATGGTCGCTCTCGTACGGCAACGATCGCACCCCGTTCAACTTCCGGTTCGTCAAGTTGCCCCTGGCCATCGCCTTCCCCCGGACGGTCGAGGACGTGGTCTTCTGGGTCAGCTTCGTCCGCGATCACGAGCTCAGCGTGAGCATCCGGTCGGGGAACAACTCCTACGAAGGACTGTCGAGCAGCAACGAGGTCGTGATCGATCTGACCTTTCTTACGCTGAAAGAAGACACGCAGTGGGAAGTCGACGCCGAGAAAAGCGTCGTCCACGTCGCCTCCGGGGTCCGTCTCGGCGTCCTCTACACGGAGCTGGCCAAGCTCGGGCTCACCCTGCCCGGCGGCGGCCAGTGCGCGCCGGTGTGCGTCGGCGGTCTCGTCGGCACCGGAGGCGTCGGCTTTTCGACCCGAGGCTTCGGCTTCGCCTGTGACCAGTTGGTGGAGGTGCAGTACGTGCTGGCCGACGGCAGCGTGGTGGTGGCCAACGCGAGCAACCAGTACGCGGACCTCTACCGGGCCAGCAAGGGAGCCGGGGCGGCGGGCCTGGGCATCATGACGCGGCTGACCATGCGGGTCGTGCCGGCCGTGAAGATCCTGTTCTACAACACCGTCTTCGATCTGCAAGACGGTGCCGCCGTGCTCGCGGCATGGCAGAACCTGGCGGCCACGGCGCCGGATGCGCTGAGCAGCGTCGCCGCCGCCAATGCATCGTCGGTGGGCGCCGCCGTGCTCGTCATCAACGGCGAATTCCGCGTGGAAGACGGCGACGTGGCGGGCGCGACGGCAGCGCTCACGAGCTTGCTGAAGACACAGTGGCTCGATCTGTTGCCACCTCCGCTCAACCAGACGTCCATCGACATCCAGGAGATGTCGACGCTCGAGGCGGCGAACGCCATCGCCCTGGAAGTCCCGATGCCGGTCTACAACCAATGGAAGCTCAAGTCGAAGTTCGCTTTCCGTTCCCTGACGGCGGCGGAATTCCAGCCCATCGTCGATTTCCTGCTGAGCCACGCGCCTATCGACGACCCCACCCGCGGCGCCGGCTTTCTCAACCTCCTCCTGATGGGCGGCCAGTCGAACCAGATCGACCCGAGCACCGCGGTCGTCCCGGCGCGCGAAGGCACGGTGCTGTGGTTCCACGCGGGCGCGCTGTGGACCGAGCAATCGCTGGAGCCGCAATCGCTGGCCTTCGTCGACGCCCTGTGGGCCGTCATGAGCCCGATCTTGCAATCACCGACGGCCCAGTACGGCGTCCCCGACCTGCAGCTCGGATCGCAGTGGACGACGCCACCGAGCCTCGGCTACGTCCACGCGTACTGGAGCAGTCCGACGCACGACTTCGTGCCTTTCTTGATCGATGTCAAGAACAAGTACGACCCTGCCGACGTGTTCAAGTTCGCTCAGAGCATTCCTCTCGCGCTCTGAGGGCGCGTTCGGCATTCGGCGCCCACCAGGCGAGTACCAGCGGCTCACCCTGTAAGGAAGCGCGGTCTCCCGCGTCTAGAGCAGCGTGAGGTTCTACCGATGAGCCAAGGGCTGTTCCTGGAGATCCTGGATCAGGGCGTTGCGGACGCCAGGATCCGCTTCGAGGTCGGCGGACGCGAGCTCGTCGTCGGCCGCGGCCCGGCGGGTGACGGCCACGAGCCCGAGGTGACCGTGCGGGTGGCGAACCCGCGCATGTTCACCCGCACCCTGGCGGCGGGCAGCCTGGGGCTCGGCGAGTCGTTCATGGCGGGCGACTTCACGGTCCCCGACGGCGGGCTCGCCAGGCTCCTCGAGATCCTGATGCGCAACCGGCTCGACCGGAAGATCAAGGAGCGGCCGTGGACCGTGCTGCGGATCGGGCTCCTGCGCCTCGCGGACACGCTGCGCGGCAAGGCCCACAACGTGCAGCGCCACTACGACCTGGGCGACGACCTGTTCGAGTCTTTCCTCGACTCGACCCTGACCTATTCCTGCGGTTACGCCGCGGACCCCGGCGACGACCTCGAAACCCTGCAGCGCAACAAGCTCGAGCGGATCTGCCGGAAGCTGCGCCTGCGCCCCGGCGACCGCCTGCTCGACATCGGCTGCGGCTTCGGCGGCCTCCTGGTATACGCCGCCAGGCATCACGGTGTCACCGCGACCGGCATCACGCTGAGCCGGAGGCACTGCGCCCGCGGCCAGGAGATCGCCGCCCGCGAGGGGCTGGCCGACCGGGTGAAGATCGAGTACGCCGACTTCAACGACGCCGCGCCCGAATACGACCGGGTGGTGAGCGTCGGCATGATGGAGCACGTGCCCCGCCGCGAGTACGGCCGCTATTTCCTCAAGATCGCCGAGGTCCTGACCCGCGACGGGCTGGGGCTCGTTCACGCCGTCGGCGCCAACGCGGTCAGGAACGAGCACGATCCATTCATCCAGAAATACATCTTCCCCTCGTCCAACCAGCCGCGGCTGTCGGAGATGGCCGCCGGATTGGAGAGGAACGGCCTGGCGATCCTCGACGTCGAAAACATGATCCGTCACTACGTCCATACGGCGGCGCGCTGGCTGGAAAACTTCCGCGCCCATCGCGGCCGCCTGGATCCGGAGCGCTACGACGTGGCCTTCCAGCGGATGTGGGAGTTTTACCTGAGCGGTGCCGTGGCGGCGGCCAGCGCTTCCGACGCGGCTCTCTACCAGGTTCTCTTCGCCAAGGATTACACCGCGCCCATCCCTTTGCATCGCATCTGAATCGAAGCTCTCAGGAGAAAACGGCAATGATTGCGGAAGTTGCGAGCGTACCGGCCACCGGCGGAAAAGCATATCGGGAGCTCGCCCAGGTCGTGCGCCGGCACGGCTGGCTCGAAAAGGCCCAGGGGCGGATGATGACCGAGCTGGCTTTCTTCCTGGTGCTGCACCTGGGCGGAATCGCGCTCTTTCTCGCGGCCGACAACCTGTGGGTGCGGATCGCCGCGGTCTGGATCTTCGCCTACGGCGGTCTCGGCGTCTCCACCAACACCCACACCTCGTCGCACAACGCCTCGACCCATTCCATGCGACTCAACCGGGCGCTGACCTACTTCGGCTACACCTTCCTCGTGGGCACCGCGGCCCACTACTGGTGGAACAAGCACTGCGTCGTCCACCATCCGGCGCCCAATGTGATCGAAGTCGACGACGACGCCAACCTGATGCCGTTTTTCGTCTTGAACGAGCGCGAGCTGCGGGAGAGCCGCGGATTTGCCCGCTTCTTCTACCGCATCCAATGGATGCTCATCCCGCTCGCCCTGGCGTTCAACATGTTCTTCACCGAGTATCAAGGCTGGCGATTTCTGCTGCCGATCCTCGCGGATCCGAAGCGCCGGCGCACCGCCCACTGGATCGACCTGGGGGTTCTGATCCTCCATATCCTCGTCTGGATCGTGGTGCCGATGTTTTTCTTCTCACCGGGCCGCGTTCTCGCCTTCTACGCGCTGCGCAACGCCCTGATCGGTTACGCGATGTTCATCGCCTTCGCGCCGGCGCACTATCCCGTGGAGGCGTCCTTCGTCGACAAGAGCCAGCTCGCCGAAGACTACGTACTGTTGCAGACCGCGACGACGATCAACTTCCGCACCGGCTTCTTCGGCCGCCTCGCCTGCGGCGGCGTCGACTACCAGATCGAGCACCACCTCTTTCCCGGCGTCCCGCACCACTACTATCCGGAGATGAGCCGCGTCATCGAGGACTATTGCCAGCGTCACGGCTATCCCTACCGCACCCTGGGCTGGGGGGAAGCGATCTGGAAGAGCCTCGTCGTCTTTTATCACCCCAAAAAAGTGTTCGAAGCGGTGGGGGAGCTGCGCTCTTCGGCCGGCTGAAGGTTTACCCCAACTCGCGCAAAAACGCTTCTGCCTCCTCCCGCCGCCCCATCTCTGTGGCATTGGCCAGGAGCAGTGCGGCGGCGGGCTGGAAGCCGGGATTGCTCATCAAAAGGCTCCGCAGCAGCTCCCCGGCCGCCTCGCGTTTGCCTTGGAGCCTGTAGAGGAGCGCGCGGGTGAGGGCGACTTGGGGATTGGCGGCTCCGGCGATCGACTCGGTGCGCTGGAGGGCTTGCTCGGCGGTGGCGGCGTCCTGAGTGCCGAGGGCCAAGCGGGCGAGGAGCAGCCAGGCTTCGGCATTCTCGGGCTCCAGCTCGGTCGCCCTGCGGGCTTCCGGGAGCCCGTCCTGCGGGCGGTTGCGGGCTCCGGCGACGCGGGCCAGGGCGAGGTGGGCCGCGGCGTCGTCCGGGTTCACCTCGATGATCTTCCGGTAGAGCGGCTCGGCGGCGGCGGCTTCGTCGCGGTTGAGGAGCATCTCGCCGAGGGTGTGCAGGGCGGGGATGTCGTCGGGCACGAGGGAGAGGACGGTGCGCAGCTCTTTCTCCGCTTCGTCGGCGCGCAGGGTCTGGCGGAGGACGATGGCGAGGTAGTAGTGGGCGCGCTGTGACTGGGGATCGAGACGGAGGGCGGTGCGCAGGGCCTCCTCGGCGCCCGGGCGGTCCCCCTGCTTGAGGCGGCTGCGGCCGATGCCTTCCCAGGCGGAGACGTAACTGGAGTCCGCGGCGAGGGAGCGTTGATAGGCGTCCTGCGCTCCGGTGAAGTCCTGGTCTTCCTCCAGGGATCTGCCCGAGAGGGACCACTCCTCGGCGAAATTGTGGCTCGGCGGGTAGGGCCGGACGTGAGCGAGCAGCCAGGCGGCGGCGAAGCCGGCGGCGAGGAAACCGCAGGCGCGAAATCGCCGCGAGCGTGCGGCGTCCCAGGCCTCGATCAGCGCCGCGCCCGCGAAGATCGCGAGGAACGGCACGAGGGGGATGCGGTAGCGGGTCCCCACCAGGGTGAGGACGGTCACGGCGGCGAATCCGGCCAGGGAGACGAGGAGCAGGAGGCCCTCACCCCCGGCCCCTCTCCCAGCTCCCCCCTCCCTTTCCCCGAGAGAGGGGAGAAAAGCAACGGTAGAAACAGGGCGCTTTGCGGCGAGCCCGATGCCGCAGGCGGCGAGAGGGAAGAGGAGGCCGAAGCCGGGCAGGAGGCCGAGCAGGCGCGACTGGTCCTGGAAGAAGGCGTAGCTGTGCGTGTCGCGGATCTCTTCCGCCTGGAGGAGCCAGAGCGCCTTGCTCGCGAGCAGGCGCAGATAGGCCCAGGGTTGGGCGCGGATCTCGGCGGCGGCTTTGTGCCGGTAATATTGGTCCTCGGCGGCGCCGTGGAAGCCGGCGCGCGCGGCCTCGCTGACCAGGAGCTCCCAGCCACGGCCGAGGCGGGGCGAGGGGAGGCCGTCACCTTTCGGGCTGTTGCCGATGTAGAAGGCGAAGCCGCCATAGCCCTGGACGGGGGTGAAGGCGCCGTTGACGCGCGAGATCTTCCACACCACCGGCGCGGTGACGAGAAAAAACGCGACGAGGAGCAGGCCGGCCGTGGCCCAGACGCGCCTCTCGCGGAGGCGGGCCCGATGGTCCCAGACCAAGGTAAGGAGCAGCGCCGGGAGCACCGCCACCGCCGTCGGTCGCACCAGCGCCGCGATGCCGAGGACGGCGCCGGTGGCGATCACCTTGGGGAGATCCTTCTCCAGGGTGACGAACAGCCAGAGCGCCAGGAGCAGCAGGAAGACCAGCAATCCTTCGGCGAGGAGCGAGGTTTCGAGAAAGACCAGGGGGCCGTAGACCGCGAGGAACAGGCCCGCGGCGATCCCGGCCCGCCGTCCGAAAACGCGCGCGGCGACAGCGGCGGCGAAGGCGCACGAGCCGGCGCCGAGAACGGCCTGGACGCGCCGCACCGCATCGAGCGAGTCGCCGAAGAAGCGGAGGAGGAGACCGAGGAAGACGGGATAGCCGGGGCCGTGTGGCGGCGGCACGGGCCAGACCATCGTGCCGGCCGCGATCTTGCGCGCCCAGACGAGGTACTCCAGGGAGTCGAGCTGGGGCTGGCGGAAGAGCGGCTGCGTACCGAGCTGCGAGGCGGCGATCAGGCGGACCAGCGCCGCGGCGGCGAAGATCCCGGCGGCCCAGAGCCAGCCGAGCCGTTCCGGCCCGGCCGCCGCGACAGGCGCCGCCACCTTGCCGGGCGGCACGGGTTTCGTGGCGTCTTTCCGGGCGGGCGGGGAGTCGGGGGAGCGGCGGCGCTTGCTCATGCGGGGTCGGCTCGCGAAGGCGCCGCATGATACCACCGCGCTCGTTTACACTACGCTGTCCCTGGGAAGATGCGGTCCGGCCCGCGTGTTGTCCCTGGAGAGCGCCCATGTCCTTTTCGATGCAGGAGCTTTGAGCCCCATGAAGACAACTCCCACCGTCCCAGCGTTTTTCCTGGCCGTTCTCCTGGCTTGCGGTCACTTTGCGGCCCCGCTCGGAGCGCAGAAAGCCCCGGCCAAGACGCCGGCCAAGGCTCCGGCCCCGGCGCCGGCCGCCGACGTCAACAAAACGGTCCAGGACGCCGCGAAGATGGCCAACACCGGCAACCTGGCCGGTGCCATCAAGAAGCTCGAGGACGTGCGCAAGAGCGGCGCGGTGATCCCGCTGCCGGGCCTCTCCCTGCTGGGCGCGCTCTACCTCCAGACGAAGCGGCCGCAGGAGGCGCTGGCGGTGCTCAAGCCGCTGGCCGACGCCGAGACCGCCGATCCGGCGGTGCTCTACAACGCCGGCCGCGCCGCCCGCGCGCTCGGCCAGAACAACGTCTGGATCGGCTACCTCCAGCGCGCCGCCCGCCTGGCTCCGGCCTCGCCGGCCACCCGCGACCTCGGCTTCGTCTACATGGGAGAGGGCCAGGTCGTGGAGGCCTACGCGCTGCTGCGCACCTGGGCGCGCCAGAACCCCGCGGACAGCGAGGCGCGGATCACCGCGGCCTCCCTGGCCATCCAGCTCGAACGTCCCAAGGAGGCCGAGGAGCTCATTCTCAACATGCCGCAGGGCAATCCGGCGATCCTCCTCCTGCGCGGGCGCATCCAGGTGCAGAAAGGGGACGGCGCCGGTGGTGTCGCCCTCCTGGAGCCGCTCCTGACCAAGCATCCGCAGGGGATGGACCTGGAGGTGCGCCGCTCGCTCGCAGAGGCCTATCTCCTGGCCGGCCGGCCCTCGGAAGCGATCAAGATCCTGACCGGCAAGGCCGGCAACCATCCGGCCCTCGTCCTCCTCCTCGGCCGTGCCCAGCACCGCTCCGGCAACGCGCAGGCCGCCATCGCCACCCTCAAGCCTCTGGCCGACAAGCTGCCGGCCGATCCCTCGACCGTGGGCGATCCGCGCCCGGCGGCCGGGATCGCCGTCGAGTACGGCTCCGTGCTGGTGGACTCGGGCCGCGCCGCCGAGGCGGTGCCGATCCTGGAGAAGGCGACACGCCTCCATGCGAACAGCCGCGAGGCCTGGCAGACCCTGGCCAGGGCCTACGATGCCGCCGGCCGCAAGGCGGACGGCGCCAAGGCGCGCGCCCAGTCGGAGCAGATCACCCTCGCCGCCGCGCATCCGCAGCAGGAGCCGCCCCGCCCCGCGGCCCAAGGCGCCGCGCCGCCGCCGCAGGCACCGTCCCAGAAGCCCGCCGCTCCCGCCGCTCCGGCCATGTCCCAGACCATGCAGGACGCGCTCAAAAACTTCGCCGCGGGCAAGGGCGAGCAGGCGCTCGCCGCCGTGCGCCGCGAGATCGTGCAGAACCCCGGCAACCGCCAGGCGCGGGCTCTCGAGCTGCGCATCCTCCTCGGCCTCAATCGCTATGACGAGGCCCTGCGGATGACCGAAGAGAAGCTCCGCCTCCGTCCGAACGATCCCGACCTGATCTACCAGCGTGGTGTCATCCAGATGGGCCGGAAGAGCTACATTCCCGCCGAGAAGGACCTCCGCCGCGCCCTGGAGCTCAACCCGCAGCACACCGGGGCGATGAACGATCTCGCGGTGTTGCTCAGTAATCAGGGGAAGAAAGCCGAGGCGCAGGCGCTCTTGCAGAGGGCCTTGCAGCTCAACCCGCAGGATCAGAACGCCGCCGCCAACCTCGCGGCGCTCCAGAAGGGACCGGGTCCGGCCAAGAAGCCGTAGCCGGACGGGGACGCTGGGATGTTCCTCCCGTTCCTCCTCGCGCTCGTTGTTTTCGCGACCGCTCCGGCCGTAATTCCGGCCGCCGCTCCGGACGCTGTTCCCCATCAACCGGCGGCCGGCCGTCATGTCCCCTATAGCCCCGGCCTGCGCTTCGACGACGAGGCCGAGCGTCCTCTCGCGGCCTCGATCTATTCGCTGCCCTCCTTCTTCTTCGACGAGAAGGAGGCCGGCGCCTTTCTCGCCGCGGTCCGAAAGGCGGCGCCGCAACGCACCCTCATCGTCCTCGCCGACCCGCCGCTCCACCGCGCCCTGACGGCGCAGGCGCGCGCCCTGGGCATCCGTCTCCTCGAGACCCGCGGTCACTCCTTCTCTCCCTGGCCGCGCGATCCTTTCAGCCTGGTCCGCACCCCGGCCGGCGGCGTGCTCGTCCTCGTCCGTCCGAATCTCCAGCCCGGCCGTGAAGAAGACGCCCTCATGGGACCCGAGCTGGTGCAGGACCTGCCCGAAGACCTCGACCGCGCCTGGGGCCGCGTGACCTGGACCGAGGCGCCGGTGCCGTTCCACAACGGCCAGATCCTGCCAACGAAAGACGCCGTCTGGATCACCCTGCACACCCTGGAGCCGCGCATCCTGGCGCTCCTGGGCGTCGACCGCGTCCCTGTCCAGACCTTCGGCACCGCCGAGGGGATCGACCGCTACGTCGCCGCCGCCCGTCGCGCCGCCGACGAGCTCGGCGCCCTCTACGGCCGGCCGGCACGCTTCGTCCATCCGCTGCCCGCCCCGCTCTCAAAGAGGATGGACCTGATGCGCCGCCTGGGCGGCGGCGCCGGCTACGATCTCGACTCGCTGGTCACCTTCCTGCCCGGCGCCAAGAAAAACACAGCCCTGGTGGCCGACCTCGCCGCCGGCCGCAAGCTCCTCGCGAGCCTCCCCGCCGCCGAGCGCAAAGCCCTCCGTGCCGGCTATGACCTGGAGCCCGAGGGTCCGGCTCTCGCCCAGGCCCTGGCCGCCGCCCAGGAGACCCCGCGGGCGGCCTCCCTCGCCGCCTTTCTCGACCTCACCGCCGAGCATCTCGCCACCTCCGGCCTCCGCGTCCTCCGCCTGCCGCTCGTCCGCATCCCCTACGCCCTCCTGCGCGACCGCCGCGGCCTGGAGACAGCCACTGGGTCTGACGAGGAATTCCTCCTCACCTGGAACAATGTCGTCGCCGAGACCCGGGACGGCACACTGCGCGCCGAAGGCTTCGCCTCCCTCCTCGCGAGCGGCGACGCCGCGGCCCGCGCCGCCTTCAAGACCGCCGGTGCTCATCTCGATCTCTTCCCGCCACTGGTGCGCAGCATCGTGCTCAACGGCGGCTACCGCTGCGCGTCGAGCCATGTGCGGGGGGACGAGGCAGGAGCGGTCGCGAGCCGGTGAGACAGTCGGCCGGAGGGCCATGCATTCAATCGATGCGGCATCGATGCCGGACGAGGCGGAGGTCGCGGCGGACTTCGTCCGGCGGATTGCGGCGGGAGACGCCTCCGCGGAGGGGGAGCTCGTCGAGCGCTACAGCCGGGGCCTCCGCTACCTGCTGCGGCGCCTGGGCGCGGCGCCGGAGCTGGCCGACGACCTCCACCAGGAGACGTTCCGGATCGTTCTGGAGCGCCTGCGCAAGAAGGCGCTCGACGAGCCGGAAGGGCTCGCGGGCTTCCTGCGCGGCACGGCGCGCAACCTGATGATCGCCGAGCGGCGGAAGACCGCCCGCCGGCGCACCGAGTCGGACGACAAGGAGGTGGCCGAGGCGGTCCATCCCGCGCCGAGCCAGCTCTCCACCGTCCTGCTCGATGAGGAGGCCGAGACCGTGCGGCGGCTCATCCGCGAGCTCCCGACCGACCGCGACCGCCAGCTCCTCCTGCGCTATTACGTCAGCGAGGAGGCGAAAGAAAGTCTCTGCGTCGACCTCGGGCTCGACAGCCTTCATTTCAATCGCGTCCTCTTCCGGGCTCGGCAACGTTTCAAGGAGATCCTGGAGCATCATTGGGCGCGGGATCGTAGATCGGCAGGTTGACCATGGACCACACACTCATCGAAGAACAGCGGATCGCCGAGCGCTATGTGACCGGGAAGCTTCCCCCGGACGAGGCGGAGCGTTTCGAAGAGCACTATCTCTCCTGCCAGGAGTGTCTCGACCGGCTCGACCTGGCCGAGTCCATGGACCGCGGCTTCAAACGCGCCGCGAGCCAGGACACGGCCCGGCTCGCCACGCAGATCACTGCTGCCCGCCAGCTCGCCGTCATCGCCTGGCTCTCCCGCCTCGGCCGCTCGCGCCAGGCGGTGGCTCTCGTCATGACCGTCTTCCTGGTCGCCGTCCTCCCGGGTCTCTTCGCGCTGCGGCAGGTCCGGGAGAGCCAACGGGAGCTGGCCGCGACGCGCTCGGCTCTCCATCAGGAGCGCGAGCGGACGGCCGCGGGCTCGCGGAGCGCGGCGGAGGCCGAAAAGCTGCGCCTGGACCTCACCCGCGAGCAGCAGGCCCGGGCAAAGGCGGACGCAGAGCTCGCCGCGGCCCGCCGGCCGCAAGGCAACGTCCCCCTCCTCTTCCTCGATCCCGAGCGCGGCGGCGGAGAGCCCACCCATCTCCTGCGGCTGCCGCGGTCTCCCGGCTGGATCGTCTTCTCCCTCACCGTCGAGCCGCCCTATCGGCCCTCCTATCGCGTGGTCCTGCGCGACTCCCGAGGACAGGAGATCTGGAGCGGCGACGGCCTGCGGCCGGATGCGAACGACAGCCTCAGCCTGAGCCTCCCCTCCACCCTGCTCGCCCCGGGCGACTACACCCTCGCGGCCGAAGGCCGCCGCTTTACCTTCCGCGTCCTGCCGGCGGCCTGAAAAGCGTGAGCCCCTTCGCCTTGAGCGGGAGGGGCAGGCTCCGCCTCATCTACACCCCTCCCTCAATGCTGGAAGGCGAAAACTGAGCGGGCAGTGAATTTCGTTTCAGGCAAAGTGTCACGCAAACACCTCCTGCGGCAACTGTTCTATAGAGAGGGTCCTGTAGGAGGGCGCCTCCGTTCCAGGGAGGTAAAAAACGCATGGATGAAGCTCATCTGACTTTGGAGGCGCTGGCCCGACTTCTGTCGGGAGGGATGACGTATGAGGAGCTGAGGGAGCAGGTGATTCCCCATCTTCTGGAACGCTGCCCGGTTTGCCGGGAAAGCCACCAGGAGATCCTCAGGTTGCAGGAAGATCTTGGCCACTGGAATGAAGAGGTGGTGGTGATCGAAGGATTGGAGGCACCGGCGCTCTGGGATCGCCTCTCCCGTCTGTCGTACGAGCAGCAGGTACGGAAGGTCGAAGAGGATTCGGAGCTCCAGACCTGGGGATTCTGCCAGAATCTCTTGAAAAGGTCTCTCGAAGCTGGGTTTGTGGAGCCCTCAATTGCCGTCAATCTAGCCAACCTGGCGGTGAAAATCTCCCTCCGGCTCGGAGATGTCTATCATCCCGAATGGGTTCAAGACATTCGCGGGAGAGCTCTCGCCTACCTGGGAAATGCCCGGAGGGTCTATGGGGAGCTGCGTAGCGCTGACGATGCCTTCCGGTTGGCCGAGTCGTATCTGGAGCAGGGCACCGGGAGCCCTTCTCTGAAGGCGGAGATTCTGGACCTGCAGAGCTCACTCCGCCGAGCACAGCGCCAACTCAGTGACGCCCTGCGTCTCCTCAACCAAGCCCTTGCTCTGTACAGAGGAGGCAGGGAATCTCTGAAAGTCGGGAAGGCCTTACTGCAAAAGGCCAAGATTCTTCAGGAAATGGGAAATTTCGGGCGAGCCATTTCTCTTCTGAAAAGGAGAGCCGACGAGATCAAGGCCACCGGCGATCCGAATCTGTTCGCCTACGCGCGATTCAACCTGCTCACCTGCCTCACGGATGCTCACCGATACGAGGAAGCCAAGAAGCTTCTGCCGGAGGTGCATCAGATCTTTAGTGCAGATCAGTGCCTGAACCTGTCTCGCATACGTTGGGCCGAGGCCAATATATACTTCGGAATGAACCAAATCCCCGAAGCCGAAGCTGCCTTCCTGGAGGTCCAGAGCTCCTTCTTGGAGCGCGGCATGTCCTACGACGCGGCACTCGTCTCCCTCGAGCTGTCCCTCGTCTATCTTCGCGAAGAGAAAATCTCCGAGCTCAAGCAGCTCGCGGGTAATCTCGTTCTTCTTTTCGAGTCACGAGACGTTCATCGGGAAGCCCTCGGCGCCCTGTACCTCTTCCAGAAGGCCTGCGAAGAAGAGCGGCTCACCGAGCAGACCGTCAGCCGGCTGGCCCAGGTCTTGCGGAACGGACGGCCAGCCCGCGAAGCGTAGCGATCTCGCGGGCTCGAGCCGATCTCACCACTCTCCCGCCCGGTCATAGGGCGTGCCGAGGTTTCGCAGAGGCGGTCCGCGGGATGCCGAAGGCATCCCGCGTCGCCGCATGCGTTACGAAATCGGAGAGCTCGCGGGGCTCCTCCAGCGGAGAGCCGCGCACGCCTTGTCGACCCTCTGGGTGGGGGGAAGGCCTGCCCTTGGCCCGCCACGCCCGGGCCTGCTACATTTACTCGGGCAACGCGTCGCACAAGAGAAAGGCCCGTCATGGCGGCAATCCAGAGGATCGAGAGCATTTCCCAGCTTGACGTCGTTCTCGAGCGGTCGAAGGAAGGACCGGTCTGGATCTTCAAGCACAGTCTGACCTGCCCGATCTCCTCCCGTGCCTGGGCCGAGTTCCAGAGCTTCGCGGCGGGGCGTCCGGAAGAGGACGGCGTCTATGTCCTCATCGAGATCCAGAACGCCCGGCCGCTCTCCAGCGCCGTGGCCGAACGCACCGGCATCCGCCATCAGTCGCCGCAGGCGATTCTGCTCCGCAACACGGCCGTGGCCTGGCACGGGAGCCACTACTCGATCGAGGTGGCGGCTCTGGTGCGAGCGTTGGGCGAGCCGTCCTATTGATGGCGAGGAGAACCGAGATGGAGACGAAGCCGATGGACACCAGGCAGGGATTGGATGGAGTCGTGGCGGCTTCGACCCGCTTGAGCAGCGTGGATGGCGAGGCGGGAGTGCTCCTGATCGCCGGTTTCCCGGTCGAGGACCTGGCGCCGCTCGCGACGTTCGAAGAGACGACGTATCTGTTGTGGAATGGAGCGCTGCCCAAGGCCGCGGAGCTGGCGGAGCTCTCGCGCCGGCTGGCTTCCCGGCGGGTGCTGCCGGCGGCGACCGTCGATCTGCTGCGCGCGGCGGCTGGGCGGCGGGTGGCTGTGATGGACGCGCTTCGCATGGCGGCCGGCACGCTGAGCCTGGCGGCAGGCGCCGGCCAGGATCCGCAGGAAGATGCGGCGACGCTGGTCGCGGCGTTTCCGGCGATCGTGGCCGCCTACCAGCGCCTGCTGGAGGGGAAGGAGCCTCTGACGCCCCGCGAGGATCTGGGGCACACGGCGAGCTTCCTCTATCTGCTGACCGGAGAGGAGCCGCCGGCCGAGCGGGTGCGCGGGCTGGAGACCTATCTCAACACCGTCATCGATCACGGCTTCAACGCGTCGACCTTCACCGCGCGCGTCATCATCTCCACCCGCTCCGACCTGATCTCGGCCATCACGGGCGCCGTCGGTGCGCTCAAAGGTCCGCTCCACGGCGGCGCGCCGGGGCCGGCTCTCGACATGGTCTTCGAGATCGGCAGCGCCGACCGCGCCGAGGCGGTCCTGCGCGAGAAGCTCGGCCGCGGCGAGCGGCTGATGGGCTTCGGCCATCGCATCTACCGGGTGCGCGATCCGCGCGCCGACGTCCTCGCCGCAGCGGCGGCGCGCTTCTACAAGGGCGGCGGCGACGCCGCTCTCTACGAGCTCGCGCGCTCGGTGGAAGCCACCGCCCTGCGGCTGCTCCGCGAGCACAAGCCGGACCGCCCGCTGGACACCAACGTCGAGTTCTACACCGCTCTTCTGCTGCACGGCCTCGGGTTGCCCACCGAGCTGTTCACGCCGCTCTTTGCCGTCGGCCGCGTCGCCGGCTGGATCGCGCACTGCCTGGAGCAGCTCGCGCACGGCCGCCTCATCCGGCCACAGTCCGAGTACGTGGGAGAGCGCGACCGGCGCTGGGTGCCGCTCGAGGCGCGCGGCTAGATTCGACTTTTTGCTCAGATTTCGCGGAGACCGCACGTGTTCCGCGTGGCCGGTTCCTGACGCCCGTTTTCGCGAGGCACCTCGTCGATCTCGAAGATCGAGATCGTCATCCCCGCGGGCGCCACCTCCTTGGCGGCGCGCAGGAGCGCACGATTGTAGGAGCCGCGCCGGAGACTGCCGGCAAAGGCGAGGACGGTCAGGTTGCTTTCTTGGGTCATGCTCTCTCCTTCTCGTGGTCGGCCCCCTCAGGGTTGGGCCGAGTCTAGCAAGAGAGAGCTTCCGGGCGGTGCCGGTGCCGGGCGCGCCGCCGCGCCGAGCACCAGTAGCCCGCTTCGAGCTGCTCTTCGGAGAGACCGCGCGTCCGGTAGACGACGTGCCGTGTGTCGTAGCGATCCCAATTGTCCGTGAGGATGCGCCCCTCGGCTTGCATGCGGACGTCACGGCGCGATAGTCGCGGCCGAGGTTCTGGCCCTTGTTGCCCTGCCGCAGGTTGGCCGGGCTGAGTGATTCGAAGCCCACGAAGAGGCTGCGCAGCCCGGCCTCGGCCGCGCGCTCGATCAGATCGCCGTGGAGGACCGAATCGACGGTGGCTGCGCCCTGGAAAAGCCGGCCCATGCCGCGGAGGCCGTCGAAGAGTGCCGTCGCGAACCGCCGGTTGCCGAGGAGATGATCGTCCAGGAAATACAGATGCCGGCCCGGCAGCCGCTCGATCTCGGCGAGCGCATCGTCCACCTGTTGCGTATAGAACGACCGTCCACCCGCGAAGAACGCGTCCTTGTAGCAGAAGTCGCAGTGATGCGGACAGCCGCGGGAGACGACGATCGAATTGGGGACGAAATAGAGCTCGCGCCGGATCAGGTCGCGCCGCACGGGCGGAATCCGTTCGAGCGTCCGCACCGCCGAGGCGTAGCGCGGCTTGGGACAGCCATCGGTGAGATCCTGGAGGAACGCGGGAAACGTCGCCTCGCCGGGACCGCAGAAGAGACTGTCCGCATGCGGCGCCGCCTCCTCCGGCAGCGCCGTCACGTGCAGCCCGCCGAGCGCGACATAACATCCGCGGGCGCGGTAGTGGTCCGCGATGGCATACGCCCGGTAGGCATTGGTGATGTAGACCTGGATGATCACCAGATCGGGCCGGTCATTCAGATCGAGAGCCTGCACATGCTCGTCGACGAGATCGATCTCCGTCTCGGGATCGAGATACGCGGCCAGTGTCGCCAGGCCCAGAGGCGGAAACAGAGAATACTTGATCGGACGCCAGAACGGTCCGGTCGCCTCGGTGAGCGCCGGCAGGATCATCTTGACTCTCCCGAGAACCATCGGGAATGAATTGCAAACCGATGCGTTTCGATGGCATGCACTGAAAAGTGTTCTCTTGAGTTGATCTCCACCTTCAGTCGAATGGGCAACACCGGTAATCCTTCGGAGAGCATTCTGTAGGTCAGAGCGACCCGACCCTCGCCAAAGCTCCGTTTGGGCGCTCCCAACCATGGGTCGAGCACTTCGCGGAGCGCGGTGAGGATGGGGCCGATCGGCTCGGAGCGCACCTGGACGAGGTCGATGTCTTCGGAATAACGGTGCCCCGGCCGGAGATGCAACTTGTAGATCGCGGTTCCACCGCGGAAGATCAGGCCCTCGGAAACCTCGGGCCGCCGGAACATTTCGATGAGGGCTCGGCAGATGATCAGGTCTTGCTCGACCTGAGCATCCGACGGCCAGGGCGCGTGCTCGCGCCATTCCGTGATGAAGGCCGCAGGAATCAGAGATCTGCCTCGACGGCAGCGTTGACGGCCACCTTCCAGCGGGGGTCTCTGGTGGTCCCTCGCATTGAGGTGGCTGGAGAGAGAGGGGTCAGATGAGGGGCCTTGTCCGCCACGAAGGCCGCCAGGGAGCCTGCGCTTTCCCTGAATCCGAGGTGCTCCAGGAGATAGCCCAGCCTCTGGCTCCAGGGGAGCGGCGAAAGCCGGGCCGCTTCCGCGAGCCGGTCCGGATCGAGCGACTCCGCAAGCTCGGAGAGGACGGTGGCGACGTTGTCCAGTCCCGCCGAATGCTCGGGATGGCCGACCAGATCCAGGGCTGTCGCTTCGGGAGTCGAGACCCGTACGGTTCCCCGGGGTGTGTTGATGAGACGCACCGGGATCTCGCGTGCGTTGTTTCTGGCAATGAAGGCAATCCGGACCGCGCCACAATCGAGGGCTGGACGGTTCTTCTCGGTGACCACCTGCAGTTGTTGGGGGCGATGGTGGGCAGCGCCGTGGTATTCGGCGGCACTGAGGAGGCCGACGTAATACGGCTCTTCCAGGTGTCCCATCAGTTGGTCGATGAATTGGTCGCCTGGGAGGCACCCGACTCGCCGGTACTCCGGGGGGACGATGACGTAGAAACTTCGGTAGGGCACGGCGATCTCGCCGCGCCGCATCAGGCGGCGGAGCGCCGCCCGGGCGGCGACTGGCGAGACGCCGAGCTCGCCGGCCGCTTCGCTCGTCGTGAAGCTATAGCGCCCGAGAGAAGCGAGATGGTCGATGTACCGGGCGGCTGTCATGGCGGAGGCTTCAGATGACTCGACAAATGTAACACCAGGCGTTACTTTTGTCGAGTTATCTTCAGCCCGTCCTGGTCTGATCCCTCAGCTCCGCACGTCGCTCGCGATCGAGATGTTGAACCCGTCGGGGTCGACCAGCGCGAAGTCGCGCCTTCCCCAGGGCTGGTCGGTCGGCTCCTGGGTGAGCTTGCCTCCCCTCTCCTTGATGGTGGCGGCGAGGGCGTCGATGTCCTGGTCGGTCTGGCAGTAGAAGCGCAGGGCGGCGCCTTTGACGCGTTGGCCCTTGGCGAAGTCGTCCTGGCCGAGCATGAGCTGGACGGCGCCGGCCTGGAGGCGCACGCCGACGACCTTGTCGTCCCGCTTGTACTCCTCGGCGACGGTGAACCCGAGGACGTCCCGGTACCAGGCGACGCTCACCTGGAGATCGTTGGCGGTGAGGAAGGGCGTTATGGTTTGCAGGCTGAGGGCTTTCGGGTTGTTGTCGTTCATCGAGATCTCCTTTCCGGGAAGGATATACTCGATCCCAGGCTGAAGGCCCCACTTGATGGATCGATCGGACCCGCGGCTCTCGCCACGGCCGGTGCGGCTCTGCCAAGGTCGACGCGCTCGCTACTCGAAGTACCCGGTAACGTCCAGGATCAGATGGACCGTGCCGCTGCCGGTGACGGCGGCGGTGACGGCGAGGCTGCCCTGGCCGTCTTCGGACACAGAGAGGACGGCGTTGTTGGCCCGTGTCTGCCCGGCGGAGAAGTTGATGGAGCTGGTGAGCGGCGTCACCTGGTCTCCCGGATAGGCGATGAGATGGCCCCCTCCGGTCGACCCGGTCACCGTGATGTTGAGGACCACGGCCGTGGCGGTCGCCGGGATGCCGCAGTGTCCCGCGAGGGTGAGATGGACGGTTCCCGTGGCGAGAGCCGGACCGTCCTGCGGCTGGCGGGTGTCGAGGAGCCGGCAGGGCGGCAAGGTGAAGAAGCTGTGGCCGACCGGGGGATCGGTGAAGAGGAGGGCGTCAGCGAGACCGTTGAAGTCCAGGTCGACGAGGTTGGTCTGGAGGCCCGTCCAGGCGACCTCATGACCGGTCTGGCTGATCCGTGGCGGCTCGAGGAGGTGGTTCGACAGGTTGGCCGGCAGATTGGCCGTCGCCGCCTGCCCGACCGGCGCGACGGAGCCTGTCGCCTGGCGGTAGAGATAGAGGAAAGTGCCGGGGGTGAAGCTGGGGAGCAGGTCTCTGGCAAAGCTGTAGAAGGCGACATAACTGCCGTCGCCGCTCACTTTCGGGTAGAGGGATTCGAGGTTGCCTGTCTGGACGGCGGAAGCCAGGGCGTGGCTCACCAGCGCGGTCGTGCCCGTGGCGCGGTCCCAGAGGAAGATGTCGGTCGATCCAAGCGAATTCATGTTGTCGATCTGCCCGGGCACCAGATTGGTGGCGGTGCTGATGAAAGTCACGAAGCGTCCTGCGTCGTCCATGGACGGGGAATCGGAGTACCCGCCGCCCGGCGTGAGCGCCGCGCCGGCGGCGTGGCTCACCAGGGTCGTCTCGCCGGTGAGCCGGTCCCACAGAAAGATGTTCCTGACCATGGGCGGGGTCTGGCCCGGGACCAGATCGCCGGCGCTGCTCTGGTAGGCCACGAAGCGGCCGTCGGCGCTGATCACCGGCGCGAAGGAGAAGCCGGCGGCGGTGGTCGCGGGCGTGCCCGCGGCGCGGGTGACCAGGGTGATCCCGCCGGTCGTCCGATCGTAGAGAAAGACATCCTGGTCATCGTTGCCGTCGGATTGGCCGGGGACGAGATTCTTCGCGGCGCTGCAAAAAGCGACATAGCGGCCGTCCGCGCTGAGCACTGGAGAGGGAAAGGAGGTGGCGGGCCCAGCCTCGCCGGCCGTGGTCGCCGACCCGTTGGCGTGGCTCACCAGGACGGTCGTGCCCGTCGTCCGATCCCAGAGAAAGGTGTCCTCGCCGCCGTTGATGTCGGTCTGACCGGACACCAGGTCGGTCGCGGAGCTGACAAAGGCGATCCGGTTGCCATCGCGGCTGATCACGGCACGGGCGGAGCCGGCGTTGGCCGCAGTGGCGGGGGCGCCGGCGGCATGGCTGACCAGGGTCGTGATCCCGGTCGTGCGGTCCTGGAGGAAAAGATCCCCTGCGCCGTTCGTGTCGTTCTGTCCCGCCGCGAGGTTGGACGCGGAGGAGATGAAGGCGATCCAGCGTCCGTCGGCGCTCAGGGAAGCCTCGGTCGCCGCGCCGTTGCCCGTGATCGTGGGGAAGCCCGAGGCGTGACTGACCAGGGTCCGTGTGGCGGTGGACGCGTCGTAGAGGATGAGGTCGAGACCGTTCCCGTTCGGATCGTTGAAGCCGGGGAGGACGTTCGAGGCGCTGCTCAGGAAGGCCGTGAAGCGCCCATCGGCGCTCAGGGCGGCGACCGAGCTCTCGCCGAGCGGAGTGGCGGAAGCGGACGCGGGACCATGGAGCGACACCGCGGTGTTTGCCTGGGAGGTCCGATCGTAGAGGAAAATGTCATGCGCCTCGTTCAAGTCGCGCAGGCCGGCCACGATGTTGGTGGACGGACTGGAGAAAGCCACCCAGCGCCCATCGCCGGATAGGAAGGGAATGCCGGTCCAGAAGCTATCTGGCAGGGGTGTGACGGTCGAAGCGGCGGTGTGATCCACGAGAGAGGTGAGGCCCGTGGCGCTGTCGAAGAGAAAGAGATCCTCGGAGACCGCCGGATCGTTCTGCCCGCTGACAAGGTCCGAGGCAAAGCTGTGGAAGAGAACGATGCTGCCGTCCCAGCTCAGGGCGGGGTCCGTGGAGCCGTTGTCGGCGCTGTGGGTGGGCGAGCCTGCCGCCGGGCTGGCCAGGGACATCGTGTCCGACCCGACGGCGTAGCGGAAGATGGACAGTGTATCGACGACGGCTCCCGGGCTCGACAGCAGATCCGCCGAAGTCCCGAGGAAGGCCACCGTGCTCCCGTCATGGCTGATCACCGGCGCGGAGCCGCCCACAGCCCGCACGGGCGCGCCGCTGCTCCGGCTGACCAGGGTCATCGTGTCGGAGGAGCGCTGCCAGAGGAACACGTCGAGAGTGTCAGGATCGTCGGTCACCCCGGTGACGAGATTGACGGCCCGGCTCGTGAAAACGACGCGGTCACCGTCCGCGCTGAGAGACGGAATGCCCAGGAAGAAACCGCCGAGATCCGCCGTGGCGCCTGTGGTCGGCGAGCCCGCGGCGTGGCTGACCAGAGTGCTCTCTCCGGGGGTCGCATCGTAAAGAAAGAGGTTCTCCGGCGCGCCGCTCTGACCGGCGACGACGTCCGGCGCACCGGAGGAGAAGAGGACCCGGTGGCCGTCCGCGCTCAGCGCGAACCCATGGTAGACCGGGAGCGCCGTGCTCGGATCTCCAACCGGGTGACTGACCAGCGAGACGGTGCCCGTGTCGCGATGAAAGAGGAACAGGCTGAGCGAGCCGGAAGAGCGTTGGGTCTGCCCGGGCACCAGATTGCTCGCCGAGCTCAGGAAGGCGACATAGGCGCCGTCGTCGCTGACCAGCGGGTTGGAATAGGAGCGCCCCGTGGCGGTCGCGGCCGAGCCAGCCGCCCGGCTGACCAGGACCGTGGTCTGCGTCACCCGGTCGAAGAGGAAGGTGTCCTCTTGCTCCCCCCAGACGACCGGGGGCGTGTCCACCTGCCCGGAGACGAGGTTCGTGGCGTCACTGAGAAAGGCGACGTAGCGCCCGTCCGGGCTGACCGATGGGCTGTTGGAGTCAGAATTCCCCGCCGTCGTGGCGCCGGCCGCCGCATGGCTCACGAGGATCGAGCTCCCCGTGACGCGGTCGCGGAGAAACACGTCAGGCGTGCCGGCAGGGCCACCCTGATCGATCTGACCGTCCACCAGATCCGTCGCCTGGCTGACGAAAGCGACCCATCTCCCATCCGCGCTCACGCGGGATGGCCGCGCGAGATCGAAGTCATCCGAGGAATTGCTCGTCGTGGACACCCCGAACGCCGTATCCGGGCTGGTGCCCGGCACCGCCCGGGAGAGGAGCTCGATCTGCCCGGCAGCAGCACAGAGCGTCGCCGGAAGCAGACACGCGAGGGAGAGGGAGAAAAGGCGGGGAGAGCGATGGAGAGCGGCCATGAAGCAGATATTGTAAAACAGACGGGCGCGCGGGTCGACTCGGGTCGGGCTCCCGGTTGACAGTCCCATCCCTCTTTGTTAGCCTCTGCGTTCCTCGGCGACCGCCGCTTGATGGCGGTCTAAGGGAAAAGACATAGGCCCGTAGCTCAGTTGGTTAGAGCGCTACGTTGACATCGTAGAGGTCAGCGGTTCGAATCCGCTCGGGCCTACCAAACGAGAGGAAGACACAACGGCACCGGATCGTGAGACGGATTTCAGAGCGCTGGAAGGGGGTTCCGGTGATCTCTGTGTCCGATCGGTAATCCGGTGGCGTGCAGCCTTGATGACCAGGCGCTTAGCTCAGCTGGTTAGAGCGCTACCTTCACACGGTAGAGGTCAACGGTTCGAATCCGTTAGCGCCTACCACCCCCCCCGCTCGTGAGATCCTCTCCGGCAGGCTCCGGCTCCGGCCGGGTCTCTCTTTTCTCGACTGGTTCGTTCTCGACTGGAAGATGGATACGATGAGCGAGGCGATCGGCCTCACCCTTCCCGACGGCTCCGTCCGTTCCGTGCCGCCCGGTACCACACCTCTCGAGGTGGCGGCCGGGATCGGTCCCCGTCTGGCCAAGGATGCCGTGGGCGCCGAGCTCGACGGCAAGAAGATCGATCTGCGCCAGCCGCTTCACCAGGGCGGTGCGTTCCGTATCTTCACCACCAAGAGCCCCGAGGCGGGCGAATTCGTCCGCCACAGCGCCGAGCACGTGATGGCGGATGCGGTCAAGCGGCTCTGGCCCGAGGTCGAGATCGACGCCGGGCGCCAGGACCATTCCGAGAAGTTCCAGTACGACTTCCGGTTCTCCCGCGCGTTCACCCCCGACGATCTGGTGAAGATCGAGGACAAGATGCGCGAGATCGTGGCGGAGAAGAGCCCGTTCGAGCGCATCGAGGTGTCGCGCGAGGAGGCGGCCCGGTTGTTTTCCGAAATGGGCGAGAGCCTGAAGGTCGAGCGCCTCCAGGACATCCCGGAGGGCGAGACGATCACCCTCTACCGCCATGGCCGGTTCACCGACCTCTGCCGCGGCCCGCACGCCCAGACCGCCGGCCAGATCGGCGCGGTGAAGCTCCTCGAGGCCTCCGGCGTCTACTGGAAGGGCGACGAGAAGAACGAGCGCCTGCAGCGCATCTACGGCACCGCCTTCACCTCCGAGAAGGAAATGGCGGAGCACATGGAGCGGCTGGAGCAGGCGCGGGCGCGGGACCACCGCCGCATCGGCCAGGAGCTGGACCTCTTCAGCTTCAACCCGGTGGCGCCGGCGACGCCGTTCCTGCACCCCAAGGGCGCCTTCATCTACAACTCCCTGATCGGCTACGTGCGGGGTCTCTACGACCGCTACGGCTATGGCGAGGTCATCACGCCACAGATCCTCGACGTCGAGCTGTGGAAGACCTCCGGGCACTACGCCAACTATCAGGACGCCATGTTCTTCACCGAGGTCGACGAGAAGCAGTTCGCGGTCAAGCCGATGAACTGCCCGACGCACTGCCTGATCTTCGCGACCAGGCTGCGCTCGTACCGCGACCTGCCGGTGCGCTACGCCGACTTCGGCCGCCTGCACCGCTATGAGCGCAGCGGCGTCACCAACGGCCTGTTCCGGGTGCGCTCGTTCAGCCAGGACGACGCGCACATCTTCTGTACCGAGGAGCAGATCGAGGGCGAGGTTCTGGCGGTCGCGGAGATGATCCTCGAGCTCTACCGCACCTTCGGCTTCCAGGACGCCCAGATCGAGATCTCGACCCGGCCGGCGAAGCGGCTCGGCTCGGACGAGATGTGGGACCGGGCTGAAGCGGCCCTGATGCAGGCGCTCGACAAGCGCGGCATGCCCTACAAGGTCAATCCGGGCGACGGCGCGTTCTATGGACCGAAGATCGACTTCCACGTCCACGACGCCCTCGGCCGGAGCTGGCAGCTCGGCACCGTGCAGCTCGACTATCAGCTCCCGGCCCGCTTCGGCCTTACCTATGTGGGAGCCGACGGCGCGGAGCACCAGCCGGTGATGATCCACCGCGCCATGCTAGGCTCCCTGGAGCGCTTCCTGGCCATCCTCATCGAGCAGACGGCGGGCTCGTTCCCGTTGTGGCTGGCGCCGGTGCAGGCGGTGGTGCTGCCGGTTTCCGAGAAATTTAGCGAGTATAGTGAGCAGGTGCGGGCGGATCTCGCCGCCGCCGGGGTGCGGGTGGAGCTCGACGCGCGCAACGAAAAGCTCGGTTACAAGATCCGTGAGGCGCAGCTCCAGAAGGTGCCCTACATGCTGGTGGTGGGAGCGCGCGAGCAGGAAGAGAAGACCATTTCGGTGCGGCGCCGTGCCGGTGAGGACCTCGGCGCGATGCCGGTCCCGGCATTTCTCGAGCGCATCGGCGCGCTCGTGGCCGGTCGCAGCACTGATCTCTAAGGAGGAAGTCTGATTTTGACCAACCGATTCCGAGCGGTCGCTCGGCGCTCCGAGGGGGTGAGCTGAGTATCGACAAGACGGCCCGTATCAACGAACGCATCAGGGTGCGCGAGGTGCGCCTCGTCGAAGCCGATGGCTCTCAGGGGGGCATCGTCCCCGTTGAGGAGGCTCTGCGGAAGGCCCAGGAGCTTGGGCTCGACCTGGTGGAGGTGGCCCCGACGGCGAAGCCGCCGGTCTGCCGCATCATGGACTTCGGCAAGTTCCTCTATCAGCAGAAGAAGAAGACCCACGAGTCCAAGAAGAAGCAGAAGATCATCCACGTCAAGGAAGTCAAGTTCCGTCCGAACATCGACGAGCACGACTATGACTTCAAGCTGAAGAACGCGGTCCGTTTCCTGGAAGAGGGCGACAAGGTCAAGGCCACCGTCCAGTTCCGGGGCCGCGAAATGGCGCGCCAGGATCTCGGCCACAAGCTGATCCGGCGTCTGACGGAGGACTTGGGGGAGCGAGCAGTGCTAGAATCGAACCCCGAAATGGCGGGCAACCGGATGCACGTGATCTACGGTCCTCCGCGCCACGCTGTGAAGAAAGAGAAGACTTAAAAGGAGAGGACCCTTGCCCAAGCAGAAAACGCACAAGGGTGCCGCGAAGCGTTTCAAGGTCACTGCGAGTGGCAAGGTCGTGCGTCACCAGGCGATGCACAGCCACATCCTGACCAAGAAGACCACCAAGCGGAAGCGCAACCTGCGCAAAGCCGTCGAGGTCTCGCCCGCATTCGCCGACACCATCAAGTCCATGTTGCACAAGTAGACGGCACAAGTAGTTTTACTTCAACGATCGGCCGCCAGTGGGAGGACCTGTCCACTGGGGGCCTGGGTCTGTCTTCGGACGGACCAGACAGCTCCCCGCTCATGGCGAGCCGCGGGGGCGGAAACGAGGTTCAGAGATGGCACGTGTCAAACGGGGTAACAAGAGAGTCCAGCGCCGCAAGAAGATTCTCAGTATTGCCAGCGGCTTCTATGGTACCAAGTCCAAGAGCCACCGCATGGCCAAGCAGGCGGTGGACAAGGCTCTCAACTACGCGTATCGGGACCGCCGCCAGAAGAAGCGCCAACTGCGCAGCCTCTGGATCGTGCGCATCAACGCCGCCGCGCATCTGCACGGCCTCAGCTACAGCCGTCTGATCGCCGGCCTGAAGGCCGCGGGATCGGATCTCGACCGCAAGGTCCTGGCGGACATCGCGGTGCGCGACGCGGAAGGCTTCGGGCGGATCGCCGAGGCCGCGAAGCAGGCGCTCGAGAAGGCCGCGGCGCCCGCAGAGGCCTGATGGCTGAGCCGACGGTCCCCGAGCTGGCGCAGCGTTTCGAATCCGAGGCCGCCGCGGTCGCCGGCCGCGCGGCCTGGGAGGAGCTGCGCCTGCGCTGGATCGGGCGCAAGCAAGGCATCGTCCGTTCTCTCCTCTCGATGACCGGAGAAATCCCCGCCGCCGACCGGCGCGCCTATGGCCAGGCGGTCAACACCCTCAAGGAGAGAGTGGAGAGCCGGCTCGCCGAGCTCGACGAGACCCTGGCGGCGCGCGAGCGCGAAGCCGCCCAGCGGCGCGAAGCGGTGGACGTCACCCTGCCCGGCCGCCGCCCGGCCCTCGGCAGCCTCCACCCGGTCACCCTGGTCAACCGGCAAATGGCGGAGATCTTCGCCGAGATGGGCTACAGCGTCGCCGAGGGGCCGGAGATCGAGGACGACTATCACAACTTCGAGGCGCTGAACTTCCCGCACGACCATCCGGCGCGCGACACGCAGGACACCTTCTTCATGGCTGAAGGCGGTCTGCTGCTGCGCACCCACACCTCGCCGGTGCAGATCCGCACCATGCTGTCGCGCAAGCCGCCGATCCGCGTCATCTGCCCGGGCCGGGTGTTCCGCTTCGACAACGACCTGCGGCACTCGCCGATGTTTCACCAGGTCGAAGGGCTCGCCGTCGCCGAAGGGCTCACCGTGGGCGACCTCAAGGGGACTCTCGAAGCGTTCATGACCCGCCTCTTCTCGCCCGACGCGCAGATCCGCCTCCGCCCCAGCTTCTTCCCTTTCACCGAGCCTTCGGCGGAGATGGACGTCACCTGCCAGAGCTGCAAGGGCAGAGGATGCGCGGTCTGCTCCGGCTCCGGCTGGATGGAGATCCTCGGCTGCGGCATGGTGGATCCGCGCGTGCTCGCAAGCTGCGGCATCGATCCCGGCCGCTACTCCGGATTCGCCTTCGGCATGGGCGTCGACCGGGTGGCGATGAACCGCTTCGGCATCTCCAACATCCGCATGCTGTTCGACAACGACGAACGGCTGCTGCGGCAGGTGCACGGCTGATGCTCTTCTCCCGGAGCTGGCTCGCCGAGTATGTCGATCTCCCGGCGGATCCCCAGGAGCTGTCGCGGCGCTTCACCGCCGCCGGCCTGGCGATCGAAGGGATGGAGAAGAAGGGGGACGACCTCCTCCTGGACATCGAGGTCACCACCAACCGCCCGGACTGCATGAACCATCTCGGCCTCGCCCGCGAAGCCGCGGTGCTCTTCACGACGCCGTTGCGCCGGCCGCCGACGGCTCCCGAAGAGAGCGCTGAGAAGGCCGCGGACGTGGCGGCCGTGGCAATCGAAGATTTCGACGGCTGTCCGCGGTACGTCGCGCGCGTGGTCCGCGGCGTGAAGATCGGCCCGAGCCCCGACTGGCTGCGTGCCCGCCTCGAAGCGGTCGGCGTGCGCTCCATCAACAATGTGGTCGACATCACCAACTTCGTCCTCTGGGAGATGGGGCAGCCGCTCCACGCCTTCGACCTGGCGAAGCTGGGAGGCCACCGGATCGTGGTGCGGCGGGCGCGCGCGGGCGAGATGGTGAAGACCCTCGACGGCCAGGAGCGCAAGCTCACCCCCGAGGTGCTGGTCATCGCCGACGCCGAGGTGCCGGTGGCCCTCGGCGGCGTGATGGGCGGCGCCGACAGCGAGGTCACGGACGCCACCACGGACATCCTCATTGAGGGCGCCCACTTCGACCGTAAGCGGGTGCGGGTGGCGGCCAAGGCCTTCGGCGTGCACACCGACGCCAGCCACCGCTTCGAACGCGGCTCGGACCCGGAGCTCTGCCTGGAGGGGGTCAGCCGGGCAGCCCGCCTGATCTCCGAAGTGGCGGGAGGCACCGTCCTCGCGGGGGCGATCGACGTGCGCGCCGAGAATTTCCCGCCGGTGCGCCAGGGCCGCCTGGACCTCGCCCGCCTCCATCGCTTCGCCGGCGCCGAGATTCCGGCCGCGGACGTCGAGCGCTGGCTCACCGGCCTCGGCTTTGGTCTGACATCGCAGGAACCCGGGATCTGGGACGTCACCGTCCCCTCCTGGCGCCTCTTCGACTTCGAGCCGCGGCCCGATGGGCGGGTCTACGAAGCCGACCTCTTCGAAGAGCCGATCCGCATCTACGGCCTCGACAACATTCTCGCCACCCTGCCGAAGATTTCCGGCTACGACGCGCCGAAGACGCAGCTCCAGATCCTGCGCGAGCGGGTGCGGGACTACCTGGCCGCGGCCGGCTCGGTCGAGACCGTCCATTTCGCCTTCGGAGATCCGGCGGCGGATGCGGCCTATCCGAGCCTGCGTCCGGAGGCGAAGGCGCTGCGGCTCAAGAACCCGCTCTCCGAGCAGTACGCGGTCATGCGCCGCTCCCTGGTGCCGAACCTCATCGCCACGGCCCGCTTCAACCAGCGCCGGGGCGCCGCGGCGGTGCGCATGTTCGAGACCGCCAAGGTCTACTTTCCCACGACTTCGAAGGAACGGGGCGCTCTGCCCGACCAGCCGGAGCATGTCGCGCTCGTCTGCGGCGGCACGGTGGGCAACCCCTGGCAGCGGGAGACCGTCCTCGATCTCTTCGACGCCAAGGGGACGATCGACGGGTTGGCCGAGGCTCTGGGCGTGACCCTGGAAGCGCGGCCGAAGGATCTCCCCGGCCTGCTCGCCGGCAGCTCGGCCGAGCTGATCCGGCCCGGGAGCGGTGAGGTCGTGGGCTTCCTGGGGCGCGTCGCGGAGGAGGAAGGCTATCCTCTATACGTGGCCGAAGTGGCCCTCGACGGCCTGACCGGCGGCGAGTCGAATCTCCAGGTCGAGCCCCCTTCGCGCTTCCCGGGAGTGAGCGTCGACCTCACGCTGACGCACGTGCTCGCGACCCCGTGGGCAGAGATCGCCCGCGCGATCGCCGAGAACGCGCCGGACGATCTGGTCTCCTGGGGGCTCAAGGACCGCTACCGCGGCTCTGGAGTCCCCGAGGGGGCCGTAAACACCACGATCTCGTTTCTCTACAACTCCCAGGAGCGCTCCCTCACCCAGGAGGAAGTCAACGAGCGGCAGGGCGCCCTGGCAGCAGATCTCGAACGCCGCTTCGGATGGAAGGGATGATGGAGACCATGGAAGCGACGGCTGCAACGGAGACGACGGCGATCGACTGGCTCAGCACACTGGAAGACAAGGTCCGCGCCGCGGCGGAGCGAATCCGCTCCCTCGCCGAAGAGAATTCCGCCTTGCGCGCACAGGTCGCCGAGCTCGAGGAACAGCTCACCGCTGTCCCTGCCGCACCCGAAGTGCCTTCAGACCCCGGTGCGTCGCGCTGGGCAGAGGAGCGGCGGGAGATCCGCGAGCGCGTGGAGCGGCTGACGCAGCATCTGGAACAGCTCGCGGGAGTCTAGCGGGACGCTCCCACCGCTTCCGCAAGCGTCTTCACCCCATCGCGCTCCATCAGCGCCAGCAGCTCCTCGTTGATCCTCCGGGCCAGCCCCGGACCCTGATAGACCAGCGCCGTGTAGACCTGCACGAGGGAGGCGCCGGCCAGGATGCGGCGCCAGGCTTCGGCGCCTGAGCCGATGCCGCCGACGCTGATCAGGACGGCGCGGCCGAAGAGGCTGCGGGCCACCGCTTCGAAGATCCGGAAGCTCTTCTCTGTCAGGACCTTCCCGGAGAGCCCGCCGGAGCCGAGGGCGCCGGGCAGCAGCGCGTAGTCGTTCGTGGTGTTGGTGGCGACGATGCCCGCGGCGCCGGCGTCGACCGCCGCTTCGGAGAGATGCACGGCGTCGCGCGGCTCCAGATCCGGGGCGATCTTCACCAGGACCGGCTTGGCGGTGAGGCCGCGGGCTGTCTCCAGAACGGCGCGGATGAAGGTCTCGTTCTGGAGGTCGCGCAGGCCGGGCGTGTTGGGCGACGAGAGATTGATCACCAGGTAGTCGCAGAATGGGGAGAGGGTGCGGATCAGCGTCTTGTAGTCGCCGAGGGCGGCGCCGGCCGGGGTGGCTTTGTTCTTCCCCACGTTGACGCCGAGCGGGATGTGCGCCGGATAGACCTTCTCCAGCCGGCGGCGGGCGGCCTCCATCCCGCCGTTGTTGAAGCCGAGGGCGTTCTGGATGCTTTCAACCTCTGGGTAGCGGAGCATGCGCGGTCGTGGATTCCCCGGCTGCGGCAGCGGAGTGACCGTGCCGACCTCGGCGAAGCCGAAGCCGAGGGCCGGGAGGGCGCGCACCACCCGGGCGTCCTTGTCGAAGCCGGCGGCGAGCCCCACCGGGTTCGGGAACGTGCGGCCGAAGAGCGTCTGGCAGAGGGCGGGAGCGTCCACCAGGTTGCGGCGGCAGAGCGCGGCGGCCAGGGGCGGCACTGCCTGCAGCGCCCGCAGGGCGTTGATTCCGGCGCCGTGCGCGACCTCCGCATCGAGGTGGAAGAGCAGGCGGCGGAAGGCCGGGTATCCGAAGACAGGCGAGAAGATCGGCGCGGGCATGAGCGGGCATTCTACCCTTCCCTGTCCCGGTCTCCGGAGGCTCGCCGCACCTATGCTATAGTGGCCTTGCCAAACCGCTGGCCTGACGTAACTTGCCGGTGAAGGGCAACCGACTCCGAGACGCGTAGACCATGCCTGCAACCAACACCCCGGTTGAGATTTTCGGCGCGGTATATAGCGTCCGCGGGACGGATGACACAGGGTACCTCCAGGAGCTCGCCGACCTCGTCGACCGCAAGATGCGGGAGGTCGCCGGGCACGTGAGCACGACCGATACGGCGCGGATCGCGATTCTGGCGGCACTCAATCTTGCAGATGAGCTGTTCCGGATTCAGAAACGACAGGACGGGGAACGGGGCGAGATCAGGGAGAAGGTGGCGGCGCTGGCCGAGGAATTAACGCAGGCCCTCCATGGTTGAGGGAATGGACTGCGGGCAGCGACGCCGGCTCAAAGATATGATACACAAGGGTTCAACATCCCCTGCGTGGTTCGTGGTGGGTTACACGATTGTAGAACCAACATACTTACCACGGGAGTCTTTTACCCGTGTGGCCCGTGCCAGCCTCGCATCGACGAGGACGCTAACGGCTCACGGAGCGGACACCCACCTGGCGCGTTTCAGGTTCTAAACGCTCGGCCCCCACGGGCCGCGCGGGGGATGTGTTTTTCCCAGATCCGGCCCGGTCCCCCCAACTGTTCGTGGGAGCAGGGGGGCACCGGTGAATACCGAAATCATTGTTCTGGTCTCGGCGATCGTCTTCGCCGCGGTCCTCGTTCCCTTGATCTGGTGGGTCGCGCTCCGCCGGGAGGGGAACCGTCTCCTCGAGCAGGCGCGCCGCGATGCCGCCAAGATGCTCGAGGACGCGCAGCGTCAGGGTGATACCCGGCTGCGCGAAGCCGATATCGCCGCCAAGGAGAAGCTCCTCCAGGCGCGCACCGAGTTCGAATCCGTGTCGCGCAAGCGGCGCACGGAGCTCGAGGCGCTGGAGCGGCGGCTGACGCAGAAGGAAGACACCCTCGACAAGCGGACCGACGAGCTCGGCAAGCGGGACAAGGAGCTTAACCAGCTCGACCGCGCCATCGCGGCGCGCGAGAAGGGCTTCGACAAGAAAGAAGCCGACCTTGACCGCATGGTCGCCGAGGAGCGCAACAAGCTCGAGCAGATCGCCGGCCTCACCGCCCAGCAGGCGCGGGATGAGCTGGTCCGCGTCATGGAGGACGAAGCGCGCATCGAGGCGGCGCACATCGTCAAGCGGATCGAGGACGAGGCGCGCGAGCAGGCCAACAAGCAGGCGCAGCGCATCATCGGCATGGCCATCCAGCGCTCCGCCTCGGACTACGTCTCCGAGACCACCGTCTCGGTGGTGATGCTGCCGAACGACGAGATGAAGGGGCGCATCATCGGCCGCGAGGGGCGCAACATCCGTGCCCTCGAGCTGGCGACCGGCGTCGACCTGATCGTCGACGATACGCCGGAGGCGGTGATCCTCTCCGGCTTCGACCCGTTCCGCCGCGAGGTGGCCCGGGTGGCCCTGGAGCGTCTCATCACCGATGGGCGCATCCATCCCGCGCGCATCGAAGAGGTAGTCGAGAAGGTCAAGGCCGAGTTCGAGCAGAAGATCCAGACCGAGGGCGAGGCAGCCCTTCTCGAGCTGGCGATCCCGGGCATGCACCCGGAGCTCGTCAAGCTCCTCGGCCGCCTGCGCTATCGCACCTCGTACGGCCAGAACGTCCTCCAGCACAGCAAGGAGGTCGCCTTCCTCGCCGGCACCATGGCCGCCGAGCTCAAGGCGAACATCGCGGTGGCCCGCCGTGCCGGCTTGGTGCACGACATCGGCAAGGCCATCGACCGCGAGATGGACGGCACCCACCTCCAGATCGGCATCGACCTGCTGCGCAAGTTCGGCGAGACCGAAGACGTGGTCCACGCCATGGCCTGCCATCACGGCGACTACGATCCGCAGACCGTCGAGGCGGTCCTGGTGACGGCGGCCGACGCCCTCTCCGCCGCCCGCCCCGGAGCGCGCCGCGAGGTCCTGGAGACCTATGTGAAGCGCCTCGAGAAGCTGGAAGAGATCGCCTCCAGCTTCAAAGGCGTGCAGAAGACCTTCGCCATCCAGGCCGGTCGCGAGGTGCGCATCATCGTCGACAGCGGCAAGATCGGCGACGAGCAGGCGCTCTGGCTGTCCAAGGACATCGCGCGCAAGATCGAGCAGGAGCTGACCTATCCGGGCCAGATCAAGGTGACGGTCATCCGCGAGACGCGCTCGGTCGAATACGCCCGCTAGGAGTCAGATCGCTGGTAGGAGATTAAATGAAGCTGTTGTTCGTCGGTGATGTCATCGGCAAGCCGGGACGCCGGGCCTTGCAGAATCTGCTCCCCCGCCTCGTGGACCACCACAGGATCGACTACGTCGTGGTCAACGTCGAGAACTCCGCCGGCGGCTTCGGGGTCACCCCCGATGTCCTGGCGGAGATCGCCGACCTGCCGATCGACTGCTACACCTCGGGCAACCACATCTGGGACAAAAAGGAAGGGGTCGAGATGATGAGCCGCGAGAAGCGGCTGCTCCGTCCGGCCAACTACCCCGACGGCAACCCCGGCCATGGGGTCTACATCGGCGAGACGGCGGGCGGCATCAAGGTGGCGACGATCAACCTGGAAGGCCGGGTGTACATGAGCAACCTCGACTCCCCCTTCCTGGTCGCCGACCGCCTCCTCCAGCAGCTCGATCCCAGGATCAAAGTCATCTTCGTCGACTTCCACGCCGAGGTGACGAGCGAGAAGCAGGCCCTGGCGTTCTATCTGGACGGCCGGGTCAGCGCGGTCATCGGCACCCACACCCACGTGCCGACGGCGGACGAGCGGATTCTGCCCAACGGCACGGCCCTGCAGACCGACGCCGGCATGACCGGACCCTACGAGTCGGTCATCGGCATGCGCTTCGACAAGGTCCTCAAGCGCTTCCTGCTCCAGACCCACGCCTCCTTCGAGGTGGCCAAGCGGGATGTGCGCCTCGCCGGCGCCGTCGTGGACATCGACGAGGAGACCGGCAAGGCGCGAGGCATCGAGCGTCTGCTGGTGCCGGACACGCAGCAGGGTTAGGGCTTGGCCTCCGGCCAGCGCACGAAGTAGCCGTCGATCCAGACCACGTCCTGTCCGGCGTCGCCCTGCGGGAAGCTGCCGATTTCATAGACGTCGGTGGAGAACTTGCCGTCGGCCCCGCCGCTACGCAGGCCGAACACGGTGACGGCGTTCGGGTTCGAGGCGTTCAGGTGGAGCTCATAGGGGCGGCCCCAGCCGTCTTTCTCCGGGATCGCCGCGATGTACTTCGGGACGAGGATCTTCGCCAGATCCGCCCGGGAGATCACCGGGATGTCCTGCGTGTTCTGGGGCTGCGTGGAGTGCGCCACGGCCTCCTTGTGGGTCTTCTCGCTGCGGCGCGGGGCGACCTCGCTCTTGTACCACTGATACATGGCGTTGCCGACGGCGCGCATGTCCGTGATGGTCTTGATCTGCTCCGGCGAGCCCTTGGGCGGCGCAGGAGACGCGGCGGCGGCAAGGGCGACAGAGAAACAGGCGAGAAACGGCAGAAGCATCTTGGACGCATTCATGGTCCTTCTCCTTGTTCAGAGCATCGTTGATGCCGAGGGGCCCCTGGCAAGGAAGAGTGTACCACAGATGTAATACACGAAGACAACCCTCACGGCCGCGTCAACAGCAGGTAGCCCTCCCTGGGGTCCTGGTCCCGGGCGACCTCCCGGAGAGGAGGCAGCGGCTGCTTCAGCTTCCTGATCTCGTCGCGCTGGATGAGCAGCCAGAGCCGGCCGGGCCGCGCCACGAGCTCGTGGAGCTTCGCCTCGTCGTCCGCGAGGTCGATGGTGTTGCGGTGGGTATAGAAGAGGAAGGTCGAGTCGAGCCGCGGATAGATCGCGTAGGGCTCGTCCGGTGCGGCCTGGGCCAGCAGGACGCGGGACAGGCCGCGCGCGGACTTCACCGTGTCGAAGCGGGGGAGGAGGACGAAGGCCGCGGTCAGCATGACGAGGCCCATGCCCGCGGCGACGCCGCCGGCGGCCCGGCCGACCCGGCCGAGCTCGTCGGAGCGGGAGACCCACCAGGCGTAGAGCGCGCCGAGGGCGAGCGGCAGCAGGGCGGCCGTGACCCACCAGACGAAGGTCTCGCCGCCCAGCGGCGCCGCCTCGGGCCGGTTCCTCCCGGCGAGCGGCAGCGCCACGACCAGCAGCACAGCCAGACCCGACAGGAGCGCCAAGGGCCGGACCAGCCACGCCCGGTCGCGCGGCCATTCCGCGGCCAGGCGGTCGAGAGCGGCGCCGACCACCAGCGCGAGAGCCGGGTAGAGAGTGAGGACGTAGACCGACCGCTTGGCGGGCGAGATGCTGAAGAACACCAGGGTCACGACGATCCAGCAGAGAGCGAAGAGGAAGCCCTGCCGCTGCCTGCCCTCCAGGCGCCGCCAGCCGACGGCGATCCCGGTCGGCAGCAGGACGGACCAGGGGAAGAATTCGGCCGGGATGATGGTCAGGTAGTAGTACCAGGGCTGGATGTGATGCCAGGGGTCGGCGTAGCGGGTGACGTTCTGTTTGAAAACGATCTTCCGCAGATAGTCCGGCCCGGCGCTCAGCCCGGCGGGGACCAGCCAGAGGAGCATCACCGCGGCCCACAGGAGCAGGCCGAGCCCGATGTGCATCCTCTTCGCCTCCCGCAGGTTCTTCGTCCAGGCGAGGAAGACGAGAATGGAGAGCAGCGGCGGCAGCAGCCCGACCGGCCCCTTGGCCAGGGTGGCGAAGCCGGCGGAGAGGAAGAAGAGCGGATAGAAACCGGGGCGGTCTTCGGTGTAGCCGCGCACCCAGAACCAGACGGCGAGGGTGACGAGGGCGGTGAGCAGCATGTCGATCTGCCCGAAGCGGCCTTGCCAGAGGACCTTGAAACAGGTGCCGAAGGCGGCGGCGGCGAGCCAGGCGGCGCGGCGGCCGAACAGGCGCTCGCCGATGCGGTAGACGAGGAGGAGGGCGCCGATCGCGGCGAGAGCCGAGGGGAGGCGGGCCGCGGTCTCGTCGATCCCGCCGCCGTTGATCCCATTATTGATCCCATTGAGGAGAGCCCCGGCCGCGATGATCGACCAGAACATGAGCGGCGGCTTCTCGGAGTACACCTGGCCGTTCAACTGCGGCACGGCCCAGGTACCGCCGGCCTGCATCTCGCGGGCGACCTCGGCGTAGCGCGCCTCGTCCGGGTTCCAGACGTCCCGCCGGCCGAGCGCCGGCAGGAAGAGGAGGGCACCGAGGAAGGCGAGAATCAGAAGGTCACGGCGCTGGGCGGTCACGGCGGGTTGCCCGCCCGCGGCCGGTAGATGAACCAGAGATTCCGCGTATAGATGAACATCCCGGTCGCCTGCCCGACGATGAACACCGGGTCACGGCGATGGATCGAGTACAAGAGCAGGATGAGGCCGCCGCCCAGGCTCAGGAACCAGAAGGAGCGCGGGATCACACTTTCTTTTCGGCGCTCGGAGGCGATCCATTGGACGAAAAAGCGGCCGAAGAAGAGGGCTTGTCCGAAGAATCCGACCGCGAGCCAGATGTGCTTGGTGTCCAAACGTCGATCTCCTCTGACAACCCCCGGTCGACCCAGCGGGTCTGCATCCAGCGCACTCCATAGAGGTCTGCCAGAGCCCGGAAAAGGCGGTTGCGAATGTTGTATTTGGGCTGCCCGTGCAGGCGCGGCCGGTGATTGACGGGCACCTCCGTCACCCGCGCGCCCTCCATCCGCAGCAGGGTCGGCAGGAAGCGGTGCATGCCGTTGAACACGGGGATGCGCCGCAAGTATTCGGTGCGGCAGGCGCGCAGGGTACAGCCGACGTCGGTGACGGATTCGTGCGTGACCCGGTTGCGGACTCCGTTGGCGATGCGCGACGACATCTTGCGCACCCAACTGTCCCGCCGCCGGGCGCGCACGCCGGAGACGACGTCGTGCTCGCCCATCCGTTCGAGCAGCCGCGGGATGTCCGCCGGGTCGTTCTGCAGGTCGGCGTCCAGGGTGACGACGATGCCGCCCCGGGCGTGGCGGAAGCCGGCGTCGAGAGCCGCCGACTGGCCGTGGTTGCGCCGCTGGCGGATCACCCGGATGCGCGAGTCCTCGCGCGCCATGGCACGGAGAACCTCCGGGCTGCCATCCGAGCTGCCGTCGTCCACGTAGATCACTTCGTACGGCCGGCCGGCCGCCTCCATGGCGGCGCGGATCTCACCCTCCAGAATAGGAAGGTTCTCCTCTTCGTTATACACGGGGATGACCAGGGAGATCTCCGGTGGATGGGGAGGGCTCATGGACGGTATCTTAGTCGAGCATGGGGCCGGAGACCTGGATCGAGATTGAGACTGTCGGGTGGAGGAGCACATGGGAGTCTGGAAGGTGGGGGTGGGTGTCTGTTTGTTTCTTTTGATCTGTGGCAGCGTACCAGCCCTCGGGGCAGCTCCGTCGGCGTTCACGATGTCTGCCGGTCAGCATAACGTCCTGGACGGCGGCGACGGCAGCACGGCCGGCGCCGAGGGGATCTTCGCGCCGCGCAAATTCCATTTTCTGCCGAAGCGCGTGCCCGCGCTGGCCCCGGTCGGCGGCCTGCTGGTGGCCTCGCGCGGCTCGCTCTATGTCTACGGCGGGTTTCGCCTGGATATCCCGCTCGGCGAGCGCTGGGTGGCGACCCCAGGTTTCGCCGCCGGGATCTTCCACCGCGGATCGGGGCAGAATCTCGGCGGCCTCCTCGAATTCCGCTCCAGCATCGAGCTGGCCTACCAGCTCAGCGACAGCACGCGGCTCGGCCTCAGTCTCTCTCACATCTCCAACGGCGGCCTCTACGACAACAATCCCGGGACGGAGTCGCTGGTCCTCGTCTGGTCGGCGGGTTTCAAAGGGCATGTGCTATCCTCCCGCCCCGGAGGAGACACCCATGGCCGTTGATCCCGAGCTTCTCGAAATTCTCGTCTGCCCGAAATCGAAGGGCGAGCTGGAGCTGATCGAGCTGCCGCCGGAGATCCGCTCCACTCTGGCCGAAAAGTACCGGGAGCACTTCCGGGACGAGGAGCCGGTCGTGGAGCAGGGGCTCTTCTGCGCCGCCTCGGGCCTCGTCTACCCGATCGTCTCCGACATCCCGATCATGCTGATCGAAGAGGCGCTCCCCGCCGCCTCCGTCGGCCGCTGAGCCTGCGGCGTTTCCTCCGATAAGCTGTTCCCTCCTATAAGATAGCGCCGTCCCCGCGAACGGGGGCGATGGAGGGGGCCGCGAATTGCGTCTGGATCAGTTGCTGGCCGAGCGAGGGTTGTTCCCCAGCCGTGAGCAGGCGCGGCGCGCCGTCATGGCGGGCGTCGTCGAGGTCGAGGGGCGGCGGGTGGACAAGCCCGGCACCGACATCGCGGGCGCGGCCCGCGTCGAGGTCCTGGCGCCGAAGGAGCCTTTCGTCTCCCGGGCCGGGCGCAAGCTGGCGCACGCCCTCGATCACTTCGGGATCGATCCGGCCGGCAAAATCTGCCTGGACGTGGGCGCCTCGACCGGCGGCTTCACCGACTGCCTCCTCCAGAGGGGGGCTGTCCGCGTCTATGCCCTCGATGTCGGCTACGGACAGCTCGACCACCGGCTGCGCACCGATCCGCGGGTGGTGGTGATGGAGCGGATCAACGCCCGCCACCTCGCTCCCGATGCCCTGCCGGAGGCGGTCGACCTGATTACCATCGACGTCTCCTTCATCTCTCTCGACAAGATCGTGCCCGCCCTCTTGCCGCACCTGGCGCCCGGCGGCGTGCTGCTCCCCATGATCAAGCCGCAGTTCGAGGCCGGCCGCGGCGTCGTCGGCAAGGGGGGGATTTTGCGCGACGAAGCGGTGCGGCAGCGGGTGGTGCGCGAGTGCGCCGAGGGGCTCGCCGCGCTGGGCTCTCGACAACGCCTGGATCTCGAGGGTCCCTTCGACTCGCCCGTCCATGGCACGGGCGGCAACCGCGAGAGCTTCGCCCTGCTGCGGCGCGGAGGCGTCCTTTGAGCCAGCCGGGCCGGCCGAGCCGCCGGCGCCGCTTCCAGCGCATCGGCATCGTCGCCAAGGTGGCGAGCCGCGAGGCCGTCCACACCGCCCATGAATTGGCCGAATGGCTGCGCCGCCGCGGTCTCGACGCGGCCCTCGACGAGGCGACCCTGCGCGCCCGCGGCGCCGGTGACACCGCGTTCAAGCCCGCCGACCCCTATGACGTGGTGGTGGTCCTCGGCGGCGACGGCACGCTGCTCTCGGTGGCCCGCGCGCTGACCGCGCCGGTGCCGATCCTCGGAGTCAACCTGGGCAATCTGGGATTCCTCACCGAGATCAACCGCAGCGAGCTCTACCCGGCGATGCTCCAGGTCCTCGCCGGGCGCTTCAAGACCGAGGAGCGCTCGCTGTTCGACGTCGAGCTGCAGCGCAACGACAGCGGCTCCCTGCGCTACCGGGTGCTGAACGACGCCGTGATCACCAAGGGCGCGCTGGCGCGCATCATCGAGCTGACCCTGCGCATCGACGGCCACCTGATCGCCCGTTTCCGCGCCGACGGGCTGATCATCTCGACGCCGACCGGCTCGACGGCCTACAACCTTTCGGCGGGCGGGCCGATCCTGAGCCCGCTGCTGCCGGTGGCGGTGCTCACCCCGATCTGCCCGCATGCGCTGTCGCTGCGGCCGATCGTCGTGCCGGACACCGGCTCCATCGAGGTCACCCTCGAAACGCAGCGCGAGGAGGTCTACCTCACCCTCGACGGCCAGGAGGGGACCTCGGTGGGCTACCGCGACGTCGTGCGCATAAGCCGCGGCCCGGGCAAGATCCGTCTGATCAAGGTCGGCGACCGCGGCTTCTACGACAACCTGCGCGGCAAGCTGCGCTGGGGCGGCCTCGAGGGGAGCGGGAGCCAATCGGGGACCGGCGAGCCGTGAGCGGCGACGAGAAGCCCGCCGCGGAGCGCCGGCGCCGGCCGGGGCGGTTGCGCCGCTGGGTGGTGCGGCCGTTCGTCTGGGGCGTCCTCCTCCTGGCCGCCCTGATCGCCGGTTTCCTCCTCTTCATCCAGAGCCGCTACGCCCGGCAGCAGCTCGCCGCCCGCATGGTCGCCGCGGTCTCGGAGAAGATCGGCCGCCAGGTCCAGGTGGGAGACCTCGACTTCACCTTCCTGCCGCCGGCGGTCGAGCTCCGCGACGTCGTCATCCCGGGGCCGCGACCGTCCGATCCGGCGGTGGCGCGAGTGCCCCTGGCGCGCGTCCAGGCGTCGTGGAGCGACCTCCGCCGGCGGGTGCTCCGCCTGGAGCAGGTCGAGGCGATCCGGCCGGAGATCCATCTCCAGTTCAATCCCGACGGCACCAACAACCTGCCGAGCTGGAAATCGGACAGCCCGAGCGGGCCGCGGCGCTTCGATGTGCAGATCGGCCGCATCCTGGTGCAGGACGGCACCCTGCACCTCAACGAGCTGCACGTGCCGATGAGCATCGACGCCAAGGCGGTGTGGGGGCGCATCACGGGAAGAGCGGACCGCCGCGGCGAGGGGGGCGACAGACTGGACATGCTGGTCACCGCCCAGGAGGTGGTCACCGCTCTGCCCGCCGCCCGTCCCTATGCGGCGACGGTGTCGGCCAAGGGGAGCCTGGACCCGAAAGCCGGGCAGATCCGCATCGCCGCGGCCCGCATCGCCGGGCCGGACCTGCAGGCGGACGTCGATGGCACGATCGACTGGCGGAGCGATCCGCACCGCGTCGCCTTGCGGGTCGACGGCCGCGGCGACGCGCGCTGGGTCAACCGCGTGGGGTATATGGAGGAGCCCATCGACGGCCCCGTCACCTTTCGCGGCCGGGTCGACGTGCAGGGTACCGAATCGCTCTACACCGGCACCGTCCGGTCTCCCCGCGTCGCGATCCTGAACCGGGTGTTCCGCGACGTCGAGGGGCAGCTCGCCGGCGGCAATGAAGGGCTGCGGTTCGACATCGCCCGCGCCGGGTATGCCGACGGACGGGCGCAGGGGAGGGTCACCGTCGGCTGGTCGGACATGGAGCATCATGGAGTCCCGGTCGGTCTCGACCTCACCGTGAGCGGGATGAGCATCCAGCCGCTGATCCACGACCAGTTTCCGGAGGTGAAGATTCCGGTCGTGGACGGCCTCGCCGGCACCGTGCGCGGCCGTGTCCGCTATCTCTTCGAGCACGCGGCGGCGATCGCGGGCGACGGCACGGCGGATCTGCGGATCGAGGCGGTCGACCGCGGCAGCGGGCTGCCGATTTCCGGGGCGGCGCCGGTCGACATCCGGGCCGGCGTGCTGTCGAGCGACGCCATCCGCCTGACGGCGCCGGGGCAGAGCCTCGCCGTCGACGGCTTCGTCTTCGATCTCCAGAAGCTCACCGGCAAGCTCGCCTACCGGCTGGACAGCCGCGATCTCGGCAAGGTCGCGCCGCTGCTGCTCCAGGATGCTCCCCAGGTCGCGCCCCCTCCCTTCTGGCTGCCCACCTCCGGACAGGGGGTGGTGGCGGGCGATCTGGCGATCGACCATACGGACTACGTGACCCACATGAGCCTCGATCTCCAGAACGCGCTGGCCGGAATCACCTCCGGCACCCGGGTCGACAGCGCGCGCGGCTCCCTGACCCTGCGCCCCACCGCGGTGGACGATCTGCGGATCGCGCTGGTGTCGGAAGGGGCGGACCTGACGGTCTCCGGCAAGGTGCCGCTGGCGGAAGAGGGGAAGGCGCGGGCCTCCGCGCCCATGACGCTGGCTGTCGACGCCCACGGCTGGCCGGCCGCGGGCGTCGCGGCGTTCCTCCTGCCCCCCGAGACGGCGGCGGCCTGGCCGGTCGGCGGGAAGGTCACGGGCCGGCTGGATCTCGGCGGCTGGGTGGGCGGAGCCAATCAACCCAATTCCCCCAACGATCTTCACGGACGCTCCGCCTTCACCGTCGCCGGCCTCGCTGTCCGCGGCATCGCGGTGGGGGGGCTGCGCGGCACCGTGGCCTTCGAGGGGGCGCGCGTGCGCGTCGAGCAGGCGGTGGCCGAGACGCCGGCCGGCAATGTCTCGGTGACCGGCGCGTTCGACGGCACCCGGCTCAGCTTCAACCTCGACGCGCCGCAGCTCGCGCTGGCGGCCGAGCCCTTCCGCGACGCCCTCGGCGGCCGGCTGACGGGGCGCCTGTCGGTGGCCGCCGTGGCCGGCGGCACGGTGGACCGTCCCGAGGTGACGGTGCGGGTGCTCGGCGACAGCCTGGCGCTGGACGGCCGCCTGCTCGGAGATCCGGGGAATGGCTCGGGGAAGGACGGCACCGCCCAGGCGCTCCTCTCCTGGGACGGCCGCTCCTTGCAGGCCACCGGCTCTCTCCTCGGCCTGGTCTCCTTCGACGGCGGCGGCCGGCTCGACACCGAGCAGGCCGATCTCGCCTTCGACGTGCGCAGCGACGCGCTGGGCGCCCTGGCGCGGCTCGCCGCGCCCCAGACGCTGCCCGACTTCAAGGGCTCATTCGCCGGCATCCTTGGGCTCAACGCCGACTTCGGGCGCCGCACCTGGCGCGGCGAGCTCCGCCTGTCCGACCTGCGCGCCGAGTACCAGGGCCATGCCATCGCCAACCTCGAGCCGGTGCTCGTCGACCTGCTCCCCGACCGGCTGGAGATCCGTTCCCTCTACCTGGGGGAGCCGAAGACGAAGAGCGAGCTCTTCGCCTCGGGGAGCATCGGCCTGGGCGGCGACAAGGTGCCCCTCGACCTGAAATTCCAGAGCACCCTGTCGGCGGCCTGGGCCGGCCTCTTCCTCCCCAATGTCCAGGTCGAGGGCTTCCTCGATCTCCTGGCCAGCGTGCGCGGCACGCTCGACGATCCGGTGCTCAGCGGCCAGGGCGAGCTGCGCCAGGCCCGGCTGGTCCTGCCGCAATTTCCCCAGGAGCTCGCCAACATCCAGGGCGAGGTGTTCTTCAACCGCAACGGGATCGAGATCGAAGGGGTGCGCGCCGACATGGGCGGCGGCAAGCTCCAGGCTTCGGGCCGGGTGAGCCTGCCGCGCCCCGGCGAGGAGCTCTCCTACCGCCTCCAGGTGGTGGCCAGCGGGATCAGCCTGCGCTATCCCGAGGGCTTCCTCGCCCGCGGTGACGCGAATCTTTCCCTGGTCTCCACACCGCAGAGCCGGGTGATCCGCGGCGGGGTCCGGCTCGACCGCCTCTTCTATCTGGAGGACGTGAAGCTCGGCACGCTGGACCTCCTCCGCGGCCTGCTCCAGCGCCAGCGCCGGGAGGTCGCCCAGACCGACCCCTTCCTCACCTCCACCCAGCTCAATGTCCAGATCGACGGCCCTGACGCCCTGCGGATCGACAACAACATCGCCAAGCTCCACGGCGACGTCGACCTCTCCGTGCAGGGGACCCTGGCCAATCCGGTCCTCTTCGGCCGGGTGGAGCTCGAGCCGGGCGGCACGCTGGTCTATTCCGACAACGAGTACGAGCTGGAGCGCGGCCTGCTCACCTTCAACAACCCGTACCGCATCGATCCGGTGATCGACTTCGTGGCCCGCACCCAGGTGCGCAGCTACGACATCTCCCTCTCGCTCTCCGGCACTCTCGACCGCCTGAGCGCCAAGTTCTCCTCGGACGAGGGCCTGGCCGATCTCGAGGTGCTGGCGCTGCTCGCCACCGGCCAGGAGCTCCAGGGCACCGGGCGGCTGCAAGCGCCCGGCGAGCGGAGCGACGCGGACGGCGGGTCCAATGTCGGGGCGTCCACCTTCCTGGCCGGCCAGGCGGCCTCGCTGGTGAGCGAGCGCGTCGGCTCGCTGTTCGGCTTCGACCGTTTCCGCATCGATCCGCTGGCCGGCACGACCGGCGCCATCGGCGGCGTCCGGCTCACCGTCGGAAAGAGGATCTCGAAGAACCTCCTGATCACCTACAGCAGCAACCCCGCGGCTTCGGAGGAGTATCTGGTGCGCGCCGAGTGGCAGGTGGCGGACAATCTGGTCCTCGTCTTCACGCGCGATGGCAAGGCGGACAACTACGCCCTGGACGCGGAATGGGAGAAGCGCTTTTGAAGCCGCCGCCGGTTTTCCTCCTGCTGTTCCTGCTGGCGTCCTCGGTGTGGTCCCAGACCACCCCGACGATCATCGCGATCGAGATCCGTAGCGACACCGACATCAGCGACCGTCTCGAGGAGCTCGAAGGGCTGCTCTCCTTCGCGCCCGGCGACCCGTTCACCGCCGCCGCCGCCGCCCGCGCCCTGCGCAACGTGCAGGCGAGCGGCATCGCCTCCGAGGTCGAGCTGTACAGCCGCCCGGACGAGACTGGCGAAGGCGTCGTCGCCATCCTCGTCCTGCGGCCGGTGGTGCGGGTGAGCGAGGTGCGCCTGGAAGGCGAGCTGGGGGTGCGCGCGAGCGAGCTGCGGCGCGTGCTGCCGCAGAAAGAGGCCGAGCCGCTCAACGAGGAAAAGGTCGTGCAGGGTGTCTTCCGGCTCCAGGACTTCTATGGCGACCGCGGCTACCTTCATGCCGAGGTGCGGGTCTTCGTCACCACCAGCGAACGCACCCAGCGCTCTCTCGTCACCTACCGGATCGCGAGCGGACCGCGGTCGCGGATCGCGGAGATCCAGCTCAGCGGCTCGATCGATCCTTTCCAGAAGGCCGAGCTGACCGCCCGCCTCGGCATCGAGGCCGGGCGTCCCTACGCGCGCCGCGCCGCCCGCGATGCCGCCGAGCGCCTCCAGACCTGGCTGATTCAGAAGGGCTACCGCACCGCCCGGGTGGACCCGCCCGGCGAGCAGGCCGACGCCGAGAAGGACACCATCACCCTCACCTATCCCCTCGTGATCGGGCCGCTGGTGACCCTGAAGGTCGTCGGCGCCGACGAGCGGCAGCTCCGCAAGCGCGACCTGCTGCCGTTCCTCGGCGACCAGGGTTTCGACGAGGCGTTGATCCTGCAAGCGACGCAGCGGCTCAAGGACGACTTCCAGCGCGAGGGGTACTACAAGGCGAAGATCGACTGGAGCCAGAAGCGCACCGACGGCAATCTCGCGCTGGAGCTGCACATCGTCCCCGGGACGCAGTACACCCTGCGCGAAGTGACCTTCACCGGCAACGAATCGATCAGCGCGGACCGCCTGACGCCGCTGATGACGACCGCCTCGCGCAGCCTCCTCAACCTGGGCAGCGGCCGGCTGGTGGACACCCAGCTCAAGGCCGATCTCGAGAACGTCGGCTCGTACTACGCCCTGCAGGGGTACGCCCAGGCGAAGGTGGGGCCACCCAGGATCGACGAGGTCGCGGGGAGCCGGGATGAGCTGCGCCTGGTGATCCCGGTGCGCGAAGGGCCGCGGCAGCAGCTCGTCAACCTCAAGTTCGAAGGCGTCGAAGCGCTCGCTCCCGACGAGCTGCGCCGCCGCAGCCCGCTCAAGGAGGGCGGACCGTTCCACCCCTATCTCCTCGACCAGGCTCTGGACGTGATCCGCCAAGCCTATCGCGACAAGGGATACGGCGAGGCCCAGGTGTCGGCGCAGACGGAATGGAACGCCGAGCAGACCCTCGCCGACGTCACCGTCCAGGTCTTCGAAGGCGAGCAGATGGTGCTCGACCGGGTGATCGTGCGCGGCAACCGGCGCACCGCGAGCGAGGTCATCCGGCGCACCCTGGGCGTGCGGGCGGGCGAGCCGATCAGCGAGACGCGGCGCCTGGAGATCGAGCGCGACCTCTATCGGCTGGGGATCTTTTCGAGCGTCCAGGTGGAGCTGCTGCGCTCCGGCCTGGGCTCCTCGGATCAGGACCTGATCGTGCGCGTCGAGGAAGGGCTGCCGCGGCGGGTCAGCTACAGCCTCGGTCTCGAATACGGCTCGGCGGACGAGCAGAAGTGGCGGCCGCGCGGCGGCTTCAGCTTCGTCCACAACAATGTGGCCGGCCGCGCCTACAGCCTGCGCACCGACGTGCGCGTGAGCGAGCTCGACCAGGACATCCGCGTCCTCTTCGACCAGCCCACCATCGGCCCCCTGCCGGTGCCGCTGGCCTATTCGGTCTTCTTCTTCAACGAGACCAAGGACCACTGGAAGGTGCTGCGCTGGGGCGGCCGGATGGAAGCGGTCCGCACCTACCGGGATCGGCGGGTGAGCCTCGCCTACGACTACCGCTTCGTCGAGACCACGATCGACCCCGGCTTCGGGCTGACCGACATCGACCGCCAGGACCGCCCGTACCAGCTTTCGAGCTTCGTCCCGACCTTCCTCTGGGACCGCCGCGACGATCCCGTGCTGTCGACGCGCGGCTGGAGCTCGCTGGTCCAGCTCCAGTACGCCTTCCCGATCTTCGAGGCGAAGGGGGACTTCCTCAAGCTCTTCGTGCAGCAGACGCAGTATCTGAACCTCGGCCGTCCCGGCGTCGTGGCGATGAGCCTGCGCGCCGGCGGCATCGAGCCGTTCCGGCACATCGACAGCGTCGACCCCGAGATCCCGCCGGGGCTGCCCAACCGCGACATCTTCATCGACGAGCGCTTCTTCGCCGGCGGCGGCACCACCCACCGCGCCTATGGCCGCGACGATCTCGGCATCCGCAAGGAGACCCTGTTCGCCCGCCCGGGCAGTCCGTTGGACTTCCGGCCGGTCGGCGGCAACGGCCTGCTGCTGCTCAATCTGGAGTATCGCTTCCCGGTCGCCGGGCCGGTCCAGGGGGTCGTCTTCTACGACACCGGCAACGTCTGGGCCGACTGGCGGAGCGTCGGCTTCAAGGATCTCAAGGCGGGCGCCGGAGTGGGCGCGCGCTATGTCTCGCCCATCGGCCCGTTCCGCCTCGACGTCGGCTGGAAGCTCGATCCCGAGAGCGGCGAGCCGCACCACGCCGTCACGCTGACGTTCGGCAATCCGTTCTGAGACGTTTGCGCCCTCTCGGGATACACTCGGGGGAAGATTGCGTGTTTCAGGGAGGTTTCCGACGTCATGACCAAGCCTGCGCCCTTCATTTCCATCGAGGAGGCGATCGACCATTTCCGGCAGGGCCGGATGGTGATCATCGTCGATGACGAGGACCGCGAAAACGAGGGCGATCTCGCGATCGCGGCGGAGAAGGTGAGCCCCGCGTCGATCAATTTCATGGCCAAGCACGGCCGCGGCCTGATCTGCCTGACGATGACGGAAGAGCGCTGCGACGCGCTCGAGCTGCCGTTGATGGTGCGCGACAACACCTCTCCTTTCGGCACCGCCTTCACCGTCTCCATCGAGGCGCGCGGCAAGATCACGACCGGCATCTCGGCCGCCGACCGCGCCGCCACCGTCCTCACCGCCATCGATCCGGCCACCCGGCCCGAGGACCTGCTCCGCCCGGGACACGTCTTCCCGCTGCGGGCGCGCAAGGGCGGCGTGCTGAAGCGCGCCGGCCAGACCGAGGCGTCCGTCGACCTCGCCGCCCTGGCCGGCCTGCGGCCGGCGGGCGTGATCTGCGAGATCATGAACGACGACGGCACGATGGCCCGCGTCCCCGACCTCGTCAAGGTGGCTGGCGAGCATGGGCTGGCCATCATCACGGTCTCCGACCTGATCAGCTACCGCCTGCGTCACGAGACCCTGGTGCGCAAGGTCGCCGCGCCGCGCCTGCCGACGATCTACGGCGACTTCCAGATCCATGCCTTCTACTCGGACGTCACCGGCGACGAGAACGTCGCCCTGGTGATGGGCGAGATCCATCCCGAGGACCCGGTCCTCGTGCGCGTCCACAGCCAGTGCCTGACCGGCGACATCTTCGGCTCCTCGCGCTGCGACTGCGGCGTGCAGCTCGAGCAGGCTCTCGAGCGCATCGCCGCCGAGGGCAAGGGCGTGCTGCTCTACCTCCTCCAGGAGGGGCGCGGCATCGGCCTGATGAACAAGCTGCGCGCCTACGAGCTGCAAGAGCAGGGGCATGACACGGTGGAGGCCAACGAGCGGCTCGGCTTCCGTCCCGACCAGCGCGAGTATGGCATCGGCGCGCAGATCCTGCGCGATCTCGGCGTGCGCAAGATGCGCCTGATGACCAACAACCCCAGCAAGTACATCGCCCTCAACGGCTACGGTCTGGAGATCGTCGAGCGCGTCCCCCTGGAGGTGGCGCCGACGGAGAGCAGCCGGGCGTACTTGCGGACCAAGCGGGAGAAGCTCGGCCATCTCCTCAAGCTGGTGTAGAAGCCCGGGCTCGCGCCCTTGAAAATTCTCCTCGTCACCTCCCGCTATCCCTGGCCTCCCCGACGCGGCGACCAGATCCGCGCTGTGCAGGCGCTCGACTTTCTCTCGGCGGAGCACGACGTGACCCTGCTCACTCCGGCTCCCGGGAAGGGGCAGGCAGGGCCGCCCGCCGGTGCCGCCTACCGGGTCGAAACCTACCGTCCGGCCCGGCTGGCGGCCCTGGTGCCGGGCATGGCCCTCGTCCTGACCCGCAACCTGCCGCTCCAGAGCGGCCTCTTCTACCAGCCGGACCTGGCGCGGCGCCTGCGCGAGCTGGCCCCCCGGGCGGACCTCGGCATCCTGCAGCTCGTCCGTCTCGCCGTCCACCTGGAGGATTTCGGCGACACGCCGATCCTGGTCGACCTCATCGACAGCCTCTCCCTCAACTTTTCGCGACGCGCCGAGGTCGACCGCCTGTGGCTGCGCCCGCTCCTGCGCCTGGAAGCGCGCCTGCTGGCGATCGGCGAGCGGCGGCTGGCGGAGCGCGCGGCCGGAGTGCTCCTGGTCTGCGAACGCGACCGCCAGGCGCTGATCAACCGCCTGCCGGCCGAGCTGGCCCGCAAGGTCTCAGTGGTGCGCCTCGCCGTGCGCGAGCACGAGGAGGAGCCGCTTGGCGCAGGAGAGCAGACCGGCCCGGTCCTCGCGATCACCGGCAACCTGGGCTACTTCGTGAACGCCGACGCCGTCAGTTGGTGGCTGCGCGAGGTCTGGCCCGCCGTCCGCCAGGCCCTGCCGGCAGTGCGCGTGATCATCGCCGGGGACCGCCCGGCACCCTCTCTGCGGCGTGCCATCGCGCGGGCCGGGGCGCAGCTCATCGAATCGCCGCCCGACATGCGGTCCATCATCGCGCAGGCCACCTTCTCCCTCGCCCCCATGCGCTGCGGCTCCGGCGTGCCGGTCAAAGTCCTCGAAGCCTGGGCGGCCGGCACCCCCGTCGTGGCCACGCCCTGGGCGGCCGCCGGCACCTCCGGCCGGCAGGGCGAAGACTTCCGCACCGCCGGCGCCCATCCAAGCGAGTGGGTGAGCGCGATCCGCGAGCTGCTGGACGACCCGGCCGCCCGCCAACGCCTGGCCGAGAATGGCCGCCGGCGCCTCGCCGCCGACTACTCTCCCGAGGTCGTCCGCGGCCAGCTCCTCGACGCCGTCCGTGGGCTGGGCCTGGGCAGCGCCACGAAGAGGCCCATTTCGTCGGCTCCAACGAACGGGTAGACCCGCCTACCCGTTCGATTCTGCCACCTACGTCAGCGCTTCGTTATTCTTCACGCCGTTCCGCTTCCTGGTTGCGCAACGGAAACGCTTCGGTAATCCAACGGAGCGTTCTGGGAAGCAGCCCCTTATCTGCTTCACCGCCAAGGCCCTCCCAATTCAAACGCCCCCCTTCCCAGCTTGAGAGGACGTTCTCCTCCCTGGCGATTGCGTCGTCGTGCGGCAGCACCGTCACGGAGCTTCCCAGCTCCTCGAGCAGACGGGCAACATTGGATGCACGCCACGATCCGAGCACGGCACGAGTGACTAGAAAATCAATGCGCAGAGGCTTTTGGGAGGAAAGCCTTGGTGCGCTCCGCAGCGCTTCGGCAATGACATGAGTCCCTTGGGCCGATTCCGGAGCCGTCGTGGTCAGGCAAACGACCCGGTCGGCCAGAATCGATGTCGTCAACCCGCCGAGCTCTGTGATTCCGGGGTGAGAATCAATCAACAGGAGGTCGGGAGCGAATTCCTCCGCGATCCGAGCCTGGAGCTCCAGAACTGCCTCTGGAAGACCGCCGTTGCGCGGGCTTGAACGGAGTGAGACGTTCAGCCGCTCGAGCGCCACCCAATAGGCGTGCGACGGAGCAGACCCGGCTGGGATGAGGAGAAGCGCGCCGCCGTTGTCGGCGGCGGGCAGCTCGATCTCGATGGCGATTTGCTGCAGGCTCTGTTTCCTCGGCTCCCCTTCAAGAGCTTCCAGCAGAACGTCTATGGCTCCACGAGACTCTTCGGATCCGGCTCTTCTCAAGGAGGCTGGATTGCCGAGCGTTTGATATAAGCTCGGGGCCTCGAGGTCCAGATCGAGCACTACGACGCGCCGTCCGGCGCCGGCCAGAAATCGTGCCGTGATCGCAGTGAGGAGTGTCCGACCAACGCCGCCCTTGTAGGAATAGAAGGCGACCGTTTCCATCGTCAGGCTGCCCGCGGGAAGACGTGCAGATAGATGGACGTGTTGGCTCGCCAAGCGGCCAGCTCGGCCAGCCGGCCGGTCTTGGCGAGGGAAGGAAAGCGCCGGGCAAGGCGCTCTTGATCCTCCTGGAAGGCTCGCTGGATAGCCTCTCGCCTCTCGGGTGGGAACGCCTCCTCGGAGAGATACCGCGACGCCAGGCGCGCCGCGTCGCTGCGCCGTCCTGCCGACAGAGCCGCGGTTACCGCGCCGACTCGGGCCACTCCTCCCGGGATGTCTTCCGGTCGGGTCAGCGCGGCCAGCCGCTCCTCGTAAACCATGACCTCAGACCATGCGTCGTCCGCACCCGGAGACTGCGTTTCGTCGAGGATCTCCGCCCGGCGGATGGCGATCGACACCAACGTGTCGAGCTCGTCCTCCGTCAGGCCGGCCAGGATGGAGTCCGTCTTCGTCATGGGCTATCCGCCAGGATATCAGGCCGGTCGAAAGCGATAACGATCGCGAGCCGTTCGGCGGCCAGGGAGCAACGAGCGACTTGCCTCTTCTTGTCTTCCAGCCGAGCCCAAGGGTCGCCTGTCGCCACGCCGCTCACCTCCAGGGCAAGCCAACGCTCTTCGTGGTGCAGCAGCCAATCGGCACTTTCCGAACGCTGAAGCCTGCGCTTCATCACCCAGCCTGCCGACGAGCTCGCATAGGCGAGCGCGACGGCTTCCGCACCATCCTCGGTGATTCGGTTGCCGTCAAGCACTTGAAGCAGGGTTGGATCCTGGGAGGGCCATTCGAGGTCCGCGGTGCTCTCCTTGTCTCCATGGCGAACACCGGCCTGGACCGGAGTGTCATGCCCCGCGCGCTGGAGCGCGAGCGCCCCGAATCTCGCGTAGTCCGTTGGGTGTCCCCGCAGCCGTGGGTGCATCGACCAGAGGTCAGCAAGAGCAAGTCTCATAGAATTAATTTTACCGCTCCGTCGGGCCGGGCCGGACGACAACTAGTTTCTCACACCTTCGGCGAACCGCGGTACAGCCGGGGTGGTGCGGAATTTACGCCGATACGCTCTCGTTCCGCTCGCCGGACATGATGCGCCAGCCGATGACTTTCTCGTCGATCTCGCGCAGGCGGTCGGTGATCAGGCGGCAGAGGAGCTGGAGGAATTCGAGGGCGGCGTGGGGGTCCATGGAGAGGACCTCGTGCACGGTGGACTGGTCGAGGGCGAGGACGGTGAGCGGGCCGCCATAGGCGCGGGCGTCGGCGGAACGGGGGGCGCCGTCGATGAGCGACATCTCGCCGAAGAAGTCACCTCTCTCCAGAATGGCGAGGGCCTCTTCGCCGGCGCCGGGGATGTACTTGCTGATGATCGCGCGCCCCTCGAGGATGATGTACATCTGCGAGCCGTCGTCCCCCTCCTGGAAGAGAGAGGCGCCGGTGGCGTAGCGTTCTTCCTTGGAGAAGGCGGCGAGGGTGATGAGCTCCTTGCGCGAGATGCCCTGCTCCCGGAAGAGCCGGATCTTGTCGCTGTCCTCCACCTTGACGGCCGCCGGCGCGCTCTTGGGGAAGCGCAGGAGGCTGTCCTGGGTCGGATCGGCGGCGAAGAAGCTCTTGAGCTGCTCGTTGGTCGCCCGCAGCTTGCGCGCCAGGCTGTGCCAGAGGCTCCAGTAGATCTGCACGCCGAGATCGGGAGTGCCCTCGAACAGTGGCTCCAGGGCCTGGGAGTCGATGCGGATGACCTGGCTCGGTGTCTTCGCCACGGCGTCGGCCGCGCGCTCGTGCCGGCCGCCGAAGCCGCCCTCGCCGAACATGTCGCCCGGGCCGATGGAGTCGAGGATGAAGGTGCCGTAGGAGGTCGTCCGTTGCAGGGTGATCTCGCCGCTCTCCACGATGTAGAGGTCTTTTCCCTGGGAGCGGTGGCTGAAGACGAGCTCTCCCGCGTCGTGGACCTCTTCCTCGACGGCCTGAGTGAGGCGGAAGATCTGCTCGTCGGAGAAGTGGGAGCAGGGTTTCAGCCGCCGCAGCCGGCCGGCGAGCTCGAGGCGGCCGCCGGCCTCGCGGCGATGCGGCGGCGCGCTGAAGAAGTTGCTGGCCGGCGGCAGGCCGGACTCCTCCAGGAAGCGCTCGCGCTGCCATTCCAGGCGGTCGAAGGCGGTGTGCAGGGTCTCCTGGCGCTCGCGGAAGACGCGGGTGAGCTCGCGGTTGCCCCAGCCGAGGATCTGTTTCAGCGTCTGGATGCGCCGGCGCAGGCGGCGGATGCCTTCGTCGTCGGCGTCGTTGAGGAGCAGGAAGGCCTGCACGGTGGCACCCAGGGCCGGCTCGTACTGCTTGCGTTCGTACTCGGCCCGGCCCAGGCTCTCGGCGACCTCGCGGTCGAAAGGGTTGAAGCGCAGCGCGCGCTCCATCTCCTCGACGGCGTCGTCGAATTCCTTGCGCCGGAAGAGCAGGCGGCCGTGGAGCTTGTGGATCGAAGGGTTGGCGAGCCCCTTGGCCTTGGCGATCTCCAGGCACTCGACGGCGCGCGCGGTCTCCCCCTTCTCGGAGTAGATGTGCGCCAGGCCGAGGAAATGGGCGGCGTCGATGGCGTTGCGCCGGAAGCCCTCGCGCATGACTTCCTTGAGGGTGCGCGCCGGGCTCCCGGTCTGCTGGCGCTGGAGCTTGCGGGCCTCCGCGAGGCCGAGCTTGACGCTGAGGTTCTTGGGGTCGAGACGGAGGGCGAGGAGGAACAGCTCGGCCGCTTCCTCGTGTTTCCCCTCCTGGCTGAAGCGCTGCGCCAGGTCGGTCAGCTCGGTGATGTTCCGCGTCAGGCTACTCTGCGTCAGGTCCGTCATACCCGCCTTCGAGGAGGAGGTGGCAGTGTAGCACGCCGGAAGAAAATCGCCGCTTGCGCTTTGAAATGCTCTTATGTAGATTGAGCGATGAAATGGCGAGCTCAGAACCGGTCGACAGGTCGTCGGAGGCCTTGCAGAAAGGTCTCGCTCTCTGCCGCGAGGGGGAGTGGGGCAACGGTCTCTTTTTTCTCGGGAAGATCGCCGAGGCGGGCCGGACGGCTGCCATGCCGGGCATCTTCTTCACGACTCTGGGCTACGGGATCGCCCGCTATCAGCAGCGGGCCGAGGAGGGGCTGAAGCTCTGCCGCCACGGGGTGAAGCTCCAGTTCTACGAGCCGGAGAACTACGTGTATCTGGCGCGCACGGCGCTGCTTTGCGAGAATCGGGCGGAGGCGGTGAAAGCGGTGCGGGGCGGCCTCAAGGTCGATGCGAACAACCAGGAGCTGCGGGAGCTCTACAAGGATCTCGGCATCCGGCAGCTCCCGGTGCTGCCGTTCCTCTCGCGTTCCAATCCGCTGAATCAGATCCTGGGCAGGCTGCGCACGAAGATTTTCGGCTAAGGGGAAGCTCAAGCCCCGGGGTGGCCCCCCCGGGGCTCTCGACTCTAGACGCCTGCCGCGACGGGGTTGGCTTTCATGTCCTCGAAGACGATCCCGAGGTTGTCCGCGCCGTTGTGGCGGACCATGTCCATGAATTCAGCCACCTGGTCGTAGGGCAGCTCGCCGTCGGCAGCGAAGAAAACCACCTTGGACTGGCGTCCCTTGAGGATCTCCTGCAGCCGGGCCGGGAAATCGTTCTTCGTGATCGACTGCTTGTTGATCCAGGTGCTGCCGTCCAGGTCCATGCGCACGATCACCTGATCCGAAGAGGGCGGCGGGACGGCAGATTCCACCTTGGGCGGCACCTGGACCTCGTAGCCCATCTGCAGGATCGGGGTGACGACCATGAAGATGATCAGCAGCACCAGCACCACGTCGACCAGCGGCGTGATGTTGATGTCGCTCTTGACACTCGCGCCTCCGCCTACGCTCATCGCCATTGTCGTGTCCTCCTAGGCCGCTGCGCCGGCGGTCTTCTTGTCGATCACCAGACCGACGCGGGTGAAGCCCGCCTCGTTGATGATCCGCATGACTTTGCGGACGTCCTTGTACTTCAGGCGTTTGTCGCCCTTGACCACGATCGTCTTGTCCGGGTTCTGATCGTGCATTTCCTTGAGCGTCGCCGGCAGGTTCTCGTCGGTGACCCAGTTCTGCTGCACGAACACGGTGCCGTCCGACTTGACGGAGATCGTGATCTGCTTCTGATTCTCCGGCATCTTGGTCGGATCGATCGTCTCGGGCAGTGCCACGTCGACGCCCTTCTGGAGCATCGGGGTCACCACCATGAAGATGATGAGGAGCACGAGGCAGACGTCGACGAGCGGCGTCACGTTGATGTCGCCCCGCGCCCCCGGTTCGGCGATCACGCTCTTCCGCTTCTTAGGTAGCATTCTTCTTCTTCTTCATAAAGAAGTCGATCAGCTCGGAGGAGGAGTTGGACATCTCGACCTGGAGCCGTTCGAGCTTGTTCTGGAACAGGTTGAACATCCACGCGGCCGGGATGGCCACGAAGAGTCCGAGAGCGGTGGTCACGAGGGCTTCCGCGATACCGGCCGACACGGCGCCGATACCACCCGAGCCGGTGAGAGCCATGCCGCGGAAGGCGTTGATGATGCCGATGACGGTGCCGAAGAGGCCGATGAAGGGGGCGGTCGTGGCGATGGTCGCCAGGCTGCCGATGCCGCGCTTGAAGTCGGAGGTGGTCAGCAGGGCTGAACGCTCGACGGCGCGGTTGGCCGCTTCGACGATCTCGAGATCGGAGAGCGGGCTGGTCTGGTTCTCGAACTGGAAGGACTGCAGCCCGGCGGCGACGACGCGGGCGAGATGGCTCTGGGGATACTTCATCGCCGCGTCGATGACGGCCTGGGGGCGGTCGTGCTTGAGGTTCTCCGTGGCGAGCTTGGCGAAAGCGAGCGACTGCTTCTGCGCTTTGCGGAAGAAGAGAACCCGCTCAACGGAGATGTACAGCGACCAGACCGACAGGATCAGAAGGGTGATGACCACGCCCTGGGCGATGGGGGTCATCGTCTGCCATAGGCCCAAAACACTAAAATCCATGCTCTTCTCCTTTGGCTACGCGGTGCTCACTGCACCTGGAAGTTGACTGTCAGCGTATAAAAGACCTTGACGGGACGTCCCTGGAACTCAGCCGGCTTGAATCTCCACCTCTGCACCGCCTCCAGCGCGGCTTTGTCGAGACCCATCGGAAGGCCCTTGAGCACCCGAGCGTTGGTGACCATGCCCTTCTCGTCGATGATCGCCTCGACGATCACGACGCCGGTGACACGCGCCTTGCGCGCCACCTCGGTGTAGACCGGGGGGTTGCCCGAAACCTTCTCGGGCCTGCTGACGCCGCCGCCGACGCGCAACGGCGCTTCGTCGATGACGCCCCCGGGCACACCGCCGGGCGTTCCACCGACGACTCCACCGGGCACGCCGCCGACGACTCCGCCGGCCACGCCGCCGGCCACACCGCCTTCGACGCCGCCCTCGACGCCGCCCTCGACACCCACGGGGGCCGGAGCGTTCGAGGGATCGGGGAGCTTCTCAGGAACCTCGACCGGCTGCACCGGCTCGTTGGTGACCACCTGGGTCTGCTGCACGACGGTCGGCTTCACGGCGGCGGCCGGCGGCGGCGGAGGCGGTGGTGGTGGCGGCGGGGGAGGCGGCGCCGCGTTGAAGAAGACGACGTTGATGGGCGGCTCCGCCACGGCTTCCACATGCCAGTAATTCGCGAACAGGAAGGCGCCGAACGCCATCAAGTGGATGAAGAGCGCCACCGGCAGGATGTACCACCGGAAGCTGCGCTTGCGCGTCTTGTCCAGATCGATCAGAGAGTTTTCGAACATCGTGTCACCTGTTCTAGCTTGCGGTTGCGGGGGGGGCCGCCTTCTCGTCTATCTTCCTGCGCTCTTCCTCCGCCTTCTGCTTCTTGCGGAGCTCGACGGCCTTATTCGTCCACTCCATTGCCTGGGCGATGTACTCGTCCCGCTTGACCGCGTCGATCTCCATCTTGGCCTTCTCGCGGTAGAGCAGGTTTTTGTAGACCATCGCTTCGAAGTACTGCGGCTTGATCCGCAGGGACTCGTCGAGCGCGGTCATGCCGGTGTCCACCCACAGCGCCCGCGTCGCCGGATCCGTTTCCGCGGTGGCGTGGAACGATGCGTTCCAATACGCCTGTCCGACGGTATAGAGGAGCTCCGGCTTGTCGGGGCCGTTGTAGGCCTGGGCCACCTTCCACGCATCGTCGAGCCGGTCGGCCTGGACGAGCAGGCTGACCTTCGACCCGAGGAGCTTGGTCTTGGCCTCCGGGGTCTTCGCCGCGGCCGCCATCTTGTCGATGGCGGTCAGAGCGTCGTCGTACCGCTTGGTGTTGACGAAGGTCGACAAGAGGTAGTCCCGGACCTTGTCGTCGTCCGGATAGTCGACCAGGTACTTCTGGAAAGCGTCGATCGCCGTGTCGGCGTACTGCTTGTTCTCCGGGTTCTCGTCGCCCGGCTTGAACAGCGCCAGGGCCGTCAGACCCACCGAGCGCCAGGCGAATGTGACCCCGGGATCCAGCTCGAGTCCTTTCTGGAACTCTTGCAGCGCTTCCCGGTATTCCTCATTCGCGTACAGCGCGTTGCCCTTCTTCAGCTCGGCGCGGGCCTGGACCTTGTGGCACCCGGTCAACAGGGGCATCGCCGTGAGAAGCAGAGCGAGAAGCATAGGAGTCGATCTGTGCATTTATTCACCTCTCCGCCACTTAGATGGGGGCACCTCAAATTTGGTTCCCGGAAAGCGCCCGAAGCTCGCCCCGGGAGCACGGGACGGGGGTCCCACTCTACCTTCGAGCTCCCCTTCGGCCATCTTCCAGAACAGAAAGCAGGAATCGTGCCCAGGAAAGCCGCCCGTCGCCACCGCCGCTAACGCTCCCTCCCCTCGTTGAAGACGCGTAATGCTAGAGGAAAAACCCGCCGCTGCCAAACCCCCCCGCCGGAAGGGTCTCGCCTACTTTTTTTCTAAATCTGCGAAAGCACGTTCGAGGACCGCGGTGAAGCCGACTTCCAGCGCATGGTGCAGCTCGTTGAGATCCGGTGCCGGCGGCTCGGCGCTCGCCGTCGCGAGCTGCTGCGGCACCAGACTGGGGAAGACTTTCTGGATGTGCTGCAAGCCCGGGCTCGGCCGGCCGGCGCCGTCCTCGGGAAAGGCGATGGCGAACAGCTCATGCAGCCGGATGTCGAGGATCTCCGCCAGGCTGAGGACATGGCTGATCTTGATGTCGATCTTGCCGCTCAGCAGCCGGCTCATGTAGCCGCCGCTGAAGCCGAGCCGCTCCTCGATGTCCCGGTGGCGGATTTTCGAGAAGCGCAGGAGGACCTTGAAGACCTCGGTGAGCTGCTGGGCTCTGTATCTTGTGGTCAACGGGGTCGTCATGGGCCTGCCCGTCTCTGCCGTGTCGGCCATGGCGCTGAGGGTCTCACGGGTGGCCGGCTCCAGGGAAGCCCCCCTGCTCTCTAGGCTGCCCGGTGGCGTTCGCGCAGGAGCTCGTCCAGAGAGAGGCCCAAGGCGTCCGCGATGGCCAGGAGCTGGCGCAGGTTGGGGGCGTGGCGGCCGAGCTCCCACTTGCTGAGCCGGGAGCGGGTGATCCCCAGCCGCGCAGCCAACTGGCACTGGGACAGGTCCAGCGCCATCCGCGCGCTGGTGATCCGGCGTCCCATGGCATGGCGCAGCTTCTCTTCGGCCTTATCCTCTGTGCAACCCTTCCGGCTGAAGTTGCCGTCCTGTCCCATTTTCTCCCCCCTTGGGATGGAGTTTATACTAGAACAAAGACTCAGTTGCAACTTTAATCGAGGGAGCAAGGACGTGTTCTCTCCAGAGATGAGCTTTTGTCTTCTTTCCTGCGAAACTTCCAGGCGGCAACCATCGATTGCGCCCGTGGGCGCCGGGGGCCATGCCGACCGTCGGCCGACCCACGTGCAAGGAGGATGAGAATGTCTCGCCTGCGGACTCTCTGCACCACCCTGGTCCTGGCCCTCGCGCTCGCCACGGCGATCCCGGCCGCCGCCGCCCCCCGCGATCCCGGCCCGGCGCTCGCCGAGCTCG
>Ga0307506_10000016_pt1 | contig 83191 bp, 65 predicted proteins | sample 25_S_MG_FD_202175 | JGI IMG/M metagenome (GOLD analysis project Ga0307506, IMG submission 202175) | Soil microbial communities from Populus trichocarpa stands in riparian zone in the Pacific Northwest, United States - 25_S | ecosystem: Environmental > Terrestrial > Soil > Riparian zone > Trees... | reverse complement strand
GCAGCGCCCCCCTCCTGGCCTCCCCCCTGCTCCAACCCTCCCCCTCCCAGGGGGGAGGAAACCTCCGCCCGGCCAAAGTTAGCGCCTATGCCCCCTGGCCCCCTCTCCCATCGCCCACCCTCCTCCCGGGAGAGGGGGAACCGCCCTTTTGGTCCTTGTTCTGGTGAGCCTTCACTCCTGAATCGACCGGTCCCGCGTCTCGCGCAGGAACAGCAGGCCGATCACGAACGTCATCAGCGCGACCCCGATCGGATACCAGAGGCCGTAGTAGATGTTGCCGGCGCGGGCGACCATGGCCGTGGCGAGGAGGGGCAGCATGCCGCCGAACCAGCCGTTGCCGATGTGGTAGGGGAGTGACATCGAGGTGTAGCGGATCCGGGTCGGGAAGAGCTCGACCAGATAGGCCGCGATCGGGCCGTAGACCATGGTCACGTAGAGCACCAGGATCGTCAGGAGGAGGAGCGCCATCGGCCAGTTGATCCGTGCCTTGTCGGCGGCGCTCGGATAGCCGCTGTCCGCCAGCACTTTCTTGTAGGCGTCCTCGTTCCAGCCTTGGAGCTCTACGCCGCCGATGCTGGTCACCACGCTCTGTCCGGGGACCGCCGGGGTCGACTCGAACGAGAGGCCGGACTTGGTCAGGAAATCCTTCGCCCGGTCGCAATCGGTGAACTTGGTGCCCGGCAGGACGAAGACGTGGAAGCTGCAGTCCGATGCCGCGACGGTGACCGGATGGCTGTCCTGGTACTGCTCCAGCGCGGGATTGACGAAGTGGGTGAGGCCTTTGAACAGCGGGAAGTAGGTGAGCGCCGCGAGCAGGCAGCCGGCGAGGATGATCTTCAGCCGGCCGATCTTGTCCGACAGGCGGCCGAAGATGACGAAGAACGGCGTGCCGAGGAGCAGTGACACGGCGACCAGCGTATAGGCGGTGACGTAGTCGGCCTTGAGCGTGATGGTGAGGAAGAACAGCGCGTAGAACTGCCCCGTGTACCAGACCACCCCCTGGCCGGCGGTGGCGCCGAAGAGCGCCAGCAGGACGTACTTGTTGTTGGGATAGCGGAGGAAGCTGTCGCGCAGCGGCGACTTGGAGCCCTTGCCGCTCGCTTTCATGCGCTGGAAGACCGGCGACTCGTTGAGCTTGAGCCGGATATAGACCGAGAAGAGGAGCAGGACGAGGGAGAGCAGGAAGGGAATGCGCCAGCCCCAGCTCTTGAAATCTTCCGGGCTGAGCCGCGCCCGGCTGACGCCGATCACCAGCAGCGAGAGGAAGAAGCCGAGCGTCGCCGTGGTCTGGATCCAGCTCGTGGCATAGCCGCGCGCATCGTCCGGCGCGTGCTCGGCGACGTAGGTCGCCGCGCCGCCGTACTCACCGCCGAGGGCGAGGCCCTGGAGGAGGCGGAGGGTGACGAGCAGGACCGGCGCCGCGAGGCCGATCTGCGCGTAGCTCGGCAGGAGGCCCACGGCGAACGTCGAGCCGCCCATCACGACGATGGTCAGCAGGAACGTGTGCTTGCGCCCCACCAGGTCGCCGAGCCGCCCGAACACCAGGGCGCCGAACGGGCGCACGAGAAAGCCCGCGGCGTAGGTGGCGAACGAGGAGAGGAGGGCCGCGGTGTCGTTGCCCGAGGGGAAGAAGAGGGCGGCGAAGAACGGCGCCAGAGTGGCGTACAGGTAGAAGTCGTACCACTCGAAGACGGTGCCCAGCGAGGAGGCGAAGATGACCCTGCGCTCTTCCTGCTTCGAGACCAGCGGGGAGTCGCTCATGGTGGGGAGATCTTATAGAGTTGACGTCCACACGTACACGGTTCGGGAGGTCCCATGTTCGACCAGGATCCCGTCAAGCTCTGTCCCGAGTGCGCCGGCGAGTATCGCCCGGACATCGAGCGCTGTGCCGACTGCGGCGTGCCGCTGGTCCATCCGGAGGAGATCGCCGCCCGGGACGCGCGCGAGCTGCCGCGCTCTCCCGGCCTGATCGCCGTGCGCACCGCTCCCATCGAGCCGGCGAGAGCTCTCGCCGCGGATCTCGACCGGGAAAGGATCCGCTACTACGTCGACCGCCGGCGGGCACGGGAAGAAGGGCTGCTCACCGTCTACGTGCAGCGTCAGGACGCGGCGGCCGCGAAGGCCGTGGCCGCGGCCCGCGAGCAGAGAGAGGCGCCGTTCGACACCGACGCCTGGGAGGAGGCGCCGAGCTACAAAGTCTGCCCTGAATGCCTCGGCGAATACCGGCTGGACATCGAACGCTGCGCCGACTGTGGGATCGTGCTCGTCTTTCCGGAGGATGTTCCGAGCGTCGAGGATGAGGATGAAGAGGAGGAGGATGGAGAAGCATCGGAGCCGGACTTTCCGGACGAGCTCCCGGTCGTCGGCCCCCTGCATGCGCTGCCGGCCAGCGACGATCTGGTCTGCGTCTGTTGCCGGCTCCAGCAATACTTCCCCAAACTGTCCCTGGCCCTCGACGAGGCGGGTATCCCTCATCGCTTCGAGCCCGCGCCCTTCGCGCCGCCGAAGGATCGCGTCGGCTGTCTCTACGTGCAACCTGCCGACGCCGACGCGGCCGCGGCGGTGGACGCCGGGCTGGGGAGCGTGAACATTGAGGACCCTGACCTCCGCGCCGAGCTCGCCGTCTGTCCAGCGTGTGGCACCCCGCGCGCTCCCGGGGCCACCGTCTGCGGGACCTGCGAGCTCCAGCTCGGCTTTGGGCCTGGCTTCGTGGCGGACAGGATCTGCGCCCGCTGCGGCGCCGTGATCGGAGTGGCGGTCACCCGCTGCCCGAATTGCGCGGCGGCTTTGCGGGCGAGCTGAGAGCTGCTGACGTGTACCGAGCGGCTCGGGCACGCCCCAGGCTGTTCGGCTTGTGCGCGACGGGTTTTTGCACGAGAAAAACCGCTCGTGCTCAACAAAAACGTCTCGCGCATGAGAAAAACAGCCCGCGCACGAGAAAAACGTCTCGCGCACGAGAAAAACGGCCCGCGCATGAGAAAAACAGCTCGCGCACGAGAAAAACAGCTCGCGCACGAGAAAAAGGGCTCGGGCACGAGATGACCGCCCGGCGAGCTCGCGGAAGGCGTGGCGCTTCAGGCTGTCTCTGCGGGGCGCCGCCAGACGGAGGTCACGGTGTTGATCTTGACGCTCTGGTGGACGATGGGCCATGCCGCGGGGACGCCCCAGTCGGCAAGGGGGAGCCAGTTCGTGTCGTCGATGAGGAGGAGGCCGCCGGGCTTCAGCTTGGGCAGGGCGGCGCGGGCACAGGCCTGCCGGTAGTGGCCGTCGACCTCGATGAAATCGAAAGACGCGTCGGGGAATTGATCCGCCAGGGCCACGTAACCGGGCACGGGATCATAGAGGGGCCGCGTGGGGACCTCTTCCGGGTGGTCGAGCGGGACGAAGCGATAGTCGACGTTGTCGATTCCCAACTGGCGGAATTGCTGCGCGACCTGCTCGTACCAGACGGGATCGTGCTCCACGGCGACGACACGGCGCAACCGCTTGGCGAACCATTGAGTGCTACGTCCGCTGCCCCACTCCAGGGCGACACCGTCCCGCGGCAGGGCCTTGTCGAGGAAGCGGATGGCGCCGGGGGCGAGGAAGGGCTCCGCGAGGTGGGTGCGCTCGTAGAAGTAGTGCCAGATCCTGCGCAGAAATCGGAAAGGGTGCCGCGCCCAGTAACGGATGTTCAAAGCTTGACCGTCCTTCTTCTTGGGATCTTCGTGGAATCCGGCGCCAGTTTACGACAAAGCGGGCCGCCGGCGTCCACTACCGGCGTGCGCGCATGCGGCGGATCTTGGCGGTGTCGGATTCGGGGGACGCCGGATCGGCGCTCAGGATCTCGCTCTTGATCTCTTCCCTCTGGAGCAGGGCGAGGCGGCGGGCGGCCATGGCGAGGCCCATCTGGCGCATGCCGAGGACGACCAGGAACTCGAGGAGGATCAAGGCGATGCCGAGATTGATCTCGCCGGTCACCGCCACCAGTAACGCCATGGCGCAGAAGGAGAGGACCAGGAGGTAGATCCAGGTCACGATGCGGGTGCGGGCGCCGCCGAAGTGGGAGAGCAGATGGTGCAGGTGCTTCCGGTCGGCGTGGAACATGCTCAGCAGACGCCCGGTGAGGGGGCCTTTGGGACGGTCGAGGAAGCGCACCGTCATCACCAGGAGGGTGTCCATCACCGGCACGCCGAGAGCCAGGATGGGCACCAGGATCGCCACCGCCGCGGGCGCCTTCAGGGAGGAATGCACGGTGGTCGCCGCGAGCAGGAAGCCGAGGGAGAGCGAGCCCGAGTCGCCCATGAAGATGCGCGCCGGCTCCCAGTTGTGGCGCAGGAAGCCGATGCACGATCCCGCCGTCGCCGCCATCAGCAGCACGGTCCCCGCGTTGCCTTGCAGGATGGCGTAGCCGAGGAGGCTGGTGGAGATGATCGCCACCACGCCGCCGGCGAGCCCGTCCAGGCCGTCGATGAGATTGATGGCGTTGGTGACGCCGACGATCCAGACGATGGAGACGATGCCGCCGAGCCAGCCGAGGCTCACCTCGCCGAGGAGGGGCAGGCGCAGCACTTCGAAGGACCAGCCGATGCGGACCAGCAGCCAGGCCGCCATGATCTGGACGACGAACTTCTTGGCCGCCGAGACGCCGATCAGATCGTCGATCACACCCACCAGGAAGACCAGGCCGGTGCCCAACGCCAGGGCCACCAGCTCGCTCCGCCGCAGGCCCTGCCACTCTCCCCAGCGTGACAGGGCGGCCATGACCGCGCCCAAGCCGAGGCCGGTCAGGATGGCGACGCCGCCCAGGCGCGGCACCGCGTTGATCTGGTGCTTGCGGCCGTTCGGGTGATCGAGGGCGCGCAGCGCGAGAGCGAGGCGCGTCACCGGCGGCACCATCAGATTGGTGAGAAGGGCGGCGAGAACCGCCGCACCGAGGGCATACAAGAGAATGTGATCCATAATCGCCGCACTCCAACGCGGCCGGCGGCCCTCGATGACAAGGCCACGGATGAAAACGAGCTGGTCAGAGACTAAACCAAGTTTATTACAACTCAGATTGCACCGCAAATTGTGCGATCAGCCCCTCAGCCCGGCGCGCAGTAGAGGCGGGTGGTGGCGTCCAGGCCGGCGAGGCCGCGGCTCTCGAGCGGCGCGCCATGGAGGTCGAAGAGGCGGTAGTTGTGCGCGGCGAGGAGGTCGCCAAGCTCGCCGAGCGATCCGCCGAGCTCGCGGATGCGGGGCGGGTGGACCTCGAGGAAGAGGATCGGCCGGTCCTCGCCGAGGATGCGGGTGGCTCCCCGCAGCACGGCGATCTCGTAGCCTTCGACGTCGATCTTCATCACGTCGGGCCGGAACGCCAGCTCGTCGCGCAGGCTGTCAAGGGTGCGCACCGGGATGGAGAGCATCCCCGGCGCGCCGGCCGCTGCGGCTGTCTCGGCGGCGGCTTCGAGGTGGTGCCAGGAGTAGCTCATGCGCAGGACTCCGGGCGCGGCGCCGACGGCGGTCTGCACCGGAGTGACCTGGGCGCCCGGGTTGCTCCGCACGTTGGCTTCCAGGATCTCCCAGGCGAGAGGCGAGGGCTCGACCGCGAGGGCGGCGGTGCCGGGGCGGCCCTGGGTGAAGGCGAGAGCGAAGAGGCCGTGGCAGGCGCCGACGTCCAGGAGCCGCCGGCAGCCGGCGCTGCGGGCCAGGAAGCTGTCGAGCTCCCGGACCATCTCGGGAGAGCGGAAGCAGAACCACTCGAAGGGCTCGCGCGCCTGCGGATCGATGGCCAGGCGGAGGCCGGGGCGCAGCACGATCTCGTCCGGCGCGGCGCCGGTGTTCAGCCGCCGGTGGACGCGCTGGAGCCGGAGACGGCGCGGATCGATCGCCTGCCCGCGGTGCCAGAGAGTGCGCAGGGCCTGGAGCGGCCGTCCCGGGAGGACCGCGGCGGCGAAGCGGCGCAGGAGCCCGCTCAGGAGGGCTCTCCCTGCCGGGCGATCGTGTCGAGGGCGCGGGCGACTCCGGTGGCGTCGCCGACGTCGAGGCGGTGATAGCGTTCCGGCGGCAGCCCCTGGGCGCAGAGGAGGTGGACGTCCGAGCGGGCGCTGCCGACGAAGAGGACGGTGCGGCCGGAGTGTACGCAGCCATGGACTTTGGAAGGCAGCACATAGCCGACGAATTCGTCGCGCAGGGTGATGAGATGGGCGTCGGGGGTGATCAGCAGCCGGGGGAGCTGATCGAGAGGGAGGGGCCGGCTGCGGTGGACGGGCAGGCCCTCCCGGCGCAACGCCTCCTCGACGCGGTCCGCCTTGGCGCCGGTGGCGTTGAGCCACAGGGCGACGCGGGGCGATCCAGGGCCGCCGGTCTGATGATGCCGGCGGTACCCCTCGAGGAACGTCTCGTGGTCGTGGGCGACGCCGAAGTTGCCCGAGTAGAGGAGCACGCGGAAGCCGGCGAGCTCGGCCGGCCGGGCGAGCGGCGGCGTGCCCGGCGGGATCTCGACCGGCGAGGGATCGCGCACGAGAGCGATGCGCTCGGGCGCGATGCCGATCGCGAGGAGCCTCTGCCGCTGGTCTTCTCCGAGAACCTCGAAATGGTGGACGCGGCGGCGGAGGGCGACGGTGAGGCGGTGGAAGAGGCGCAGCGGCGCGGGGACCCGTTCCATCTCCGCCATCAGGCACTCGGGGTGGAAGTCGGTGATGCGGTAGGTCAGCCGGCGGCGCAGCAGCAGGTTGAGCGGCACGAGGAGATGGATGAGGAACGGCGGGCTGCCGGTGAAGAGCACCTCGTCGGCGCGCGCGATCTCACGGCGCAGGCGCCAGACCAGGGAGAGATTCGTCCGCAGCGTCCACAGCGCCCGCCGCCGGAAATCAGCCCGGTCGTAGAGCGTGGCGCGCAGGCGGACGATGCGCAGCCGGCCGGCGCCCACAGCCTCTTCCGTGAGGGAATCGGCGGTCGAGGAGAGGCCGGCGAGCGTCACCTCCGCGCCAGCCTCGGCGCGGCGGCGGGCGAAGAGGAGGCTGTACTGGCCGACGGCGCCGAAGTCGGGCGGCAGCCAGTCGCAGAGGTAGACGAGGCGTTTCACCAGGCGCGCGACCTCATCCAGGCCCACTGCATGCCGGCCGGGCGCCCTTCCCAGACGGCGAGCTGCTGCTGCTCCGGCGTCAGGCGCGCGAGCTGCGGCAGGGTGGAGACGTCGCGTTCCTGCATCGGGATGATCTCGATGTCGTGCGTGGCACGGAAGCGTGCCTCCAGGGTGGACGAGATCGACGGATCGAGGAAATCATGGAGCTCGACGAGGAGATCCGACCCGGCGAGGGCCGGAACGCGGACCGGATCGAGCAGCTCCTTCTCGCACCCCTCGCAGTCGCAGAAGACCAGGCTTCCTTCCCCTGCCAGCGCCGCGAGATCCTCGGGCATGCACAGCGCCGCCGGGCGGACGCGGCCGGCCGCTCCGTTGCGCCGTGCCAGCGTGCGCAGCCGCCGGCGGGCCAGAATGTCGAGGTCGAAGGCATGCACCACGGCCTGCGGGAGAGCGAGAGCGTAGCCGACGGCGTAGTAGCCTTCGCCGCACCCCACGTTGACCACCCGCCGGTAGCCGCGCCGCAGTGACGCCGCGACGGCCGGCTGGATCTCCATCTCGTAGCAGCCGGCGACCTTCGGAAGGAGACCGCTGCCGCTCGCGAAGCGCAGCAGCCGCATGCCCTGGAAAGGCCCGGCGAGCACCCGCGGCTCGCCGTCATCCTCGGACAATCCGGGAGACAGGCCGGCGAGCACCGCGGCGGAGAGCGGGTCCAGCGGCTCGCCGCCGGCATAGCGGAGCGTGCGCAGCGCGAGATAGAGCCGCGGCCAGCGCTCCCGCAGGCGCTCTCGAAAAGAGCCCGCGGCCTGCCGCAGACCGCTCATGGCGCCGCCGGCGCGCTCTGCGGCTCCGTGGCCACCAGCGAGAACCGCCGGTCCTTGAGGCGCAGGAACGGCCTCTCGTAGAGACGGTACGACAGATGCGCGAAGAGGAAGGTGAGCCCGAGCGCCGTCCCGTAGTACGCCAGACAGAAGAGGACGACGTGACTCTGCCACCAGCCCGTCGCGACCCTGAAGAGCGCCGAGGTCATGTAGACGGCGATCATGTGCAGCATGTAGAGGCCGTAGGAGATCGTCCCCAGATACTCGAAGGCGCGCGTCTCCACCCGCACCACATTGCGCGGATTGGCGGCAACGGTGACGATGAGCCAGGCGTAGAGGACGAGCTGGAAGACCTCGGCGAAGATCCCCCACGGCAGCAGGCCGAGGATGTAGTACTCGGCGAGCAGCGCGCAGAGCACCCACTGCACGGCGCGGTGGGTGAAGACCGGCAGGCGCAGCAGCGCCTCGGGCCGGCGGTGCAGCCACCAGGCGCAGAGGGCGCCCGAGGCCATGTAGTGGAACTTGAGCTGCTCGACGAATTTCCACGTCCAGCCGGCGCCGAAGACCCCCCACTGGTTGAGGCAGGAGACGGCGAACGAGGCGGCGAAGACGATCGCGCAGAGGCGCGGCAGCACGCCGATCCAGCGTTTCACCAGCGGCGCCCAGGCGAGGTAGAACTGCTCCTCGACGCCGATCGACCAGAGCGGATTGAGAATGCCGCCCACCGTGTACAGGCTGTTCATCAGGTTGGGCAGGAAGAACGTGTAGAGGAACAGGGCGAGCGGCAGCGAGTACAGCACCGGGTAGTGGATGCCCACCCGCGGCAGCAGGACGTTGTAGAACAGCAGGCCGAAGAAGACCACCGCGAAATAGAGCGGCCAGATACGGCAGACGCGGCGCAGGTAGAAGCTGCGGACCGCCACCGTGCCGCTGCGGCGGTGCTCTTCCAGCAGGAGATAGGTGATCAGGAAACCGCTCAGCGTGAAGAAGAAGGAGACCGCCGGAGCGCCGCGGTAGAACAGCGCTCCCCACGCCGGGTGGGGGAGCCCGGCGCTCGCCTGGTTCATGGGGATGTGGCCGATGACGACGAACAGGGCGGCGAGAAAGCGCAGGCTGTTCAGTCCCCGGAAGTGCAGTCTCCCCGTGGCGGACAACGGCGTCAGCGCTCCGTCAGCATCTCGGCGAGATACCCGCTGACCGTCTCCCTCTCACGGCTGCCGAAATACCAGTCGATGGTGCGGTGCAGACCGTCCATGAATTTCATCTTCGGCTCCCAGCCCAGCAGCTCGCGGGCGAGCCGGTTGCTCGCCACCCGGTTGAGCGGGCCGGTGGGCATGTGCGGCAGAAGCTTGATCTCGGCGCTCTGGCCGGTGTAGCGGAGCACCTCGTGCACGGCGTCGATCACCCGCGTGCGCTCCTCGGTCCCCAGGTTGACCGCCGTGCCGTCGTCGATCTTCTCGGCGGCGAGGACCATGCCGCTGACGATGTCGCCGACGTACGTCCAGTTGCGGATCTGCGTGCCGTCGCCCCACACCTCGAAGGGGTCCTGGCGCACGAAGGCGCGGGCGATCATGGCGATCACGGCATGATTTTCGACGCCGCGCTCGCCGTAGACGGTGAAGAAGCGGCAGGAGGCGGCCTTGAGGCCGAAATCGCGGGCGTAGGCCTGGAGCGTCATCTCGGTCATCAGCTTGGCCCAGCCGTACATATTGTCGGCGTCGTAAGGCGGGCCGACCATCTCCTCGGTGAGATAGAGCTCCTTGGAGACGTCGCTCTGCAGGAAGTTGGGATAGACGCAGCCCGACGAGGCGAAGACGAATTTGCCGACGCCGGCCTCGTGCGCCGCCTTGATCAGCAGGCCGTCCATCGCCAGGTTCTGGGCGCAGGCGGCTTGGTGCAGATCGACATAGCCACGCCCGCCGTGGATGGCGGCGAGGTGGAACACGACGTCCATCCCCGCCACCATGCGCTGGGGGACGCCGGGAGCGAGGAGGTCCTCGCGGTGGAATTCGACGATTCCTGCGTCGATATGCCCCTGGATGTTGGCGAGGCGCCCGCTGGTCAGATCGTCGACGACGCGGACGTGGCGCGCGCCCTTCGCGACCAGGAGGTCGATCAGGTGCGAGCTGATGAAGGAGGCACCGCCCGTCACCAGGATCTTCTTGCGATTCCAATCCATAGAAATTTACCCTTCTCTTGCGAAGATTGTCGGGAAGTGTAGTGGAACCTGCAACGCCTGCCAAGACGGCCCGCGGGTCCTCCGGCACGGTGCTAGGATCGGGAAGATGCTCCCGCGCAAGGTTTCGAGCCTGCTCGGCCACCGCCACGTGGAGATGGCCGTCCTCTGCCTCGGCAGCCTGCTCCGCGCCTCCGCCGAGCCGCTCACCCTGCGCCTGCACGACGACGGCTCCCTCACCGCGGAGGACCGCGAACGCCTCGCGGCCGGGCTGGGCGCGCCCGAGATCGTGTCGAGAGCCGAGGCGGACGAGCGGGTGGCGGAGATCCTGAAGAGCCACCCGGCCCTGGCGGCCTTCCGGCGCGCGAATCCGCTCGCCCTGAAGCTGATCGACGCGGTGCTCTTCGCGGGAGAGGAGCTGGCCTACTGCGACACCGACGTCCTCTTCCTGCGCCCCTTCACCGGCCTCTTCCCACCGGGAGCCGGCGCCGCCTTCATGGCCGACCACCAGAACGCCTACTCCCTGCGCTCCTGGCATCTCCTCCTGCACCGCCGCCTGCGCCTGCCGCGCCACGTCAACTCCGGGCTGATCCACTTTCCCGCCGCCGCCTGGGATCCCGATCTCCTGGAGCACTACCTGAGCCGGCCCGAATTCGCCTTCGCGCCGGTCTGGGTCGAGCAGACGGCCTGGGCGCTGCTCGGAGAGAGGGCCGGCTGCCGGCTGTTCGATCCGGCACGGATCAGGATTCCGGAGGCGGCGGAAAGGCCGGACCAGGAGCGGGAGACGGAGACCGTCGCGCTCCACTTCGTGGGGCCGGTGCGGGAGCGGCTGGCGGGATGGGCGACACAGATCGCTCCAGAGGGCAGCCGGCCGGTTGAGATCGGGCGGGTGGCGGCGGGGAGGTGCGGCGTCGTCGATCTGGCGGTCACCGAGATACGGCGGCGGCTCGGGCGGCTCAGGTAACATACCTGCAATCGTGAGAAAGCTCCGCACCCTCATCGCCCGCCTGGCGGCTGTCCTGGTCTCCTGCCTGGCCTGCCTGCTCCTCCTGGAGATCGGCATCCGCCTGGTCCTGCCGGCGTCGCAGTGGAAGTACTACGACTCGACCATGGACGCGCAGCCGGATGCGCGGCTGGGCTGGGTGCTGCGGCCGAACGAGGACGTCACGACAATCGCCGAGCAGGGCTGGCCCGTCCGTTTCCGCACCAACGCCGACGGGTTGACGCCGGTTACGGCGCGCCGGGAGAAGCCGCCGGGGACGGTGCGGATCATGCTCTTCGGCGACTCGACCGTGCTCGGCCGCTCGGTGCCGCCGGAGGCGACGGTGCAGGCGGCTCTGCGCCGCCTGCTGGAGCGGCGGGGCTACCGGGTCGACGTCGTGAATGCGGGGGTCGAAGGCTACTCGACCGATCAGGCGCTGCTCCGGATGGAGCGGCTGATCCCTCTCTACCGGCCGGATCTCGTCGCCTACGTCCTCTGCGACAACGACTTCGGAGGCAATGCCACCGGCGAAGCCTACGGGGTCTCGAAGCCGCGCTTCGTCCTCGACGCGGCGGGCCGGCTCTCCCTCGTCCCGCTCGATGCCGCGAAGCTCCGCGCCATCCCCCCGTTCGACAGTGGACGCTGGCAGTGGGTCCAGCACTCCGCCGTCTACCGCCTCCTGCGTCCGCGGCTGATGGTGCTGCGGGCGCAATGGGGCGATTGGGAGCACCGCAACCTGATCGGCCTGCCGTCGGAGATGTATTCCGACCCGCGGCAGATGGACGCCATCGACTGGAAGCTGTTCTCGGCCCTCCTGGTGCGGATGAAGGAGGTCTCCGAGCGGTCGGGAGCGCGCTTCTTCTTCTACTCCCACCCCGCCATCGCGGAGGTCTGGGACCCGTACATCCGCACGATCGAAGCCGGCGCGCACCTGCAGCCGGGGCAATACGATCGCTTCGCCCTCCAGAAGCGGCTGCAAACCGTGGCGTCCGCCCGGGGCGTCCTCTACTGCCCGCTCATCGAAAGCTTCCTGGCCCAGGCCAAGCGCGGCCCGTTCCATCTCCTCCCCCGCGATCCGCACTGCAACCCGGCGGGCTACGAGGTGACGGCGGAGACCGTGGCGGCCTTCCTCGAAGCGTCCGGCCTCCTGGCTCAGAGCCCGGCTCAGAAGCGGACGCCCGGCAGCAACTGACGGGCGACGGCGCGGACCGACTGCTTGATCCGTTGCCGCAGGCTGCCGTAATCCTTGTGCCAGTGCCCGGCATGGCCGCGGTAGCGCGGCTCGATGGGGAAGCGCGGGACGATCTGGAGATGGCCGCGCGGATCACGCTCGAGCGACTTGACGGCGTGGTAGTAGGAGCCTTCGAGGTTGTACTCAACTCCCGCCCGGCGCGGTGCCTTGTAGAGATGGCGCAGGAAGGTGTTGAAAAAGGGCAGGGTGAAGACGAAGAAGCGGGTGTCGCACCAGCGGCCGGCGGCGGGGATGCCGAAGCGCTCGAAGAGGCCGTGATCGCGCAGGTCGCAGAGCAGATCGAAGCGGGCGGGGGCGCGCTCGAGCAGCCGGGTCATGTTGAGCACGCGCTGGCGGCCGGTCATCTTGGCGATCCAGCGCGTCTCGTGGACGAGCCGGGAGGCGCTGAGCGCGCGGTCGAGGAGCAGCGCCTCGCCGTACCCCTTGCCGTAGGAGCCCGGGAAGTCGTTGCAGGAGAGCTGCACCATCTCCACCTCTTTGCCGTGCGGATTCTCGGCGGCGGCGAGGGCGCTCAGGCGGTCGAGCGGCCAGCCGGAATTCTCGGCGAAGACGAGCTTGCGCAGGCGCGGGTGCTCGCGCAGGAAATAGCGCAGGTTCTCGGCGTACTCCTCCTCGCGGAGGCGGGGGTCGGGAGCGGTGACGCCGGCGAGGCCGCTGTTGATCTGCACGGTCGCGGTGAAAAGGATCGCGACGTCCAGCGGCGGCTCGTTCGTCTTCACGACGATGGTCCGCCGAGGATCGTCAGCAGCCCGATCCCATACCCTTCCTGCGCCGGGCTGTCGATCAGCTCCGCGACGGCCGCCGGGGGATGGCGGGTGGCGATTTCTTTCCAGAAGCGGCTCACCTCCATGTCCGGCTGCCCGGGGTCCGGCACGATGTCATGGAAGCCGATGAGGCCGCCGGGGCGCACCAGCGGCGCGTAGGCCTCGAAATCCGCCTTGACGCCGGCGTAGCTGTGGTCGCCGTCGATGAAGAGGAAGTCGACCGGCCGGCCGGCGAGCAGGCCGCGCAGCCTGGCCGCCATCGCCGGAGAGTGGGAATCGCCGCGCAGCAGGCGGATGCGCTGGCCCGCCGCCGCGAAAGAGCGGTAGAGCGGCTTGCGCCAGGCCTGGTAGCCGCCGCCGAAGTGCCCGCCGGGGAGGTCGAGGCTGACCAGGAGGGCGTCCGGCGCCGCGGCGCGGGTCAGCAGGAACAGAGTGCCGCCGGAGGCCGTGCCGATCTCGACCACGGTCCGCGGGCGGAGAGCGGCGACGCGGCGCAGCAGCTCGGCGATCTCGGGCTTGCGCTGCATGGAGAAGACCGCCTGCGCCGCGCCGAGGGGGCGGTCGACCATCAGGTCGATCGCCCGCGCGAAGCCCGTTCCCGGCGGCGTCTCGCGCAGGGCGCGCAGCTCGCGCCGCAACCGCGCCAGGCCGGCGAGGCGGGCGAAGGCGAACCGCGAGAAGTAGGCGGGACCCTGGGTGCGGAGGATCTTCAGGGCCTGGCGCCAGGAGTCGGCCATGCGGTGTCCTCGGACGGAGAGAAGGGTGGCGACTGCGGCTCGACCAGCCGCCGCCGCGCGGGGGGGACCGCCAGGGCGAGAGAGACGGCGCCCACCGCCACCCAGATCCACGGGCGGGTGGGCAGAAAACGGCGCCAGGCCCAGAAGAGCGGCGGCAGGGCCGGGATCAGGAAGCGCGGGAAGTCGTGGAACCCCCACACGCTGCCGATGCACAGCACGTAGAGAGTGTTGCCGCACAACCAGACGGCGGCGGTGAGGGCGAGCCCCTCACCCCCCGGCCGAGACAAGCTTGAGCGCGCCGCGAGCAGGCAGCCGCCGAGAGCGGCGGCGACGTGGAGCGCCACGAAGGCGATCTTCCAGGTGGCCACCGGCGTGGTGAGCGGGGTGACGAGGAGCGACTTGAACGGCCAGGTGAGGATCTCGCCGCCGTAGCCGCGGGAGTTCCAGCGCACGGTCATCAGCGCGTCGCCGAAACGCCACCAGAGGGCCGCGAGACCGGCGGCGATGGTGAGGCCGGCCGCGGCGGTGACCGTGAGCGCCCGGCGCAGGCGGCCCGTCGCGGCATCCACGGCCACAGCGCCGAGCATCGCGAAGACCGCCACCGGACGGAAGAGGCCGCCGAGGCCGAAGGCGAGCCCCGCGGTCAGCGCCCGGCCGCGGCGCGCCTGGAGCACGCCGAGGAGCGAGAAGAGCAGGCACATCGCCTCGGTGGAAATCAGCGAGCCGCTGAAGATGAACGAGGGCGTCAGGGCCGCCGCCGCCCAGCCGATCCGGCGGTCGCGGAAGACGCGGGCGCTGAGCGCCGCCACTCCGCCGCAGGCGAGCCAGGAGGGGAGGAGCGCCGCCGCGGACAGGGGAACGCCGAGGCGGACCAGCACGGCGAGGAGCATCGGGTAGCCGGGAAACAGGCGGCGGTAGATCGGATGGGCGGCCATCTCGGCCATGTCCCCCAGCCACGCCCGGCCGTAGGCGATGTACTGATAGCCGTCCGCCGCGCCGGCGTAGTCGGCGAAGCCGGTGTGGGTGAGCCCGGTGGCGACGGCGTACAGCGCGGCGCGGAGGGCGACGGCGAGGAGAGCCATCAGCAGCAGCTCTTTGCCGCCGGCCTGATCAGGAGACGCGGCCGCTCTCATGGCGCCGGTGGCGTCCTCCGGGAGAGCACCCGGTCGCCGAGGACAAGGCGGTCCATGCGCGTGCGCAGAAAGCAGTCGAGCGCCTCGGCCGGCGTGTTGACGATCGGCTCGTTCTCGTTGAACGAGGTGTTGAGCACCATCGGCACGCCGGTCTGCTCCTCGAAGGCGCGGATCAGCGCCCAGTAGCGCGGATTGGCGCGTTGCGAGACGGTCTGCAGGCGGCCGGTGCCGTCGGCGTGCGTCACCGCCGGGACCTGCTCGCGCTTCTCCGGGCGGAGCGGATAGACCTTGACCATGAACGGATCGGGATAGTCGAGGGTGAACCAGTCGCCGGTGCGCTCCTCCAGGATCGACGGAGCGAACGGGCGGAACGATTCCCGCCGCTTGATCTTGCGGTTGAGCAGCTCCTTCATGTCGCCGCGGCGCGGATCGGCCAGGATCGAGCGGTTGCCGAGCGCCCGCGGTCCCCACTCCGACCGCCCCTGGTACCAGCCCACCACCTCGCCGCCGGCCAGCGCCGCCGCCGTCTCCGTCGTCAGGCGGCTGAGATCGGCGATCGTCTCGATGTCGATCTCTCCCCAGAGACCGTCGTTTCCCCGCGATTCCGGGATGCCGGCGGCGAGGGCGCGGTGGATCGCGTCCGCGCCGTATTCCGGTCCCCAGGAGCAGTGCTCCATGACGAACCCGTTGCGCGGCGCGCCCAGCTCGGCGTAATGGACCCAGAGGGCGGCTCCCAAGGCGGTGCCGGCGTCGCCCGCGGCGGCCTGGATGTAGACGTCGCGGACGTCCGTGGCGGCGAACAGCTTGCCGTTGGCCAGCGAGTTCATGGCACAGCCGCCGGCGAGGGCGAGCTTCGCCAGGCCGGTCCGCTTCTGGAGAGCGCGCACGAGGGCGAAGAAGCGCTCCTCGTAGACGAGTTGGAGCGAGGCGGCGATGTCCTTGTGCCGCTGCCCGAGCTCCTCCGCCGGGTTGCGCGCCGGTCCGAGCAGCTCCTCCAGGGCGGGCGTGAACAGCGGCCCGAGCACCGGCGCGCCGTCGTCCCAGCTCATGTCCACCCCTTCGGAAAGATGGCGGAAGTAGCGCAGGTCGAGCCGGAACGTGCCGTCCGGCCGCGCCGGCACGACCTGGCGGAGCTGCGCGGCGAAGGACGGCTCACCGTAGGCGGCGAGGCCCATGACCTTGTACTCGTCGCCGAAGCCGGGAAAGCCCAGGTACTGCGTGACGGCGGTGTAGAGCTGGCCCAGCGAATCGGGGAAGCAGACGCGGTCGAGCACCTCGATCGAGCTGCCGCGGCCGACCGCGAGCATGGTCGAGACGAAGTCGCCGAAGCCGTCCACCGAGAGGCACATCGCCTCCTCGAACGGCGAGCAGAAGAACGCCGAGGCGAGGTGGGCCAAATGGTGCTCCACCGCATGGAGGCGCGGCGCCGCGGTGCCGAACGTGGCGGAGATGCGCTCCGCGAGCGAGGCGACCTGCGCCAGGTTGCGCACGCGCGAGGTGGCGCGGCCGAGGCTCCGCGGGTGGGACAGGGCGAGCAGCGCCTTGCGCAGGAGGTAGGCCCGCGGCCGCCGCGACACCGCCAGCGCGGTGATCGCGCCCAGATCTCCTCCCGCCTCCTCCAGGCAGAAGCGCAGGGCGTGCTCCGGGAAGCCGGCCCAGTGCTTGATGCGCCGGAAGCGCTCCTCCTCGACCCCGGCGACGAAGCGGCCATCCACCACCGCCGCCGCCGACGCGTCGGCGTGAAAGGCGGAGAGGCCCAGGATGGAGGAGAGCCTCGCCTTTTGGGAGCTCACGGCGTTCCCCTCTTCCGCAGCACCTCGATGTAACGGCCGTTCTCCATGCGGAAGGCCTGATATTCGTAAGCCGACCATGTCCGCGGATCCGCCACCAGGTCACGGAAGGCGTGCGCGTATTCTCCCGGGAGGAGGGCGCCTCCCGGGTGAACGGGCCGGTCGAACAAGCCGGACGACTGGTAGACGATGTAGTCGGGCTGCCGCGACAGGACGTAGTCGGTATCGTACTTCTGATGTCCTACCGGGTCGGGGAGATAGACCTTCCCGTGCCGGGCGATGTGAGCGTCTGTCAAGCCGATGAGATCGATCGTGTCCCGCTGCGAATAGAAAGGAATCGCTCCGACAACCACGGCGGCGAGGGTCGTCCTCTCCGGAGTGTGCCGCCGCAGCCAAAGTCCTGTGTCGGCCCATGACCTGGCCAGGGCGAGCTCCTCGCGCCCCCGCTCTCTGCCCTGGAGCTGGTAAATCGAAAGATTCAGGAACGGTACCGTCAGGAGAGCCGCGGCGCCGGCGGTGACAGACTTCCAGGGCGCCTCCGCTGCGCCGGAGAGGAGGCGCGAGACACTCCCGGCCGAGAGGCTGGCCAAGAGAGGCAGCAGCGGGACGAAGAAACGAAAGCTCGGGAAATGATCACCGCCCATGACCGCGACATAGGCGAACCAGACGGCGGTCACGGCGGCGCCGAGGAGCCTGGCGCGGACAGACCGGCGGTCTCGATCATAAAGGAGAGCCGTCACACCCAGCCCGATCCAGAAGTACATCTGGTAGGCGAAAAAGAAGTGCCCGTCGTACTTGAGCCCTTTTCCGATCAGGTTGGCAAGCGGAACGTCGGCCTTCGCGTAAAAGGTGTTGGGGAGAGGGGATCCGTAATAAGCGAAGCGCCACAGGCCGTGCAGCACCACGAGAGAGAGCGGCGCCACGAAAGTCAGGAGCTTCGCGGGGATGAGTGCCCTGCGGTGGCGGTTGAGCAGGACGAGCGCGGAAACATAGACGGGGAAGAGGGCGAGCATGTCCGGGCGGGCCAGGGTGGCGAGAGAAAAACAGATCCCGGCGCCGGTCATCCTCCGATCGTCGTCCATCTGATCGAGGAAGAGAAAAAAGGTCGCGGTGAACAGGAGGGTGAACAGGGCTGTGTCCATGCCGGACCAGGTCCAGAAGACATAGGGAGGATTGGTTGCCAGAAAGAGGGCCGCGAACAGGGCGGCGGCGATTCCTCGCGCCCCTGTCGCCCTGCCGGTGAGGAGAACCAGCAGCAGGGTTGCGAGCCCGAGGCTGGCGCTCAAGAGCTCGCTTGCCCTGGCCAGGTTGGCTCCCGTCAACGCGATCACGGAGAGCATCGCGAGCCACAGGGGAGAGGTGTATCCTTCGACGCGTTCCCCAGGATTGAACACCGGCCCCAGGCCATGCGCGAAGTTCTTGGCGTAGCGCAGGAAAATGAAAGAATCGTCGACCAGGCCGGTGCCGAGAAACCTGCTGCCGCCCCAGTAGGCTGCTGCCACGACGACCAAGGAGAGAACAATCCAGAGCGCTTGAAACGGAAGCGTTTTCCTCATGGTTGTCTCTCCTGCCTATCGGTTTGTCGCAACAGCTCCTCCAGGCGGACGTCCACGACCAGACGGAACCAGAACGCCTGGAGGAAATGGAAGAGGAAACCGGTCTTGCCGTCCAGGATGCCGAGGAGGAAGAAGTACCGGTAAAGAAAATAGAGGACCGGCCGCACGAAGAGCGGCATCCGGTAGTAGCGCGTCTTCAGCCACAGCACTCTCTCGTCGGGCGTGCCGAAGAGGCGCGGCGTCAGCTTCCACGGCAGGTGCCGCCGCCGGCGCTCCAGCTCTTCCCGGGCGAACGCCTCAGCATAGCGCAGATGTTTTTGCAGATAGAAGAGAATGGCATCTTCCTTGAGGTTCCACTCCTCGAGTGGCGCGCGCAGCCGGCCGACCGCGCCGCGGACGTAGACGCGGGTGTCCTGCTCCACCGGGTCGAGCTCGCCGTGGCCGCGGCGGAAGAGCTTGAGGAGGAGCTTGCTGCCATAGCCGCCGAAGCGCAGAGGCTTGCCACGGAAGATCTGGCGGCGGCGGATGTAGAAGCCGTTCTCCTCGACGTCGGGCCGGGAGAGCAGCGCCGAGAGCTCGGCGCGCAGCTCCGGCGTCACCGCCTGGTCGGCCTCCAGGATCAGCACCCACTCGTTGCGGATCGGCAGATTGTCGAGCCCCCACTGGAAGATCCAGGGGATGATGCGGCCGTGCTCGTAGGCGAGGTCGCGCACCTCGTCGGCATAGCGGCGGGCGATCTCGACGGTGCGGTCCTCGCTCTCCGAGTCGATCACGAAGATCTGGTCGGCGAAGCCGTGGACGCTGGCGAGCGAACGTTCGATGTTGACCTCTTCGTTGCGCGTGGTGAAGAGGACGGTCAGGGGAACGCGCTGCGAGCTGTCAGTCAAGTCGTCCTCCGTCGGGGCAGCCTTGCTGCCGCCAGCAGCCCCTGCCACGTGGCCGCGTAGTCCCAGCGGGCGAGGATCGCACGGTTCTCCTCCCGTACCGCCGCCGGATCGAGCCGCAGCGCCTCCTCGATCCTCTCCGCCAGGGCGCCGTCGTCACCGACAGGATAAGTGAATCCGTTGCGCCCCGCGGCGATCAGGTCGCGGGCGGCGCCCACCCGCGACGAGGTGATCACCGGCAGGCCGCAGGCCATCGCCTCCGCCACCGACACCCCCCAGCGCTCCTCCTGCACCGGATGCAGGAACAGGTCGGCGGCGGCGTAGAGACGCGGCAGCTCAGGATACGGGACATAGCCGAGGAAGCGCACGCACGCCAGCCCCGTCTCCCGGGCGAGCGCTTCGAGAGCGGGCCGGGCCGGGCCGTCGCCCGCGATCACCAGCCAGCGCTCGGGATCGGTCGACCGCGCGCAGGCGCGCACCAGGTCCCACGGCGCCTCCCGCTCGCTCAGCTTGGTGACCGCCAAGAGCACCCGCGCGCCGCCGGGCACCCCCAGACGCGCGCGCATCGCGCCGCGCTCCTCGGAAGAGAGAGCCGAGGCGCGCGCGAACGCCTCGACGTCCACGGCATACGGAAAGAGAGCCGTACGCTTCGCCGGCACGCCGAAGAATCGCAGGTACTCCCGCGTCAGCGTGCCGACGCCGAAGAACAGGTCGAACGTCCGCCGCAGGGAGACGGCGAAGAGCAGCCGCTTGGCCAGCCGGCGGGCGAGAGAATGCCCCCACAGCACCGAGTCGAGCCGCAGCGCCGTGGGGATGCCCGCCCGCCGCGCCGCGCGGGCGGCATCCCGGTAGGCCGGCTGCGTGTAGCCGTTGATGATCACCAGGTCCGGATCTTCCCGCCGCAGCTCCCGCTTCAGCCAGGCGTTCCGTCCCACCGCCGGGCAGACCGCGTGCTCATAGCCGCCCAGCAGCGGAAACCCCCACGAGACCGTCCGCCCCAGCTCCGGATCGAGCACCTCGTCGCCGCAGCGCGGATCGGTGTAGATCACCCGCAGCCGGTGCACCGGGTCCGCCGCCGCGAAGCGGTAGAACGGCACCTCGAACTGCGTCGGGCGTTCGACGACGAAGGCGAGGCGGAGGGGGCTCGGGTGGAGAGTGACAGCCTCATACGTCGCCTCCATCTCCGTCGCCACCGCCTGCCATCCAAAGCGCCGCGCCGCTTCTTCCGCCCCTCTCCGGCCCATCGCGTCCGCCGCCTCGGGATCGGCGAGAAGCTCGCGCAGCGCGGCGCCCAGCGTCTCCGGGGCGCCGTCGACCACCAAGCCGGCTCCGGAGGCGCGGACGACATCCGCCAGACCCACCTCGGGAGTGACGATCACGGGGCGGCCGGCGGCCATGGATTCGAGGACCGAATTGCCGAAGTTCTCGGAGTAGGAGGGGAGCACCATGGCGGCGGCGCGGTGCAGGAGAGCGTTCTTGTCACCGCCGTCGACCTCGCCCAGGAAGAGGACGCGGCTCCCGGCGTCCAGGCCCGCCGCCAGCTTTTCCAGCTTGGGGCGGTACGCCTCCTCGTCGTTGCCGGCGACGGCGAGGCGGGCGCCGGGGGCGTGCGCAAGGGCGGCGAGGAGGCGGTCGAGACCTTTCTTCCAGCTCACCCGGCCGAGGAAGAGGAGGAAGGGGCCGCCGTCCAGCAGCCCGCGCACGGCCGGGGAGACCGGGGCTTCCGGATCGTAGGCCTCGGGCTCGATGCCGTTGGGGATGAGAAAGACCCGCGGCAGCGGCAGGCCGAGGCGCGCCGCCTCCTCGGCTTCGAGAGCGCTGGTGACGTGCAGGCCGGCGGCCCGCGCCAGCGTGCGCCGTTCCACCAGGCGGAGCCACAGCGCCTTGCGCCAGCGCCCGCGCCGCCGCAGCAGGTCGGGGACCAGCATGCCGCGCGGCGCGACGAGATAGGGCACGCCGGCCCTCTCGGCGGCGCGGGCGGCGAGGGCGGTCGGGCGGAGGAAGACGGAGTGCAGATGGACGACGTCGAAGCCACCGACGTCCCGATGCAGCGCCCGGGCCATGGCCGGGGAGTCGTAGAGGCGCCGCAGGCGGACCGGGAAGTAGCACACGCCGACACCGTCCAGCATCACCCGCTCGCCGGTGGCCGGCACGGCGCCGCCGGTGTCCACATCGGTTGTGAAGACCGTCACCTCGTGCCCGCGCGCCACGAGCGCCTTGCACAAGCCATGGACGGCGCGGATCGGACCGCCGTGCTTCCAGGCCGGAGCATAGGTGGGGACGACGTGGAGGATCTTCATGGCCCGGCCCTCGACACGAGCCCGCGCACCACCTCGGCCAGCCGGCGGTGGTACGCCGGCCAGGTGGCGCCCTCGGCGGCGCGGCGGCAGGCGCCGCGCATCGTCCGCACCTCGGCGGGATGGCGGGCGCACCAGAGCATGCGCTCGAAGAGGGCGGGCACGTCTTCGACCGGCACCACCCAGCCGGTCTCGCCCTCCGTGATCAGCTCCTTGGCGCCCACCATCTCCGAGACCAGGGCGGGGATGCCGGTGGCGAGCGCCTCGGCGACCACCATGGCGTAGGAGTCGTTGCGCGACGGGAGCACCAGGCAGTCGGCGGCGCGCAGCTCCGCGGCGAGGCCGGGCTGGTCGGTGGCCGGTGCGGTGGTGATCGGCAGCCCGGTGTAGCGATCGAGGTGGTGCGCGGCATCCCCCCGGGGGCCGACGATGCGCAGGCGGGCTGCCGGCACCTCGCGGGCCATTGTCCGGCTCAACTGGGCGAACGCGTCGAGGAGGAGATCGAAGCCCTTGCGGTGGATCGAGGCGCCGGCGAACAGGAAGGTGAAGAACGGAGAGGGCGGCTCCTCCGCGCTCCGCGGCGTGAACAGCTCCGTGTCGGCGCCCAGGGCCACGGCGTGGACCTTCGCGGCCGGCACGCCGGCGTCGAGATAGGTCTGCCGGGCCAGCTCCGAGACGGTGAGGACGTGATCGGCGAGAGCGATCTCCGCGTCCTTCACCCGCACGATGCGGCGGTGGAGCTCCGGCGTGTCGGTGGTGCCGTGCAGGCGGTCCTGCGCCGCGTGATGGATCGAGGGGGCGTCGAGGATCACGGTCATCCCCAGCTTGCGGGCCTCGCGGAAGGTGTCGAGGGCCGAGATCTCGCAGGCGATGACCGTGTCGGCACGAGCGTCGGGGAGCCGCGCCGCCGCCCGGCGGTCGAACAGGCGGCAGGCCAGGAAATCGAGGCGCGCGGCGCCGCGCGGCGGCAGCAGCGCGTCGCCGAGACGGCGCAGGGCGGGCGTCCAGGGAAACCAGCGCACCCTTTGCGGAGCGAGCGGCACCGGAGCGTAGCGGGCGAAGCGCCGGCGGAGGAAAGCCGGCAGGCTCGCGGCCTGGGCGGCGACGGCCGGCACGCCCGACCAGTAGGCGGCCAGCATCCCGGCCTGCTGGAGGGCGAGGGCGGCCTGGTGGGAGTGCTGGCGCCCGGGGTGGGTGACCAGCACCTTCATGTCCGCGCCCGCGGGATTGAAGCCGGCGGTACGGCAGGCGGGCTCAGAGCCATCTGGCGGTCCAGGCGCATGGCGAGGAACAGCAGGCCGCCGAAGAACCAGTAGAGGAGGCCGGTCGTCACGTCGAAGATCACGCCGCCGGGGAGGGCGGAGAGGAAGATCATGAAGCTCGCGACGGCGATCGAGCGATGGAACAACGTCTTCAGACGGAACGCCTGCTGGAGCGCCAGGGCGATCATGAGCAGGCGGCCGAGATAGACGAGAAGGAAGCCGATGGGACCGACCTCCAGCATGACGCGGCCGGGCTCGACCTCGATGAGATGGCCGTGCAGCCAACTGAACGGCGGGATGCCCGGCGTCACCGCGGTCGCCGCCTGGTGTGTCGCGCCGATGCCATAGCCGAGAAGCCCGGCGATGGGGAGCACCCGGAACGGCGCTGTGAACGGCTCGGCGATGCGCCCGAGCAGCTCAAGCTGATTGCCCGCCGCGCGCCCCTGGAAAGCCCCGAGCGCGTCACCGCCGACGAAGAACACGAAGGCGCCGACCAGGACGAGGCCGATCAGCAGGCGGACGAAGGTGGCGCCGCGCTGCTTCTCGCGGACGACCGCCAGCCACCAGTAGAGCGGGAACGTGACGCCGACGATCACCACCGGGCCGCGCGAGCCGGTCATCAGCATCCCCATGACCGCCATGCCGAGCACGAGGTAGATCTTGAAGTTTCCGCCCAGTCGCCAGCGCGTCGTCGCCAGCACCGCCAGGGAGAGCATGACGACGGAGGTCAGATAGGCGGAGTAGCCGGTGATGAACGAGAACGTGCCGGTGACGCGGACGAAGCTCGAGCTGCCGAAAGTCACCGCCGAGCTCAAGTCCTCGGTGGGGCTCCGCGCGTAGGTGTTGAGGGAGCTGGTCGACGAGCTGAAGAACTGCGCCACGGCGAGCAGGCCGACGGGGATCGAGAGGAGCAGATAGCGCATCAGGAAGCGCGCCACCGCGGCGTCGGAGGGGAACACCGCGGGCAGCACGAAGAGCAGCGGCACGTAGAGGAAATAGGACTTGAAGCCGAGCATCCCGACGAAAATGTTGGGCAGCTCGGGATTCAGGACCTGGAACAGGCCCCACACCGCGCCGGCGGCGAGAGTGAAGTAGAGCGCGGGAGCGCGCGGAATCCACAGCCCGCGCAGGCGCTGCCGCTCGGAGAGGAAGCCGCCGTAGGCGGCGATCAGGAGGACGTCCTTGGCGAAGTAGATGAGATCCTGGGCGCCCAGGAAGATCCACTTCCGGAAGACGCCTTCGAGGACCAGGACCACCATGGCGAGCTGGACGGCCGCGCGCCAGCGGCGGAAGGCCCAGAAGAACGCGCCGCCGCCGGCCAGCATGAGGAGGAGCCGGATGTTCATGGCCGGCTTTTCCTCATCGCCTGCCGGAAGACCTCCAGGTAGCGGCGGGCGACGACCTCGCCGGCATGGTGGGAGAGGTGCTCCGGGGCATTCCGCTGCAAGGTTTCCCTCTGCCCCGGATCGCGCAGCAGCTCGCCGAGGACGCGCGCCAGCGCGGCGACGTCTCCGTTCGGGAAAGTCCTGCCGCAGGGTCCGACGGCGTCCGCGAGACCGCCGCCGGCGGAGCCCACCACGGCGCAGCCGCAGGCGATTCCCTCCAGCGCGGCGGTGCCGAACGGCTCGTCGTAATGCGACGGCATCACGAGAATGCGGTGCTGGTTGAGCAGCCGCACCAGCTCTTCGCCGGTCCGCAGGCCGAGGAAACGGACCTGCCCGCCGAGCCCGAGGCGTTGTGTCTGCTCCTCCAGGGCCATCTTCTCCGGTCCCTCGCCGATGATCGTGAGGCCGGGCCGCAGCCCTTCGCCGGCGAGGGCGCTCAGCGCGTCGAGGAGGAGGTCCGCTCCCTTCTCGGAGACGAGCCGGCCGACGAAGACGAGCTCGCCCGTCCGCTCCGTGGAGGGGAGGAGGCGGAAGAGCCGGTCTCTATAGGCATTGCCGATGACCACCGGCGGCGGCCGGAGGTCCGCGGCGATCGCCCGGCTGACGGCGATGGAGCCGCCGACGATGCGGAGAAGCCCGCGCTTCAGGCGGTCCTGCCAGGCGATGTGGCCGTCCGTACGCCGGTACCAACTGTGGTGTGACACCACCCAGGGGCGGCGGACCAGGAGCCACGGCCAGCCCCCGCGCAGGCTGAGGTTCGGCTGATGGACGACGTCGCACCAGAGCACCCAGCGCAGCGTCTCCCAGGGCCCCGGACGGCGGATCACCCGGAAGGGGAGGCTGCCATCGTCCGCGACGTTCCCCGCGTTCCCCGGAGTCGTGGTGAGCACCACCACCTCGTGTCCCAGCCGCGTGAGCTCTTCCGCGAGGTGGGCGGAGCCGAGCTCCAGGCCCCCGATCATGGGCAGGAAGGCGCGGGTGAAAAAGAGGATTTTCATGCGGCGAGAAGCTCCCGCCAGACGGCCGCCTGCCGAGGGAGGGAGTGCTCCAGATACCAGGCGCGGGCCGCCGCGGCGGCGGGGCCCGCGGCGGCGGGGCTGGCCGGCAGCTCGGCTCGTCCCTGCCAGGCGCAGACCGGCAGGACGCCGTGCGCGCAGTAGGCGGCGAAGATGGTCGACTTCGGCAGGAACGCCGGGGGATAGGCGACGAACCCGGCGCGCGCGCCGAGGAGCAGAGCGCTCACCGCCGCCGCCGGCAGGACGCCGAGCCGGCGCACCGGAAGCCCTCCCACGCTCTCCACGGGCGCCGCCACCGGAGGTCCGATGTCCAGGATCTCCTCGATGCCCAGCGTCGCGCAGGCCGCGGCGAGCGCGGGCCGGTGCCGGCCGTAGGCGCGTCCGCGGACCCCGGCGCCGCCGAAGACGGCCATCCGCGGCGCCCGCTCCGCGAACGGCGGGACCGCGGCGGGCTCGCCCACCGTCGAGAAGACCGGCAGCACCTTGATCTCCCGGCCGCCGGCCCAGGGCAAGAGCATGCGGCGGTAGAGATCGAGGCTGGTGACCATGGACTCGCTGCGCCCGGCGAGGGTGGCCGCGAGCCGGCGCTGGCGCGGCGAGGTCCAGAACGAGCTGCGCCAGGGAGGGCCGCCGGCGTAGACCTCGTGGAAGATCGTGATCAGCCGCCGCCCAGATCCACCTCCGGCACCCTTCTGCCAGAGCGACAGCCCTTCGACGAGCCAGGCCGGGCAGCCGCGCCGCTGGTAGCCGTAGCCGGCGTAGTGGAGGAGGACGGTGGATTGATTCCGCAGCTCCGGTTGATCCAGGAGCTCCGCGAGGGCCGCCGCCCGCCGGGCCGCGACCTTCACCGCCGCGCCGTCCGGCTCCGGGGAGCCCGGCCAGGCGGGATCGCCGACGACGAAGCGGGTCGCGATGCCGAGCCGGTCGCGGAGCTGCCCGGCGAGCGCCAGGGCGTAGTGGCCGACTCCCTCGTCGGGCGGCGGCAGGCAGGGGACGATCTGGATCAGATGCATTCTGCTCCCTGGGCCGCGGAGCGGGCGAGGACGGTCAGGGAGTCCGCCTCCCCGGCGAGCCGCCACGGACCGTGGAGGCCGCGCCGGACCTCGTCCATCAGCCGCACCGGCCCCGTCTCCGGCGTCAGGTCGGGGCGGGCGGCGCAGCAGCGGCTGTCGTGGAACGCCAGGACGCCCCCCGGCGCGAGCTTCGGCGCCCAGGCCTGCATGTCGCCGCGCACCGCCTCGTAGCTGTGGACGGCGTCGATGAAGATCAGGTCCGCCGGTTGATGGAGAGGCAGGGACCGCGCCGCGTCGAGCGACGTGGCACGGACGAAGCGCGCCCGCCGGCTCCACGGGCGCACGGAGCGCCGCGCGACGTAGCCGGTGAAGGAGAAGCCGAGCCATTTTTCGAGCCGCACGTCGAGGAAATAAGGGTCGACGAGGTAGAGGACGCCGGCAGGAGCGATCACCGCGGCCAGCACGGCGCTGGTGGCTCCCTCGTAGACGCCGACCTCGACGGCGCAGCCGGCGCCGGCCGCGAGCGTGCGCAGCAGCCCGCTCTCGGCGGCGGTGAGGGTGGTGCGCGCGCCGCGCAGGCGTAGCAGGTATCTCAGGAATTCGACCGAATGGCGTGCCATCAGCTCTCCCCCCGCAGCTCGCCGAGCCAGCCGAGATAGGCCGCCTCGACGCTGGCCACCGCGCCGTCCCAGCGCAGGGCCTGGACCCGCCGGTAGCCGGCGCGCGCCACGGACTGCCGCAACGCCTCGTCGCCGAGGAGGGTCTCCAGCGTCTTGCGCAAGGCTTCAGGAGAAGCCTCCGGGAGGAGCATCGCCTCCTCGCCGTCGCGGAGGGCGGCGGCGAAGCCGACCCGGGTCGCCGCCAGGGCGGCGCCGCAGGCCATCGCCTCGGCGGCGGCGAGGCCGAAGCTCTCGTAGACCGAGGGGAGGAGGAGGACGGCGAAGCTCTGGTAGAGCGCGCGGAGGGTGGTGCCGCGCTCGGCGAAGGGGACCACCGTGATCCGTGGCAGGACGTCGGCCGGGAAGCACGCCGCGGCGCGGAAGCCCTCCCCCACGCCGACCAGGGTCAGCCGCCACTCCGGATGGGCGCGCAGCAGCGGTGGCAGGGAGCTGGTGATCAATTCCACCCCTTTGCGCGCGATCCAGGAGCCGCAACAGCCGATGACCGGCGCGCGCGCGAAATCGACGGCCAGGCCCAGGTAGTCGTCGGCGAGGGGGTTGTCCACGGCGAGGATGCGGTCGGGAGGAGCGTAACCTTCTCGCAGAGCGTACGCGCGGTCGAATTCGGCCACGGTGACCAGGGCATCGACGGCGCGGAAGGAGCGCGCGGCCAGGGAAGACAGATCGAGATGGTACCACCGCCGGGGGAGAGCGAGGCGGCCCGCCCTCTCCGCCGCCCGCAGCAGCTCGGCGCAGTGCGGCTCCAGGCCGTTCGAATGGGCGACGAGGAGGACCCGGCGCCGCGGCAGGCGCGCCAGCAGCTCGGCGGCGAGCCAGGCCTCGCCGCCCCACAGCTCGACGACGTCATAGCCGCCGCGGGTGGCGCGCCGCAGGCAGGCCGCCGCCATGCCGAGCGCCTGCCGGTAGCCCGAGCCGCGTCCGCGGCCCCAATGGCGCAGCGGATCGTAGTCGTCCGGACCGAGCAGGTCGACGCCGTGGCCGCGCGCGCGCAGCCCCTGGGCGTAGCGCAGGATGACGTAGCCCGAGCCCAGGGAGGCGTCGAGGAGGGTGTTGCTGAGCGCGAGGATCCGCATGGCCCTGCCTACAGCCCGCCGATCAGGGCGCGCAACGGCACTTTCCAGCGCGGCGCGCCATAGAGAGTCGAGAAGTAGGGCGCCACGCGCCAGCCGCTGCGCAGCGCCCGCCAGACACCCCGGAGACTACCGCCGCCGTAATAGTCCAGCAGCTCCTGGACGAAGGCGCGGTCGTCCGCGTCGAGGAGCGGCAGGGAGAGGGTATCGCCGAGCCGGGCGGTCTCGGCCGCGCAGCGGCTCCGCCAGGCGGCGCGGTACTTCCCGCGCCAGATATCGCGCACGGCCGAGGAGCGCCGGGGGCGCTCCTCCGGCGGCGCGAAGGTGATGCTCGCGGCGTGCCGCCGGTGGGTCTGGAGCATCTGGTCCAGGTAGCGCAGGCCACCGAGCTTCGAGGCCACCAGGGCCAGCCATCCGTCGTGATAGACGTGATGCGGCGGGAAGGGCAGCGCGTGCGCGATGACCTCGCGGCGGAACATCAGGGTGTGGCTGACCACCCAGTTCTCCGCCAGCAACTGGCGCGTCGGCTTCTCCGTCGCGAGAGCGCCCAGCGCGCGGGCGAAGGCGAAGACCTGGCCGATCGAATGCTCGACCTGGACGCTGCCGTCGGCCGCCAGATGCTCCATCCCGTTGCAGTAGATCAGGCTCGCGCTCCCGATGTTCTCGACCAGCGCCGCGATCTTGTGCGGCTTCCACAGGTCGTCCTGGTCGCAGAGAGCGATCAGCTCGCCGCGGCTCAGATGGATCGCCCGCTCGAAGTTCCGGGTCAGCCCCAGGCGGACCGGATTGACCGCGTAGCGCAGGCCGCGCTCGCGCGCGTACTCGGCGAGGATGGCGGCCGTGCCGTCGGTCGAGGCGTCGTCGCTCACCACCACCTCGAGCGGTTGCCAGGTCTGCGCGTAGACCGTGTCGAGCTGCTCGCGGAGATAACGCTCGCCGTTCCATGTGGCGAGGGCGATCGAGACCAGCGGGCGGCTCACGGCTTGCGCGCCCGGGTGCGGAACTGGAAGACGAAGAGATCGTGCAGCCGGCCGAAGGTCAGCGCGTCGAGCGCCTTGTGACGGAGGCCGTAGCCCCCCATGTTGGTTTCCATCGTCTCCACGGTGAGCCCGGCACCCTCGAACAGCTCGCGGATGTTTTTGCGGCAGAAGAAGCGCAGGTGGGTGCGGTCGAGGAGGCCGGCGTCGGCGTAGCGGAAGTCGCCTTCCAGCACCACGGCGCGCAGCAGGCGGTGGTTGCGCACGTTGGGGATGCTGCTCAGGAAGACGCCGCCCGGCTTGAGCGCGCGCGCCAGGGCCGCCACGGTCCGCCAGGGGTCGATCAGGTGCTCCAGCACGTCGGCACAGAGGACGGCGTCGAAGCGCTCGGCCGGCAGATCGAGGTCGAGCGTCTCCACGTTACCGCAAAGAAAGTGGTCGATCGCCGGCTCGCCGGGGAGATCGGGAGCCGGAGCCACGAGGTCGATGCCCATCGTGTAGGCGGCGAGACCCATCGCCTTGGCGGCGCGCAGGGTGGCACCATGCCCGGCGCCGAGCTCCAGGATCGCCAGGCTCTTTCCCTGGAGCATGCCGAGGAGATCGAGCCGGGCGGCGCGGAAGTAGCCCTGCTCCTTGTCGGCGTAGAGCGCGGCGGCGGTGTCAGTTTTCATTGCAGGGCTTCCCAGCGTTCGCGATAGACAGCACAGGTGGCGCGGGCGATCTCGCGCCACGAGAAGCAGGCGGCGGCGCGCAGGGAGTCCGTCGAGAGCTCGGCCCAGCTCGCGGGCGGCAAGGCGAGCAGAGAGCAGAGGCGCGCCGCGAAGGCTTCGGTATCCCCGGCCGCAACCTTTTCCGGCTTGTGCAGCGGGCGCGCGATGTCGCGGGTGCCGGGGGCGTCGTAGAGCACGGTCGGCAGGCCGGCGGCGAGCATCTCCAGAACCGCGAAGCCGAACCCTTCGAGATAGCCGGGAAAGGCGCCGGCCGTGGCGCCGGCGAGCAGGGCGGGGAGATCGGCGCTCTCATAGGAGGGGACGATCTCCAGGGCGCCGTGGGCCGCGGCGGGAAAATCGCGCAGGACCGCCTCGCGCCCCAGGCCGGTGCCAAGAAAGATGAAGCGCGTTTCCGGAGACCGCTGGCGCACGCGTTGAACGATGAGCGGCCAGTCGCGCGATCCCTTGCGCGTGTTCCAGGTGCCGATGAAGGCGACCGTCCGCGCGGCGAGGCGCTCGGGGATGCCGGCGAGGCGGCTCCGGAAGGCCTCACGCCGGGCCTCGGACAGGCCGAAGGGGAACTGGACGACTTTCGCGCCGTAGCCCATCGTGTCGCGGACGGTGACCAGGTCGTCGCTATTCGAGACGTTGATCAGATCGGCCTGCCGGAAGCTGCGCTCCACGTCGCGCAGCCGGCGGCGGCGACCGGGCCAGGTGAGGGCGCGGAGGGTCTGGTGCCGGAAGGAGAGCGGCGGCGGCGGCCAGCGCAGCACGGCGGCGCGCTCGAACTGCTCGAAGGCCGGGATCAGCCCCACCGAGCGCGCGACGAGGAGGCCGGAGAAGCCGAGCTGCCGCTTGGGGAACGGCAGATCGGTCTGGTTGGCGTCGATGATGTCGAAGCGCCCGGCGTTCCGCCGCACGAACGCCGCGGCGCGGTCGGCGAAGCTGCGGTTGCTCTGCAGCGAGCCGGCGAGCGTGCTCCAGCGCGTCCGCGGACGCGCGTCGAGCGCGGGAAAGGCGTCGTCGTAGCTGAATTTCTCCACCTCGTGGCCCATCGCGCGCAGCTCCTCCGCCAGCTCGAGCTGCACTCGCGGCCCCCCCAGGCTGCGGCTCCATGGAGTATGGATGACCATGAGGATACGCATCTCTTCGTCGCCGTTCAGGCGGCCAGGCTCCGGAGCAGCGCCGCGGCGACGCGGGCGACGTGCCGGCGCGTCATCCCCACCCAGGTCGGCAGGCTCAAGCCGCGCTCGCCGAGCTGCTCGGCTTCGGGGCAGGCGGCCGGGACGGCGTTGAGATAGGGCGGCAGGATGTGGCACGGGTAGAAGAAAGGCCGGCTGTCGATCCCGGCCCGGCGGAGGTCGCTCATGACGCGGTCGCGGAGGCCCGGCGTCTCCCCTTGAAGCACGGCGCTGAACAGCCAATTGACGCTCCGCTCGCCCGGATCGCGGGCGGGGAGGGCGAGCTCCGGACGGCCGCCGAGCTCCTCGCGGTACCAGGCTTCGATCTCGTCGCGCGCGGCGAGGTGGTCGCCGATCTTTTCGAGCTGCGCGAGGCCGAGGGCGGCTTCGATGTTGGTCATCCGGTAGTTGTAGCCGATCACGGGGAACCAGTAGCGCCGCTCGAAGTCCTGCCCCTGCCCCTTGAGCTGGCGGATGGTGCGCGCCAGGGCGGGATCGCGGGCGAGCACCAGGCCGCCCTCGCCGCAACTGATGATCTTGTTGCCGAAGAAGCTGAACGCGGCGACGTCGCCGAGCGCGCCCGCCGGCCGCCCGCGATAGACGGCGCCGATCGCCTCGGCGGCGTCCTCGACCACCGCCAGGCCGTGCGCGCCGGCGATGCGCCCGATCTCGTCCATCGCGGCCGGTTTGCCGTAGAGGTGGACCGGGATCACGGCCTTGGCGCGCGGCGTGATCTTGCGTGCGAGGTCGGCGGGATCGAGGTTCCAGGTGCGCCGGTCGCTGTCGACGAAGACCGGCGTGGCGCCGCAATAGCGCACCGCGTTGGCCGTGGCGACGTAGGTCAGCGAGGGCACCAGCACCTCGTCGCCGGGGCCGACGCCGAGGCCGAGCAAGGCCAGATGCAAGGCGACGGTGCCGTTGCAGCAGCTCACCGCGCGGTCCGGGTCCATGCCGCAGAGCTCGGCCATGCCGCGCTCGAAGCGCTCGATGAAGACGCCGATCGAGGAGATCCAGGTGGTGTCCAGGCACTCGTTGACGTAGCGCTTCTCGTTGCCCAGGAGGGCGGGCGCCGAGACGGGGATGAAGTCGTCGTCCGTCATTCTTCTAATCTTCCTTCCGGATCGGCCGCGCCGGGTTGCCGATCACCGTCGCGCCGGCCGCCACGTCGTGGATGACCACCGAGCCGGAGCCGGCGACCGCTCCCGCGCCGACCGCCAGCGGCCGGCCGCGGCCGACGGTCGAGCCGACGCCGATCAGCGCGCCGTCGCCGATGGTGACATAGCCGGCGAGATGGCAGCCGGGCGCGATGTGGACAAAGGCGCCGATGCGGTTGTCGTGGTCGACGGTGGCGCCGGTGTTGACGATGCTGCCGTCGCCGATCGTGGTCGCGGCATTGATCACGGCGCCCGCCATGACCGCGATCCCCGAGCCGAGGCGCACGGAAGGCGAGAGGCAGGCTTGCGGATGGACGGCGTTGCCGAGAGTGAATCCCAGAGCGCGTGCCGCGGCGGCCAGCCGGGCGCGCAGGGCATTGTCGCCGAGGGCGATGATCGCCGTCTCGACGCCCGCCGCGCGCACCGCCGGCAGCGCTTCGTCGCCGCCGAGACAGGGGACGGCGCCGAAGGTCCGGCCGGCCGGCGTCCCCGCATCGGTGAACCCGTCGACCTCCCAGCCGGCGGCCAGGAGGATCTCGATGACCACCTTGGCGTGGCCGCCGCCGCCGATCACCACGATTTTTCTCATCTCTGATAGGCGGCCAGGCATCGCCGGGCCACCTCCTCCCAGGTGAAACGTTCTTCGATGCGCCGCCGCGCCGCCTGTCCGAGCCGGGCGGCGTGCTCCGGGTCGCCGAGCAGGCGGCGCAGGCGGTCGCGGAGAGCCAGTGGATCGCTCGGCGGGACAATGTAACCGCTCTCGCCGTCCACCACCACCTCCGGCAGCGCGCCCACCCGCGTGCAGATGACGGCGGCGCCGCAGGACATCGCCTCCAGGAGGGTGAAGCCGAGGAGCTCCGGCAGGTCGGTGTATCCCCCATACACCGTGCGGTTGACGGAGGGGAGCACGGAGACCGCGGCGCGCTGGTAGGCGGCGAGCACCTCGGCGTCCCCGGCTTCCGTGACGAAGGTCACGTCCTTGCCCTCGGCCAGGCGGCGCAACAGGGTGAAGTAGTCGTCGTGGTAGGGGCGGCCGACGATGCGCAGCGGCATCCCGGGCTCCAGCGCCTCGATCAGCGTGTCGATCCCCTTGTGCGGCAGCAGGCGGCCGACGAAGAGCACGCCGCGCCGCTGGAATGTGGGGTCCGGCCGGTAGCGCTCGGTGTCGATGCCGGCGTAGATGATGCTCCAGCGGTCGCGGAAGGCGGTGAACTGCGCGCCCCCCTGCGCGGCGATCAGCAGATAGCCGTCGACCCACCGCGAGACGGGCAGGAAGCGCTGCAGCGTCCGGCTGGCGCCGCCGCCGACGTCGGTGACGAAGGCCCGCTTGCCGGTCAGCCGCGCGAAGCTCACCGCCATGTCGGTGACCAGGGTGTTCCAGGAGGTGCAGTGGATGACGTCGATACCGATCAGGTCGCGCAGGAAGCCGATCGAGACCGGATTCAGGCGCTCGCCGCGCGGATAGCCGAGCGGCGCATGGGTGCGGATCTCGAGCTCCCCGTCCATCCGCCGCCGCGGTCCGTTGCCGAAAGTGATCAGCCGGGTCGGCGTATGGCGCGACAGGGCGCGCGCCAGCTCGTGCGCATAGCGTTCGCCGCCGCCGAACAGCCCCTCCGGGCCGAACGGGATCGGATAGACGACGGCGACGCGGGGTCGCCGCGCGAGGGACGCCTGGCTCATGATCAGCTCCAACGGACCCAGTGCGGCCGGGTGAAGCCGAGGATGCAGATCACCGTCTGCAGGCCGAAGGCGACACCGGCGCTCAAAAAGTTGAACCGCAGCACATTGTAGGTGCTGGTCAACGGAAAGAGAGCGATCAGGCCAGCCTGGGTCGCCACCTGGACGATGAGGAAGCCGGTCTGCCAGCGCGTCCACGAGCGGGCGATGTTGACGCTGACCAGGTAGGCGTCGAGCAGGCTGAGGCCGGCGCCGCCGATGACCAGGAGCAGCTCGCTGTCGAGGCCGGCGTAGTGGGCACCCAGAATGAACAGGAACACCTTGGGCAGCAAGACGGCGAAGAGCAGAAGGGAGACCGCGACGGCGAGCAGCAGGGCGCCGAACTGCAAGAAGCGCAGGAAGTACCGGCGCTCGTCCACGATGCGCGCCAGGCGCGGCAGGAAGACGACGCCGATCAGGGTGGTGAACATCCCCACCACCATGCCGAGCCGGCCGAGCGCGCCGACCTCGGCGATGGTGCGCGTGGAGCTGAAGGTCGCCGACAGCCAGATGATCAACGGCCCCTGCACCGAGAAGTAGAGCGCGCTCGGCAGGGTCGGCAGAAGGTAACGCAAGACTTTGCGCCGGTATGGAGCCAATCCCACAGGCTCGGAAACCGGCGCCAGGGCCGGAGCGGGGGACCGGGAGAGCATGGCGCTCAGCCCGGTGCTCGCCGCCGTGATGGCGACACCGACCCAGGCGGCGAGCTGGCGCGTGACCACCATGAGGCCGGCGAGGAGGAGGCGCAGGACGGTGCCGCCGACGTCGGCGCGGTACGACTGGCCGTAGCGGTTGTGCAGGCGCAGCGCGAGGACGCGGATGGAGGCCTGGATCTGGAACCAGACGTTGATCAGGATGCCGGCGGTGACCAGCGCGATCTGTCCCCAGGCGAATCCCTTGGCCGCCGCCGCATACGGAAACGCGATCACCACCGCCGCCGCGCCGAGGAGGAACGCGGCGCGGCGCAGCGACAGCACGGCGGCGAAATAGGGCTCGAAGGAGGTCCCTTCGCCCGCCGCGCGGTGGTAGAAGTGGAGCAGCGAGGTCGTGCTCCCCAGGTCGGTGAGGAAGTTGAAAAAGGTCATCACCGAAAACGCCAGCGTATAGAGCGCGAACTCCTGGACCGGCATGTTGCGGATCAGCAGCAGCCCCGCCACGATCCCGAGGAGCTGGGTGAGCGTCTGCGCCGTGAAATAGGCCGACAGAATTCCGATCCAGCGCCGCGCGCGGTCGCGGAGCACGGCGCGGGCGTCGAGGGGGGCGGGCGAGACGGGCGGGAGCGGAAGAATGGCGCTCAAATCCCCATCTCCGCGAGCACCCGCAGCGCCAGCCGGCGCGACTGGCCGCCGAGGTCCGAGCCGGGAGTCCGCCCGGGCTCCAGCCATTCCATCACCGGGATGTAGAACCCCGTCTTCGGCCGGTCGAAGAGGGCCGCCGGCAGCTCGGGAGCGGCGCGGCGCACGAGGGCCGCCTTGCCGGCGCTCCGCGCCGGCTCGAAGCGGTGGGCCGCGAGATGCGCACGCAAGCGCACGTCCACCAGCGGCACGCGCAGCTCGACGGAATGCGCCATGGAGGCCCAGTCGGCGTCGCGCAGGAGCTGGTTGCGCATGTAGTGGGCCGTCTCCATCTGGTGGACCGCGATCCACGGATCGATCGCTTCGATGGGATCCATCCCATCGAAGCCTGCCGCTTCGATGGGATCAACCGCGGCCAGCCCCTCCGCCGCCCGCTCGCGGCCGATCAGTCCCGCCAGCTCCTCGGGAAGGAAGAGGCCGCGGCGCAGGAAGTAGGCGCCGGGGAGCGTCGCGCCATGGCGCAGCAGGCCGCGCATCTTGGGGCGTGACCGCGCGAGACCGGCCAGTGCCGGCCAGACCGCGGCGAGGCCGGGGACGCGGCGCGCCCGGCGCGCCATTCGCGCCGCCCTCGGCACGTCGCGGAACGATGGATAGCTGCCGAAGATCTCGTCGCCGCCGAGGCCGGAGAGCACCACCTTGAGCCCCGCCTCATGGGCCGCCCGGCTGACCAGGAAGGTGTTGAAGCCGTCGATGCTCGGCTGGTCCATCGCCGCCAGAGCCGCGGGCCACAGGCCGGCGAAGTCCGCCCGGCTCACCCGCCGCTCGATGTGGCGGGTGCCCAGCGTCCGCGCCACCTCGGCCGCCGCCGGCCCCTCGTCCAGGGGCGTCCCTTCGAGGACGTCGAAGCGCAGGGTGAACGTCGCGGGCGGCTCGGAATCCGGCAGATTGCGCCGTGCCAGCGCCGCGATCAGCCCCGAATCCAGCCCGGCCGAGAGGAAAACCGCCGCCGGCACGTCGGAGACCAGATGCGCGCGCACCGAATCCTCCACCGCCGCCGCGGGCTCCAGCGACTCGCCCGGCTCCGCGGCATCGGCGTTGAAATGGTAGTACGGCACCGGCGCGCCGACCTGTCCGTCCTCGATCCGCAGGAACGATCCCGCCGGCAGCGCGCGGACGGCGCGGCGGATGGTCAGCGGCTCGGGCACCGAGCCCCAGAGCAGGAAGCCGGCGAGGCCGCCCGGGTCCACCGCTCCCGGAATCGCGCCGCCGGCCTCCAGCGCCTTGAGCTGCGAGGCGAAGCGCAGCATCCGGGTCACCGGATCGATCGCGTAGTAGAGCGGCTTGATGCCGAGCGGATCGCGGGCGAGCAGGAGACGCCGCTCGTCGTCGTCCCAGATCGCCAGAGCGAACATGCCGCGCAGGCGCGACAGCATGGCCGCGCCATCGCGCAGGTAGAGATAGAGGACGACCTCGGTGTCGGTCTTCGAATGGAAGCTCACCCCCTCGCCCTCCAGCTCCTGGCGCAGCTCCCGGAAGTTGTAGATCTCGCCGTTCATCACGATGAGAAAGCGCCCCTCGGGCGTCGCGAACGGCTGCCGCCCCGCCACCGTGAGGTCCTGGATGGCGAGGCGCCGGCTGGCCAGCGAGGCGTGCGTCGAGATCCAGGCGCCGGCGTCGTCCGGCCCGCGCGAGGTCATGGCGTTGCGCGTCCGGATCACCTCGTCGCGGTCGATCGGCGGCGCATCGGGGGCCAGGCGGACGATGCCGTTGATGCCGCACATCCCCTAGGAGATCTCCAGGTCTCGACGAGAGCGAAGCGGTCTGCCGGCTGAAGAGGTCATGGGAGGGGCCTGGCCTTGGGTCTCTCGGCGCGGAGCGGCCGGCGCCGGATGCGTAGCCCGTCGTGGCGCCACTTGTAGCGCAAGACCATCTGGATCATGCGCAGGCCGACGCCCAGTGCCTTCCACTTGCTCGCGGTCACCGACGAAATACCGATGCGCCGGCGGTAGTTCACCGGGATCTGGACGAAGGGGATCTCGAGCACGCAGGCGAGGAGCATCATCTCGGGCCCGAAGTGATTGTCGAGAATCGTGAAATGAGGCTCCATCCTGCGCACGGCCTCGTGCTTGATGAGGCGGAGGGTGCAGCCCATGTCGGTCAGGTTCACAGTGTTGAACAGCATCTCCATGAGCTTGGCGACGAAATAGTTTCCCCATTTGAGAAACATCCCCATGTTGGCGCCCTCCCAGAGGAATTCCCGGGCCGTGCGCGTGCCGACCACGAAGTCGAAGTCCTCCGAGTAGGCGAGCAACTTGATGATGTCGTCGGGCTCGAACGTGGCGTCGGGCTCGCTGACCACCACCAGGTCCGCTTCCGTCTCGCGGAGCCCGCGCTGGATGGCCGCGCCGTAGCCTTGGCGAGGCTCATGGATCTCCCGCGCCGAGGTCTTGGCGACCTCCTCCGAGGTGCCCGGCGCGGCGTTGTTGTTGATCACCAGGACGTCGTCCACCACCCCGGTCGCCAGGAAGAGCTCGATACATTCGCGGATGGAGTCCTTCTCGTTGTAGGTCGGAAGGACGACACAGACGGACTGGTTCCTCCACATCAGGCGACCCTGCGGGCGAGGCGAATGATGCCGTTGATGCCGCACATTCCCTAAGCAGTCTCCAGCAATCGGTCGAGGAGCGGCGCGACGCGCGAGCGGAAGAGGCCGGCGTTGAGCTCGTCCCGCCAGCGCCTCCGGCCCGCTTCACCCATCCGCCGCGCCGTCTCCGGGCTGTCGAGAAACGTCCGCAGCGCCACCGTCAGCTCCCCGGGGCTCGCCAGCAGCCCGGTCTGGCCGTGGACCACCACCTCTTCGGCGGCGCTGCCGCGCGCCGCCACGCACGGCTTGCCGGCCCGCATCGCTTCCAGATAGACGAGCCCGAAGCCTTCGCCCAGGCTTGGCATCACGAACAACGCCGCGCGGCGGTAGAGCTCGAGCAGCGTCGCCTCGCTGACGAAGCCGGTGAAGGTCACCCGGCGGGCGAGCCCGAGGTCCGCGGCCCGGGCGGCGAGGCGGGACCGGTCATCCCCCTCGCCGGCCACCACCAGCCGGGACTCCGGAAGATCGAGCATGGATTGCAGGATCGCCTCGTGCCCCTTGTAGCGCTCTCCCGAAGCCATCCGCCCCACGATCAGCATATAGCCCAGCCCGAGCCGGCGGAGCAGCCCGGCGTCGACCGCGCCCTCCGCCTGCCTCTCCTCCAGGGCGAGCGGCACCACCGGCGTCTCCGGCGGACCCGCGAGCCCCGGCGCGAACGGCAGGGCGCGCGCGATCGTATGCCGCGAGATGGCGAAGCGCACCGTCGCCCGCGCCATCGCCCGCCGCCGTTCCCAGGAGAGCGGGCGCCAGACCTCGATCCCATAGAGAGGGATCAGATACGGCGCGCGCAGCCGGGCGGGGAGCCAAGCCTGGATCCGCGCCGGTCCCAACAGGTCGAAGACGACGATCGGACGCCGGTTCCTGAGCCCATCCCTGAGCTGCCGGCGCCACACCTCGACCGCCAGCCGCCGCTGATCCGTGCCGAAATACCGCGTCCCCTCCGGCCCGCCGCCGCTGCCGAGGGCTAGCACCGACACACGGAGCCCCCGCGCCCGGGCATACTCCGCGCACGCCGATTCCAGCAGCCGCCCGGCGAGAGCCCGGCCACCGCCGTCGAGATCGAGGCCGGCAGAGACGAAGAGGAGGTCACGGAACACGAGGGCTGAAAGAGACTCCTAAATTGCAGCTCCTGTTGACAAGCGTCCAGCGATTGTTGCAGAACAGTGGGGGGAAAGCAAAAGAGGGCGTCTCAGCTCGTGACCAACTTTTCCGGGGACCGCAGTCCCTGACCTGGCCGATCGTCAGGGCTCACCCGGTCGATGCCATAGCACAGCATCTCCCGGCCGAGCCACTCGATGCGGCCTTGCAGGCTCTCGCCGATCCGCTCGGCGACGCGGATCGAGGCGCGGTTTTCCGGGTGGATGAGGCTGATGACGCGGTCTTTCTTCCACACCTCGAAGGCATGATTCAGCGCGGCCCGGGCGGCCTCGGTGGCGTAGCCGTTGCCCCACCGGCACCGCGCCAGCTTCCAGGACAGCTCGCATCCCGGCCAGCCGTCCGGCTCCGCGAAGCCGGCGGCGCCGACGAACGCGCCGGTCTCCTTGAGCTCCAGCGCCCACAGCCCGGTGCCGCCGAGCTGCCAATGCCCCATCTGGAAAGCCATCTGCCGCCAGGACCGCCCCCGGTCCCACGGCTCCCCTCCACCAACGAGATAGCGCAAAACCTCAGGGTCCGCGTGCAGCGTCGCGTAGTCGTCGAGGTCACTCTTGCGGAACGGCCGCAACCAGAGGCGCTCCGTCTCCAGAATCGGAATCTCGCTCTCTTCCATTCTTGCCTCCCTTTCGCCGCCGTCCCTCTCAAACAAAAGCATGGCTTGTCCTTTCCATCCGGAGAGGCGGACACTCCGGCCAGGGGGACGGACACCCTTCACGGGCAATGACGCTCGTGCGGCGGCCTGTCCCTGAAGGGAGAAGCGATGCTTCGTCTCGCTCTGCTCGTGCTCTATCTCACTGTGTCCTACCTGGCCGGAACCGGCACCGATAGTGGCGGCGGCTGGGACCCCAACGGAGAGACGGTCCAAGCGCCGGATGTTCACGGCAATCTGGACCCCAACGGGGCGACGGTTCAAGCGCCGGACCTTACCGGCAATCTGGACCCCAACGGTTGATCCTCAGCTGGCGAGGGGCCTCTCTGCCCCTCGCCTTTCTTACGAAGGCCAACTTTACAAAGGGACGGGCTTCGCTGTAGGCTTAAATATCCTGAGGAAAGATCTATCAAAGGAGAGCCTTAAATGTCTCACCTGGGGCTGGAAGCGCTGCGGAGGATTCTGGGCGGAGAGGGGGGGCCCCGAGAGAGGGAATCGGCTGCGGATCACCTTCTTTCTTGCGACCGCTGCCGGTTACAGGCAACGACCCTGGTCGATGAGCTTCGCACGAAGAGTCCCGGGCTCCGGCGAGAGGGTCCGCTGCAACTGGTGCTCGATTTGATCGAGCGGGAGCGCCAGTCGGGAGTGGAGTCGCTGGTAGCCTTTGCAGAGCGGACTGAGGTTCGGCGCTTGCCGAGCCGGCGAAGCCAACGGGACCGGGTGCGGATGACGAAGGCGTGCCACACGATCGCATTTTTCAAGCTCGTGCTCGCTGAGCTCAAGGAGGAGCCCTCCTGGGATGAAGCCGAGTTTCTCGCCAGTCTCGCTCTCCTCGCCGTGGAGGCCATGAGCCAGCGGCAACAGATCACTCAGGCTTCGAGTAACGATTTGCAGGCGGAGGTCTGGACCGCGGTCGCCAACGCGCGGCGGCTGGCGGCCGAATGGAAGCGGGCGGATCAGGCCCTGGCAAATGCGGAGCGGCACCTGAAGGAGGGGACCGGCGAACCCTTCCTGAAAGCGGGGCTCCTGTCCATTACCGCGTCGACTCTAGCAGAAATGGGGCACGAGTCTCGGGCGTTGGACGCTCTGGAGGGATGCAGGGCGATCTATCAAAACCTTTCCGAATGGGCTCTTCTGGGCCGCACGCTTGTCCAGAAGGCAAATATTTTGGTCGAAACCGATCCTTCCGAGGGCTTGGTGGCGCTCGATCACGCCGCCCCACTGATTCCCGGCGAGGACTCCTATCTGACGCTCCTCGCTGAGCTGCTTCGGGCGAGGTGCCTGATCGAGCTCCAAGAGCCGACGGCGGCTCTGCAAGTTTTCCAGCGTAGCTCCCCGCTGCTCATCGGCAACCCGAGAATCCGGCTGCGCATTCGCGGCAGATTCACTTGCGCTTTACTGCTGGATGCCCTCGATTCCAAGCAGCAAGCCGAGCGGCTCTTTGACGACGTGGTGGACCGCGATATCGAGCACGAGCTCTACAAGGATGCCTTCCTGGATCTTCTCTATCTCTACGGTGTCCATGTAAAAGCCGGGCATGGCGACAAGGCCGCGCGTGTCTGCCGGAGGGCATTGACGGACCCGGCTCTCTCCGGGATCGCACACGATCAGCTCCGGGCGGTGTGGACACAACTGCTGGAGACGGCCACGGCCCAGAAGCAGCCGGTCAGCCCGGATTCCTTGAAGGACCTCCGGCAATATGTCAACGTTTATTGGAAGAGCCCGGCCCCTGTGGCGCCGGAGATTGCGTTCCGCGGATAGGGCATGGTGCTCCGAGTTGCGCCCCCTGGGAGCGCCGGCGTCTCGCCGGCCCCACGCTTCCGTCGCCACGGCGGCTGGCAATGGGGACCACCCTTGAAATAAGGCCGGGCCTTCGGCCCATTGTCTTGATGCCGGCGAGACGCCAGCGGTCCCAGGAGGGCTGGCGCCCGGACGGTACACGGCCCTCCTGACGAGATATGAAACGGGGCAGAAGCTGGAGCCCGTCGTAACTCTGGATGGCCCGTTTTAGTTCTGGAACGGCCCGTCATAACTCTGGACGGCTCGTCATAACTCTGGACAGCCCGTTTTAGAGTTAGAACGGCCCATCGGAGCTCTGGATGGCTCATCGGAGCTCTGGACGGGCCGTTTGGTGCTGGAACGGCCCGTCGTAACGGGAGAAGCCGTTGAGCCTACCCCCGCCGCGCGATCTCCGCTTCGATCTCCGGCACGAGCTGCGGCGGCGCGGCGATCAGCCGGGAGAGGAGAGGATGGGGGCGATTGAAGAGCTTTTCTTCGGGGGTGGCGTGGACGATGGAGCCTCCCGCGGCGAGGACGAGGGCGACTCCGGCGGCGACATCCCATTCGTGCTTGGGGGTCAGGGTCCAGGTGGCGTCGGCGAGGCCGGCGGCGACGAGGGCGAGCTTGTAGGCGACCGAACCGCAGGGACGGATGGTGAAGAGGTCGTCGCGGTAGCCTTCCCACTCCTTGCGCTTGACCTCGGAGCGGCTCGCCAGGACGGTGGCTCCCTGGAGGCTGGGGCGGTGGCTCACGGTGGCGGGATGGCCGTTCAGGGTCACGCCCCGGCCGCGGGCGCCGAGGATGGTCTCGCCCGTGGCGGGATTGCAGATGCCTCCGGCGACCGGCTCGCCGTCGACCACCAGGGCGATGGAGATGGACCACTCGGGGATGCCGGTGACGAATTCGCGGGTGCCGTCGAGGGGGTCGACGACCCAGACGCGGCGGGCCTGGAGGCGGATGGGATCGTCCTCGGTCTCCTCCGACAGCCAGCCTTCGCCGTCCTGGGGGAGGAGGCGGCGGAGGAGGGCGTCGACGGTGGTGTCGGCTTCCGTCACCGGATCGTCGCCGATCTTGCGCCGGGCTTCGATGTCGCCCGGGGTGAAGCGCTGGAGGACGGTCCGGGCCTCCTCCAGCGCTCTGCCGATGCGCTCCAGCTCATCGGCCCAGGGCAATGAGCCCACCGCGCCGGTCATTGCGCCGCCAGGCCGGCGCCGACGTAGCCCTCCTTTTCGAGGAAGAGCAGGATCTCCTGCGCGGCTTCCTCGGGTGACAGGGTCGCGGCGTCGATCACCAGGTCGGCGTCGGCGGGCTCCTCGTAGGGGTCGGAGATGCCGGTGAACTCCTTGAGGATGCCGGCCCGCGCCTTGGCGTAGAGACCCTTGCGGTCGCGCTCCTCGCAGGTCGCGATGGGAGTGGCGACGTGGACGAGGACGAAGCCGCCGCCCTCCTCGATGGTCTGGCGGATCTCCTTGCGCGTGCTGTCGTACGGCGCGATGGGAGCGCAGATGGCGATGCCGCCGTTCTTGGTGATCTCCGCGGCGACGTAGCCGATGCGCCGGATGTTGATGTCCCGGTGCTCCTTGGAAAAGTTGAGCTCGGAGGAGAGGTTCTTGCGCACGATGTCGCCGTCGAGCAGCGTCACCGGCCGGCCGCCGGTCTCCATGAATTTGACCAGCAGGACGCTGGCGATCGTCGACTTGCCGGCGCCGGAAAGGCCGGTGAAAAAGACGGTGAAGCCCTGCTGGTGGCGCGGCGGATGGGTGCGCCGCAGCTCGTCGGCCACCTCGGGGAAGGTGAACCAGGACGGCAGGTCGCGGCCCTCCTGGAGACGGCGGCGCAGCTCGGTGCCGGAGATGTCCAGGGTGCGCATGCCGGGCTGGATCTCGTCCTGCGGCAGGTAGGTGTCGAGCTCCTCGACGTAGGAGACCATCTGGAATGGCACCATCGCCACCTCGAGCTCGTCCTGGTGCCGGCGCAGGACCTCCTGGGCGTCGTAGGGGCCGTAGAACGGCTTGCCCTGCGAGTCGTTGCCCGGGCCGGCGTGGTCGCGGCCGACGATGAAGTGGGTGCAGCCGTAGTTCTTGCGGATCAGGGCGTGCAGCATGGCCTCGCGCGGCCCGCCCATGCGCATGGCGAGGGGAAGGAGCGAGAGCTTCGCGGTGTGCTGCGGGAAGCGGTGGAGCACCGACTGGTAGCAGCGCACGCGGGTGTAGTGGTCGAGGTCGCCCGGCTTGGTCATCCCCACGGTGGGGTGGATGAGCAGGTTGGCGCGCGCTTCCTTGGCGGCGCGCAGCGTCAGCTCGCAGTGCGCGCGGTGCATGGGGTTGCGCGTCTGGAAGGCGACGACGCGGCGCCAGCCCTCGCGCACGAATTCGGCGCGCAGCTCGGCCGGCGTCTGGCGCAGGTTCCGGAAGTCGTAGTGGATGGGGAGCTGGAGACCTTCGAGGCGGCCGCCGAGCGCCACGGTGTGCGTCTTCCGGAGCATGTGGGCGACGCCCGGGTGCTTGAGGTCGGTGGTGCCGAAGGTGGCGGCGGCGCTGGCTTCGCGGTCGAGGTCCCAGATCTCCTCGACGTGGAGGGCGGCGAGCATGACTCCTTCGGGATCGCGCAGCGCCAGCATCGTCGGCTGGCCGGCGGACTGGCCGAGCTTGCCGGCCAGCTCGGCGGGGACGTCGAGGAGGATGGGGATCGGCCACAGCGTGCCGTCGGCGAGGCGCATGCCGGCGCAGACCGCGTCGTGATCGGCGCGCTTCATGAAGCCGGTGAGCGGCGAGAAGCCGCCGTTGAGCAGCAGCTCGAGGTCGCAGAGCTGGCGCGGGCTCAGATCCCAGGACGGCCAGTCGCGGGACGCCGCCTTGAGCTCGGCCGCGCGGTCAGGGCTCGCCAGGAGATCGATCAGCTCGCCCCCGTGGGGAGCGATGAGATGGCTGGAGGGGCCGTCGGTCGCGGCGGCGGGAAACTTGGAGGCATCGGTCATGAGATCCTCAAATCGAAAAAAGACAGACGAAGGCCATGAGGCCGTCGACGGGCTCGCGGAGTATACAAAAAAGGGGCCGGGGACCGGGCTAGGGCGGGCTAGGGCCGGGAGGGGGAGGGCTCGGGATCGCCGTCGGTGATGACGACGCCCATCACGCCGCCGGCGAAGGCGGGCACGAGGACCGTCTTGCGGTCCCACCAGACCACGGCGCAGGGGCCGCAGATGTCGTCGTTCCGGCGCACGCCCTGGGAGTTGATGCGGGTGACGACGCCTTTACAGAGGAAGCCCACCACTTTGGCGCCCTGCTGCTCCTGCGTCGTTTCGCCGACGGTGAGATTCTCCGCCACGCCGCGCTCCTTGGGGGTGAGCTCGGGCTTGCAGTCGGCGGTGACCTGCGCGGTCCGGCTCTGCGAGCGGGCCGCCACCTTGCCGGCCGGGTCGACGAGGGCCGCGTAGTACTCCACCTCGTCATTGCGCTTCTCGGGCTTCGGAGGGACCCCCCAGAAGCGCAGGCCGGGCTCGATCTCCATGGCCACCCAGTAGAAGTCCGTCTGCCCCTTCCAGCGGAAGTAGAGGCGCGGCGTCTGGCCGGGTGTCATGGTCTGCGCCTGGGACTGCGCATTCGCCGGCATCGACGCGCGGACGACGGCGTTGTCTTCCTCGGGAACACACTTCAGCGGCTCGACCGTGATCGACTGCGCGTGCGCCGCGGCGCACACCAGGAGAGACAGGGCTGTGAGCAGGCCACGCGTTTTCATGGAGACTTCCATGGCAACCTCCTCTTGCTACGAACGATCATTCTACTCCAGAGAGCCTCATTGAGCGAGGATCTTGCGCGCGTAGGCATCCACATAGGGGCTGCGCTGCAAGTTGGGAAGGGCGCGGCGCAGGGCAGCGGCGGCGGCCGGTGCGTCTCCGGACTCGTAGAGGGAGACGGCGAGATAGAAGAGCAGCTCGGGCTCGCTGTCGGGCAGGCCGCCGCCGCGCCGCAGGTAGGTGGCGGCGTCGCTCCAGCGGGAGACGCGGTAGGCCGCCTCACCGGCGAGGCGTTGCGCGGCCACCGCTTCCGGGTGGGCGTCGGCGACCTCCTGGGCCCACTGAAAGGCCTGCCGCAGCTCCTTCGCCTTGCCGGCCTCGCCGAGCTGCTTGCGCACCGCCTCGAGCTTGCTCTTCTCGGCGTCCGTGAGCGGGGCGGGCGGGGCGGGCGGCTGGGGTGGGAGGGCCGCCGGTGGAGAAGCGGGACGGTGCTCGATGGTCTGGGCGGAGGTATGGTCCGGCGTTTTGACCGGCGGGGTGGCGGCCGGCGGCGGCGAGGCGGCGGGGCGCGGCGGCGGCTGCTTGGCCGCGGCGCCCCGGAAGACCGGCGGCGAGCTCTGCAGCGTCGGCGCGGGGATGTGCGCCGCGAGCTTCTGCTCCAGAGCGGTGCGGAGCTCGGCGGGCAGGTCCGCCTGGCTGTACCCCTGGAAACGTTCCTCGACCTCCACCATGCGGGTGAACGTCTCGCGGAAGCCGGCCAGGTCTCCGGCCTTGTCCTGCGCCAGGGCCAGGCGCGCCAGGCACGCCGCGAGCGGCTTCGGCTCGTCCAGCATCCCGAAGCAGGCGAAGCGCAGGCTGTGCGCGGCGGCGGCGGGCTCGCCGCGGTCGTAGGCGTGAATGCCGTCGCGCAGCAGGTCGAGGTAGAAGGGCTCGACGGCGCGGAGGGGGAGCGGCGCCGCCAGGGTCAGAATCAGGGCGAGGACGGTGGTGCGGTTCATGCGTCGTCTCCGGAGCCGGCCGGTGGTCTGACCGGTAGCGGCCTGTCCTCGAGCACGGCGCGGGGATTGTCCGTCGTCAGCCGGCGGGCCGTCTCTTCCCCGGAGCGTGCGGTGATCATCTGGTAGGCGCGGCGCAACCCGGGCGGACGCCGGCGGACGTCGTGCGCGTCGCTGGCGACGAAATGGACGAGCCCGGCGTCGAGCATGCGCCAGGCTTCATGCTGCGGCCGGCGCCCGAAGGCGCCGGTGAGGCTCATCGCGGTCACCTGCGCGGTCGCCCCCAGCCCCACGAAGCGGTGCAGCATCTCCATGTCGGGAGAGAGCCAGGGGATGAGCTCGGGATGGGCGAGGATGGGGCGCCAGCCGGCCACCACGGTCTCGTGGATCAGGTGGATCGCCGCGGCCGGCGTGGTGTAGACGTCGAGCTCGATGAGCAGGTAGCGCGAGCCGGCGAGGGGCTGGATGCCGCCGTCGGGCAACCGCTCCACCTCGGCGAGGAGATCGGGATCGACGTGGATCTCGCCGCCGAGGCGTACGGCGATGCCGTCGCCCACCGCCTCCTGGACCTGGCCGACGAGCTGCCGAAGCTGCTCCCGGTCGTCGTTCCACCACTCGCCGCGCCGCTGGTGGGGCGTCGCGATCATCGCCGTGCAGCCGTCGGCCGCCGCCAGCCGGCAGAGCGCGACGGCGTCCTCCAGCGTGCGGGCGCCGTCGTCGACGCCGGGCAGGATATGGCAGTGCAGGTCGATCATCGGAGCGCGCGGCATCAGGCGGCGGAGCCGCCGGCCTTCGTCACTTCGCCGTCTTCGGCGCCGTAGGCCGCTCCGTAAGCCTCGTAGTACCGGTAGCCGGTGGCGACGCCGGTCTGCAACGCCTGGTAGCGGTTGAGCACCGCGCCGAGGATCTTGATGTCGGCCTGGCGCAGGCGGTCGCGCACCAGGCGCGCCTCCTCGCGGGTGACCTTGTGGCCGCGCAGAGTCAGCACGACGCCGTCGGCGAGCATGCCGATCAGAGTGGCGTCGGTGACGGCGAGGGCCGGGGGGGTGTCGATGATCACATAGTCGAAGCGCTCGCGCATTGCGTTCAGCCACTCCCGGATGCGCGCCGAGGAGAGCAGCTCCGACGGATTGGGCGGCATCGGGCCGGAGGGGACCACCCACAGGTTAGGCACCTCGGTGGGGAGGATCACCGCTTCCGGCTCGGCGGTGCCGGTGAGCTGGTTGACCAGGCCCACCCGGTTGGAGACTTTGAAGACCTGGTGCAGGCGCGGCTTGCGCAGGTCGCAGTCGACGATCAGCACCGGGCGGCCGAGCTGCGCCAGGACCACGGCCAGGTTGGCCGCCGTCGCCGTCTTGCCTTCGCCGGCCACGGCGGAGGTGACCGCCACCACCTTGAGCTCCCCCGCGCTCGACAGCAGCAGCGCCGTGCGCAGTGACCGGTAGGCCTCCGAGATCAGCGTGCGCGGGCGCTCGTGGGGCACCAGCTCGATCTGCGCCGGCGCCTGCGGCTGACCTTTTCTCTTCTCCAGCCAGCCGGCCGGAGCGCTGCGCCCGGTGCGCACCCGCGGCCGCTCGCCAGAGGCATAGCTCGAATAGCCGTAGGTCTTGCCGATGTCGGCGATGTCCTGGATGGCGGCGAGCGTCGGCAGACCGAGCCGCCTCTCCACCTCGTCCGGCGTCTTGAGCGTGCGGTCGAGGAATTCGATGAGCAGAGCGCCGCCGATCCCCAGGATCAAGCCGAAGAGCAGGCCGTAGGTGAGGTCCTTGCGCAGCGACGGACGGAACGGGCCGCCGGGCATCAGCGCCTGGTCGATGATGCGGATGTTCGACTGCCGGGTGTCCTGCAGGCGCACCGCCACCTCGGTCTCCGACTGCTGGCGCATGAGCTGGTCGAGCAGCTCGCGGCGCGTCTGGATCTCCACCTTGAGGTTGGTGAACTGGACGGCGGAGGAGCTCTGGTCGATCGCCTCTTTCTTGCCGTTGGTGAGCTCGTTTTCGAGCGACTGCTCCTGGCGCAGGGCCGACTGGTAGTCCGCGTAGGCGCTGCCCTGCGCCTTGCCGACCATCTCCTTGATCACGTCGTCGAGATGCTGCTGTCCCTTTTCGATCTGCGCCTTGAGGGAGACCATCTCCGGCCAGTCGGGCTTGAACGTCTTGAGCTTGGTCTCGTAGTCGCGCTCCATGCGGAGCTGGTCGCCGCGCAGGCCGCCGACGACGCCGCCGGAGAGGCTGTCGGCCACCGTCTCGGGAGGCGCGGTCATGGTCTCGTGATAGCGCGCCTCCTTCTGGATGCGCATCTTCTTGGCGTCCATCAGCCCGCCGTTGAGCGCTTCGAGCCGTTTCAACACCACGTTCGCGGCCGGATCGAGAGATACGATGTCGCTGGTCCGGCTGAACGCCTGGAGCTGCCTCTCCTTGTCGGCGACCTCCTGCTTGAGCGTTTCGATCTGCGAGGTGAGGAAGGAGGAGGCCTTGCCGGCGGAAGCGTAGCGGTCCTCGACGCCCATGTCGATGAACGACTCGGCGAAGGCGTTGGCCGCCTTGGCGGCGAAGTCGGGCGACGACGACTGGAACGAGAGGCGCACGAGCTGCGTGTTGCGCACCGGGTCCACCGCCAGGCCGCCGCGGAGCTGGTCCGCCAGCCGGCCGAGGGTCGCCTGGTCGTCGGCCGCCGTGGTCCCCTGCTTGCCGTCGCGCGCCGGTCCGGCGGCCGGATTGAAGGCCGGATCGTCCATCAGGCTCAGGCGCTTGACCACCCGCACGGCCAGGCCGCGGCTCTGCAACAGCTCGTACTGGGTGGGATAGAACTCCATGTTCCAGTAGTTCTCGAGCCAGGGATTTTGGCCGGAGCCGACCGGCGAGAGATTCCGGCGCTCGATCTGGATCGTCGCGTTCGCCATGTACTGCTTGGGGGTGACGGCGTAGTGGATGCCGCTCGCGACGACCGTGACGAGACAGGCCACGGCGAGCAGCTTCCAGTGCCGCCGCACCATCGCGACGTACTCGGAGATGTTGAGCTCGATCTCCTTCTCCGGGGCCGTGAAGCCGGGATCTTCCGGGGCGGGAAAAGGGTTGTTGGCAATCAAAAGAAAGACTCCTTGACGACGACCACGTCGCCTGCCTGGAGGTCCGGATCTGGATCCTTGCCGCTGAGGATCCGCTTGTAGTCGGCGGCGATCTCGCTTTTGCCCTCGCGGCCGTCGCGTTTGATCAGGATCTTGCGCGAGGCGCGGTCGGTCAGGCCGCCGGCGCGCGAGATGAGAGCGAGGAGGGTCATCCGTTCCGAGCTCTTGAACGAGATGGCGCCCGGCTGGTGGATCTCCCCCAGACAGTAGACGATCACCTCGATCGTGGCCGGCACGTTGATCAGGTCGCCCGCGACGATCGGAATGTTGACCTTGGGATCGGTGCGCACCAGCAGGTCGTCGATCGGCACGGCCACCTGGTCGGAGAGGCCGTTGGCGGCGTGGCGGATGACATAGACGACATTGCCGTGCGACTCGCTGAGGCCGCCGGCCGCGGTCACCGCCTCGAGCAGGGTCCAGCGCCCGGAGAAGGCGAGGTTGCCGGGCTGGCGCACGGCGCCGATGACGGTGATCGGAGTGGAGCGGAACTCCTGGACCTGGATCGCCACGGACGCCCGCTGCAAGAGCTTCGCTTCGAGCACCCCCTTGAGCTTGCGCGCCGCTTCGCCTTCGGTCAGGCCGGCCATCGCCACGTTGCCGATGAGCGGCAGATTGACCTCGCCGTCCTCGGAGACCCGGCGGCTGACGTTGAGCTCCGGCGTCTCGAAGACCTTGATGTCGATCAGGTCGCGCGGGCCGATCCGGTATCCCGGATTGGTGGTCACCGGCGCAGGGGCGGCCGCCGGGGCCGCTCCGGGAGGATCCGTCTGAGCCGCGAGCAGGGGCGCCGTGAGTGTGGCGGTGAAGGCCAGAAGTGCAGAGGCAAAAGCTATGTGCTTCATTATTCGTACGTTACCGCTCTATAGATTACAACGCGGATGACGCGATCGTCAAAGCAGGCCGCCGAAGCGCAGGGAGAGCCCTCCCGAAGTGAACGAACGGCCGTTGCCGGGCACGTTGGATTCGAACCGGCTGCGCGTCACCTGCGCGCTCAGCATGACCCGTTCGGAGACGAGAAAACGCATCGAGCCGCCGAAGGAGCGGACGGTGTCGCGGCGCTCGGGTGCCACTGGCGAGAAGGCGATGTAGTCGTTCGTGCCGGCCTCGGCGTAGAGTCGGGAGACGAGGCGCCGGCCTGTGGAGACGACGACCGACAGCCCCACCCGGGTGTCTTCGAAGTACGGGGCGGAGGGCGACAGGGAGTAGACCAGGCTGCGGCTGCCGTAGGTCCACACCTCGAGGGTGCGGCGCGGCTTGATCGACAGCCCGACATTGCCGGTCACGCCGCTGAAGGGGATGAAGCGGGAGCCGGTCTGGGCCTTGAGGGAGCGGGCGGCGATGTCGGCCTGGAAGAAGAGCTTGTGGCGGTCGACGACGAGCTCGAGCACCGGCGCGGTGCCGAAGTTCGAGCTGTCGCGCTCGCGGCGGTCGAAGTCGACCTGCGAGCGCTCGGCGCCGAGCCCGAGGGTGAATCCCTTGCGCGGTCGCCAGCGCATGCCGCCGCGCAGCACCTGGTCGGTGCGGTCGAGGAGGGCGATCTCCCGGAGGCGCGGATCGGCGAGATCGTCCACCAGCCCCTTCTGCCGGTTCTCGGAGAGCGTGACGAAGCTCGAATAGACGGCGTTCCAGCGCACCTCGGCCGTGGCTTGGAGGAGGTCGGCATGGGAGCTCGCCAGCTCCGGTACCTCGGGAGTGAGGATCTCCTGGTGCTCATTGCGCTCCGCGGCGACGCCAAGGAAGAGGCGGTTGAAGAAACCCAGCCCCTCGACGCCGTAGCTCAGGTTGAGGTTCCGCGAGTCGCGGCGCCTCTGCCACCAGACGTACTCGGGGAGGAAGCGGCCGACCCAGACGACCTTGGGGCCGGTGTGGAGATAGCTGCGGAACCCGGCGTTCACCGTCGCGGTGACGTCGGGGGGCACGCTGCCCTCCCCGCCGTTGAACAGATTGCGCACGTAGGCGACGTCCTTGATCCCCATCTCGGGCGCCAGGCGGATCGGGCCGAGGTGGTAGCGCGCCGCCTCGATTTCCAGCTTGAGGCGCTCCTCGCGGGTGATCGGCCGCTCCAGCGGTCCGCCGGGCGGGGTATACTGGTTGAATTGAGCGTTCGCCATTCCGGCTGACACGAGGGCCGACAGAACAGTCAGAATCGCCAGAACCTTTGTTCCGGCGGTCGGCAAAAACTCAAGGATCGGACACCGGCTCCTGGGACGCATGGTCTCTCCGCGGTCTGACATCCATGAAGGAGGTGCCATGATACGCCAATCCGGCAGCCTCCTCATCGTCCTGCTCACGGCGCTCGTGCTCTGGGCGCCGCTGCCTTTCGGCGGGGCGACCCCGTGGGCGGCGGCGATCCTCGAGGTCCTCTGTTTCACCTCCCTGGCTCTCGCCGCCGCCGCCGCCCGTCCGGCTTCCCTGCGGTCGGTCCTGCCGCCGGCCGCGGCCCTCGCCGCGGTCGCCCTGCTCGCCGCCGCGCAGTCGCTGCCCTGGCCGTCCGGGCTGGCCTCCTTCCTGTCGCCGCAGCACGCCGCGCTCTACGGCCAGGCCTCCTCCCTCCCGGGTGTTCCGCCGGTCGCTCTGCATCTCAGCCTGGCGCCGGCCGCCTCCCGCGCCGCGGCCCTCCTCTGGGCGGCTGCTGCCGCCGCCCTCCTCGCCGGAGCCGCCGCCGGCCAACACCGCGGGCCGCGCCGCTGGCTGGCCGCGGCGCTCCTCACCGGCGGCCTCTTCCAGGTCTTCTTCGGCGCCCAGGAACAGATCCGCGGCGCGCGCACGCTGTGGGGGGTGGACATCCCGGTCAGCCCGCGGCTGCACGGCACCTTCGTCAACCCGAACCACCTCGCTCTCTATCTCGAGATGGGGCTCGCGGTCGCCTTCGCCTGGGGCTGGTGGGCGGCGCGGCGGACGCGGGGCGAGCCGCAGATCGAGCGCCGGCTGCTTCTTCTTGCCGGCCCGGTGCTGGTTTGGCTCACTCTGTTTGTCGGCTTGGCCCTCACCGGTTCCCGTGGCGGTCTGCTGGGCGCGCTGGTGGGGGTGACCGTACAGGGGGTGGTGGCGAGCGGCGCCGCCGGCGGCTCGGCGCGCCGGCGCTGGCGCACCGCGCTGTTCGGGCTGGGTGCGGCGGTGGCCGGCCTGCTGGTGGTGCTGGCGGTCGCCAGCCTCCGCGACGGCGGCTTGGCGCGACTCCTGGTGACGCGGGGCGACGTGGGCGTGGGGGCGCGGCTCACCGAGTACCGGGCGGTGCTCCGCCTCTGGCAGCGCTTCCCGGTGCTCGGGGCGGGGATCGGCTCTTTCGCCGATGCCTTTCCGCTCGTCCAGCCGGCCGCCCTCGGCGGCACTTGGTGGCACGCGCACAGCGACGTCCTCGAGCTGCTCGCCACCGCCGGAGCGCTCGGCGTCCTCCTCGTCGCCGCGGGCCTGGCGGCCCTGGTTCGGCGCCTGCTGGCGATCATGGGCGGCCCCGGCCGCTCGGAGGACCGCGCCGCCGCCCTCGCCCTGCTCGGCGTCTGCGCCGCCGTCGCGTTCCACGAGCTGGTCGATTTCGGGCTCACCATGCCGGCCAACGCGGTGACCCTGGCCGCCCTGGCCGGCGCGGCGTCCGCGGTGGAGGCCGTCCGCCGGAGCGACGCCTCAGCGAAGCCGCACGGCGCCCGGCAGGACGCGCCCGCCGCCGACGCCCTCGACCTCGAGGAGGTGGGCGCCGGGCGGCAGGGCGCGGTCGATCCCCGCCATGCCGGCCGGCCGCGCCGGAAACGTACCAAGAAGCGCGCCGTCGAGCCGTAGCTCGACCACCGTGCCGGCCGGCGGCGCGTCGTCGAAGTCGATCTCCAGCCGGCGCGCCGCGGTGTCGGTGAGGATCTCCAGGCGGGCGCGCTCCTGGTGCCAGCTCCAGTCGGTGGCCGCCCAGTCCCGCCGCGTCATGGCGCGCAGCTCGTCCTGCGCCCGGGCCGCGCCCGCGGCGTCGCCGTTCGCCCGCGCCAGCTCGGCGCGCGCCTGCCAGTAAGCCGGCCGCTGCCGCCATGAGCGGGGGACGAGGTCGAGAGACGCGGCGGCTTCGTCGAGCCGCTGCCGCGCCGTGAGGGCGCGCGCCTTCGCCACCTGGAAGGGTGCCCAGGCATCGCTCCACAGCCCTTCGGCGCGGCGTTCGAGGCTGAGCGCGCCGGGCAGGTCGCCGGCGAGGAGGACGGCCGTTGCCTCCTGTGGCCGTGCCGAGTCGCCGGCGAAGCGGGCGAGGCGGACGAGGGAGGTCTGGGAGAGCGCGCAGTCGGCGATCAGGCAGCGCTCGAGCGCCCAGTCGAGCAGGCGGGTGAGGCCCTGCGCCTTCTCGCGTCCCACCGGCCCCGCCGGGCAACGGCTGAGAGCCTCCTCCAGAAGGTCGCGGTAGCGCAGATCGGGGCGGGCGCGCTCCAGGACGTCCAGATAGAGCTCGCGCGCCGCCCGTTGGTCCCCTTCGGCGAGCCGCTCATCCGCCGCCGCAAGCTCGTCGCGCAGCTCGTCGTGCAGCAGGCGCTCCCACTGCGCGCGCGCCGCGCTGAAGCCGTCCCAGTCGCCGCGTGTCGCCAGATAGTTCTGTGCCTGCTCCCAGACCTTGGCATTGGGAGGCAGCGCGGAGAAGGCGGTCCGGCGGTCACCGGCGGCGCTCAGCCAAGGGCCGAGGACGAGGCTGGCGTCGGCCGGGCGGCGCAGCATTTCGGTGACCATGACCCGGGCGGCGGCGCGCTTGGGCGGCGAGAGGGCCGGCCAGATCTCCAGATAGGCGGCGGTGAGAAAGCGCGCCGGCTCGCGCTTCGTGGGGGCGAGGCGGAGGGCGGCCGTGAGCGGCTCCTCCCAGCTCTCGTGTGCGGTGAAGAGACGGGAGTCGCGGGCCTGGGAGAGGCTCAGATAGGTGGCGGCGCCCAAGGTCATGGCCGCTTCCCAGGACGCCGGCCGCCGCGCCAGCACGTCGCCGGCCCGGCGCGCTGTCTCCGCGAGCCGGGAGGCGCCCTGCCGCAGGCCGGCCCGCCCTTCCGCAGTGGCGGGATCGCCGTGCGCGGCGAGGGTCATCTCGCGCACCAGGCTCGCCCGCACGGCGCGCACCGCAAGGCCGTCGACGTCCGGCTCGCGCGCCAGCTCGCGCTCCAGGCGCGCCTCCACCGGCCCGGCCTCGCGCAGCCAGGCGGTGAGCTCGCGCTGCTCGCCGGAAAGCTGCCAGGACCGCCCGACCGCCACCATCGCCAGGAAGACCCCCGCCGCCGCGAGAGCGCTGCGCACCGCGATCTCGGCGCGGTGCCCGGCTGGGGTTGGAGGGCCCATGGCTTGAGCAAGGATAGCTTATCCTCCTCCCGTGCCCGCCTCCGCGATCCGCTTCCACCCGCCGCTCATCGAGATCTCTCCGGAGGTGCGCTGGATGCTCCTGCGCGCCTTCGGGCCGCCCGGCGCTCCTTTTCCCGGGCCTGTCGATCCCGCGGGAGCGCTCGCGGCGGCGCGGCGTTTCGAGATGTCGCCGCGCGTCGGCGCGCGGCAGGGGCGGGCGGGGCTGAGCGGTGAGCTGGGAGCGGAGGGCGCGGTGGGCTTCCAGCGCGACCAGGCGGCGGCGGCGGCTCTCGGCCTGCGCCTTCTCTCCCTGGCCGGCGACGTCGCGGCGGCGGCGGCTCTCCTCGGCATCCGTCTCGCGTTCCTCAAATTCGCCGCCCTGGAGGCGGCGGGCTTCACCGCTCTCGGCATGCGGGCGGCCTGCGACATCGACGTGCTGGTCCCGGAGGATCGCGCGGACGATCTCCAGCACGCTCTGCTCGCTCTCGGCTGGCGCCGCTCCGGGATGCCCCCTTCCGAGCACCAGCTCGCGCCGCTCGGGCATCCGCACGGCGGCATCGTCGAGGTGCACCGGATGGTGCCCGGCGTGCGCCTCGACGGCGGAGCGTCGGCCACCCTGGGGTCGCTGGCGGACCACGGTCTCCTCCACCCTCTTCTCCCTCCCTGGCCGGACCTGCCGGGCGCCTGCTCGGCGCCGGCGGCGGAGGTGCTGGCCGCGCATGCCCTGGTGCACGGCATCGGGCAGCACGGCTACTGGCCCGGCTCCTACTCCCTTCTCAAGATGATCGCGGACCTCATCGACCTCCGTTTCCACACCGACGATGCGCTCGCCGGGCGCGCCACCGCCCTGGTGGCGCGCGACGTCACGGGCGCCGAGGCCGAAGCCGTCCGCTCTCTCTGCGCCGCGCTCGCCGCGGGCACCGACCTCCTGGCATCCCAGGCCGATCCCTCTTCTCCTCCGGCCCTGCTGCTGCGCCACATCCTCGCCGGGCGTCTCGACACGGAGTACGCGGAGGCCCTGCGCCTGGGCTTCTTCCGCTCCCAGCCGAGCGACCGCCGGCCGGCGGAGCGCCTGCTGCGCTCGGTTTTCGGCGCGGTTTTTCTCACCCGCGGCCAGATCGACGCCGTCTACGGCCGGCCGCGGCACCCCCTCGGTTATCTGGGCCGGCGCCTCGCCCGCCCCTTCGACCTGCTGTGGCGTCTCGGCCGCTACGCCGCCCGCGCGGCCCGCCTGCGTTCGGGGCCATGACGTCTCCTTATATACTCCCCGGCGCCGTGGCCGCCTCCCGTCCATCCTCCCGCCAGCCCTCCCGGGCCTCCTCCCGGCAGCCCTCCCGCGCGCCGGCCCGCCCGGCGGGAGAGCCGCGGGCTCGGTCCGGAGAGCCGCGGTCTCTGCCCGAACGCCTCGGCCTGCTCGCCGCCTGGCTGGTGGTCCTGGTGCCACCGTTCCTCCTGTCGCTCGCCGCCAAGGAGGCGTTCCGCCTCCCCAAGCTCATGGCCAGCGAAGGGCTCGCCCTCGCCTCGCTCCTGTTCCTGGCCTGGCAGGTGCGGAAGCTGGAGGAGGTGCGCCTCGCCGATCTCTGGCGCCTGCCGGCGGTGCGCGCCCTGGCGCCCCTGCTCCTCGTCGCCACGCTGGGCCTGTGGACGACGGAGCACCCTCTCCATGTGCGGGAGGGGCTGATCGATCTATGGATCGGCGCCGCCGCTCTCGCCGGCTGGAGCGTGGGGCTGCCGGCGCGGCGCCAGAGGCAATTGCTGGGCGGGCTGCTTCTGCCGGCGACCGGCCTCGGGCTGTTCGGCATCCTCCAGTTCCACGGCGTCTTCCAGCCGCTGCAACTGATCAGCATCGCGCACGACCAGCGGTTGAATCTGACCTCCACGGCCGGCAATCCCGGCGACCTCGGGGTCTATCTGGTGCTCCCCTGTCTGATCGCCCAGTGGAGCCTGATGGGAGGCGCCGCCGGCCGGGCGCGCTGGCTCCCGGGGTGGCTGGCGCGTTCGTTTTTCCCCCTCATCGCTCTCGCCGTCTGTCTCTATGCCATGGTCCTGACGCAGACGCTCGCCGCCCTCGCCGCTCTGGCGGTCAGCAGCCTGCTCCTCTGGATCAGCGTCCTGCCGAAGCGGCGGGTGGCGCTGCTGCTCGGCGGCGGCGCGGCCCTCGTCCTGGTCCTCGTCCTCGCCGTGGCGCCGCTGCGCACCCGGGTGACGGCGAAGGTGGGAGCGGCCCTCCACGGCGACTGGAACGCGGTGCTCACCGGCCGCCTCGACGGCTGGCGGGCCGCCGTCTGGATGCTCCGCGAGAACCCGTGGACGGGCGTCGGCCAGGGCGCCTTCCGCCCCTCGTTCGTCCCCGCGAAGCTGGCGCTGCTGGACCGCGGCGCGCCGTTCTATGCCAAACAGCTCACCCCGGTCTTCGCCAATGCCCACAACGAATACCTGGAAGCGGCGGCCGACTGGGGAATCCCCGGCATCCTCGCTCTCGCCTGGGGACTGTGGACCCTCGGCACCGCCGTGCGCGGAGGGATGGGCGAGGACCGGGGGCTCGCCGTGGCGGGCGCCGTGGCGTTGGCCATCCTCTCCCTGGCGCACTTTCCCTTCCGCATCGCTCTGGTGGGCTATCCGGCGCTGCTCTTCCTCGCCTGGGTCCTGCGTCCGCGGGAAAAAGAGGAAGAAGGAGAGGTGGCCTCTTGAAAGGGCGGATCCTGGTCTGGCCGCTGGTCGCCGTGCTCGCTCTCGGCTTCTGCGCGCAACTGGTGCGCTGGCGCTCGCGGATGGAAGCCGGCCGCCTCCTCGCCCATGTCGAGGCGCTGAGCATGGCGGTGGCGCGGCAGGGGCAGGTGCCGCGCCGCCTGCTCCAGGTCAACCTCGACATGCTCCGCCGCGCGGCGGCCCTCGATCCCGTCGAGGTCGGAGTGCCGATCGCCCGCGGCAGCCAGCATCTGCTGTTCGGCAGCCCCGAGGCGGCGATCGAGCCCTACCGGGCGGCGGCGGCCCTGGAGCCGCGGCCCGAGATCTATCTCAACCTCGGCCGCGCCGAGTGGCTGGCCCACCGGCCCGAAGACGCGCGGCGCGATTTCGCTCTCGCTTTCCGTCTCGATCCCCGCCTCGCCGCGGCCGTGCCTCCCGAGATGCGCTGAGAAGGGCCGCCGGCGCTTTGTGCCATACTCCATAAGCCGGCGATTCAATATGAGCTCGATCATGAGCCCCTCCCCTCTCCCTTCTCCTGCCGCTTTCGTCGCGCTCCGCGATCTGGCGCGCGAGCATCCGGTCGAGGTGACCGTGCGCGGCGGCTGCATGGCGCCGTTGCTTTCCGACGGCGAGCGGGTGGCGGTGGCACCGGCGCGGCTCTACTGGCCGGGCGACGTCGTGGTGTTCCAATCCGGGGACGGCCGTCTACTGGTGCACCGCCTCCTCGGCTACCGCCCGTGGTCCGGCGCGCTCGCCTATGTCACCCGCGGCGACGGCTGCCCCTGCCATGATGCGCCGGTGCCGCGCGCCCGGCTGCTCGGCCGGGTGATCGCTCCGGAGAGAGCCCGGCCGCGCCCGGCCGAACGGCTGCGCGCCCTCGCCGCTTTCCTTCTCCTCGCCGCCAAGCGCCTGGGGCGAGCCCGATGAGCGCGGCGGGAGCTCTCAGCGCAACAGGGTTTTTCGGCGCCGGCTTCCTGGTCAATCCGGATCTCTTCCCGGCCCGCCGCGGCGGGGAGACCTGGGGCACGCGCGAGGTCCTCTTGACACTGCCCGGGGGGCCGTACCGCTTCACCGGCCTCAACGGCGCCCAGGAGGAGGCGGTGCGGCAGCGCTTCGGAGCCTACTGCGGCGGCGGTCTCGGAGCCTCCTGCGGCGGCGGCCTCGGCGCCTCCTCCGATGTCGTCGAGAGCACCCTCTTCCGCGCTTCCGAAGTCGACTTCCGGACGTTCGACGTGCGCGGCTGGGAGTACGGTCTCGACATCGACGCGGCGCCCGACTCCTTGCGCCTCGCCGGCCTGCGTCTCGTCGGGCGCTTCGACTGGCGCCCCGTCCTCATGGCCGCCCTGTGGACGCCGGACGCCGGCGGCCAGCCCTTCGCGGGGATCTTCGAGAACTTCCTCCGCGTCCTCACCGCCTACCGCCTCCAGGAGCTCGGCGGCGCGGTCCTGCACTGCGCCGGGATCGCCGCTCTCGACGGCGCCCGGGCCCGTCTCTTCCTCGGCCGCTCGGGAGCGGGGAAGTCCACCCTCTCCCGCCTCGCCCAGGAGCGCGGCGCCACCGTCCTTTCGGACGACTTGAACGCCCTGATGCCGGGCGCGGCCGGGCCGATGGTGGAGAAGCTGCCGTTCACCGGTGACTACGGCGACACCCGCACACCGGCCGCGCCGCTCCCCCTCGCCGGTCTCTATCGCCTGGAGAAGTCGGCGGCGGACGATCTGCGCCCCCTCTCGCGCGCGGAAGCCGTCGCCTGCCTGCTCGCCTGCTCGCCCTACGTCAACGCCGATCCGCACCGCCGCGACGGGCTGCTGGCGAATTTCCTCAGTCTCCTGTCGATCCCGAAGCCGGCCTCGTGGTTGCTACGTTTCTCTCTCGGCGGCTCCTTCTGGCCTATACTCGACGGATGCCCGGCACCGCCGTCCACTCCGCCAGCGTCCTGAAGCCGGCCCGCGACATCCGCTGGCGGCGCATCGACGGCGAGGCGGTGGTGATCCGCCAGCGCGCCGGAGAGGTCCTGGTGATGAACGAGGTCGCGGCGCGCATCCTCGACCTCGCCGACGGCCGCACCCCGGTGAGCGCCTGGATCGAGGCTCTGGTGAAGGAGTACGACGTCGACCGCGAGGCCCTGGAGCGCGACGTCCTCGCCTTCACCGCCGAGCTCGCCGCGGAAGGCATGCTTGAGGAGCCGGGCGATGGGGTTTGAGCAGGTCCTCCAGAAGACCTGGCGCGAGAACATCCTCTTCTCGGTCCTCGTCGAGCTGACCTACCGCTGCAACCTCGACTGCTTCTTCTGCTACAACGATCTCGCTCTGCGCGGCGAGCCGCTGCGCACCGAGCAGTACCTCGACTTCTTCGCCGAGCTGCGCGATCTCCAGGTCCTCCACCTCACCCTCTCGGGGGGCGAGCCGCTGGCCCACCCCGACTTCCTCGTCCTCGGCGCCCGGGCGCGCGAGCTCGGCTTCGTCGTCCGCGTCAAGTCGAACGGCCACGCCCTGCGCGGCGAGATGGCGCGGCGCATCCGCGACGAGGTCGATCCCTATCTCGTCGAGGTCAGCCTGCACGGCGCCCACGCCGCCACCCACGACCGCCAGACGAGGGTGCCGGGCAGCTTCGACCGCCTCCTCACCAACCTGCGGGAGGCCCTGGACCTGGGCCTGCGGATCAAGGTCAACAGCACCATGACCGCCTGGAACGAAGACGAGATCGAGGGGATGCTCGCCCTCACCGACGCCCTCGGCGTGCCACTGCAATTCGATCCCGAGGTGACGCTGCGCGACGACGGCGACCGCGAGCCGCTGTCGATCTCCCCCAGCCGCGCCGGCGTCGCCCGGCTCTTCGCCGTCCAGGCCGATCGCGCGAGGGCCGCCGGCGTCACCGGAGCTCCCTTCGCGATCGGCAAAGGAGGCGACGACGGCACCATGCCGGCCCCCGCCACCAAGCACTGCGGCGCCGGCTCCGCCGGGGTCGCCGTCGACCCCTACGGCAACGTCTACCCCTGCGTGCAGTGGCGCCGGCCGGTCGGCAACCTCCACCGCCAGTCGATCCGCGAGATCTGGACCACCTCGGGAGCCCTGCGCGAGATCCGCGATCTCACCGTCCAGGCCAAGGGAGTCGTGAGCGCCTACGGCCCCGCCGGAGCCCTCATGAGCTTCTGCCCCGGCTCCGCCGCCGCCCACGGCGGCGGCGATCCGTTGCGCGTCTATCCGGAAGCCCTGCGCCGCATGGAGCTGCTGGGCGAGGTCTTCGCAGGGGAAGAAGAGCGGAATGCAAAGCGGCGGGCGATCCTGCCGGTGGTGTCGTAACCGAGGAGAGAGCGCGCGCCAGAGGAGTGGGCGGATGGGTTCCTCCCCCCTGGGAGGGGGAGGGTTGGAGCAGGGGGGAGGTCAGGAGGGGGGCGCACACGCAATCCGCCGGTCCACCGCCACCGCCCTCCCCTCCACAAGCTCGCGTGGCGCATCGACCACGCCACGCTGAGACCTCAGGTCTGTGCGCGTGGACCTCAGCTTTTAGCGCGGCGCAGTCACTGCACCAAGCTTGGGCCTCTGGATTTTGCGCGGCGCAGTCACTGCGCCACGCTCGGGCCTCTGGTTTTTACGTGGCGCAGCCCCTGCGCCGAGTTCGGGCCTCTGGTTTTTACGTGGCGCAGCCACTGCGCCGAGCTTGGGCCTCGGGTTGTAACGTGGCGCAGCCACTGCACCGCGCAAAGAGCTCGGAATGGCACGCTTCCGCTCGGATTGCTAAGATGCGGGCATCTTGGAACCCAATCTGTCTGAAGCGGAGCGGCGGATCGAGGAGGCTCGGAGGACCGGGGCGGATGTGCTGGACCTTGGGGATCTGGCTTTACAGGAGCTCCCTGCGAGCCTGGGGGAGCTCCCGCAACTCGAGACTCTGTACCTGGGCCGGGTTGAGCCCTCTGAGCAAGGCGATCAATGGCAGACGGCTCGCAAATCTCCTGATTTCACGGACCTGTCGCCTCTCTGCGGCTTGGCGGGACTCCAAAGCCTGAACCTGGGCAGTACAGGCGTGACGGACCTGTCGCCGCTCTCCGGCTTGGCGGGACTCCAGAGCCTGGATCTCTCATACTGCCGAGGCGTGCCGGATCTGTCTCCGCTCTCCGGCTTACAAAGCCTCGAGTCACTTAACCTTTATGACAGCAGAGCCTCAATTCCTGTCGATTTTCTTCGGACCTTTGCCAACCACGCGCGGCTGATTCAGCTCATTGCGGACAAGGCCATCGGTGTGCCACGGGAGGTGCTCTCGCATGAGGATCATGACAATTGCCTTCCCCGGTTGCGGACCTATCTGGCCGAGCTCGACCTTGCATCAGAGGCCGAGAATGAGGTGAAGATCATTCTGCTCGGCAATGGCCGAGCAGGGAAGACCCAGCTCTGCCGGCGCTTCCGGGATAAGCCTTTCGACAAATCCATACAGTCCACTCACGGTGTTCAGATCTGGCGGGAGGTTCTGCGGATTAAGACCGGTGACCAGGAGCAGATTTTCCAGGTCAACTGGTGGGACTTCGGCGGCCAGGACATCTACCACGGGACCCATGCGCTCTTCCTGCGCAGCCGCGCTGTTTGAGACACCCGAGGGAAAGACACGCGCGGAAATCGTCGATCTTCTCTCTGCGGCTCTCCAAGAGGACGGCTTCCAGCCCGTCCGGGACCGCAACGCGACGCGGTCCGGAGACCGGATCTCCGCCTTCATCCAGCGCCTCACCCGCGCCGACCTCGTCGTGGCCGTGATCAGCGACAAGTACCTGCGCTCCTCTTACTGCATGCACGAGATCCACGGGCTCTGGCGGAAGAGCCTGGAGGACGCTGACCTGATGGCCGAGCGCCTGGTGCCGATCGTGCTGCCGGAGGTGAAGATCGAGGATCTGGACCAGAGGGCTCCCTACGTGAGGTACTGGAAGGCCAAAGAAGGGGAGCTGAGGAAATTGCACCGCGAGCTCGGTCCGAATCTCAGCCCCGAATCCCAGCGGGAGCTTCGCCTGGTCCGAGGCTTTGCCCAGGACGTGGACGACATCCTCATCTTCCTCCAGGACGTCCTGATGCCCCGGAAGCTCGAGGTCCATCTCAAGGACGGCTTTCAGGCCGTGCGGGAGGCGGTGCGGCGGCGGATGGGGGCAGAGTCGGCGCCCCCCTCCTGACCTCCTCCCTTTCCCAACCGCCTCCCGCCCAGGGGGGAGGAATCGCAGCACGGCACCTTTGGAGTGTCCTGAGATCTTGCCCGGGGCAGCGGGAGGGAGCCCAGGGTTTCAACCCTGGGTGGGGGGCGGATACGCCGCCGAAACCCAGGGATAAATCCCTGGGCTAGGTGCTGTAGTCCCTCCGGGACAAGGTTTGATGGAGCTGAGGCAGGGTTCTGTCATCGAGAGGAAGGATTCTCTGTACCTTTCCGCCCACCCGGGAGGGGACAAGCCCCTCCCCTACGTTATGAAGAAGACAGAGAGATGGGGATTCCCGGGCTTCAGCTCGAGATCGGCCCCTGCGGACAAAATCCGGGGTTCCCCTTGCCGGGGGGAGAGCAGATGGCGGCCATGGCTTCCAGCGGCTCGCGGTAGAGGATGCGCGGCGGGGCGTAGCTCCGCCGCGCGGGGCTCGCCCCTCCCGTCGACTCTTCTGTCGGCTCGCCCGGTCTCATCTTTACTCGCCGCTCGTCCCGCCGCCGGCCGGAGGTGCCGGCGGACGGCGGAGGCGCAGGGCAGGATCGCCGAGGAGATTGTAGGTGGAGAAGAGCGTTCCGTCGCCTCCCAGGACGCGGAATTCGCCGAGGGCGCGCAGGATGTGGTCGCCGAGGAGCAGGTTGGCGGGATTGGACAGCGAGCGGTAGAAGGTCTCCGCGAGCAGGCGGGATTGGGAGTTGGCCGCGAGGCCGGAGGGACCCCAGACCGCGGCCACGCCGCCGGCCGGCTGGCCCACCAGCGCTTCGCCCAGGGACGGCAGGCCCGGCACGGTGAAGCGGTTGATCGTGCAGGTCATGGCCGTGAACACCGGCAGGCGGTCACCGTTGGTGAGCGCCGCGGCGTCGGCGTTGGTGAGGAGGCCGCCGGAGGAGATCCGGTCGAGCGCGCCGTGGCCCATGTAGTTGATCAGCGAGGCGCCGCTACCCAGACGGCTCAGCAACCAGGCGCGCGCGGCGGCCAGAGGGGTCGACTGGAGGTCGATGGTCTCCACGGTGTAGCTGGCGCCGAGCGGGCTGCCGATCTGGGCGGCGACCCGGTTGCTGTCGGTGGCGAAGTCGGTGGCGCCGTCGGTCGTGTCGGAGAGGAAGAGCGCGTTGCGCGTCCAGGCCTCCGCGCCGCCGGCTTCGTAGGCCGCGATCTTGGCGGTGTAGGCGTCGAGGCCGGCCGCGGAGAGGACCGGCAGGCGCCCGACCGCCATTTCGGGCAGGCCGTCGAAGTTGACGTCGGCCAGATCGTTGTCGGAAGGGAAGAGGCCCCCCTGGCTGCGCACGAGCAGCGGCGGCACGAGGCAGTCGCCGAAGCCGAGGAGGTTCCGGTAGTCGAGAGAGCCGGCGCCGGCGAGCACGGCGTAGCGCGGACGCAGGGACCAGCTCCGCCAGGCGTAGCTCAGGAAGTCGTGGATCGCGTGCGGGCTCGGCGCGCCGTAATTGAGCTCGTCGTAGATCAGCTCGAGATCGACCACCTGGGCTTCGAGCCCGCGGCTGTGCCGCAGGTCGGCCAGGCGCTGCGCCGCGCTGTGCAGGACGGCCGGTGCCACGACCAGGTAGTCGGCGCGGTTGCCGCCCGCGAGAAGCGACGGCGCGCTCCAGGCGCGGACCGCCGCGTGGATGGGAAAACCGGGAGGGGCGGCGGCCAGGTAGCGGACCCCGGCGTCGGCGGCGAAGCGGAGGGCGTAGGTACCGCCCGCGGTCTCAGGGGCGACGGCGGCGCCGGAGATCCACACCGGCCGCAGCGGATCGCGCACGTCGAGCAGGCGGACCTCCGGCGCGGAGAAGCCGCCGACGGTCATGTCACCACCCGGCGTGCTCGCGGTGAAGGCCAGGGCATCGCCCGGGGCGCGGAGCGTCCGGCGGTAGGAGAGGTCGAAGGCGTCGACGTAGACGATGCTGTAGGGGATTCCGGCGTCCAGGGCCGCGGTCACCTCGATCGCGTTGGCGCTCTCCCGCAGCAGCCCCGGCGGGACGTCGAACGCGGCGCCGTGGGCGGTGATCCCCTTCCAGGACGTCTCGCCGAGGAACGTGCCGTTCAGGGAGACGAGGGCGTGGTGCTCGTTGACGTTCGCTCCGACACCGCTGTCCGTGGCGCCCTGCAGGCTCACCGTGAGGGTGCCGCCGGCCGCCGCGGCCGTCGCCAGGCCGGGAGCGTCGACGCTGAAGGAGTGGTGGCCGTAGGTCGCGTCGCCGGCCACCAGGAAGTCCCAGAACCAGTAGTCGGATTCGGGATCGAGGTTGAGCACGGTCGCCGGGAAGGCGTCCTTCTCGGCGTGGAGGGTCTCCGGGAAGTCGCCGTCTCCGAGAGCCTTGGCGGTGGCCCATTTCAGCGCCGAGGGCGGCGCCGTCCGGGTCGCCATGGGCAGTCCCTTGCCGCGCCGCAGGCGGTAGACGCTGCCCTGGGCGTAGACCCCGTCGAGCGCCTCGCCGTAGAAGAAGAGCCCCTGGGCATTCCTGACCGGCGAGCCCGGCGTTCCCGGGGGCGCCGCGAAATCGGGCATCCAGGCCACCGGCCGGCCGCCGCGGGTCAGCTCGAGCTGGCCGGCGACGATCAGGGCCTCGGTGGAGAGCTGGGACAGGCCGAGCCAGATGGCGATCTGCGAGCTGCGGAGGTTGTAGAGGCCGCTGCGGCGGATGGTCAGATGCATGCCGGCCGCGCCGCCGCCGGCGACGATGCCGGCGCCTGGCTGGATCCGGAGCGCCCGGCCCTGGCCGTCCCTGCCGGTCGCCGGCCGCGCGGCGCGGTCATACGCGCCGACCATCCCGGCCATCTCCGAGTTTCTCATCCCCGCAGGCCGTTGCCAGTCCACCGCCAGCGCGTAGGGACCATGGATCTCGTGCCGTCCGCCGGCCTCGACCTCCTCGAGGCGGTAGACCTGCGGCTCGGTGGGAGAAGCGCCGGCGTCCAGGAAGCGGTAGGTGCCGCCTTGCGGCGCGCTCTGCAAGGCGGGGACGAGCGCTTCGCTCACCCGCACCCATTGGCGGGAAGCGCGGTCCAGGCGGTCGAGATAGAACCCCGAGGTCCCCGTCTCCGACGCCGTCCGCCACTCGACCCGCACACCGCCGCCGTCCTGCCAGGCGTGGACGTCGGAGATCACCGCCTCGGTGATCGCGTTCACCGTGGTCGCCAGCTCGCAGAGCGGCCCGAACAGGTAGGTGGAGCGCGTCTGCGTCGTATTACCGGTCTCGTCCACGAGCTGCGCGCGCGTGCCATTGCCGGAGGCCGGGGCGGCGGTCATCGGGTTGCGCTGCCCGGCGGCGGTGGGCGTCACCTTGACCCGGTAGGCGAGGAGCGCCGTGGCGCCGGCCGCGACCGTCCCCGGGTTCCAGGTGATGTTGCCGCTGCCGTTGACCGCCGGCTGGGTGAGGATCGTGCCCTGGCTGACGGTGGAGAGGGCGGGGCCGGCGTAGAGAACGCGGGTTCCCGGGACGTTGGCGGTCACCAGGTTGCTCGTCGAGAAGGTGATCGGGAACGCCGTGGGATTGACCACGCGGACCGTGTTGGTGAAACAGCTCGCCTGCCCCACCACGGGCGGATTCGGCCCGTTGTTGCCGCCGCCGCAGCCGGTGAAGGTCAGTGTCTGGTCGATGTAGGGCTTGACCGGCGCGACGTCGCTGTCGGTGGGCAGGTAGACGCGGAAGGCATTGGCCGTGGGATTGGCGGCCGGCGGGTTCGCCGCCGCCTGGAAGTTGCCCATCCACAGGTTCGTGTAGTTCCCGGAGGTCGAGCCGTAGGTGTTGATGGTGAGCCCGGCCGTCCAGATGCCGTACTGGCCGGAGACGCCGTCGGAGGTCCAGCCGCTGAACGTCTGCCGGTCCCAGGTGTCGTCGGCGGAGAGCAGCGCGCTCGCGTAATTCTGCGTGAAGGTCCCGGTGCGACTGGTGAAGCTCAGCGCTCCCGTGTTGCCGCTGTCGCTGTCATAGTCGAAGTCGTTCTTCGACGCCGAGCAGCCGGACGTGAGGTAGGGATAGACCGTGTAGATCCGCGTATTCGCACCGGGGTCCGGATTGACGCCGAACTGGTTCTGGGAGTCGTAGTAGACGTTGAGCTCCGTGCCGCCGGCGCCCGGGGTGCCGTCGTGCGCCCGGAGGCCGAAGGCGTTGATGTCGTTCCCCCCGGTCACGGACATGTCGACGCGCACCTCCCAGTGCCCGGCGTCGATCCCGGTCTCCTGGATCTGGACGTTGTCGACGAAGAAGAGATCGTCCGTCTCCGCGTAGCCGTTGAGGCGGATGAAACGGATGCGTGTATTGGTCGCGATCGAGGAGGTGATGTTGTAGCTGCGCACGGCGGCGGTGACGGCGCCGGTGAAGGTTTCCAGCGTCGTATACGAGGTGCCCCCGTTGTTGGAGACCTGCACCTGCATCGAGTCCGTCGCTTCGACGCCCGTCGTCCTGACGTTGAAGCTCAGGGTCGCCGTCGCGAAGCCGGCCCCGAGCAGGTTGGCCTCGCGGTCGATGGTGGAGGCCCCGCCCGCGCCGTTGTCGCCGATCTGGAGCTCGCCGGCGTTGATGATGACCGCTCCCGTGGAGGCGCTGCCGTTGGGGCTGTCGCTGGTCTCGGTCCAGTTGCCGGCCCAATTCACCACGCCGTCGTTGTTGGTGTACGCGGCGGTGGTGAAGTTGTCGCGGACGTTGTCCCCGGTCGAATCGAAGAAGGTCAGCCAGGCGGCATCCCCGCCCACCGGCAGGGTGGAGCTGCCGGTGGTGAACCGCGGCGTCCGGGTGGCCCCCGCCGGGTTGACCAGGCTGTAGGTGACCGTCGTGTCCCAGTCGTTGTTGCCGCTGTTGGCGCGCTGCCGGTCACGCCCCGCGTTGGCCTCCGCCGTGCCCCCGAGGCCGATGTCGGCGTCGTAGAGGTCGACCACCAGCCGCGGCAGGCCCGAAGGGACCTCGATGAAATAGCGGTAGGGGCCGAGCGTGGTGGAGACGTAGTCGCCGTTCGGCGTCGTGGCGCCGCCGCCCTGCGGGGTGAAGAGCTTATCCGTCCCGGTGGTGGCCGCCCCGAGGGGGGCTGCCAGGCCGATCAGAAGCAGGGCTGCTCCGGAAATCCTTCTGTAAATGAATTTGTGCATACCGCCCCCGAACGTGCCCTCAAAATATAGATGCAGGGATATGTGCAGACAATAGACCAAAACTACCTCGGAGTCAATGAGTTAGCTGAGCATCGATATGTCTTGTTTTTCTCATACGCCTCTTGACGTGAGCACGATCTTGATTGTTCGCAGGAGAATCGAGAGATCGAGCCAGAGGTTCCAGTTGGCGATGTAGGCGAGCTCGTAGCGCAATTTGTTCCGCGGCGTCGAATGATAGTCACCGTTGACCTGGGCGAGGCCGGTGCAGCCGGGGGCCACGGAGAAGCGTTCGGCATAGCCCGGCACCTCCTCGAGGTAGCGCTGCACGAACCCCGGGCGCTCGGGGCGCGGGCCGACGAGGCTCATCGTCCCCTGGAGCACGCCGGCGAGCTGCGGCAGCTCGTCGAGGCGGAAGCGGCGCAGGAAGGCGCCGATGGGAGTGAGCCGCGGATCACCCGGCTGCGCCATCACCTCCACGGACTCGGGCTCGGCGTCCACCCGCATGGTGCGCAGCTTCCAGAGGGTGAACGGCCGCCGGCCGCGGCCGACGCGGATCTGGCTGTAGAAGACCGGCCCCGGCGAGGTGAGCTTGACGGCGGCGGCGCAGACGGCGAGGACGGGGAGGGCGAGGAGGAGCAGGAGGGAGCCCGCGGCGAGGTCGAGCAGGCGTTTGACCGGCCGGTTGATCCGCCACTCGGACTCGCGCACCACCTCGATCAGCGGCAGGTCGTGCACCCAGCGGTAGCGCATGCGGCCGATCAGGCTCTCGAAAGGGCCGGGGAGGAGGAGCACGTTGGTGTGCCGCGGCCGGGAGCCGGCGAGGCCGTCGATGAGCCGCGTCTGCCAGGAGTCGCCGCTGTCGGCGAGGATGATGTCGTCGATCAGCCCCTCGGCGAGGAGCCCCGGAAGGTCGTCCGGCGAGCCGAGGCACGGACCCAGGCCGGAGTCGTGGTCGTCCGTGGGGAGGCTCGTCTCGTGCGGCAGGCGCACGTGGCCCGCCACCCGCAGGCCGTGCCAGTGGTGCTCGCGCAGGGTGCGGGCGATCTCGCGCGCCGCCTCGCCGCTGCCCACCAGGGCCACCCGCCGCTCCAGCCCGGCGCCGACGCGGTCCACCGCCAGGCGCCAGGCGAGCACGAGCAGATAGTCGAGCGTGGCATAGAGCAGCAGGACGGAGCGCGGAAAGGCGCGGTTGCCCAGGAAGTAATAGACCATGAGCCCCAGCGCCTGGAGCAGAATGGCGCCGGCGAGGCGGCGGGCGACGTCGAACCGGCCTTGGGGGCGGGGCCGGTCGTAGAAGCCGAAGAAATAGAGGCCGGCAAGCTGGACGGCGAGGATGGCGAGCCACTCGCGGTTGAGGAAGAAGAGGCGGTCGGCCGGCATCAGCCCGAGGGTGAACGGCACCGGCAGGTGGATGCGCACCAGGAACGCCCCCGCCAGGGCGGCGATGGCGAGGAGCGCGTCGCCGAAAAGGCGGACGGCCTGCCGGTACGGCCGGTCACCCCGCCAGGGGCTCATGTCCGTTCCGGCCCTCCACGGCCTGATTCTCCATGCTCGCCACGGGGCCGGACTCTATAACGAAACGCTCCATCGCCCGGCGCGCTGCCGGCTCGATGTGAGGGGAATCCCCTCGGTCTTCCGTTGTCTGTAACTGATGGCCCACGCTGAGCTGCAAACCAAGCCGAACGGTCCTGCGGGGGCTGGCAAGAGCCCGGAGGGGACCAGCCCGTCTTCGCAGCGCGACCCGGGGCAGCCCGGCGACACCCTCCTGAAGCTCCAGCGGAGCCACGGCAACCGCTACGTGCAGCGCCTCCTCCAGCGCTCCGGCATGGGCCTCGGAGGCGGCACGGTCTCTCCCGAGACCGAGGGCGCGATCGAGCGGGCCCGCGGCACCGGGCAGGCCCTGGATGCGACGGCCCGCTCGTTCCTCGAGGAATCGATGGGCGCCGACTTCAGCAGCGTCCGCGTCCACACCGGCCCGCAGGCCGATTCCTTCAATCAGTCGCTCTCCGCCCGCGCCTTCACCACCGGCTCCGATGTCTTCTTCGCCCGCGGCGAGTACCGGCCCGGCAGCTCCGCCGGCCGCGAGCTTCTCGCCCACGAGCTCACCCACGTGGTCCAGCAGGGGGCCGCCGGAGGGGTGCGGCGCAAGTGCGCCGAGTGCGAGGAGGAGGAACGCAAGGCGGGGGAGGCTCCCGCCCTCCAGGCCAAGCTGGTGGTGGGAGGGGCGGACGACCCTCTCGAACGCGAGGCCGACGAGGTCGCCCGCCAGGTGATGCGCGCCCCGGCCGTGCAGAGGCCGGACGTGCAGAGCCCTGCCCTTCAGAGCCCTGCCCTTCAGAGAAGATGCGCCAAGTGCCAGGCCGAGGAGGAGCGGATGGTGCGGCGCGCCCCGCGGCTCAACACCGTGGCCCAGCCCCCTGCGGCGGCCCTCTCGGTCTCCCTGGAAGGGCTCTACTTCGAGCCCGCCGAGAGCGGCGTCTTCGAGGCCGGGCCCAAGGCCCCCCAGCTCCTCGCCCTGGCGCTCAACCGGCTCCTGGGCAGCCAGTACCGGCCGGACCTGGTCGATCCGGTGTTCGCCGTCCTCGACCGCCGCAAGCAGGAGCGCCACGGCGGGTTCCTGGCGGGGCAGACGGCCAAGGCCGGCGAGCCCATGGGGAGAACCGGCCTCTCCCTCTCGGCCGCCCTCCTCCTCGTCGACTACCTGGAGAAGGAGCTGAAGCTCAAGGTCGACCTCTCCGAAGAGCAGCGGGAGATCCTCGAAAAGGGGTTCGCCACCTACGACGCCTGGACGTTCCTGCAGCACGAGGCGCAGCTCCACGAGAAGCCGCTCCCCCCCTGGTACACGATCGAGCTGTTCTTCATGGAGATGGGGCAGCAGGGCGCCTTCCTCAAGGAGTACCAGGAAAACATCAAGCTGATCAAGCTCAACCGGCAGGTGGCGGAGAACGTCGCTCTGCTGACGGTCACCCGCCTCCACAACGCCCTCCTGGCGCCTCTCCAGGCGATGGAGGCGATCCGCCTCGACACCAGCCTCGCCGTCAACGAGAAGACCAAGGAGATCTACGCCCGGCTGTGGAACGTCACCCCGCCGGGGCCGGGCGGCGCGGTCTCTGTCCCCACCCAGGTCGCGAAGCCCTTCGCGGCGGGGCTCTTCCTCGCCTGGCTGCGCTCCCAGTCCGCGGTCGCCGAGCAGGCGGTCACCGATCCCACCCGCCGGATCTTGCTCCTCGAACGCTATGGGCGCTTCCTCGGCCAGGCGACGATGAAGGGGCCGGGCGGCGTCCAGCAGGTCCGCGACACCCCGGCCACGGCGAACCGCCCGCCCTTCCGTTCCAACCTCTCGGTCGTGCCGGCGGTCAAGGCGCCGCTCTATGACGCCGCCCTGGGCACCGACCACCGCTTCTCCCACCAGGTCGAGTTCCCGGACGTCTGGGCCGCCCTCGGGAGCTACGGCTTCGCCTGGGAGCGGGTGCGCATCCCGGACGACAAGATCGGCAAGCCGGTCGATCCCGATACGTTGAAAGGCGAGGAGGCGACCACCGGCGAGGTGGCGTCGGTGCGCTTCGGCCGCGCCACCCGCTACGCCAAGGCCGACATCGAGAAGGTGCTCGCCGACACCGAGACCGACCTCGGGCCGCCCGGCGTCGGCGCCCTCACCCTGGTGGGGGCCAACGCCATCCTGCGCTACGCCGGCACCGGCATCCAGCTCGCCATCGAGATCTTCACCCGGCCGCGGGACCAGAAGCAGATCGTCTTCCCCGAGCCCGGGCTCTACCTGGTGCGCGGGATCATGAGCCCGTACCTGAAGGGCGAGGAGGAGGTGGTGCGGGCGCCCAGCGTCGCCTACTTCCCGGTCCTCGCCCGCGATCCGGACGAGATGGCCGCCGCCGGGGTGACTCAGGCCGCCAAGTCGCGGGAGGCGGCGAAGACCCGGATCGCCGAGATCGACGCCCAATTGAAGACCGGCCTCGACGACAAGGAGCGCCAGACCCTCCTCGCCGAGCGCGCGGACCTGGCGCGCTCCCTGGGTCCGGTGGGCGCCGCCCTGGAGCACCAGAAGGGCGAGCTCGCCAAGTACGTCGCCGATCTCGAAGCCGGGCGCCAGCAGGGCGATCTCGGCGATCTCGACACTGCGAAGCAGCAGCTCGGGGAGCTCGGCAAGATCCTGGACGTCCGCGAGCGGCGGAAGCTCCCGGCCGGGGAGTCGCCGGCCGCCCACTTCGTCTCCGATCTCGGCCGGAGCCTGCCGCTCAACTTGGAGATCATCGACCAACCCAAGACCGGTCAGGGCTTCCACGTCCTGGTCGCAGATTTGACCACGCACAAGAGCGGCCTTCAGGAGGGCTACGGTAAGACCCGCGACGAGGCGATCCTCGCGGCTCTCAAGCATCTCCTCGAGGGCATCCACGGCTACGGGCGCGGCCGGGTGGCCATCCAGCTCGGCGGTGCCCCCTACACCCAGCGGATCGAGGCGAGCCGCGGCAACCTGCTGATGGAGTCGATCGACAACGTCACCCTGGTGCTCTCGCTCGCCGCGGTGGTCGCCGCGCCCCTGACCGACGGCGCCAGCCTGGCGCTGCTCATCCCGCTGGGGGTGGTCGGCGCCGTCCCCTCGGCCTACCGGGTGGTCAAGGGGATCGAGGCCGGGACCTTCACCTTCGACCTCGAAGGCGCGCTGGAGCTGGTCAACGTGGTGGGCAGCGTGATCGGCATCGCCCGGGTGGGGGCCGGGGCGCTGCGTCTGGTGCGGGTGGGCCGCGGGCTCCTCATCCTGGGCTACGGCGCCGATGCCCTGGGCGCGGTGCTCCTGGGCGCCAGCGTGGTCGACCAGATCAATGCGCTCCAGGGTCTCCCCGAGGGAGAGCGGGCGGCCGCCCTCACCATGCTCCTCGGCCAGACGATGCTCAACGTCGGCATCACCGTGGGCGGAGCGCTCGCCCATCGCGCCCACCAGGCGCGCCTGGAGGCGCGGCACCAGGCCGGCCACCCCGAGCCGGCCCGGCTCCCCGCGGGGGACCCGGTACCCGGCGAGACGGAGGAGAAGCGCCCGAACCGCGACGTCAACGACCCGGATGCCCCTCCGCAGCCCGGTTCGCTCGGGCCGGAGTCGGAATGGACCGTCGGCACCAATTCGGCCGGCGCCACGGTGTTCAGGTCGGACACGCAGATCACGGGCAACTCCGATTCACCCGCCCACCTGGAGGGTCTCGTGGTCCGCGCCCGGCGCACGGGACGGCCGGTCACGATCATCACCGGCTACCACGGGGGGAGCGACGGTCAAACCAGACCGGCTCCGGAGTTTGCCCGCTACGACAAGGAATATTATGGCCGGAAGTATCCCGACGTGAAAGTGATCGATACGTCGGAGATGTCGCATGAGCAGCGCATGGAGGTGGTCGACTCGACCCGTGGCGTCGTCATCGTCGCCACCTGCTTCGGATCCTGCGCCCGCCCCTCTCCCGGGAAGGCTAGCACTAACACCGAGGGCGCCCGGCCGTCCTCCACTCCCGCTCCGGCGCCTCCGGGCAAAGCGCCCCTGGCCCTGCCGCCTGCCGGCGGCACGTCCGGCCCCCCCGTCCGCGCGACGGTGGAGGAGATGTTCCACAAATATGCCGTCGGGGAGGACCTGAAGCGGCTGGGCCCGGTCAACGAGGAAACGAAGCCTCTCCTGGAGAAGAACGACGCCCTCCGCGGAGCGCTCGCCGAGAGCCCGCTCGCCGCCGCCGCCCTCAAGAAGTGCAGCTCGCCCTGCTTCCCGCCGAACGCCACGCCGGCGCAGATCGAGCGCCTCGAGCGCTATCTCCGGAAAATCGGCCCCGGCTACGACGAGGCGGCCCTGCGCCAGTACCTCTACGACCGCCGGGACCTCCTGGACAGCGCGCTCTCCGGGCTCGAGCAGGCGAAGACGGTGGGCCGGCTCAACGGCTGGCTCGCCTTCTACAACACCGAGGGGGAGGCGGGGATCTCGCGGGTCCGGCCGTACGAGGATCCGGCCTACATCGCCGAGATGGTGCGGCGCGCGCACGACTTCGGCGTCAAATACGGCGAGATCCAGGCCAAAGCGGACGGCCTGGTCGACGTGGGATTCGACAACCCGATCCGCCTCGGCGGCTACGACCAGGGCTTCGACGACGTGATGCACAACGGGGCGAGCCTCGACACGGGCGACGTCTACATCGTCGAATACAAGGGCGGCAGCGCGCAGCTCGCGCCGGGGCAGATGACCTTCGATTGGGTGGTGGGCAACATCCGCCGGCTGTACAACGAGGGCGGCCCCGCCGGCCAGTCCTGGGCGCGCATCCTCGCCAAGGCGCTCCGCGAGGGGAGGCTCAAGGGCGTCGCCTACTCCACCCGGCTCTCCGCCGGGAGCCCGCTGCCCACGTCCACGGTCGGTACGTGGACCTACAACGCGGCCAGGATCGTCTTGTGACCCAAACAGAGCGCACCGCCGGGTCCTCCCTCCTGCGGGGCTCCTTCACCGGGCGGATTCTTTGCGATACGCTCCGCGCACATGAAAGTCACCGAGCATCTGGCGCAAGCCGACCGGCCGCCGATCAGCTTCGAGATCATCCCGCCCCTGCGCGGCGGGGACGTCAAGGGGCTGCTCGCCCTGATCGACGATCTCGTCAAATACCGTCCGCCGTTCATCGACATCACCAGCCATGCGGCGGAGGTGATCTACGAGGAGACGGCGCAGGGCATCCAGCGCCGCGTCAAGCGCAAGCGGCCGGGCACCCTGGGAGTCTGCGCGCTGCTGCAGAACAAGTACCACGTCGACGCCGTCCCCCACATCCTCTGCCAGGGCTTCACCCGCGAGGAGACCGAGGACTTCCTGATCGAGCTGAAGTACCTGGGGATCGACAACGTGCTCGCCGTGCGCGGCGACGAGAGCGGCTTCCAGAAGCCGCTCCAGTACGGGCGGAGCGCCAACCTCTACGCCGGCGATCTGGTCAAGCAGATCAGCTCGATGAACCATGGCCGCTATCTGGAGCAGGACCTGCTGGACGCCGAGCCCTCGGACTTCTGCGTCGGCATCGGCGGCTATCCGGAGAAGCACTTCGAGGCGCCGAACCTGACCCTCGACGCCCGCCGCGTCAAGGAGAAGGTGGAGGCCGGGGCGCACTACATCGTCACCCAGATGTTCTTCAACAACGCCCACTACTTCAAGTACGTGGACCTCTGCCGCGAGCAAGGGATCGAGGTGCCGATCATCCCCGGCCTCAAGATCCTCACCTCGACGAAGCAGCTCGCCACCATCCCGCGCACCTTCTACGTCGAGATCCCCGCCGATCTCTCCGACGCCGTCCTCGCCGATCCCGAGCACGCCGCCGACATCGGCGTCGAATGGGCCTTCAAGCAGAGCCAGGAGCTCCTCGCCCACGGCGCGCCCGCCCTGCACTTCTACGTCATGCAGAGCTCCGGGGCGATCAAGAAGCTGATGGCGCGGCTGAAGATCTGAGGCTGCATTACGCCGGCATTGCGCCGTCGGCTCTCCAGAGAGTTATACTCTCCACATGCGCCCGACCCTGATCCGTGAATCCGGTTTCGGCCTCAAGCTGGAGGCTGTGCTCGCCCGTCTCTGTCAGAAACTGGGCTCCCTCTACAAGACGCAGGCGGTCAAGCTGCCCTACCTTGTGGATGTGATCGCGGCTGCCGAGCTCGGACGGCGGATCACGGAAGCCACGTTCGAAACGTGGAAGCAGGGCGTGGTCGCCCGCGAGGCATGGATCGGCGTGACCTATCCCTCTCCGAACGGTCTGTTCTCGGTCGATCGTCCGGACTATGACGAGGGTTGGACAATCAGCTTGCGGAGCACTCCACCGGACTGTCTGACCAAAGACGAGCTGCGGATTGTCGATCTCGTCGCCGACAAGTACGGCCGGATGTCGGCCCAGGATCTCGGGATCTTGACGAAGGCCTTGAACCCCGACATCCCACGGGATTGTTGGGGCTCAAACAGTAGACCGCCGATCAACGAGGATACCTACGCCCGTCTGTCCGAAGGCTGGCAGAGCCTGTGGCGGAAGTTGCCGGATCTCGACCTGACCGACGAGTCCGAGTGGGGCGAGCCGATCGAGGATCCCGACGAGTACTTCCGGGCCGTCTTCCGTGTCTAGGGTCGTCCGCGTCTTCGAACCCACATGGCAAGACCGGCACTTCCGCAAAGCTCTTGAGAAGCTGAGGGCGGAAGAGCGGAAGCAACGCGCGGGCCAGGTCGCCGCCTTGGTGAAGGTGCTCCGCGTCTGTGCCAATCCGGTCACGGACCCGGCGCTTCAAGCTTGGCGTCCCAGCTCTTATCGAGGGGTCATCCAGCTCAAGGGTGGCGGTCAATTGGTCGAGTACCGTTTTCCCGGTGTGATGCGCGTCATCGCTTGTTGCTTCGACAGCTCAGGAGAACCGCGTCGCAGCCTTGTCCTGCTCCTGACGATCACCCTCGAGCATGATCACGAGCGCATGAAGAGACTTCTCCGCCAAAATGTCGGCGAGATTTCAGAGGAAGGGCTGTCCTTCCTCGAAGGACGCGAGCCCGATCCTCGGTGAGCATCGGCTCATCGGGGACGGGGGTGAGGCCGCCCTTTGACAGACCCCCGCCGCTCTCGCTATCCTCCTCCTTGCATTGCGAGGGCCCGGCTCCGGCCGGGCACGGCAACCTGGGACGGACACCCAAGGTGCCCTCCCGCGGTCTTCTGAGAAGAAGGTCGTGGGGATGCGGTCGCTCCGCGACAACCAAGTGTCCACTGGGAAGACCCGCTCTTGCGATGCATGCGAGGCGGGTTTTTCGTATTCCCGAGCAGTTTTCTGAAAGAGACATGGGGAGAGAGATGACATCCGGCGATCCGATCTTCGACGTTCCCGTCCCGTCCCGTCCTGACGACCTGGACGCGCGCACCGCGGCTCTGCGGGCCGCTCTCGATACACGCATCCTCGTCCTCGACGGCGCCACCGGCACCGCGCTCCAGGGCGTCATCCTGACGGCCGACGACTTCGGCGGCCCGGACCTCGAAGGGTGCAACGAGATCCTCTGCGAGACGCGTCCTGACGTGGTCGACGGCGTCCACGAGACCTATCTGGCCGCCGGCTGCGACGTCGTCGAGACCAACTCCTTCGGCGGCACCCCGCTGGTGCTCGCCGAGTACGGGATCGCCCACAAGGCGTATGAGCTCAATGCCGCCGCCGGCCGCATCGCGCGCGCCGCCTGCGCCAGACACGACACGCCAGAGAGAACGCACTTCGTCTGCGGCGACCTGGGGCCGACCACCAAGGCGATCTCGGTGACCGGCGGCATCACGTTCGAAGAGCTGATCGAGCACTTCCGTGTGCAGGCACAAGGATTGATGGCGGGCGGCGTCGACTATCTCCTCCTCGAAACCTCCCAGGACACGCGGAACATCAAAGCCGGCCTGATCGGCATCGAGCGCGCGTTCACCCTGGCCGGCTGGAAGATCCCGGTCGCCGTCTCCGCCACCATCGAGACCACCGGCACCATGCTCGGCGGCCAGGACGCGGAAGCCCTCGCCGTCTCCCTGCTCCACGCCGATCTGCTCTATGTCGGCCTCAACTGCGCCACCGGCCCGGAGCTGATGACCGACCACGTGCGCACCCTCTCCGAGATCTGCCGCACCCGCGTCGCCTGCGTCCCCAACGCCGGCCTGCCGGACGAGGAGGGGAAGTACACCGAGGGGCCGGACGTCTTCCTCCGCGCCTTCACCCGCTTCCTCGACGCCGGCTGGCTCAATCTGGTCGGCGGCTGCTGCGGCACCTCGAAGGCCCACATCACCGCCCTCGCCGGGCTGGTGCAAGGGCGGCCGCCGCGCCGCGTGCCGCACCACCACCGCAGCCTGGTCTCCGGCCTCGAAGCCGTCGAGCTGACGGACGACAACCGGCCGCTCCTCGTCGGCGAGCGCACCAACGTCCTCGGCAGCCGCAAATTCAAGCGCCTCATCCAGGAGAAAGAGTTCGAAGCCGCCGCCGAGGTCGGCCGCGCCCAGGTGCGCGCACAGGCGCAGATCCTCGACGTCTGCCTCCAGGATCCAGACCGCGACGAGATCTCGGACATGGAAGGCTTTCTCGACCGCCTCGTGCGCATGGTCAAAGCCCCCTTGATGATCGATTCGACCGACGCCGCGGTGATGGAGCACTCGCTCACCTGGTGCCAGGGCAAGGCGGTGCTCAACTCGATCAATCTGGAAGACGGCCTCAGCCGCTTCGAGAAAGTCATCCCGCTGGCGAGGCGCTACGGCGCCGCCGTCGTCGTCGGCCTGATCGATGAAAAAGGCATGGCCGTCACCGTCGACCGCAAGATGGAGGTCGCCCGCCGCAGCTTTCACATTCTCGTCGAGCAGATGGGCATGGCGCCGGAGGACATCTGGTGGGACGCCCTGGTCTTCCCCTGCGGCACCGGCGACGGCAACTATCTTGGCTCGGCGGCGCAGACGATCGAAGGCGTGCGCAGCCTGAAAGAGCAGTTCCCGGACAGCAAGAGCGTCCTCGGCGTCTCCAACGTCAGCTTCGGCCTGCCCAGCGCCGGCCGCGAGGTGCTCAACTCCGTCTTCCTTTATCACTGCACCCGCGCCGGTCTCGACGCCGCCATCGTCAACACCGAAAAGCTGGCGCGCTACGCCGACATCCCGCAGGAGGAGCGCGACCTCGCCGAGGCGCTGATCTTCCTTCCCATCGGCGACATCGAAGCCGGCAATCAAGCCGTCGAAGCCTTCACCGCCTGGTTCCGCGGACGCACCGCCAGCGCCGCGACCGCCACGCCGCGCGCCGATCTGCCGCTCGACCAGCGCCTCTCCCGCGCCGTCGTCGAAGGGAGCAAGGAAGGACTGGAGGCGGACATCGAAGCCGCGCTCGCCGATCCGCGCTGGCCGTCGCCGCTCGACATCGTCAACGGTCCTCTCATGGCCGGCATGAGCGAGGTCGGCCGCCTGTTCAACGACAACCAGCTCATCGTCGCCGAGGTGCTGCAGAGCGCCGAGGTGATGAAAGCCGCCGTCTCGCAGCTCGAGCCGCACATGGAGAAGACCGATTCCGCCGGCCGCGGCAAGGTCCTCCTCGCCACGGTGAAAGGTGACGTGCACGACATCGGCAAGAACCTGGTCGACATCGTCCTCTCGAACAACGGCTTCACGGTGGTAAACCTGGGGATCAAGGTCCCGTCGGAAAGGCTGATCCAGGCCGTCCGCGAGCACGAGCCGGACATCATCGGCCTCTCCGGCCTCCTGGTGAAGAGCGCGCAGCAGATGGTGATCACCGCCGGAGACCTCGCCGCCGTCGGCATCGACACGCCGCTCCTGGTGGGAGGCGCCGCCCTCACCCGCCGCTTCACCCACCGCAAGATCGCCCAGGCCTACGGCGGCCTCTGCACCTACGCCAAAGACGCCATGCACGGCCTCAAGCTCGTCGAGCGCCTGATGGACGGCGCCGGCCGCCCCGAGCTCGAGCAGGAAGTCGCCGCCTTGATCGAAGCCGACTCCGCCGAAGCCGTTGCGTCGAGCGAGCCCGCCGAGCCCGGCACGCCCGCCATCCACATCATCAGCCGCGACATCCCCGCGCCGCCGCCGCCGGACACCGCCCGCCACACCGCGGAGCTGGATCTCGACGAGGTCTGGTCCTACCTCAATCCGCAGATGATCTATGGCAAGCACCTGGGATTGAAAGGCTCCGTCCGCAAGCTCAAGGCAGAGAACGATCCCAAGCTCGCCAAGCTGGAGGCCGTGATCGAAGAGCTGAAAGACCTCGGCCGCCAAGGCGCCATGCGCGCCAGGGGCGTCTGGCGCTTCTTCCCCGCCAAGACCCAGGGGGATCAGATGACTCTCCTCTGTCCGGAGACCGGAAAGCCCGCCGCCGTCTGGGACTTCCCGCGCCAGGACCGCACCGGCGGTCTCTGCCTCACCGACTTCGTCCTCCCGGACGACCACGTCGCCCTCTTCGTCACCACCGCCGGAGACGGCGTCAGGGATCAAGTCGAGGAGTGGAAAGCCAAAGGCGAGTATCTGAAAAGCCACGCCTTCGCCGCCTTAGCCCTGGAGACCGCCGAATCCGCCGCCGAGCTCCTCCACGCCAAGCTCCGCGCCGCCTGGGGCTTCCCCGACCCCGCCACCCTGTCCCTGGAAGACAAGCTCGCCGCCCGCTACCGCGGCAAGCGCTACAGCTTCGGCTATCCCGCCTGCCCGGATCTCGCCTTCCAGCGCCAGCTCTTCCAGGCCCTCCGCCCCGAGCAAATCGGCGTCCACCTCACCGAAGGCGACATGATGGACCCCGAAGCCAGCGTCTCCGCGCTGGTGTTCCATCATCCGGATGCGCGGTATTTTGGGGTGTAGGAGAGGCCCCCTCCCCCGGCCCCTCCCCCGTGCGGCCCCCGCTCCCCCTCCCCGAACGGGAGAGGGGAGACCCCACCCGCTCAAGCCAAGCAGCGCTTGTCTTTCCTTGCTTTTGGCTGGGCGGTGGCGCCCTCTCCCGCTCGGGGTGGGTGGGCGGGGGAACGCGCGGGGGAGGGTCGGGGAGGGGGCGGGTGGGAGGCGCAACGACTAGGGCGAGAGAATAACGGCTGAGTCGGAGCTTACGACTTCCGGTGTTCCAGCAGATATCGCCAGTGATTCTGGCGGGTGAGCAGCCGGATTAGGCGGAAGGCTCCACCGAGCCGGGGTGACAGGATCCATCCGTCCGCGTCCTGCTCGACCGGGATGTATCGGCCTTCCTGCAAGGTTAGGATTGTAAAGCGGATCTCCCGGTCGCGGGCGTCGGCGAGCCAGAGCTCGGAAACGCCGGCCAGGGCGTAGAGGCGGGGAAGGCGTTCGGTATCTTTCTTCTGCGAGCTGTCGCTCACAATTTCGACGATGACATCGAGAGCTCCCTCGACCGCCAGGAAGCGGCCCGGCCCCTTCCGCGCAGCGGGGACGAGACGGATTCTTCCGCTCTCGAAGGACTCCCAGAGGGCGACGACGACATCCGGCTCGACGGACAGCCCGGCGGATGGCGAGATGATCCGGGTGCTGTCGCTATAGATCTCCCCACGATCCTGCTCTGCAATCAGGACATGCAGCATCGAGGTGATCGCTGTCTTGACCACGGAGTGCGTATACAGGTCTTCCGGGCTCATCTCCGTCTCCACCTCTCCCGCCAGGAAATCGACGCGCCCGGTGTCAGGAAATTCGCCCGACTCGACCCAACTCTGGAAGCCTTCGAAAGTAAAGGCGTCAAAGGGAATCGGCAGGTTCTCGCTGAAGATGACAGCGTGCTCTCTGGCCATATCGGAAGTTTACCCCAACTTGGGCCGTTCATCCTTCGATCGGCAGCAGCACCATCTTCCCCGTCGTCGCCCGCCCTTCCAGCAGCCGGTGCGCTTCGGCGGCCTCCGCGAGCGGAAAACGCCGCGAGATCGAGATCTCCAGCTCGCCCGTCTCGACCCAGGCCAGGAGATTCCGGCGCGCGGCCTCCCAGGCCACCGGATCATCGATGTAGAGCCCGAAAGCGCCCACTTTGAGGCAGCGGTCGTAGAGCTGATCCGGATCGACCGGACCGGGGGCGCCGCTCGCCTCTCCGAAGTGGATCAGCTCGCCGTAGGGTGCCAGCATCGCGAGGCTCTGGGTCTGCGTCGCCTTGCCGACCGAGTCGAAGATCCGGTTCACACCGCGTCCGCCGGTCGCCGCCGCGACGCGCTCCGGCAGATCCGGGCCGTAGAGGAATGCCTCGCCGCCGAGCCGCTCTACCGCCGCCGCCTTCTCCAGGCTCGACACCGTGCCGAGCACCCGGGCGCCCTGCCGCCGGCAGAGCTGGAGGAGGATCTGGCCGACCCCGCCCGCTGCCGCATGGATGAGCACCGTGGCGCCGGGCGCGACCGCCGTCGCGAAGAACGCCAGCCCGTACGCCGTCAGCCCCTGCACCGGCAGCGCCGCCCCGAGATCGAACGGAAACGTGTCGCCGAGATCAAAGAGCGCCGTGGCGGGAGCCACCGCGTACTCGGCATACGTCCCGCTCACCGCCGGCGGCATCGCCCAGAACGCGACCCGCCGGTCGAGCAGAGCCGCATCCGTCTCCGTCCCGACCGCCACCACCCGCCCGGCCCCCTCCGTCCCCGGCGTCCAAGGCAGGGTGAGATTCTTGTAGACGCCGCGCCGTCGCTCCGTATCCGCGAAGTTCACGCCTGTCGCGTGGAGCTGGACGAGGACTTGACCGGTGCCGGGCTCAGGACGTGGCACGTCGGCGAGCTCGAGGACTTCGGGTGGACCGAGACGGTGAACGAGGATGGCGCGCATGGGAGGAGCTTATCAGGCGAAAACCGCTCACCAGCCGCGCCTTGGAATATGATGGCGATCCAGCCAGACGAGCAGGAGCTTCCAGGAGGTGCGCGATCATGCCCGACTTGCCGGAGGGGTTCTGGGACAATCTCCTGGACTACATCCAGGACCGGACGGTCGTCCCCGTCATCGGCCCGGAGCTCGTCACGGTGCGGGAAGGCGACCTGAACGTGCCTCTCTACCGCTGGATCGCGCAGCGGCTGGCAGCCAACCTCGGGCTGCCCACCGCGGAGCTTCCTGAGAGCTTCGACCTCAACGACGTGGTCTCTCTGCACCTGCGCCGGCGTGGAGAGCGGGAGGAGCTCTACGCTCAGATCCACCGGATGCTACGCAACGCCGCGCTGGCACCGCCGGAGTCGCTGCGGGCACTGGCCGGCATCCCCGGTTTCGACCTGTTCGTCTCGTTGACCTTTGACTCGCTGCTCGCGGATGCGCTCGGCGCGGCACAACAGATCTCCTACTCGCCGAAGACCGTCCGCGATCTCCCTTGTCCGAAAGCTGATCTCCGGCAGCCGGTGGTGTTCCACCTGTTGGGCCGGGCGTCGGCTTCTCCGGACTACGCCATCTGCGACGAGGACGTGCTCGAATTTCTGCACGGCATCCAGGACAAGCAGCGGCAACCCAAAGCTCTGTTCGACGAGCTGCGCGGCAATCATCTGCTCATCCTCGGCTGCAATTTCGGAGACTGGCTCGCGCGCTTTTTCCTGCGCACCGCGAGAAGCCTCGAGCTGTCGCAGAAGCGCCGGCGTTGGGACATGCTGGTCGGCGACCAGATCGCGCACGACGGCAAGCTGGCGCTGTTCCTCGAAAGCTTCAGCTCGGACACCCGCGTGATCCCGTCGACCGCGGAGCAGTTCGTCACCGAGCTGGCGGCGCGCTGGCACGCCGCTCATCCGGCGGCGCAAGCGCAGACGGCGGAGCCCGTGGCGCAAAGCATTCCAACCGGAGCGATCTTCGTCAGCTACGCGAGCGAGAACCTCGAAGCGGCCAGCCGGCTGGCCGAGGGTCTGCGCTCGGCCGGCCTGGAGGTGTGGCTCGACAAGAAGGAGCTCCAGGTGGGAGATGACTGGGCACGCAGCATCCGGCGCGGCATCGAGCGCTGCTCCCTCTTCCTGCCGATGATCTCCCGCCAGGCCCTGGGCGAGGAAAACCGGCGCCGGTACTTCTGGCGCGAATGGATGGAAGCGGACGACCTCGCCCGTGGCATGGCGCCGGACGAGGCGTTCATCATCCCCGTCGTGATCGACGACACGCGCATTGATGGCGCCCCTCTGCCCGATTCCTTCAAGAGAGCGCAAGGCAAGAGCTTGCCGGACGCGAACGTCACCTCCGATGTCGCTGAGCTGCTGCGGGAGCTGGTGCGCGACTTTCATCGGCGGCAGAGAGCGGCGTGATCTGAAATGGTCGATCCGCAACACCAAGCCCTGACCCGTGACAACCCGTGGCCCGGTCTGGATCCCTTCGACGAGGCCGACCGCGAGTACTTCCACGGCCGGGCGGCGGAGTCGGGCGAGCTATTGAGGCGGGTCCGCCGCGAGCTCCTCACCGTACTGTTCGGGCGTTCCGGGCTGGGCAAGACGTCGCTGCTCAAAGCCGGATTGTTCCCTCTGCTGCGCGGGGAAGATCATCTGCCGGTCTACCTGCGTCTCGATCATGCAGACGGAGCGCCGGCATTGCGTGATCAGATCT
>Ga0307506_10000015_pt1 | contig 83403 bp, 77 predicted proteins | sample 25_S_MG_FD_202175 | JGI IMG/M metagenome (GOLD analysis project Ga0307506, IMG submission 202175) | Soil microbial communities from Populus trichocarpa stands in riparian zone in the Pacific Northwest, United States - 25_S | ecosystem: Environmental > Terrestrial > Soil > Riparian zone > Trees... | reverse complement strand
CAACGGCCCCTGCCGGATCACCTTCGAATGGGAAGACGGAGACGCCCTGAGAGTCGACCTTGAGCAGTACCACTGAAGGAGCCCGACCGATGCCTGAGTATCGCGCCAATCATCCATCCGAAATGGAGCCGGCTCACCCGGGCGAGATCCTGCGCGAGGACGTGCTTCCGTCACTCAATCTCACCGTTGCCGAGGCGGCGCGGCAGTTGCTCGTCTCCCGGCAAATGCTGCACTCGATTCTCTCCAAACGCTCCGCGGTCTCTCCAGAGATGGCCGTACGGCTCGGCCGCTTTTGCGGCAACGGCGCCGCCTTCTGGCTGCGGATGCAGGCTGCTCATGATCTGTGGCACGCGGAGCGAAAGCTGCGGGCCGAAATACGCAAGATCCCCGAACACGCCGCGGCGTGATACGCAGCTCAGCGAACCCGCACGTCGACGGCCGTCGGCGCCGATCGGGATCTGGGGCGAATTGGCGGGCGCGCCGGCCGGTCTTGCCGCGCCCGCCTTCGCGGCCCCCGCGCCGAGGGGGCCCCGGCGAGCCCCTCGATTCCCTCTCGGCCGCCAAACGGAAGCTCCTCGCGAAGCGCATCCGCGGCGAGAGGTGAAACACCCCCGGCGGTCTCAATTCCTCCGAAGGAGCGTGGCGATGTCGTGCAGATCCAGCGTGAGGTTCGCCGCCGCCACGATCGGATCGACCTGTTCAGGGCGCACCACCCCGAGCTCCTTCAGCTCGGCGAGCGTCGACCAGCCCTCCTCGATCTCCTCCTCGGGGACCGGCCAGTGGATCTGGTAGAGGTCCATGGCCTCGATGCCGAGGCGCTCGCGGCTGCCCTCCACCTCGCGCAGGAGCGAGTCGCGCCGGAGGCTCTGTGTGTTGCACGTCCTCCTTCAAGGTGCCCAACGCCTGAATTAAGCCGACCCGCGAAGCGGGTTCGGCTTGAATGAATTGTTGGGCCGCACTTGCCGCGCCATTTCAGTGCTGCCCTTAGGACTGCGGGTCGAACCCGAAGACGCGCAGTTCTTGGTCGCAGCGACAGGCCTTGGCGATGCGCGCCGCCCACGCAATGGCCTCATCGCGCGAAGGCAGTTCCAACACGGTGAAGCCGCCATCGAGCGTGGGCGCCCAAGGATAGCCGCCCATTGCAACCGCGCCGTCAGCAGAGACGAGTATGGGCGGTACGTCTTCGTCGATTCCGCCGCCGAAGACGTAAGCACCGGCGGCTTTCGCCTCATCAATCACAGCGTGTGCGTCGCGGCCCACCGCTCCCCATTCGCCATCGGGCACAACCATCGCCGCGCTTGGAAAAGAGATCAGGTACTTGGCCGTGGTGCTCCTCTGGGAATTGATGGCGGTGTGAAGCCTGTGTGCGGCCTAACGCTGCTGGGCTTCAGCGGTGCCGCCAGGCATCCGCCGCAAGCCCCGGGTTAGCCAGTGCTTTTGCCAGCACGCGTCGAAACCATCTGCTCCTTAAGTCGCATTATGTCCGCCGCGGATTTCTTGCGACGCTCCGATTCCTCGATCAGGCGGACTACAAGATGGATGAGGCCTTTGAGTTCGGCCAAGCCGTGTTCTGTATACTCGCGCTTATAATGCACTTGGTCGTTGCGCAGCCCTACACCCAACTCAGACGAGTTGCGCAACAGGTCGTCCTTCAGATATTCTCTTACACATACCGCGAGATTCGCGGATTCGATCTTTGCCTCCTCCCCGGGATTCTCACGCTTCGCAAAGTCTTTGATCAGCAGTTCGAGCGATTTTGCATACGCGAGTCCAGAGGCCTGCGGCAATGGAGCACGTTCCGCCACCGATGCCTCGCCGTAGAGTCGACAGAACTCTGGCGATAACGCCTGCAGAACTTCGCTGAATGGTGACATGTGCTGCGCTACCGTGATGTCCCGGATGAACCGCCACCGAAGATCAAGGTCGTCCTTGATCAACTGATTATAACCCTTCCCGTGTCGCCAGCGGCTTCCCCGGTCTAGGAGAAGGGCGCCAAGCGCCATCCCTCCGATGCCCGCTAGAACGTACGTCCACATCTCGAGATTGTCTCCCATTTGGGCTGGTGGCTAACGTGATTGCCGATGAGCGGCGGCTCTGCCGTCCCGCTCGATCGGCCTGGGTTGGGCGCCACCGTTCGGCGCCAAAGGTTTTGAACTCATCCCCAATCCTCAATCAGCGGAGCGTATGGCCGCAAAGGGGACAATGCACGTGTCCCCAAGAGCATTCCTTACAGATGAAGTGACCCTTTGAACAGGTCTTCCCCCGTAAACGTCCTTGTGATCCCGCCGTTCGCCCGCCCACTTCATCGGAAGGCCTCCAGCCTTAGTGGTAATGTCGTGCAGCCTATGAACGGTTGCATGATCTTCGGCTACGAAGCATAGCCAAATAGCCGGTTGGCTGGTGTCAATAAAGAAATCGAAGGCCTCGATACCTCTGAAGCGTTCCGCCTCGCGAAGGGTTTCCCAAGTATCTTTGTCGACAGTTACGCCAAGCCTAAAGACGGGTTTTGCCATTTCTACTCCAATTCCGCCATTCGCCCAACTTAGCTTCGACGCCTCAGCCGCCTCACCGTCAGCCCGCGATGCCTCCCCTTCGGGAGTAGCAGCGGCGAACGTGGAGCCCCTAAAACGTCATAGGGCTTCAACTTACGGCTTTTCAGAGTCCGTGTCAATCATGTCGGCCAACGAGCTCCCGGAGAGATGTCGGCTTACCTCCCGGAGGTGTTCCTCCCAGGGGCCTGGAATGCTAAGAGCGCCTAATCTAACAAAACCGGTTGCCGGCCCAACGGGCCGGGAGAATCTAGCCCAGGGCTGAGGCCGAAGGCCGATGCCCTGGGTCAACGGGCACCACCTCCAGGCGGCCTGAAAGGCCGCGAGAGCTCTCGCTTGACAGATCCGCAGACAGGTGCTGGAGTCACCGGCGCCATGGCTCAATCTCTCTCAAAAATCTACGTCCATCTCATCTTCTCGACGAAGAACCGCGAACGAATCCTGCCTGCCGAGATTCGCCCCGATCTCCATGCCTACATGGGCGGTACGCTCAAAGGCCTCGGCTGTCTCCCGATCGAAATCAACACCGAGCCCGACCATTTGCACGGTCTGTTTCTCCTCGCACGGACCGAGGCGCTGAGCGGCGTTGTCGGCCATCTCAAGAAAAGCTCGAACGACTGGCTTCGGGGCCGAGGCCCGCAGTTTGCGAGCTTCTTTTGGCAGGCGGGATTCGGTGCATTCTCGGTGAGCCAATCGCAGGTCGAAGACGTTCGAGCCTACATCCGCAACCAGCGCGAGCATCATCGAGTCAAGAGCGCTACGTGTGGGGACTGAAGACTCTCGCGGCCTTTCAGGCCGCCGGGAGGTGGCGCCTGTGAACCCAGGGCATCGGCCTTCGGCCTCAGCCCTGGGCTATGCTCTCCCGGCCCGTTGGGCCGGTTTTGTTAGGACCAACGCTATGCATTCCGGCCGGGGGGCGGCTTAGATTCTCGGCGGCATTATGAAATAGTATCGCCCATATGGGCCTCCTCACCTTCGCCATCAACATCACCCTCGACGGCTGCATCGATCATCGCGAGGGCCTCGCGGACGACGAGCTTCATCGGTACTGGACGGCGCTGATGGATGGCGGAGCGGCGATGCTCTGGGGCCGAGTCACGTACGAGATGATGGAGGGCGCATGGCCCGCCGTCGCCCGCGACACCCAGGCACCCGCCGCGATGCGCGAGTGGACAGTCAAGCTCGACGCCAAACCGAAGTACGTCGTGTCGACCTCGCGCCGCGACTATTCGTGGTCCAATACGCACCTCGTCGAAGGCGATCTCCGCGAGGCGGTGACGAAGATCAAAGAATCGCCGGCTGAAGCTCCGCGTCCGGTCCGGACTCCGCGCGCCACATTCCCAGGAGCAGTTTTCGCTTCGGCGTCGCCAGCGCGGCTCTCGGCTTATTCCGCGAGCTTTTTGAGGGTGTCGCGATACTGCTGGCGGACCTTGGTGAAGGCCTGCATGGCGTCACCAAGGTCGCCGGGCTTGTCCTGCAGACGTTCCGCTTCGTCGGGCAACGGCGCCGTGACCGGCTCTCCGGTCTTCCGCGGTGTGGCCTTTTTCTTTCATGGCGACCTCCGACTCCGAGGGTTCCCCCGCCCAGATCCTTCCGGCTTCGCGCCAAGCAAAACCCTGGACGGGGGGATTGGCACGTGAGTCTTGAAACCCGTCGAAGTGACCCAGTGGGTGCCCCGCCAGAGTGTTGGCGGGAAGTCCCACCCGGCTAAAGCCGAGTTAATTGCTCACGTACGGGTCTGTGGGGGGCCGGTCCCCCACCCAGATCCTTCCGGCTCGCGGGCTCGCCCTCAGGATGACTGCGGGGGCCCGTTGTGGCGGTCCGGGCTCAGAGCTTCAGCACCATCTTGATCATGTCGTGCTGGTTGCCGTCGGGGTCGGTGCCGTAGCCGGGGATGGTGTAGCCGGCGAAGCCGAGGTCGGTCAGGGTGTGGACGGCGTCGGCTTCGAGGTCGGAGATGAGCATGCAGGTGAGGTGGCGGAGGCCGTTGCCGCGGGCGATGTCGATGAATTTGTTGACCAGGATGGTGCCCAGGCCGGCGCCGCGGTACTCGGGGTTGATCAGCCATTTGATGCGGCCGACCATGCGGAGGGGGCTGCCTTCGCGGCGGTGGAGGGTGGCGTCGGCGACGATCTTGTTGCCGTCGAGGACGAGGAGCGGCAGGACCTTCGAGTAGTCCAGGTCCCGGCCCCAGGTCTCGATGAGGGCCCGGTTGTCGATGCGGTCCCAGGCGAAGCGCCGGACGTTCTCGGGCAGGCCGTGGAAGAACTGGTAGAGGGCCTCGGTGTCGTGCTCGTTGAAGAGGCGGATCAGCAGGCGCCGGCCGTCGCGGAGCACGGCCTCCTGGGGAAAGCGTTCAGACATACGAAAGTCCTCCAGAAGAAGAAAATGCGATCCAGCCGAGACTAGCACAGGCTACACTGTGGGCCATGGCTGGTCTCGAGAGCGTGTGGGAGGATCTCTCACGGACGCTGCGCAGTAGTGTGCCCTACAAGTCCCTGCTCCAGGGGCTCGGGGATGTCGTGCGCTTGCCGGTGCCGGCGGCGGCGTGGGTCGGGGAGCTTCTGGCGCGCGATCTCCGCCGGCCGTTGCTGGTGGTGGTGCCGCGGGAGGCCGACGCGCTGGCCTGGCTCGAGGCGGCGCGGCTGTTCGGCAGCGAGGAGCGGGTGGTCTACTTCCCCGCGCCCTCCCTGACGCCGTATCAGGATGCCGAGATCTCGCTGCTGGTGCGGGCGCAGGAGTCGGTGGCTCTCGACCGCGTGGGCTCGGGCCGGGCCAATGTGGTGGTGGCGACGCCGCGGGCGCTCTTCCGCCGCCTGCCCCGGGCGGCCGATTTCGCGGCCGCGGTGCGCGAGATCCGGCCGGGGCAGGACCATTCGCTGGAGGAGCTGACCGAGCATCTGGTCTGGTTCGGCTTCCGCCGCACCGACCTGGTCTACGAGGTCGGCGACTTCGCGGTGCGCGGCGGCATCCTCGATCTCTTCCCGCCGGGCGAGGACTCGCCGGTGCGCCTCGACCTGTTCGGCGACACGGTGGAGTCGATCCGCTGGTTCGATCCCCAGTCGCAGCGCTCCGAGGACACTTTGGATGCGGTGCGCATCCTGCCGCTCTATCTCTTCCCGGGCGGCGTCGACGAAGCCTCGCGGCTCGCCGGGCTCCTCGCCGGCCAGGGTGATTTGAGCGCCGATTGGGGGCCGGAGGCGGTGGAGCTGCTGGAAGCTTTGCGCACCCGCGGCGGCTTTCCGGGGTGGGAGAACTACCTGCCTCTGCTGGCGCGCGAGACCGTCGGCCTGACCGACATCCTCGCCGCTCCGCTGGTGCTGGCGGTCGATCCTCCGGCCCTGGAGACCGAGGTGGCGCACCACGCCGACCGCCTGGAGACGGATTTCGAGGCGCGCCGGTCGCATCGCCGGCTGGCGGTGCCTCCCGAGGCCCTGGAGCAGCCGGCGGAGAGGGTGCGCGACATCCTGGCGCAGGCGGACGTGCGGCTGGGCGATTTGATGAGCGGTGCCGGAGACGGGCGGAAGGCCGTGGACTTCCACGGCGCTCTCACCGACCTGTTCCATGGCCAGCTCCCGCGCTTCCCGCAGGAGGTGGCGACGGCGCGGGCGCGCGGCGAGCGGTGCCTGGTGGTGGTGCCTCCGGCGCACCGGCGCAAGCTGGAGGAGCTGCTCGAAGGGCGCGAGGTGCCGCTCGGGCGCGACGGCGTGGAGCTGGTCAGCGGCGAGCTCGGGCGTGGCTTCCGCCTGCCGCCGGCCGGCGTGGTGGTCTACGGCGAGCAGCAGCTCTTCGCCCAGGCGAAGCTGCAACGGCGGCCGTCCCGTTCCCGCTTCGGGCCGTTCCTCTCCGGCATGCGCGACCTCAAGGTGGGCGACTTCGTGGTGCACAACGACCACGGCATCGGCCAGTTCGTGGCGTTGCGCGCCGTGGGGCGGGAAGGCGACGGCGGCGCGGGGCTGCCGCCGGTGCTGCGCAATATGGCGATACCAGCGGCCGCGGCAGGAACGGCGGCGGGCGAGACCGAGGTCATGGAGATCGCCTACTCCGGCGGCAAGCGCCTCCTTCTCCCCTTGAGCCGGCTCGACCAGGTGCAGAAGTTCAGCGGCATCGAAGGCGTCTCGCCGCGCCTCGACCAGCTCGGCGGCACCTCCTGGAACCGCACCAAGAGCCGGGTGAAGAGCGGCATGCGCGACATGGCGGGCGAGCTGCTCAAGCTCTATGCCGAGCGCCAGATCGCCCGCGCGCCGGCGATGCCTCCGGACACCGACATGCTGCACCAGTTCGAGGCGGCCTTTCCTTATGAAGAGAGCCCGGACCAGCTCGAAGCCATCGCGGTGATCAAGGAGGACCTCCAGCGCGAGCGGCCGATGGACCGCCTGCTGTGCGGCGACGTCGGCTACGGCAAGACCGAGGTCGCCATGCGCGCCGCGTTCAAGGTGGTGGACGACGGCTACCAGGTGGCGGTGCTGGCGCCGACGACGATTCTCGCCGACCAGCATCTGGAAACGTTCCGGAAGCGATTCAATGGCTTCCCGGTGACCATCGAGATGATCTCGCGCTTCCGCTCGCCGCAGGAGGTGCGCGAGATCCGCAAGAAGGTGACCGAAGGGAAAGTGGACATCCTGGTGGGCACCCACCGGCTGCTCTCCAAGGACATCCAGCTCAAGAAGCTGGGCCTCGTCATCATCGACGAGGAGCAGCGCTTCGGCGTCGCCCAGAAGGAGCGGTTGAAGCAGCTCAAGAAGGACGTCCACGTCCTCGCCATGTCGGCGACGCCGGTGCCGCGCACCTTGCAGCTCTCGCTGGCCGGCGTACGCGATATGTCGGTCATCGAGACGCCGCCCAAGGACCGCATGGCGGTGGAGACCGCGATCCTGCCGTTCCGCACCGAGCTCATACGCGAGGCGATCGAGGCCGAGATCGAGCGCGGCGGGCAGGTCTACTACGTCTACAACCGGGTCGAGTCGATCGAGAAGATGCTCACCTTCCTGAAGGACACCATCCCGGGCCTGCGGGTGACCGTCGGCCACGGGCAGCTTGAAGAGTCCGAGCTGTCGAAGCGCATGCACGCTTTCACCCGCGGCGACTTCGACGTGCTCCTCGCCACCACGATCATCGAGAACGGCATCGACATCCCCAACGTCAACACCATGATCGTCCACCGCGCCGACCGCTTCGGCCTGGCCCAGCTCTACCAGCTCCGCGGCCGGGTGGGGCGCAGCAACCAGCTCGCCTACTGCTACCTGCTGGTCCCCGAGGACCGCGTGCTGTCCGAGCCGGCGCGGAAGCGGCTGGCGGCCATCCGCGAGTTCACCGACCTCGGCGCGGGCTTCCGCATCGCCGCGCGCGACTTGGAGATCCGCGGCGCCGGCAATCTCCTCGGCGGCGAGCAGAGCGGGCACATCGACGCGGTGGGCATCGAGACCTATCTCAAATTGCTCGAAGAGACCGTGCGTGAGCTGCGCGGCGAGACGGTGGACGAGGCGCCGTCGGTCAACATCGACCTGCCGGTCCCCATGTCCATCCCGCAGGAGTACGTCGACGACGCCAACCTGCGCATGGAGATCTACCGCAAGATCGCCGCCGCGGAGCAGACGGAAGGCGAGATCCTGGCCGAGCTCACCGACCGCTTCGGACCGCCGCCGCCGGCGGTGATGACGCTGATCGAGGTGGCCGGGCTCAAGCGAACGGCGGAGGCGCTACGCGTGCAGTCGATCTCCGCCAAGGGGAGCGAGCTGATCATCCGCCTGCGCCGCGACGCGCGGATCGACGTCGACCGCCTGATCGAGCTGGTCTCGAACCGGCCCGGCGCCAGCTTCAGCCCCACCGGCGTGCTGACTCTCACGGCGTCCGGCGGGCGGCAGATGCTCGAGACGGCGCGGCAGACTCTGGCGGAGCTCGGCACGTGAGGCGCCGAGTGGGGTCCGCCACCGCGTTGGCGCTCCTGCTCGCCGCCTGCCGGCCCGGCCCGCCGCCGGCGCCCGATGTCGTCGCGCGGATCGGCGAGACGGAGGTGCGGTACTCCGCGTTCGAGAGCTACTTGGCGCGCACCGCCGGCGACGGCGAGACCGTGCTGGCGAGCGACGTGCTGTCGCAGATCTTCGACCAGTTCCTGGACGAGGAGCTGCTGGTGCGCCGGGCGGTCGACCGCGGGCTGGTGCGCGCCGCGGGGGCCGGCGGGGCCGTCAGCGCCGGCGCCCGGCGGCGGGCGATCGACGCGCTGCTGCACGCGGATCTGAAGGCGGAGCCGGGCGAGGGGGAGATCGCCGCCTACTACCAGGCGCACAGCGCGGAATTCGCCCGCCCCGAGCGGGTGCGCCTGCGGCAGATCCTCACCGAGGACCGCGCCACGGCCGAGAAGGCGCTCCGCGAGATCGCGGCCGGCGCCGACTTCGGCGCCGTCGCCGCGCGTCTTTCCCGCTCCCCGGACGGCTCGGGAGGTATCTCAGGTGGTGCGGACGGCGATCAGGGCGAGCTGTCGCGCCAGGACCTGCCGCCCGCTTTCGCCGACATCATCTTCGCTCTCCAGCCCGGCGAGGTGAGCCGCCTGGTACCGGCCGACTACGGCTTCCACATCTTCCAGGTGGTCTCGCGGTCGCCCGCCGAGGTCGTCCCGCTCACCGCGGCGCGCGCCGAGATCGCCGAGCGGCTGCGCGAGCAGCGCGCCGACCAGATTCTGGCCGAGCTGGTGCGCGATGCCAGGCACCGCTACAATGTCGAGCTTTACGAACGGAATCTTCCGTTCGAGTACCGGGGTTCCTACAGTCATGCGCCCAAGACTCCATAGCCTGCTCCTGCTTCTCCTCGCTCCTCTCGTCCTGCCGGCCGGCGTCCGCGCCGCGACCCTCAACAAAGTCGTCCTCCGGGTCAACGACCAGATCGCCACGCTGTACGACTATCAGCGGCGCCGGCAGGAGCTGGTCCAGGACCTGACGCGCCGCGAGATGGACGAGGAAGAGCGCCGCCGCCTCCTCGCCCAGGCGCCGGAGATCGCGTTCAAGGACATGTACCAGGACCTCCTCCTCGAATCGCGCGCCCACCAGCTCGCCATCGAGATCACCGACTCCCAGGTCGACGCCTCGGTGGCGGGGGTGCGGCAGAATTTCGGCATCAAGTCCGACGAGGAATTCCAGAAGGCCCTGGCGCAGTCCGGCATGACCGAGGCGCAGCTCCGCGATCAGATGCGCGACCAGCTCCGGGTGCGCGAGGTCATGGACAAGGAAGTGCGCACGCGCATCAAGGTCGACGAGGAAGACCAGCGGCGCTACTACCGCAAGAATCTGGAGCAGTTCCGCGTCCCCGAGCAGTTCCACCTGCGCGAGGTGGTGATCCTCGAGGAGGGCGGTCTGCCCACCGCCGCGGAGCGCGGCGCCCTCGCCGCCGAGATCCGGCAGACCGTGGCCGGCGGCAAGACGCTCGCCGAGGCGACCGCCGAGCACCAGCAGAAGGGAGTCACCAGCAGCGAGGTCGACCTCGGCTGGGTCGCCCCCGGCGACCTCGACAAGACGCTGGAGGCGGCGGCCTGGAAGCTCAAGACCGGCGAGGTGAGCGAGCCGGTGGCGGGACGCGGCGGTCTCCACCTGATCCAGGCCGTCGAGCACCGCGAGTCGCGCATCCCGCCCTTCTCGGAGGTCTCGGCGGTCATCCAGAGCCGCGAGCAGGAGCGCGTCTACAGCCAGGAAGTCGCCAAGTACATGATCGAGCTGGAGCAGAAATCGCTCATCGTGGCCGATCCTCCGGCCGAGGCCGCGGGCTTCCGGCGCCTGATCACCAAGCCGGAGAGCGCCGAAGGCGGGGAGCTCCGCGATCTGCTGACCCCGGCGGCCGCCAATCCGGGAGCGCCAAGCCAGGCCAGCTCTCCGGCCGGAGCCCTGCCGGGCACGCTGCCGCAGCCCAAACCGGTGACGGATACGCCACCGCCGGTCATGGCGCCGCCCACGGCGGATCCGGCTCCCGCTCCTCCCCCTCCCACTCACTGACGCACCGCTCCACTTTTTTCCACCTCTCTTTTTCGCTCTTCAGGCCGCCCGCAGGCGGCCTTCCTGTCTCGATTTACGCCCGGTTCGTGCCATTTTCCGATGCCGCGCGGCCCCGGGAAGGGTCGCGAGTGGCTCGTAGTGGAAAAAAATGGACAAAAGTGGACTGAAGAGCTAAGATCCGGCCTCAGACCCTGATGGGGCGAGGTCCCATGTTCCGCGGAAGCTCTGCAACCAAGATCGACGACAAAGGCAGACTCAAGATCCCTACCGACTTTCGGCGGATCCTGGAGGAGCGCTTTGGCCAGCAGGATCTGTTCGTCACCTCTCTCAAGGGCGACTCGGCGCTGCTCTACCCCCTCCCGGTCTGGGAAGAGATCGAGGAGCGTTTGCGCGGCGTGCCGTCCACCGACCGGGCCAAGGCGAAATACCTGGCGCGGGTCAGCTACTACGGACAGCAGGTGAAGGTCGATGTGCAAGGACGCCTCCTCATTCCCCAGATCCTGCGCGAGAGCGCCGGCATGACGGGGGACGTGGTGGTGACGGGCGAGCTGGATCATCTGGTGGTCTGGAACCACGAGCGCTTCCTCAGACTGCTGGAGGAAGAGCCTCTGACGGACGAGGACTTCCGTGCTCTCACTCAGTACGGAATTTGAGCGGGCCCAAGGCCGCGGAAAGGGAGGCCGGTCGAGCCTGTGGTTGCGCAGCACGTTCCCGTCATGGTCGCCGAGACCCTCGATCTGCTGGCGCCGGAGCGCCGGCCCGGGGGCTGGTTCGTCGACGTCACGCTGGGGCTGGGCGGCCATGCGGAAGCTCTCCTCCAGCGGGCGCCGGAGACGCGGCTGCTCGGCCTCGACCGCGACCCGCAGGCGCTGGAGCGGGCGGCGGAGCGGCTTTCGGTCTTTGGCGAGCGCTTCCGCTACGAGCACGCCAACTTCCAGGATCTGGAGGCGGTGCTGGAGCGGCTGGGGCTGGCTGGAAAGGTCGCCGGGATCCTGGCCGACCTGGGTGTTTCGTCGCTGCAGCTCGACACGGCCGAGCGCGGCTTCAGCTTCCGGTTCGACGGGCCTCTCGACATGCGCATGGGGCTCGCCGATTTCACGGCGGCGGATCTGGTGAACGAAAGCTCGGAGGAAGAGTTGGGACGGATCTTCAGGGACTATGGCGAGGAGCTGCAAGCGCGGAGGATCGCGCGTGTCGTGGTGAGGGCGCGCGCGGAATCTCCCCTGACGACCACCGGCGACCTCAAGCGGCTGATCGACCGCGCCAAGGCAGGAGGACGCAAGCCGGCGCAGCGGACGCAGCACGGCGGCCGCGAGGGGCGGGTCGATCCGGCGACGCGGGTCTTCCAGGCGCTACGCATCGCGGTCAACCGCGAGCTCGCCGGCCTGGAGGCGCTCATGGAGCAGGCGATCCGCATGCTGGAGGACGACGGCCGGCTGGTGGTCATCTCGTACCACAGCCTGGAAGACCGCATCGTGAAGAACGTCCTGCGCGACGTGGCGCGGGGCGAGATCGACCAGATCACGGGACGCCCGCGGTCGGAGAGTCAGCTCATCGAGGTGCTGACCCGCAAGCCCTTGCGCCCCAGCGACGAGGAGGTCGCCTTCAACCCGCGCTCGCGCTCCGCGCGGCTGCGGGCGGCGAAACGGATTTGAGAAACGCATACGCCTTCCGGCGGCCGGTGGTCAACACCTACCTGGTCCGCGAGCGCGACCGGCGCCGCCAGCGCGAGCTGGCGGTGGTCCTGCTGTCCGTGCTCTGCCTGGGCGGCGGGCTCCTCGCCTATACCTGGATCCACCTCGAAGTGCTGCGCACCGGCTACCGGATCGACGCGCTCGAGCGCGAGCTGACCGAGATGACGCAGACCGAGCGCCAGCTCCGCCTGGAGGCGGCCTACCTTGCCAGCCCGTCGCGCATCGAGCAGCGGGCGGCCGGCGAGCTCGCCATGCAGTCGCCGGCGCTGGAACAGATGGTCTTCTGGGAGGAGCTGCCATGAGATCGGGGCCGTCGGGCCTGTCGCGCCTCCAACTGGTGATCTGGGGCCTCGCCGTCTGGGTGGTCCTGATCGCCTGCCGTTTCTACCAGCTCCAGGTGGTGCGCTACGACCACTACGCCGGCAAGGCCGAGCGCCAGCAGCAGCGGGTGGTCGTCCTCGATCCGCCGCGCGGCACGATCTACGACTCGCGCGGCCGGGAGCTCGCCGTCTCGGTCCAGGTCGACTCGGCGTACGCGGTGCCGCCGCAGATCCAGGACGCCAAGGCCGCCGCCGCCGCGATCACCCGCATTCTTCCCGGGCTCGACGGCGCCCGCCTCGCCCGCCAGCTCGCCCAGGACCGCGAGTTCGTCTGGGTGGCGCGCAAGATCGATCCGCCGCTGGCGGCGAAGCTGCACGCTCTCGACCTGCCCGGCCTCTATTTCGTCCGCGAGAGCAAGCGCTACTACCCGATGCGCGAGCTCGCCGCCCAGGTGCTCGGCTACGTCGGCACCGACAACCACGGGCTCGGCGGCCTCGAGCTGATCTACGACAAGCTCGTCTCCGGCAAGCCCGGCAAGCGCACGGTGCTGCGCGACGCGCGGCGCGGCACGGCGGTCTCGCCGGCCCTCTCCTTCGCCGATCCCGAGCCCGGGCAGGACCTCTATCTGACCCTCGACGCCGCCATCCAGCACCTCGTCGAGAGCGAGCTGGCGCGCACCGTCAAGGAGCGCGGCGCGAGCCGCGGCAGCGCCGTCTTCCTCGATCCGGAGACCGGCGGCGTGCTGGCGATGGCGAACTATCCGTCGTTCGATCCCAACCGCTTCGGCGACTTCGAGCCGAGCCTCTGGCGCAACCGCTCGATCATGGACATCTACGAGCCCGGATCGACCTTCAAGGTGGTCACCGCGGCGGCGGCGCTGGGCTCGGGCAAGGTCCGCCCGGAAGACATGTTCGACTGCGAGATGGGCGCCATCGTCCTCTCCGGGCACCGCATCCGCGACTCGCATCCGCACGGCGTCCTGAGCTTCGCGGACGTGATCGCCAAGTCGAGCAACGTCGGCGTGATCAAGGCGGCCCTGCTGGTCGGCGACGAGGGGATGTACCGCACGATCAGCGGCTTCGGCTTCGGCCAGGCGACCGGCATCGACCTGCCCGGCGAGAGCCCCGGCATCCTCCATCCGCTGAAGAGCTGGCGCCCGCTCGACAAGGCGTACATCTCGTTCGGACAGGGGATCTCCGTGACGCCGATCCAGCTCGCGGCGGCGGTCACCGCGGTGGCGAACGGCGGCAATCTCCTGCGCCCCCACATCGTCGCCGCCACCGGGCCGATGCGCCGGGCGCTCTTCCCCGCGCCGCCCGTCGTCGGCCATCCGCTGACCCCGGAGACGGCGCTCGTGCTCAAGGCGATGCTCGAAGGCGTGGTGACCACCGGGACCGGCCGCAGCGCCGCGATCGCGGGCTACCGCGTCGCCGGCAAGACCGGCACGGCGCAGATCCCGGTGGCCGGCGGCTACTCGCACAGCGGCTACTTCCCGAGCTTCGTCGGCTTCGCGCCCGCCGACCGTCCGCGCCTGGTGGGCGTCGTCGCCGTCGCCGAGCCGCGCGGCCAGTACTACGGGGGCCAGGTCGCGGCGCCGGTCTTCGGCGCCCTGGCGCGCCAGATCCTGCTCTACATGAACGTCCGTCCCGAGCGCGCGCCGCTCGTCGTGTGGCCGGGAGAAAGGCCGCCCGGGGACATCGTCACCGCCAAGCTGGCCGCGCCGCCGCGCGTCGTGCCCGCCGCCTTCCCGGACGATGAGGATCCGCCGCCGTCTCTCCTCCTGGAGGGAGCGAGCGTCTCCGGGCCGGCCGGACCGGCCGGAGCGGAGAGCGAGCATTCTGCGCCCGGCGCGGGAGGTCGCTCTCATGCGCCTTTCTGAGCTGCTCTCCGAGCTGACCGGCCTCGGCCTCGCGGTCGCGCCGAGCGATCCGGAGATTCTCGGCGTCACCCACGATTCGCGAACGGTCGAGCCGGGGGATCTCTACGTGGCGCTGGTGGGGCAGAAATTCGATGGCCGTGCGTTCGCCGGGCAGGCGGTCGAGCGCGGCGCCGCCGCGGTGCTCGGGCCGCTGCCGGACGGCGGAGCGCCCGCCGGGCTGGGCGTGCCCTGGGTGGCCGCGCCCGAGCCGCGCCCGCTGCTCGGGCCGCTGGCCGCGCGCGTCTACGGCCACCCGGACCGCGAAATGATCCTCGCCGCGGTGACGGGGACCAACGGCAAGTCCACGGTCGCCACGCTGATCACCGCGGTGCTCGACGCGGCGGGGATTCCGGCCGGCTTCGTGGGCACTCTCGGCTATCGCTTCGGCACCCGCAGCTTCCCCGGCGGCCACACCACGCCGGAAGCCTCCGACCTCTTCCGCACCCTGCGGCGGATGCGCGACGCCGGGGCGCAGGCGGTCGCGATGGAGGTCTCCTCGCATGCGCTGGACATGGGGCGGGTCGCCGGAGCGCAATTCGACGTCGCCGTGTTCACGAACCTGACCCGGGATCATCTCGACTACCACTCGGACATGGAGAGCTACTTCGCCGCCAAGCGCCGCCTGTTCGATCTCCTCAAGCCCGGCGGGCGCGCGGTCGTCAACCTGGACGATCCCTACGGCCGCCACCTCGCCGCAGAGATGCCGGGAGCGGCGACCTTCGGCGCGGACGGCGACGTCGAAGCGGTGGAGTCGTCGCTCGATGCCGCGGGCACCCACGGCGTGCTGCGCACGCCGCGCGGCCTGCTCCCCTTCTCGTCGCCGCTGCTGGGTCTCTACAACCTCGCGAACCTGCTCGCCGCCGCCACCGCCGCGGAGGCGCTCAGCTTGCCGCACGCCGCGGTCGTCCAGGCGTTCGCGGCGCAGCGGCCGATCCCGGGGCGCATGGAGCCGGTCGACCGCGGCCAGCCGTTCCCGGTCTTCGTCGACTACGCCCACACCGACGCCGCGCTCGACGCGGCCCTGCGTTCGGCGCGCGAGGTGGTCAGCCGCGAAGCAGCCGGGGGAAAGGTGGCGGTGGTCTTCGGCTGCGGCGGCGACCGCGATCCCGGCAAAAGGCCGCTGATGGGCAAGGTCGCGGGCGAGCTCGCCGACCTGCCGATCGCCACCTCGGACAACCCGCGCAGCGAGGACCCGATAGCCATCCTCGCCGCCATCGAGGAGGGTCTGAAGGCGAGCGCCAATCCTTCCTACCGGCTGGTCGCCGACCGCCGCGAGGCGATCCGGCAGGCGATCGCCGCCGCGGAGCCGGGCTGGGCGGTGCTGGTGGCGGGCAAGGGGCACGAGAGAGACCAGACGATCGGCGACCGCAAGATCCCGTTCTCCGATTTCGAAGAGATCGAGAAAGCCTTGGAGGAGCGCTTTGGCCCGGCTGTCCGTTGACGAGGTCGCCCGCGCGGTGAACGGGCGGATCGCCTCCGGCGATCCCGCGGGCTCGTGCTCCGGCGCGGCGATCGACTCCCGCGCGGTCCAGGGCGGCGAGGTGTTCTTCGCGTTCGTGGGCGAGCAGACCGACGGCCACCGCTTCCTCCCCGACGCCTTCGCGCGGGGAGCCGGCGCGGCGATCGTCCAGTCCGGGCACGAGCGGTCTCTGATCCCTGAAACCTCTGCCGTCATCGAGGTCGCGGACACCTTTCAAGCCCTGCACGACCTCGCCCGCCACGTGCGTCAGCGGCTGCCGCGGAAGCTCGCCGGGATCACCGGCTCGGCCGGCAAGACGACGACCAAGGAGCTGCTGGCGGCGATCCTCGCCGCCCGCTTCCGCGTCTCCTGGACGCCGGGCAACCTGAACAATCTCTACGGCTTCCCGCTGTCGCTGCTCAACGTGCCCGACGGCACCGAGTGGATGGTCGCCGAGATGGGCATGTCGACGCCGGGCGAGCTGCGCCAGCTCAGCCTCCTCGGCCGCCCGGACGCCGCGGTCTTCACCGTCGTCCGCCCGGTCCACCTGGAGTTCTTCGACAGCGTGCAGGGGATCGCCGAGGCCAAGTCCGAGATCCTCGCCGGCCTGTCCTCCGAGGGTCTCATCGTGGCCAACGCCGACGATCCCGAGGTGGCGCGCATCGCCCGACGCCATGCCGAGAGCGCGGATTGGCACGGCCGGCTCGTCTGGTACGGAATTCACTCGGAAGCTCCGGACGTCGACGTCCGCGCCCGCGATCTGGCTCCCGAGCCCGAGGGGATCGGCAGCCGGTTCCGCCTCGAAGCCCGCAGGGAAGGAGACACTGAGTCCGTCGCGGTCCGCCTGCCGATCCACGGCCTCTACAACGTGGAGAACTGCCTGGCCGCGGCGGCCTGCGCCTGGGCGTCCGGCCTCCCGCTCGCGGAGATCGCGGCGGCGGCGGCGACCGTCCGTCCGGCCTCGATGCGCGGCGTCGTGCATCGGCTGCAAGGGCCGAAGGGCGCCTTCACGCTGGTGGACGATTCCTACAACTCCAATCCGGACGCTCTCGGCAAGGCGCTCGACGCGGCGCGGTCTCTCCAGGGCGCGCGGCACGCGGCGGTGCTCGGCGACATGCTGGAGCTCGGCCCGCAGGGGCCGCGCTTCCACCGCGAGAGCGGCGAGCGGGCGGCGCGGCTCGGCTTTTCACCGCTTGTCGGAGTTGGCGAGCTGGCGCGCGAGCTGGTGGCCGGCGCGCGGGAGGCGGGAGCGGAGGCGCAATGGCTGCCCGACGCGGCGGCGGCGGCGGAGTGGGCCGCTTCGGAGATACGGGAAGGTGACGTCCTGCTCGTCAAAGGGTCGCGCGGGATCAAGCTGGATGCGGTCGTCCGGCGATTGGTGAAGGGCTCCGAGGGAGAGGGCGCCTGATGCTCTATTACCTGCTCTATCCGCTCCGCGACCACATCGCCCTGTTCAACGTCTTCCGGTACATCACGTTCCGGGTGGCGGCGGCGATGGTCACCTCGCTGCTCGTCTCCTGGCTGCTCGGCCCCTGGTTCATCCGCACCCTGCGCCGGCTCTCCGTGGGCCAGAACATCCGCGAGCTGGGACCGCAGGCGCACCAGGTGAAGGCCGGCACGCCGACCATGGGCGGCCTGCTGATCCTGTTCTCCACCCTGGTGCCGACGCTGGTCTGGGGCGACCTGCGCAACGTCTATGTCTGGATCGTCGTCCTGGTCACCGCCGCCTTCGGCGCCGTCGGCTTCCTCGACGACTATCTGAAGGTCAAGCGCGGGCGGAACCTCGGCCTCAAGGCCTGGCAGAAGCTCCTCGGCCAGGTGCTGGCCGGCGGCGCGATGGGGCTGGCGCTGCTGGTCCTGCCGACCGCCGACCGGTTCAATCCGGATCTCGTCTTCCCGTTCTTCAAGCAGCTCGTGCTGCACATGGGGTACTTCTACATCCCCTTCGTGGTGGTGGTGCTGGTGGGCGCCTCGAACGCGGTGAACCTCACCGACGGCCTCGACGGCCTGGCGATCGGTGCCACGGCGGTGGCCGCCGCCACCTACGCCGTCTTCACCTACGTCGCCGGCAACCGGGTGATCGCCGGCTATCTTCAGATCTCGTACATGCCGGGCGTCGGCGAGGTGGCGGTCTTCTGCGGCGCCATGGTCGGCGCCGGCCTGGGCTTCCTCTGGTACAACTCGCATCCCGCCGAGGTGTTCATGGGCGACGTCGGCTCGCTCTCGCTCGGCGCCGCGATCGGCAGCGTGGCGGTGATCGCCAAGCAGGAGATCCTCCTCGTCCTGGTGGGCGGCCTGTTCGTCCTCGAAGCCCTGTCGGTCATCATCCAGGTGGCCTCGTTCAAGCTGACCAAGAAGCGGGTCTTCCGCATGGCGCCGCTGCACCACCACTTCGAGCTCAGCGGCTGGGCGGAGCCGAAGGTCATCGTGCGCTTCTGGATCCTCTCCATCCTCTTCGCGCTCCTCTCTCTTTCGACCCTCAAGCTGAGATGAGAACGCCATGAGAGCACCCTGGGGCAGCGGCCGCTTCGAGCGGGTTCTGGTGTACGGGCTGGGCCTCTCCGGCCGCGCCGCGGCGCGCCTGCTGCTGTCGCGCGGCGTCGCGGTGGTCGGCGTCGACACCAAGCCGGCGGAGAAGCTCGACCTCTCGGATCTGAGCGCGCCAAGCTTCGAGCTGCTCGCTGGGAATGAGGGCGCCGAGCTGGAGCAGCTCCCGCCCGGCGCGTTCGACGCCGTGATCGTTTCGCCCGGCGTGCCCATGGACCGGCCGCTCCTCGCAGACGCGCGGCGCCGCGGCCTGCCGGTGATCGCGGAGGTCGAGCTGGCGGCGCCGTTCGTCAACGGTCCCATCGTGGCGATCACGGGGAGCAACGGCAAGAGCACCACCACGGCGCTCACCGGCGCGATGCTGCGCGCGGCCGGCCTGCCGGTCGAGGTCTGCGGCAACATCGGCGTGCCCATGGTGAGCCTGGTGGATGGCGCGCCGGGGCGCGTCTTCGTCGTCGAGCTGTCGAGCTTCCAGATCGAGGGGATCGTCTCACTCAAGCCGCGGGCGGCGGCGCTGCTCAATCTCTCCGAGGACCATCTCGACCGCTACGGCAGCATGGCCGCCTACGCCGCGGCCAAGAAGCGCCTGTTCCTCACCCAGGACGCGGAAGGGATCGCGGTGCTCAATGCAGACGATGCGGAGGCGGCCGACGTCGAGACCCCGGCCCGCAAGCGCTGGTTCTCCCGCCGCGGCCGGGTGGCGGACGGCTGCTTCGTGAGCTCGGAGGGTCAGGTGATCGAGACCGCGCCCGGCGAGCCGAATGTCTCAGACATTGTGCTCTTCGCGGCTGCCGACGTGCCGCTCGCCGGTGTGCACAACCTGGAGAACGCCATGGCCGCGGCGCTCCTCGCCCGCGCCATCGGCGCCGAGCCGGCGGAGATCCGCGCCGGCTTGCTCGGCTTCCAGGGGCTACCGCACCGCATGGTGAAGGTGGGCGAGAAGGACGGCGTGACCTGGTACGACGACTCGAAGGGGACCAACCCGGGCGCCACCATGAAGTCGCTCGAAGGGTTCGGCGACGGCACCGTCCACATCATTCTGGGTGGCCGCAACAAGGGCGCCGATCTCGGCTCGCTGACGCCTCTGCTGCGCCAAAAGGCGCGCCGCGCCTATCTGATCGGCGAGGCGGCGGAGGAATTCGCCGCCGCCCTGGCAGACGGCATGGTGCCGTTCGAGCGTTCGGAGACCCTGGAGCGCGCCGTCGCCTCGGCGGCGGCGCAGGCGCGGCCGGGCGAATCCGTGCTGCTCTCGCCGGCCTGCGCCAGCTTCGATCAGTTCCGCAATTTCGTCCACCGCGGCGAGAGCTTCCAGGCTCTGGTGCGTGCTGTCCTCGGAGGGCCCGATGGCCAAAAAACTGGCCTTTGACAAGGTCCTCTTCACCACCATCGTCCTGCTGATGTTCTTCGGCCTGGTGATGGTGTTCTCGGCGAGCGCGGCGCTGGGCAAGGAGTCTTCGCTCGGCCTCAACTCGTTCCTGGTCAAGCAGGCGGTGGCGGCAGGGCTCGGCCTGGTCCTCATGATCTGGCTGATGTACGTCGACTACCGCGTGCTGCGCCGGCCGGTGGTGATCTATTCGCTCCTCGGCGGCGTGCTGTTCCTGCTCATCGCGGTGCTCTTCGCGCCGGAGCTCAACAACACCCGGCGCTGGTTCCATTTCGGCGGCATCTCGCTGCAACCTTCGGAGCTCGCCAAGCTGGCGCTGATCCCCTTCCTCGCCTATCTCATCGAGAAGCGGGAGACGGAGATCAACCGCGCCCAGTTCCTGCTCCCCGCGGTGCTCTTCACCGCTCTCCTGGGCGTCCTGATCCTGATGGAGCCGGACATGGGGACGGCGGTGCTCCTCGGCGTCACGGCGTTCCTGATGATCTTTCTCGCCGGGCTCTCCTGGCGCTACATGGTCCCCGCTCTCGCCCTGGTGCCGCCTCTCCTGATCGCCTTGATCTGGATGGAGCCGTACCGCCGCGAGCGCATCTTCACCTTTCTCGATCCCGAGAAAGACCCGCTGGGCAACGGCTTCCAGGCCTTGCAGTCGCTGATCGCCGTCGGCTCGGGCGGCGTCTTCGGGCTGGGCGCCGGGCAGAGCGTGCAGAAGCTGTATTTCCTGCCGCACCCGGAGTCGGATTTCATCTTCTCGATCATCGCCGAGGAGCTCGGGATGCTCGGCGCGCTCGCCGTGGTGGCGGCGTTCTGCGTGCTCGCCTGGCGCGGCATCCTCGCCGGCCTGCGGGCGCCGGACGTCTTCGGCCGCTATCTCGGCTGGGGCTTCACCGGCGTGCTGGTGATCCAGGCCCTGATCAACGTCAGTGTCGTCGTGGCGCTGTTCCCCACCAAGGGGATTCCGCTGCCGTTCATCTCTTACGGCGGCTCGTCGCTGGTGGTCACCCTGTGTGCCTGCGGCGTGCTGCTCAACGTGTCTCAGCACGGATGACGATGATCCTTGAGACCACCGCCACGAATCCTCTCCACGTGCTCCTCGCCGGCGGCGGCACCGGCGGGCACGTCTTCCCGGCGCTCGCGGTGGCCGAGGAGCTGGCGGCGCGGGGGTGGCGCGTGAGCTTCACCGGCTCGGCGGCGGGGCTGGAGGCGCGTCTGGTCACCGAGCGCGGCATCCCGTTCCATCCGCTGCCGGCCCGGCCGCTGGTCGGGCGCGGCTTGGTGGACAAGGTGCGCTCGCTCACCACGCTCACCGGCTCGGCCTCCGCCGCCGCCGGCCTGATCCGCCGGCTCGGCGCCGACGTGGTGCTGGGAACGGGCGGCTACGTCTCGGCGCCCGCCGTCCTCGGCGCCCGCCTGGCGCGCCGGCCGGCGCTCCTGCTGGAGCCCAACGCCCACGCCGGAGTCGCCAACCGCTGGCTGTCACGCTTCGCGAACGGCGCCGCGGTGGGCTACCGGCAGACGATCGGCGAGCTGAAGTGCCCCTGCTGGGTGACCGGCATCCCGGTGCGCGCGGCGTTCTTCGACATTCATCCGGCGGGCGCCGGCCTCCGTCTCCTCGTGCTCGGCGGCAGCCAGGGGGCGCAGCAGGTCAATCAGGCGCTGCCCGCGGTGGCGGCGCGGCTGCTCGAGCGCCTGCCGGCCCTGCGCATCCTGCACCAGGCGGGAGCGAAGAACCTGGACGAGACGCGGCAAGCCTACTCGGTAGCAGGCATTCAAGATCGTGTCGAGGTCGTGCCGTTCCTCGACGACGTGGCCGGCGCCATGGCTTCGAGCCATCTCCTGGTCTCCCGCGCCGGCGCGATCACGCTGGCCGAGATCTGCGCCGCGGGCCGTGCTTCGCTCCTGCTGCCGCTCGCCATCGCCCAGGGGCATCAGGTGGGCAATGCGAAGCTGCTCGCCGAGAGCGGCGCCGCCGAGATGATCCCGTCCTCCGAGCTGACGCCAAGCCTGCTGGGCGACCGGCTCGAAGCGCTGCTCTCCGACCTGCCGGCTCTGGACGGTATGGGCCGCGCGGCCCGTTCACTGGCCCGGCCGCACGCCGTGGCGGAGATCGCCGACCGCCTCGAAGTGCTCGCAGACGTGGGAGGGAGGGCCTGATGTTCAATCAGTTCACCGACCTCTCGCGCATCCATTTCGTCGGCATCGGCGGCGCCGGCATGAGCGGCATCGCCGAGATCCTGATCAATTACGATCAGGCGGAGCTGACGGTGAGCGGCTGCGACCAGGCGTTCTCCGAGGTGACGGAGCGGCTCCAGCAGCTCGGCGTCACGGTGCACCAGGGACATTCGCCGGAGCATCTGGAAGGCGTGGATCTGGTCGTCATCTCGTCGGCGGTGGCGGAGAACAACGCCGAGGTGCGCGAGGCGCGGCGGCGCGGCATCACGGTGGTGCGGCGCGCCGAGATGCTCGGCGAGCTGATGCGGCTCAAGTACGGCATCGCGGTGGCCGGCACACACGGCAAGACGACGACCACCTCGCTGGTCGGCACGGTGCTCACCGAGTCGGGGCTCGATCCGACGGTGATCGTCGGCGGCCGTCTGCGCCTGCTCGGCACCGGCGCCCGCCTGGGCAAGAGCCAGTATCTAATCGCGGAGGCCGACGAGTTCGACCGCAGCTTCCTGCGCCTGACGCCGGTGACGGCGGTGATCACGACGATCGACCGCGATCATCTCGACACCTACAAGGACCTGGCGGCGATCCAGGACGCCTTCGTCGATTTCGCCGGCCGCGTGCCGTTCTTCGGCCGCCTGATCGTCTGCCTGGACGATCCACTCGTGCGGCAGATCCTGCCCCGACTGGCCGACCGCCGCATCATCACCTACGGCTTCTCGACCGGGGCCGACCTGTCGGCGGTGGACGTCGAGCCGGGCGCCTGGGGCACGCGCTTCACGGTGCGCAGCCTGCGCGCCGGAGCGGTTGGCTCGCCGGGCACGCCGAAAATACTCGGCGAGATCCATCTGCCCATGCCGGGCCGCCACAACGTGCTCAACGCGCTCGCCGCGGTCGCCGTGGCTTCCAGCCTGCGCATCGCCTTCGAGGACATCGCCCGCGCCCTCGCCGGCTTCGGCGGCGTGCACCGCCGCTTCGAGCACCTCGGCACCTGGCACGGCGCCGCGGTGGTCGATGACTACGCGCACCACTCCACGGAGGTCGCGGCGACGCTCGCCGCGGCGCGCCAGACGTTCCCGGACGGCCGCGTGGTGGCGGTCTTCCAGCCGCACCTGTTCTCCCGCACGATCGACCAGGCGGAGGATTTCGGCAAGGCGCTGCTCGGCGCCGATCTCGCCGTGGTCACCGATATTTACGCCTCCCGCGAGTCGCCGATCCCCGGCGTCACCGGCGAGCTGGTGGCCGACGCGGCGCGGCGGGCGGGGCATCCGAACGTGCTCTACTGCCCGCGCTGGGAGGACGCCGCGCCGCTCCTCGCCAGTCAGGCGGGGCCGGGCGACGTGGTGATCACACTGGGAGCGGGCGACGTGAACCGGCTCGCCAAGGCGCTCGTCGAGCCGCTCGTCGAGGAGACTGCTCCATGACCGGCACCATCGTCCGCGGCCCCATGCCGCCCCTCCCTGCGGTGACTCCTCTCCCGTCCGCCAATGCGGCCGGCCTGTTCCCCGGCGGGCCCGGCCTGACGGCGACCGGCGTCGGCACGAGCGGGACGACCGGCAACGCGCGGGTGCTCGACTTCCGCCGCCGCGGCATGCCGCTGCGCCGCCGCCGGCGCAATCCGTTGCTCCTGCTGCTGCGCCCCATGACCGCGGCGCTTCTGGTCGTTCTGCTGCCTCTCGGGGTCACCGTTTGGGTGTTGACCTCGCGCCGCTTCCAGCTCCAGGAGGTCGTCGTCGAAGGCGGCGCGCAGCGTGTCAAGCCGGACTGGGTGCGGCGCGCGCTGGCTCCCTATCAGGGCCGCAACCTGGTCCGCCTGCCTCTCGCCGAAGCGGCGGCCGTGCTGCAACAGAACCCCTGGGTGCAGGCGGTGGAGCTGCAGAAGGAGCTGCCGGGCCGGCTGCGCGTCGAGCTCACCGAGAAACGGCCGGTGGCCCTCCTGCGCAGCGCCGGCCGGCTGGTCTACGCGGACGAGGACGGGCGCCCCATCGTGCCGGTCGATTCACTGCCGGAGGCCCGCCGGGCGGGGATGCTGGAGGTGACGTTCTCCCATCCCGTGCAGGACGGCATGGGCAGCGCTCTGGAAGTGGCCGGCGAGCTGGCCCGCGAGAGAGCGGACTGGGCGGCGGCGCTGACGCAGATCGAGGTGCTCGGCGAAGAGGACTTCCGGCTGCACACCGACGCCCTGCCGTTCCCGGTCCTGGTCACGCATGGGCAGGTCGGTCCGAAAATCCGCCGCTTGCAGGAGCTGCTGCCCGAGCTCCAGCGCCGGTATCCCGTCATCGATTCAGTCGATCTGCGCTTTTCGCGCCGGATCGTGGTTCAACCAGGAGCTCCTGCGCGCGCGGCGGCGGCCGGCGCCGGAGCCCAGATTTAAATTTTTTTCCGTGGGGGTCCAGACAATGGCCAAACCAGAACCTTACTTCGTGAGTATCGACATCGGGTCCTCAAAGGTGGGGGTGCTCATCGGCCAACGCGACGACAAAGGCAATATCGAGGTCGTCGGGAAGGGTCTGGCACCCAACCGGGGCACCCGCAAAGGCAACATCGTCAACGTCGAGGCGACGGTGGAGGCGCTGAAACAGGCGAGCGAGGAGGCCGAGGTGATGGCCGGCGTCGAGATCTCGCGCGCCTACGTAGGCGTCGCCGGCGCCGACATCCGCAGCGTCAACTCGCGCGGCATGGTGTCGGTGGCCCGCAAGGACCGCGAGATCACCCGCCAGGACATCCAGCGCGTGCTCGACGCCGCCAAGTCGGCCGCCCTGCCCTCCGACCGCGAGATCCTGCACGCCGTGCCGCAGGAGTTCATCGTCGACGAGCAGGGCGGCATCGACGATCCGCTCGGCATGCTGGGCACCCGGCTGGAGGTGATGGTGCACCTCGTGACCGGCAACATCACCCGCTCGCGGACGCTGCTCACCTGCGTCAACCGCGCCGGCATCGAGGTGGTGGAGATGGTGTTCGAGCCGCTGGCCACCGCCGAGGCCGTGCTCTCGCCGGACGAGCGCGAGCTCGGCGTGCTGCTGGTGGACATCGGCGCCGGGACGACCGAATATGCCCTCTTCTCCGAAGGCGAGATCCAGTACAGCGGCGTCGCGCCGATCGGCGCCGGGCACTTCACCAACGACCTGGCGATGGTACTGCGCACGCCGTTCTCGGAGGCCGAAAGGATCAAGACGAAGCAGGGCTGCTGCCTGCCCAGCATGGTCACCGACGACGAGGGGATCGCCGTGCCGACGGTGGCCGGCGGCACCTCGCGGATCGTCCCCAGGCGCGAGCTGTGCGAGATCCTGCAACCGCGCGCCGAGGAGCTGTTCAATCTGCTGCGCGAGGACCTGCTCAAGCACGCCTCGGACGAGGGGCTGCGCGGCGGCGTCGTGCTGACCGGCGGCGGCGCCCAGCTCGACGGCCTGCTCGAGCTCGCCGAGCAGATTTTCGATGCCGGAGTGCGCTACGGTCTGCCGCGCGGCCTGGGCGGCCTGGTCGACGTGATCAGCAGCCCGACCTGGTCCACGGCGTCGGGTCTTCTCCTTTATGCTCAGGGGGCCGAGGAGAGTCAGGCCAAGGTACAGAAGAAAGCCGGATTCAGCGTGCGCGGCGTGATGGGCAGCCTGCGCGGCATGTTCTCCGATCTGCTTTGATCTTTGAGACGAGACATTGAGACTGCTTCAACCCGCAAGAAGGGGGTACAACATGATTCTTTTCGACGACCAGGACGCTCCGGCAGCCGCCAAAGAGACGGCGTTGCGCGTTCAAGAGGCAGTGGACTCGGCCGCCCGCATCAAGGTCATCGGCGTCGGGGGAGGTGGCGGCAATGCGGTGAACCGCATGATCGACGCGCAGCTCCGCGGCATCGAGTTCATCGCCGCCAACACCGATCAGCAGGCACTCAACAAGTGCCGCGCGCCGATCAAGCTGCAGATCGGAGGCCTGCTCACCAAGGGCCTCGGCGCCGGCGCCGACCCTGACGTCGGCCGCAAAGCCGCTCTAGAGGACACCGAGCGCATCCTCGAAACCCTCGAAGGCGCCGACATGGTCTTCCTCACCGCCGGCCTCGGCGGCGGCACCGGCACGGGAGCCGCCCCCATCATCGCCTCGCTGGCCGCCGAGATCGGCGCGCTGACCGTCGCCGTGGTCACCAAGCCGTTCGGCTTCGAAGGCCGCCGCCGCCTCCAGCAGGCGGAGCGCGGCGTCGAGGAGCTGCGCAACGCGGTCGACACGCTGATCACCATCCCCAACGAAAGGCTGCTCAACTTCGTCGAGCGCGGCACGCCGCTCTTCGAGGCCTTCCGCATCGCCGACGACGTGCTCCGCCAGGCCGTGCAGGGCATCAGCGACCTGATCACCATCCCCGGCGAGGTCAACGTCGACTTCGCGGACGTGCGCACCATCATGACCGGCATGGGCATGGCCCTCATGGGCACCGGCGTCGCCAAGGGCGAGCACCGCGCCATCGAGTCGGCCCAGCGCGCCATCTCCTCGCCGCTCCTGGAGGAGACCTCCATCCAGGGCGCCAAGGGCGTGCTGATCAACATCTCCGGCGGCCACGACCTCACCCTGCACGAAGTCGCCGAAGCCGCCCGCATCATCGCCGACGCCGTCGATCCGGACGCCAACATCATCTCCGGCATGGTCATCGATCCGCAGCTCGAAGAAGCCATGAAAGTCACCGTCATCGCCACCGGCTTCGACCGCAGCCACGACGACCGCCCCGCCCGCGGCCACTCCATGGTCAGCATGAGCCGCCCCGCGCCCACGCCCGTCTTCACCAGCAGCAACACCCCGGCGCCCACCATCGAGCGCGAGGAGCCGGAGAAATCGCCCATGGACATCCCCTTCTACCGCAAGGCCATCGCCAGCCAGAAGAACGACGATCCCAACGGCTTCGGCCCGAACTGGTCGAACGTGGACGACTATGACATTCCGACGGTGTTGAGGAAGCAGATGGATTAGGGCCGAGAGACGCCTGCGATGATTCCATTCTCCCGCGGCCGGGGAGGTTGGGGGCTTCGCGCGTCTCTCCGCAGGCCTATACTTCCGCAATGGACGACCCGCAGAGCCAAGACCACGTCCCTTTCCTGAAGCGGGTCAGGATCCGCGACTACAAAAGCATCGCCACGGCAGATGTCGAGCTCGGCCCCCTGACCGTCCTGGTGGGCCGTAACGGCTCTGGGAAGAGCAATTTCCTCGACGCATTGCGTTTCGTAGCAGACGGATTGCAGACTTCCCTTGATCATGCGATCAAATCGAGGGGCGGCTTCAACTCCCTCAGGAAGTCCGGTTTTGGGCCATCCCGCAGCTTTGCGATCGCCTTGGAGGTGATGCTCCCGGGCGGGCAAACCGCGGCCTACGAGCTCGAAGTCGCGGAACGCGCAAACGGAGGCTTTCTCATTCCGCGCGAGTTGCTGAGAATCGAATCGGCGGATCGCATCGTCCTTGCGAGCTATGAGATCGAGGCGGGCAGGATGGTAAAAGCGTCGATTGAGCATATGTCGCCCGGATTCCCTGATCGCCTCTATCTGGTCTCAGCCTCCGGCTTCCCGCAGTTTCGGGCAGTTTATGATTTCCTGGCTTCCATGGGCTTCTACAATCTGAATCCAGAGACAATGAGGGAGCTTCAAACCCCTGATGCAGGAGGGATGCTGCACAGGGATGGCGGAAATATTGCGAGCGTCATCGCGCGCCTGAGAAGAGATCAACCCGAAAGCGTGGAGAGGATTCTGTCCTACCTCACGCTCGTCACTCCCGGGATTGAGGGCTTCGGAGAGTTTCCCTTAGGCTCTCGGGAAACGATTTTCTTCTTACAGACGTTCCAACAGTCGTTCTTCGCGGAAAGCATGTCGGACGGTACTCTGCGCGCACTTGGAATTCTTGTCGCAGTGATCCCAACTGCAGATCGAAGCTCTTCGGCAAGCCTCGTGGGAATCGAAGAACCGGAAACAGCCTTGCACCCCGCAGCGGCGGGAGCTCTGATGGACGCCCTGAGAGAAGCCTCGTCTCACACCCAGATCCTGGTGACCAGTCACAGCCCCGATCTTCTGGATCAAGTGAGCCTCGACACGGATCGCCTCTTCGCGGTCGTCTGGCGGGAAGGCACGACAGTGGTCGCGACGATCGATGGTGCAAGCCGGGAGGCTATACGCTCGCATCTCTACACGCCGGGAGAGCTTCTCCGCCTGGACCAGCTCGAGCCCAGCCAGGCGGACCTGAAACGGCAAGAACAGACCCAGCTTGTCCAGAGCAAAGAGAGCGACGTTTGAACCGCTTGAGGGTAGCGCCTATCGTCGAAGGACACGGCGAAGACCTCGCCATTCGCATTCTGCTCCAGCGGCTTTGGACGGAACTCCTGGGAGGAGAATACATCGAGGTTCTGAAGCCCATCCGAGGCCATCGGACGAAGATGGGCCAATCACAAGAGTTGGAGCGCGCGCTCGGCTTGGCTGTGCTGAAACTTCGAGAGTCTGCATCGCAGGACCCGGGCCTGGTTCTGATCATGCTCGACGCAGACGAGGACCCAGCCTGTGTTCTCGGGCCTGATCTACTACGACGGGCGCGTGCCTATCGAAGCGATGCGGACATCTCCTGTGTGGTGGCGGCTGTCGAATACGAAACCTGGTTCGTTGCAGCCGCGCCGTCACTGACGAAATTCCTCGACCTGTCCGGCGGACCGTCGCCCGAAAGCCCGGAGTCCTCGCGGTCTGGAAAGGCCTGGGTCCAGCAGCGGTTCAAGGGCGTGAAGTACAGCCCGAAGATCGCTCAGCCGTCGATGACTCGGCAGATGGATCTCCGGCAAGCCCGCCAGCGGTCGCCGTCCTTCGACAAGCTGTGCCGTGAGCTGGAGAAGCGGATGGCAGAGGCTGCCCCCGCCTGAGTCTGCATTCTCACGGAGACCGCAAGCTGCGCGGCGATCACGCGCGAGTAGGAACCGCAAGGACATAAAGGACCGCAAGGACATAAAGGACGAAGGCAAACGACGAAACCGGGCTTGTCGTCCTTGCAGTCCTTTATGTCCTTGCTTCGGTTTTTCTACCCCTCCCCCTCCCGAATCACCGGCCGCGACCGCAAAGCATCCCGAGCACACGCCAGCTCGTAGGCGCGGCGCGGTGGCAATGCGATAACCTCCCCCAACCCAACCCTTCCAGCTTCCACCTCCACCCCAAACTCCCGGCTGGCTTCCAGCAGGGTGATCCACGTCTTACCGCTGCGGCTCTCCCGGGCGACCTCCACATAGTTGCTGAACGGGCTGTCCCGACCGGTGAGGATCGCGTCCGGGGTGTCTTCGGCTCCTTGCCAGCGCTCGAAAAGCCGCACCGCGTCCGGCGGTGCGGCGTAGTCTTCGGCGCGGAAGGGCGGGCGGACCCAGACGGGGCCGTCCGGGGTTTCGCGGCGGGTGAGGGGCATCAGCCTCCCGCCGCGGCGACGCGCTCGGCCGCTTGCTGGAAGAGTCTGAAGTAGTAGAGCGCCAAGACGCGTGGCAGATTGCGGGCGATCACCCAGCGGGTGGTCACGGTGCCGTCCGGGTTGCTCGCCGCGATATAGCGGGCGACGACTCTCTCGGTTCCGTCCGCGCTGCGGCGCAGGGGCTCACCGCCGCCGACTTCGAGGTCACGGAGAAGGGCCGGGCTCTGCCCATCGTCGACGGTGCGGCCGTTCCTGATCCGTTAGGCAGGATGCACGCGGGAGGCCGAGGCACTCTCTCGCTTGACGACAGAATGACCCGAGTCTGCCTGTCGATCAGAAAGGCGCCGGCAGAATTCATAGATGTCGTAATTTGCCTCAGAGCTTGTGAATTAATCCCCAAAACGGCCCAAACACGAAAAAAGGCCATTGAAAACAAAGGGTTTACAGTCCTCATCTCGGCGCGAAGGCGATTTTTTCACAAACTCTCAGCGAAAAGAGCTTCTCGGGCTTCCCGTACTTCGGCCACGATCGGATCGAACCATACTTCAACGGAGCTATCCTTAGTCATTGCCTACGCCTCCAATGAGCTCCTCGGGTATACCGGTCGGGGCGCATGCTTCATTCTACCGGAGAGCTTCTGCATGAGGAAAAGAAGGACAACGGGGAGGCCGCCACGCTCCCCGTTGCCCACACACATCAGTTGTCAAAGAGCACGAGATTTGGAATGAAGGGTCAGGTCAGGGCTGCGGAGCCGGCGGGGTCTTGCGTGCCCGTGGCTTGCGGTCGCGTCCGCGGGTCCGGCGCGGTTGCAGGCCGAACTCGATGAGCTTCTCGCTGCTGAAGCCGTGCAGGGTCTTCAGCGAGGCGCCCAGCCGGTTGCGCAGGTCGTCGCCGCTGCGCGCGATGTCCTCGCGCGTGCGGTTGACCTCCCGGCTCTCGGCCTTGAGAGCCTCGCTCCGGGTGTCCAGCTCCTCCGACTGACTGATCGCCTTCTCGAGATCCGCGTGCAGCCCCGCGAGATGCGGCATCTCGGGGAGCAGCGGCCGGAGGCCGGCGGCGATCACTTTCCAGCGTGCGATCCGTTCGGGCATGGTGCTGCCTTTGGTCGACATGACGACTCACCTCTTCTTTCTTTGCTTGCTAAAGACCCCCGCTCCGCCCCGGCTCATTCCGGAGGCAGCTCGTCGGGTCACTTGGTCCGTCGGTACATTTATACGGTCGAGCGGCATTTCCGTCTATCGCCCGGCAAAGATTCCCGCAAAAAGTCCCTTCAGGCCGAAAAAGACTTTTGCCTCAATGAAAAGAGTTTTTGGCGCGAGATCCGTCTCTTTGAGCCCGCGAAATACCGGCCCCTGGCGCTAGACGGTCTCTCGCCCGGATGCGTACTCCAGTGGCCCCGGGAAGACCGTTCTCGTGACGGTGAGAGAGCAATCCCGCGGGCGACTGCTCTTTGAAAACCGAATCAAAGCAATCAGGCCATCGTGAGATCACGGGGACCGCCGGATTTGGCATTTCCGGCGATCCCCGTCTTTTTCGAGGAAGGCCCGCACAGATAAGCCCGGGACAGCCCCAGCCCGAGCAGGAGGATCACCAATCCTCCGAAAGCCGGCAGGAGGTGCATGAGACTCCTGTAGCCCACGGTATAATGAATGCCGAGGGCACATGCGTAGGCGGAGAGGCCGGCGACCAGCATCGTCCACCAGAGCCAGGCCGAGCCGTTGCGGAAACCCCACAGCGCCGGCAGCAGGAACACCCAGCCGCTCGCCAGGAGCATGCCGCCGAGGGTGGCCCGGTCGTGGGCGATCAGCGGCACCAGATGCCGGTTGGCCGCCTGGAGAACCTGCGCGGCCGTGCCCATGAACTCCAGATCCTCGCGGACGAAGACCTGTGACACGCCGATCGACGAGATCATCAGCCCGGCGCCGAGCAGGCCGCAGCCGTGGACGATCAGCAGCAACTGCCCCCAGAGGCTCCGCCGCCAGGCCGCGTCGCCGCGCAGGGGCGGCGCGACGGACGGTGTATAGGTCCCCAGCCGGGAGTGGAGGGCGAGCAGCAGGAACTGCATGAGAATCGCCGTCACGAAGGCGTGGAAGTTGTCCAGGTAGCCGAAGCCGAGGAACAAGAAGAAGCTCGCGAAGCCGGTGACCGCCGAGAGGAAGATCGACTGCTGCGCCCAGTGCAGCCCGCGGCGCACCCCGGCCAGCGACAGTCCGAGGTACATCGCCCCGATGGCGATCATCGTCCCCGCCAGGCTCACCCGGTCGTGGGCCATGAAGGCGAGCAGCCGCGGGTTGACCATCGCGAGCTGCTCGCGGGACATGCCGACGAACGCCTCGTCATAGGGCAGCACGACCCGCGTCACCGCGATCACCAGGGCCAGGACGCTGCCGAACAGCATCCCGGCGCCCATCAGAGCCGTCCAGAACCAGCTCCTCTCCGGCGCCCGCTCCTCCGGCGCCTGGACCGCGGTCCGGGTGTCCTCATAAAGAAAGGCGTCGTTGATCCGCTTCGGCAGCCCGGGTCCTGTATAGACGAGCCCGGTGTCGACCTCCACGAGATCGGCGCCGGCATCGCGCAGGGACAAAGCGTCCGCCGGCTCGTGGACGCCTCCGCCGGCGACCAGGAACAGCTCCTTGCCATACAGGCCTCGCCAATGGCGCACCTGCGCGAGAGCCGGCTCGCGCGCCGGCCCACCGATCAAGCGTCCGTCCGGCATGGACCGCACGCTGCCGTCCACGAGCAAGCCCGCCACGCCGGCCTGTCCCGCCGCGTCCACGAAGGGCTCGACCGCCTGCAAGTCCAGGTCGGCGGGCAGCACCAGCAAGAGCTGGCGCGGCGGCGAGGCCGTCCGGACAGCATCGAGCACGGCCAGCAGGAGCTCCTTGCGGAGAGTCGGCAGCGCGAAGAGATCGACGCACGGCGCCAGCTCGCGGACGATCCGCGCGCAATCCGCGGCCGGCTGCTCGCCCAGCCGCACGATCAGCGGCAGCCCCTGGCGTGCCGCTTCCACCAGCCGCGGAGCCACCGCCGCCAGGCTCAGGCTTGCCGGGGGATCGGGAGACCAGACCGCTTCCCGCTCCGCCTGCCGCGCGATGGGCCGCCCGCCGGTCGATCCGTTGAGCGTCACCGGTCCGACATCGAGAAATCCGAGCCCGAACCGGGCGAGCGCCGGCAGCGCCACCGCCCCGTCGTCGAGCCCCGGCCCGAGGCCCAGCCCCGTGGGGAAATCGATCCCCACAAACGACCGCCGCAACCGCGGATCGGCCCGCATATGCCCGAGAAAGTCGATGGCGGCCGGTCCAAACGGCACCCGGCAGAGCCGCCCCATGAATCCCAGAGCGAAGTCCCGAGCCCGGACGGCCGGCATCCGGAAGAACAGCGGCTGCGTCACGGTCCGGTAGAACCAGTCTGGCATGTCGGTCTCCTTGGTTTAGCGAGCGGCCTGCCAGATCTGGTATCCCACCCACATCAACCCCGCGTCCGCCAGCCCATGGCTCAGCCACGCTCCGTACAACGAGTTACTGCGGTGGTAGGACCACGCCCAGAGGGCTCCCGCGCCGGTGATCGTCAAGGAGGCGAGCCAGGTCGCCGGGCCGTAGCCGCCGAGGAACTGGCCGATGACCAGGACGTGGTGGGCGGTGAAGGCGAGGCTCGAAAGAAGGTTGGCGAGGCCCGCCCGCATCCGCCGGCGCAGGCGGCCGAAGAGGAACCAGCGCCAGTAATACTCCTCCAGGAGCGAGTGGAGCACCGAGTAGAAGACCGCCAGGGCGGCGTAGCCGGCCGGCGTCGCGATGCCGAATTCGGCGAGCTTGCCGGAGATCGCCGCCGGCACGCCGGCGAGCTCCGGGAGGGCGAGGAGCGGGCGCCAGAGCATCACCGCTCCGGCCAGAAGGCCGGCGCCGGAGAAGAGCCCGATCCACAGGCCCGGCGTCCCCGGTGTCTTGAAGAGGCGCGGCCGTGTACGCTCCACGCCCAGGATCCACAGGAGAGGAAACGAGAACTGGATCAGCTTGCAGAGCGCGAACACCGGCGCCGTCCAGCGGCTGCCGGACAGCGCCACGAAGTAGAGCCAGGTCGCCAGGGCCGGGAACAGCGCGGCGAAGAGCAGGGCCAAGCTGTCCCGGAGACGAGGCGCGGGCGGCGCAGGAGCGACAGTCGTCAAGACCTGTCACTCTTTCATGCCCGGCCTCTCACGGCAACGCCTACGTCAGCAGGTGGAGGACGATCTCCGTCGCTTCGGAATCGGCCTTCGCGACCATCCGCACGTGGTCGACCTTCCGCCCGTCCTTGAAGTCGAGCAGCGAGTAGACACCCAGCTTGTGGGCATGGTCGTTGAAGTCGACCACCTGAGCCTCTCCGTTCTCGAAGACGACCTCGGCGAAGCTGATCTGGGCAGGCCCCTTGGCGACCTCCAGGAGGAGCTTGCTGCCCCTCTTGTCGACGTTCATGGTGAATTCCGTCCACCCGTCGTCGGGATCGAGGTCCTCATCGTCCTGCCAGACCCTGGATTCGGGGGCGATCGCCGCCGCGACGACCGCGGCGCCGAACGCGACACCCGGCAAGAAGACGCGCGGCGTGACGCGAACCGCCACCCGCGGGGCACGGATGACGACGTCGGGAAGCGCACGGTGAAGCGGAAAACCCCTGCGGACGGTCACCGTCGTCCGGTGAGGACCCCGCCGGACGACCCGGACCCGGGCCGCCTCGGCCGTATCGGCGAGGGGAAGAACACAAAGGACGAAAAGAAGGAGCGCTAAAATTCGTTTCATGGAATCCTCCGATCATCGGTTCGGTGCATCTGAGGACTGAAACCATCGAACTGACGACATCCTGCGTGGATGGAACGATCCTCGATGAGGATATCGCCAATGCACCGCTCGATGGAAGCTTCAAGCCTTTTCAAAACGGAGCGCAGGATCGGTCTGGGCCTCTCGGAGATACCTCACGAGCTCGCGCACTGCTTTGACCGTGAGAGTCTCCTGCCGGGCGGCCTCCTGGAAGAGCACGAGCGCGGCGACGGCCTCCCGATGGACGTCCTGCGCCGCGAAGATGGGAACGATCTCTTCGGCGAGACGTTTCACGTCCGCCGTGCGTCCCTCCCGGAGATAGAAGAGCGCGAGGTCTTCGATGGAGACCATCGCGGCATCGTAGCCGTTCCCTTCACGGATGAAACCGTCCCGCGCCGTGAGAAAGGCGTGCTCCGCGGCCTGTGCCTCTCCCTGGCCCAGGGCGATTTTGCCGCGGAGCCAAATCAGCCGGAGCTGCGTCCAGGCTTCCGGGAGCTCCTCGTACAGGGGCTCGTCGGCCGCGAGTATCTCGGAAGCTTCCGTGAGTTGCCCATCCTCGGTCAGGTAGCGCGCCAGGTTGTAGCGTGCGCAGAGATAGAGCCGCGGCTCGGAGCTTCTCACCAGTCCCGTCAGAGCCGCAGTCGTGACTTCAATCGCGCGGGAGAGGTCACCCTGAAAGAAGCACAGGCCGCCAAGGGTGACCAGGACACGGGCAGTCTCGATGATGTCACCGGCCACGCGATACAGCATCGCGGCGCGACCGAGAAGCTGCTCTGCCTCCTGGAAGAGGCGCTGGTCCATGCGCAGAGAGCCTTCCAGGCTGTCCACGCTCGCGAGGATCTCGGTGTCGGTCACCCCATATTCGGAGATGACATAGCGAGCGTGACTGAAATGTTCGCCGGCTTGGCGGCGATCACCGCCCACTCGACAGGTGTTCGCCATTTGGGCGGTGCTCAGAGCGATGAGATCGAAATAGCCCGGCATTCGCGGGTTGCGATGTGCAACAGCCCGACCCAGCTTGGCCAGGTGGAACGCCTCGTCCGGATCTCCATGAATCCGCCGCCGGCTCTCTGCCACAAGGAGCCGCACCAAGGCGGCGCTCCGGAATCGGTGTCGCGCACGCTCCACTTTTCCTACGCGGTCCATACGCGGTAGAGCGAGCAACTCCATAAGCTCTCGCCCAGCCACACGCTGCTCCCGCGCAAGCCGAGGGACCTGCTTCTCGAGGAGCGCCGGCAGGAGTTGGAATATCCTGTCGTAGTCCTCCGCCGGCGTGGACGTGCGTTCCTTCTGAAAGGCGGTCAGCTCCTGACAGCACGTTGGGCACAAGCTCATCAAGTGCTGCGCCCCCAGATCGGCAACGATGCTTGCTGGGAGCTCGCCACGGGTTACAGCCCACAGAAGCTCACGTGTCATGTGGATATCCGCCATGAAGCCTCCCTTGAGTGTTGGAAAGGTTCCTGCTTCCCGCAAGTATATCCAGGAAAGGTGCCGGCGGTACCCCTGAAGAAGACGCCGGCACCTCGAACGAGGCTGGCTAACCGTTAGGGTCCATGATGGAGCCCGAATCAGGCTGGGCTCCGGATGCCTGAGCGTGAGGGCAACCGTTGGGATCCATGATGGAGCCGCGCTCGCCACAGACGGTGGTGGTGAAGAAGCTCGCGAGAGCCTCCCACAAGGCCGCGAAGGCGTCACGGACCTCGGAGTGATGGCTGGGTTGCGCGATGGCCGCAGGCGTCGCGGTCACCAGGAAGACACTCAGCAGGATGACAGCACGGAAACTGGTCCTTCGGAGCATGCGGAGACCCCTTTCAGGCGCGGCTTCCGAGCTCCACCCCTGTATGGGACGGAGGGGCCGCCCCGGGTCTCTACAGTGCCTCATCCTGGGATAACAGGAAATTCAGCCGAAGAAAGCCTCATCTTCTCACAACGCTTCCGTCCCTTCGCTCAAAATATCGAGATACCTCGTGTAGCCGAACACGCGATTGCGCTTCTTGCCGGTCAGCTCGCGGGCGATCCCGAGATCGGCAAGGAGAGACATCGCGTCGGACACGGCGGGGAAGGAGAGGCCGGTGCGGCGGCGGATCTCCTGCAGGGCGACGAGCGGTCTCTGCTTGAGCACGTCGTGTACGCGCAGGGCCGAGCCGGCGGCACGGCCACGCGTCTGGATGCGGACGCGGTCATCCTGGAAGAGGGCGACGAGCCGCCGCGCCGTCGAGACCGCGCCTTCCGCCGTCTGGCGCACCCCTTCGAGGAAGAAGTCGAGCCATGCCTCCCAATCCCCGTCTTTCCTCACCTGGTCGAGGAGCCGGTAGTACTCCTCCCTGTTTTGTTTGAGATAGAGGCTGAGATAGAGCAGAGGCTCGTGCAGCACGCCGGCGTGGCAGAGCAGGAGCGTGATCAACAGGCGACCGACGCGGCCGTTGCCGTCGAGGAACGGGTGAATCGTCTCGAACTGCACGTGGGCGAGTGCCGCGCGGAGCACGACGGGCACACCGTCGCCCGCATGCAGGAAGCGTTCGAGGTCGGACATGCAGTCCGCGACCGCCTGGGGCGGCGGCGGGACGAAGGCCGCATTGCCCGGGCGGCTGCCGCCGATCCAGTTCTGTGTGCGGCGAAATTCGCCGGGGTCTTTCTCGCTGCCGCGTCCGCGGGCGAGGAGCACGCCGTGGATCTCGCGCAGGAGTCTGTTGCTCAGCGGAAAGCCCGCGCGGAGCCGGCCGAGCCCGTGCTCCATCGCCGCCACGTAGTTCGACACCTCGACCACGTCGTCGATCGGCACGCCCGGCATCTCTTCGAGCTCGAAGAGCAGGAGATCGGAGAGGGAGGACTGCGTGCCCTCGATCTGTGAGGACAGCACGGCCTCCTTCCGGACATAGGCGTAGAGGAAGAGGTCGGTGTCGGGCAGGAGCGTCGAGAGGCTGTCGAGGCGCCCGAGGGCCAGGACGGCACGCTCGAGAAGCTGCTGGAAGCGGCCGTCGAGGACGAGCGGCGGAGCCGGCGGCAAGGGGAAGGGAAGGAAGGCCCGAACCACCTCGCCTCCGGCGGTCGTCACGTCGTACCGCCCCATCGTACCGCGCTTCATCGCCGTGGCTCCTTATTCAGGAAGTCTGAAGAGCGCCGAGCGCTATTAAGACTTAGGGGCCTAAGTCTAAATAAGAACCCCGAGAGCGGCAAGTTATTCAGGAAGTCTGAATAGCGCCGAACGCTATTAAGACTTGGGGCCTCAAGTCTTAATAAGGCTCAGCGCCGGGTGCTCAGCACAGGAACATCGGCAACCCCATCACCCCCACGATGTTCGGCCGGTAGCGCTCCTTGTCGTAGAAGCGGTCTACGTTGACCTGCTTCTTGCCCTCGCCGGTCAGCTCGATGGGCTCGGTGGTGTAGCAGCCGCCCTGGATGGAGACCAGGCGGCCGGCTTTGTTGGCCAGGATGAGATCGGCGGCGAGGTTGGCGAAGTTGTTGGCGACCAGGCGGTCGAGGGCGTCGGGGGGACCGGAGCGCATGAGGTAGCCGAGGCGCTGGTAGATCACCCGGTCTCCGGTGCCCTTCTGGAGCTGCTCGCGCAGGTAGCGGCCGACACCGCCGAGCTCGCGGTTGCCCACGGCGTCGGCTTCGCCGGACTCGAACGGCTGGCCGCCGGCGGGATAGGCTCCCTCGGAGATCGCGGCGACGGCGTAGTTGCTGGGGTTGGTGCGCTTGTCCTCCGCCATCATCGCGACCACGGCCTCGGCGTCGAAAGGCACCTCGGCGATCAGCGCGCGGTCCGCCCCCGAGAGATAGGAGGCGAGGAGGCAGGTCTCTCCGGAATAGCGGCCGAAGAGCTCCACCACCAGGTAGCGCTCGTGCGAGCCGGCCACCGTGCGCAGGTCGTTGATGAAGTTGACCGACCGCGTCACCGCGGTGGAGAAGCCGATGCAGTAGTCGGTGCCGTAGACGTCGTTGTCCATCGTCTTGGGGAGGCCGATGATCTTGACCCCTTCCTGGTGCAGGCGGCGGGCGAAAGAGAGCGTGCCGTCGCCGCCGATGGCGACCAGGACGTCCAGGCCCAGGAAGGAGAGCGTCTCGAGGGCGGCGGCGGTAAGGTCCACCATGCCCTCGGGACCCGGCTCGCCACGGCCTTGCAGGTGCTCCGGGATGGCCGAGAGCTTGGTGAGCGCCGGATTGATCCGCGAGCTGTGCAGGACGGTGCCGCCGCTGCGGTCGATGGTGCGCGTGCTCGCCCGGGTGAGATTGATCAGCCAGGGCGAGTTGTCGACGCCGTACGAGGGGATCACGTTGAGCAGCGCCGCCCAGCCGCGGCGCAGCCCGACGACCTCGTAGCCCGCCTCCTCCATCCGCCAGACGAAGCCCTTGATGGCGGCGTTGAGACCGGGGACGTCGCCGCCGCCGGTCAGGATGCCGACCCTCTTCACAATCCCGCTCACAATCCCCCGACCGCCGCCATGCGATCGATCAGGTCGACCACCCGGTTCGAGTAGCCCCACTCGTTGTCGTACCAGGCGACGACCTTGGCATAGCCGTCGCTGGCCGCCTGGGTCGAGCGGGCGTCGAAGATGGACGAATGCGGGTTGCCGATGATGTCCGTGGAGACCAGGGGCACCTCGCTGTACTCGACGATCCTCTGGAGGCTTCCGGCCGCGGCGTCGCGCACGGCGGCGTTGACCTCGGCCGCCGAGGGCTTGCCGCGCAGGCGGCAGACCAGGTCGACGATCGAGCCGTCGGGCACCGGCACGCGCATCGCCAGGCCGTCCAGCTTCCCCTTGAGCTGCGGCAGCACCTTGCCCACCGCGCGGGCCGCGCCCGTGGTCGTCGGGATGATGTTCTGCGCCGCCGCCCGGCTGCGCCGCAGGTCCTTGTGCGGCACGTCCGCCAGGCGCTGGTCGTTGGTGTAGGCGTGGACGGTGGTGATGAACCCTTCCTCGATGCCGAAGACCTCGTCCAGGATCTTGGCGATCGGCGCCAGGCAGTTGGTGGTGCAGGAGGCGTTGGAGACCAGCTTGTGCTCGGCCTTCAGAGTGCCGTCGTTGACCCCCATGACGATCGTGGCGTCGATCTCATCGCTCGCCGGCACGGTGAGAATCACCTTCTTGGCGCCGCCTTCCAGGTGCTTGGCGAGCGCCGCCTTCTTGGTGTGCACGCCGGTCGACTCGATGATGATCTCGGCGCCCAGCTTGCCCCAGGGGATCTTGGCCGGATCGCGCTCGGCGGTCATGGCGATCTTGTGGCCGTCGACGACCATGAAGTCGTCGTCGCAGGTCACCTCTTTCTTGAAGTTCCCCATGACGCTGTCGTACTTGAGGAGGTAGACGAGCTGCTCGTTCTCGAAGAGATCGTTGATGCCCACCACCTCGATGTCCGGACGGTCGGAGAGGATGCGATAGACACTGCGGCCGATGCGGCCGAATCCGTTGATGCCGACCTTGATCATCGCGCCACCTCCTTCTCCTGCCTGTCCAGCTTGTCGATCTGCTCGAAGCGCCGCAGCAGATCGACGACCCGGTGCGCGTAGCCCCAGCCGTTGTCGAACCAGGCGAGGGTCTTCGAGACCTTGTCTCCCAGCACCATCGTGGCGAGGCTGTCGAAAGTGCTCGAAGCCGAGCTCTTGATGATGTCGGAGGAGACGATCGGATCGTCCTCGTACTCCAGGATGCCTTTCCAGCGCGGCCCGCCGGCCGCCGAGCGCATCACCTCGTTGATCGACTCGACGGTCACCGGCCGGTCGTGCCAGCAGACCATGTCGACGACGGAGCCGTTGGCCACCGGCACGTTCATGGCCAGGCCGGTGAGCTTGCCCTGGAGCTGCGGCAGCAGCCCCATGACGACCGCGGCCGAGTTGGTCTCCTGCGGGATGATGTTCTCCGCCGCCGCCCGGCCGCGCCGCGGGTCCTCGGCCGGCACGTCCGCCAGGCGCTGCTGGTTGGTATAGGCATGGACGGTGGTGATGAAGCCGCGCTGGATGCCGAAAGCGTCGTCCAGGACCTTGAGGACGGGCGCCGCACCATGGGCGGTGTTCGAGGCGTTGGAGACGATCCGCTGATCGGCCCGGAGCTGGTCGTCGTTGACGCCCATGACCACGGTGATGTCTGGAGGATCGGCGGACTGCGAGCAGAGGATCACGCGCTTCGCGCCCATCTCCAGATGCTTTTCCAGCTCGGCACGGGCGCGGAAGCGCCCCGTCGCCTCAATGACGGTGTCGACGCCCAGGTCGCCCCAATGGACGTCCCCGGGCTTCTCGCCGGAGAGCATCCGGATCTGGCGGCCGGCGACATAGAGATTGTCGCCGCGCAGGCTCAGCTCCCAGGGGAACCGTCCAAGAATGGTGTCGAAACGCAGCAGATACGCCAGACCCGCGTGGTCGGCGATGTCGCTGATCGCCTCGATCCGGGGGTCCTCGCTGTCGAACAGGATGCGGAAGATGTTCCTCCCGATGCGTCCCAGGCCCATCAACCCGATGCGGGTGGGCATAAAGCAGCCTCCCTTCCGACTCGCCTCGCCCCGGCCCTGGGAGGCCGGGCGGGAGTCCTCGAGAAGACCCTAACACGTTCCGTGCCGGGCCTCACCCCCGCGTCCCCTCTCCCGGGGACGAGCCCTGAATTCCCCTCCGGCCATCTTTTTGTGTCGCCTTGCAGGAATCCGTGGCGCACCACACAGTTTTCGAGTACCTTAGAGCGCGATGTCCAGGTGATTCACCGATCCGCCGTCCAAAAGACAGGGCCGTTCGGCAAATCGAAGGTTTCAGCTTTCCGCGTCCTGCCTGCTCGCTGATTGACAGGCTTGTGACAGCATTCCTAGAATCGGCCATCTCGTAAGGGCAGCGGCCCCTTCAGCTCCCACGGGAGGAGGTTCCTCTGAGGTCTCACTCACCCAGATCGGCGATCACCCCTGGACGCATGGCCGCCGCCCTCCTTGCTGTCTGTCCGCTCCTTTTCGCCTGCGGCGGCACCACCGCTCCCCCGGCCCCCCGCACCGCGGCCTCCCGGGCGGTCTCCCCGGAAATCCACCAGCCTCTCACCGTCAAGCCGCAGGCGAGCTGGGCGGACGGCATCCTCTACTTCGTCATCGTCGACCGTTTCGCCGACGGCGATCCGGCGAACGACGCGAACGTCGACCGCAACGCCAAGGGGACCTTCCATGGCGGCGACCTCGCCGGCCTGCGCGCGCAGCTCGACGAGCTGGCGGATCTCGGGGTCACCGCGCTGTGGATCACGCCGGTGGTCAAGAACATCGACGGCTTCGTGACCGGCGCCGGCTTCCCCGACTGGGGCTACCATGGCTACTGGGCGGACGATTTCTACAGCCTCGACCCCCGCTTCGGCGGCGAGGCGGAGCTCAAGGCGCTGGTGGACGACGCCCACCGGCGCGGCATGAAGGTACTCCTCGACGTCGTCTACAACCACGCCGGCTACGATTCCCGGTACACCCGGGACCCGCAGTTCCGCGGCTGGATGCGCACCGAGGGCCTGGGCACCTGCGGCGCGGACGACGTGACCTCCTGCGTCTCCGGCCTGCCCGATTTCAAGACCGAGAGGCCGGAGGTGGCCGACTATCTCTTCAAGGCCCATCTCGGCCTCGCGAAGCGGACCGGCGTGGACGGCTTCCGGCTCGACACGGTCAAGCACGTCACCCACGAGCTCTGGCAGGAGCACCGGCGGCGGGCGCGGGCCGAGCTGGGGAACGATTTCTTCCTGATCGGCGAGGTGTGGGGCGGCGACGCGCAGTCGCTCGATCCGTGGTTCGCCGGCGACGAGATGGACGCCGGCTTCGACTTCTCCTTCGCCGGGAGCGCCCTCGGCTTCCTCCAGGGGCGCGGACGGACGGCGGCCTTCGACCATTATCTCAAGTCGCGCGACAAGGTCCGCGCCGGGTATCTCCTCTCGCCCTACCTGTCGTCGCACGACGTCCCCGGCGCGCTCTTCCAGCTCAAGGGCGACAAGCAGCTCTTCCGCCTCGCGGCCGCGCTGGAGCTCACCGTGAGCGGCCTGCCGATGATCTACTACGGCGAAGAGGTGGGACGGCCCGGCGGCGACTGGCCGGACAACCGGAGCGACATGCCCTGGGGAGATCGCAAGATCGAGCCCGGCGCCGGTGAGCCGCGCGACGAGGAGCTGCGCGCCTTTTACAAGCAGATGATCGCGCTCCGCCGCGCCCATCCCGCGCTGTCGCGCGGCGTCTACGAGAGCGTGTCGAGCGACGGCGACCTGCTCGTCTTCCGGCGCCGTGACGCGGATTCCAAGGACGTGGTCCTGGTGGCGGTCAACCGTGGCGCGCAACCGGCGACGGCGACTTTCGATCTGCCCGCCGAGTGGGCGGGCCGCGCCGCGTTCGACGCGGTGAGCGGTGAGGCCGGCACGGCCGTCGCGCCGCGCGGCGTGGCGGTTTTCGTTGCCGAGCCCGGGCACTAGCAGGCACCAGCTTCGAGGGGGAACCTTTCACATGGCAGACGTGGTGTTCCAAGGGGTCAAGAAAAGCTACGGCCCGGTCACGGTCATCGAGCGGCTGGACCTGGAGATCAAGGACCAGGAGCTCATGGTGCTGGTCGGCCCGTCCGGCTGCGGCAAGTCGACGGCTCTGCGCATGATCGCCGGCCTCGAGGAGATCTCCGGCGGCACCATCTCCATCGGCGGCCGGGTGGTCAACGACGTGCCGCCCAAGGACCGCGACATCGCCATGGTCTTCCAGAGCTACGCGCTCTATCCGCACATGACCGTGCGCGAGAACCTCGAGTTCGGCCTCAAGATCCGCAAGACCCCCCGCGCCGAGATGAACCAGCGGGTCGACGAGGCGGCGGAGATCCTCGACATCACCGAGTATCTCGACCGCAAGCCAAAGCAGCTCTCCGGCGGCCAGCGCCAGCGCGTGGCGGTGGGGCGCGCCATCGTGCGCAAGCCGGCGGTCTTCCTCTTCGACGAGCCGCTGTCGAACCTGGACGCCAAGCTGCGCGTGCAGACGCGGGCCGAGATCACCAAGCTCCAGAAGACACTCAAGACCACCACCGTCTACGTCACCCACGACCAGATCGAGGCGATGACGATGGGGAACCGCATCGCCATCATGAACAAGGGCAAGCTGCAGCAGGTGGGCACCCCGCTGGAGGTCTATGAGCAGCCGGCCAATCTGTTCGTCGCCGGCTTCATCGGCACGCCGCCGATGAACCTGCTCCAGGCCACGCTGGCCGCCGGCGGCAGCGCCGTCATCGCGTCCGGCTTCCGCCTCTCCGTTCCCCCCGGCCTGAAGGCGGCCACCGCGAGCCATTCTGGAAAAAGCGACGGACAGAAAGTGGTCTTGGGCATCCGCCCGGAGAACATCCGGGAGGCGGCGCGCGAGGCCGGCGGCAACAACACGGCCATCACCGTGAAGGTCGAGCTCGTCGAGCCGCTGGGCTACGAGGTCATCGTCCACGGCCGGATCGGCGACGACTTGCTGGTCGCCAAGGTCGATCCCCACCGCAGCCCCGAGATGGGCGACGACATGCAGCTCGTCATCGAGACCGACTCGATCCACCTGTTCGACGCCGGGTCCGAGCAGCGGCTCACCGCTTGATGAACCGTCAAAGGAGAATTCATGAAGACCGTCCTCACCCTGGTGTTTTCCTTCCTCCTCCCGGTCCTGGCCTCCGCCCAGAAGGAGATCGTCATCTGGACCGCCTACCGCGGCGACGAGAAGGCGGCCTTCGAGAAGGTGGTCGGCCAGTTCAACGCCGCCTATGCCGGCAAAGGGATCAAGGCCACCACGCTCGCCGTGCCCTATGACGCGTTCGCCGACAAGATCACCGCCGCCGTGCCGCGCGGCAAGGGGCCGGACGTCTTCATCTACGCCCAGGACCGCCTCGGCGGCTGGGTGGCGGCCGGCAACACGGTGGAGCCGATCGATTTCTTTCTCGACGCGCCGACCAAGGCGCGCTACCTGAACGCGACGCTGCAGGCGATGACCTACCAGGGGAACACCTACGGCCTGCCGCTGAACTACAAGGTCATCACCCTGATCTACAACAAGAAGCTGATCCAGACGCCGCCCAAGACCTCCGCCGAGCTGGTGGCGACGGCGAAGAAGCTCACCAACGCGGCGAGCGGCAAGTTCGGCCTGGCGTACGCCTATAACGATTTTTACTATCACGCGGCGCTGATGAACGGCTTCGGCGGCGGCGTCTTCGACGGCCGCAAGCCGACGCTCAATGCGGCGGCGAACGTGAAATCGATGGACCTGCTGATGAATTGGTTCGGCCAGGGCTTCATGCCCGCCGAGCCGTCGACCGCCCTGATCACCGCCCTGTTCAACGGCGGCAAGGCGGCGATGGTCTTCTCCGGCCCCTGGTTCCTCGGCGAGATCGCCGACGGTGTCGACTTCGGCTTGGCGCCGCTGCCCACCCTCGGCGAGGCCGGCGGCAAGCCGATGCGGCCGTGGATCACCGTCGAGGGCGTCTACATCGCCGCGCCGTCGAAGAACAAGGACGCGGCCTACGAATTCGTCAAATTCGTCACCGACACGCCGGCCGCCAAGGTCCTCGCCCTCGAAGGGCGGCAGAGCCCGGCGAACAAGGCGGTGTACAGCGATCCCCAGGTCGCCGCGGATCCCATTCTCAAGGCCTTCCGGCAGCAGGTCGAGGTCAGCGTGCCGATGCCCAACCTCCCCGAGATGACGATGGTCTGGTCGCCGGCGACCACGGCGATGAACACGATCGTGAAGAAGGCCGCGACGCCCAAGGCGGCGCTGGACCAGGCGCAGAAGGAAGTGCTCGACCGGATCTCGAAGCTGCGGAAATAGACATGCCCGCCGCCGACACTGACACCACGGCCCGCCCGCCCGACCACCGCCGGCGCTTCCTCGCCGGCCTCGCCCTCGCGCTCCTGCTCGGCGTCGGCCTCGGTCTCGCGCTGCTCACCGGCGCGCGCACCGCGGAGCTCAACCAGCGGCAGGAGCGCCAAGCGGTGGTCACCCTGCGCGCGCTCACCGGCCTGGTGCAGCGGGCCGGCGAGGGCGACGGCGCGGCACCGCCGGCCGCGGCTTCCGAGGATGGCGGCGGCATGGGGCTCGGCGACGAGCTGGCGGCGCTCGACGCCGGCCCGGGCAAGGCTCCCGCCGGCGAGCCCGGCGAGGCGGTGCGCCAGGCCGTCGACCGCTTCGCCAAGGATCATCCGGAGATCCTCTCCATCCGCGTCGTGGCCTTCGAAGGCATCCGCCTGGAAGCCTCCAGCGATCCGGCGGATACCGGCACGAAGGCGGCGCCGCGGCGCCTGGAACGCGACGAGAAGCCGCTCTACGACCTCGGCCAGAAGCTGCGCGCCGCCGTCGCCGAGAACCGGGAGAACGTCGAGCAGAGGCAGGCCGTCGTCAGTGAGGAGCTGTCCTTCGAGCGCCGGAGCGACGGCAGTCTGATCCTTTCCGAGCCCGTGGAGACGGATGCGGAAGCAGTGGGAATGGTGCAGATCCACACCGTTCCGTTGTCCGCCGGGCCGGTCACGGCCGCCGCGGCGACGCCCTGGGGTCCGGCCTTGATCGCCTGGCTCGGGCCGGTCGTCCTTCTTTTCCTTCTCGGGCTCGTTATCGGCCAGGGCGGCCAGGGCGGCCAGGGTGGCCGGCGCCGTTTCCTGCTCGCCGCCGCGGCGATCGTCCTCCTCCTTGCCGGCCTCGCCGGCTTTGGGCTCTACGCGCGGCAGAGCCTGGAGACCGAGCGGCGGGAAACGGGAAAGCTCCTGGCCGCCCACATCGCCGCCGAGGCGCAGAAGACCGGCGCGGCCGACTCCGCGACGTGGGACGTCGACCTCTATCGCCGTCCGCGCGGCCTGGTCAGCGCCGCCGGCACGGTGGACGAAGGGAAGCTCGGCGAGGAGATCCGCGGCGACGCCTCGCGGCTCACCCGCTCGGTGGCCGTCCTCGCGGTGCTCGGCCTTCTCCTCCTCACCTTCGTGGGCTTCGGCGGCGCGGCGAAGACCGGTCAGACCCTGGTGCGCTACCGGCAGGCCTACGCCTACACCATGCCGGCCATGATCAGCATGGTGCTGCTGGTCTTCTTCCCTTTCTTCTACGGCATCGCGCTCTCCTTCACCAACGAGAACATCTACAACACGAGCAAACCGATCACCGAGATCTGGGTGGGGCTCGACAATTTCAAGGACATCCTGAGCGACGTCTCGGTGTTCCACGACACACCGAACGGCAGGGTTTTCAATTACGCCAATTTCTATTGGACCCTGGGCTTCACCACCGTGTGGACGATCACCAACGTCGCGATCGGCGTCACGCTTGGGCTCATTCTCGCCCTCATGCTGAACACCAAGGGGCTCGCCTTCCGCGCCGGTTACCGGGTGTTGCTGATCCTGCCCTGGGCGATGCCGACCTACATCACGTCCCTGATCTTCAAAGGCATGTTCCACCAGCAGTTCGGCGTGGTCAACCAGATTTTGCAGATGGCGCATCTGCCGCCGCTCGCCTGGTTCGACGGCCCGCTGACCGCGTTCATGGCGGTGCTGACCACGAACGGCTGGCTGTCGTTCCCCTTCATGATGGTGGTCTCTCTCGGCGCCTTGCAGTCGATCCCGGCCGATCTCTATGAAGCGGCCCGCGTCGACGGCGCGACGCGCTGGCAGCAGTTCAGGTCGATCACCTTGCCGTCGCTCAAGCCGGCGCTGGTGCCGGCCGTCATCTTGTCGGTGATCTGGACGTTCAATCAATTCATCGTGATCTATCTGGTGTCCGCCGGCCAGCCCTCGGGAGCCACCGAGATCCTGATCACGCAGGCGTACAAGCTGGCTTTCGAGCAGTACCGATACGGCTATGCCGCGGCCTACTCGACGGTCATCTTCCTGATCCTGCTGGTGTATGGAACCTGGCAGAACCGAGTCACCAAGGCGACCGAAGGGATTTGATCATGAATGAAGAGAAAAGCCACGGGGTGCGGCACTGGCCGCTCCATGCCTTCCTGATCCTGATGCTCCTCGTGACCATCTATCCGATCCTCTTCGTGCTCACCATCGCCTTCTCCGGCGGGCAGACTCTCGCCATCGCCGACGTGCCGGTCGATCCCACCTTCTTCGACCGGCTGCGCGCCATCATTCCCTGGCCGGCGCACGTCTCGATGTCGAATTTCCAGTCGCTGTTCCACGACCAGCCGTTCGCGCGCTGGCTGCTCAACAGCGTCATCGTGGCCGGAGCGACGACGATCCTGGGAGTCTTCCTGGCGAGCACCGCGGCCTACGCGTTCTCGCGCTTCCGCTTCCCCGGCCAGCGCATCGGCCTGATGCTGTTCCTGGTGTCGCAGATGTTCCCCGGCGTGCTCATGATGATCCCGCTCTACATCATCATCGTGCAGTGGCTGGGGTTGGGATCGAGCTACATCGGCTTGGTGCTGATCTACACGGTCACCGCGATTCCGTTCTGCGTCTGGATGATGAAGGGCTACTTCGACACCATCCCCCGCGAGCTCGAAGAGTCGGCATTGATCGACGGCGCCTCGCAGGCGATGATCTTCTTCCGCATCGTGCTGCCGCTCGCCAAGCCGGCGGTGGCGGTGACCGCTCTTTTTTCGTTCATGACGGCGTGGAACGAGTTCATCCAGGCGGCGACTTTCATGAACCGGGAGGACATGTACACCGGCCCGGTGGGCCTGCGCTTCTTCGTCGGCGGCTTTTCGCAACAGTGGGGATATTTCGCGGCCGGCTCGGTGATCGCCGCGATCCCCGTCGTGGTTCTTTTCATGTTCCTGCAGAAGTATCTCGTTTCCGGCCTGACGGCGGGCGCCGTCAAAGGCTGAGGAGCACAACCAAGGAGGTTTCACAATGTCCAAGACGCTCTGGAAAACAGGCCTGACCGCCGCCGCTCTGGGGCTGCTCCTGGCTGCGGCGGCAACCGCCCAGAAGATCACGTTCAAGGATCCGACCGGCGACGACAACGGGCCGGGCGGCTACACCTATCCGACCGACTCGGTGTACAAGCGCGGCTCGTTCGACATCACCGAATTCTCCGTCAACAAGAAGGGCGACAAGGTCGACTTCGACGTCACCGTCAACTCGCCTCTCGAGGATCCCTGGGGAATGAAGACCGGCTTCTCCACCCAGATGATCTTCATCTTCATCGACACCGACGGCAAGGAAGGGAGCGGCTCGACAGACGCCCCTCCGGGGCTCAACGTCAAATTCGCTCCCACCGATGCGTGGGACCGCCTGGTGATCCTCTCGCCGCAGCCCCCGGGCCGCGTCAAGGACGAGGTGGGCCAGAAAGCGGCGGCGATGCAGAGCTCGATCCTCGTGCCGAACCGTGTCAAGGGCGCCGGCCGCACGATCTCGGGGACGGTCGACCTCGCACAGCTCGGCGGCGGCGATCCGTCGCAGTGGGGCTACCAGGTGGTGATGCAGTCGAACGAAGGCTTTCCGGACAAGGCAGACCTGCTCACCCGCAAGGTCAACGAATATGAAGGCCAGCACCGCTTCGGCGGCGGCACGGATTCCGACTGCGATCCGCACGCCATCGACGTCCTCGCCGGCAAGGGCGCCGGCGGAGCGGACGAGGTGCAGGCGCAGCACGACATGCTGAAGTACGAGTGCAACCCGGACGGCACCGCCAAGAGCGGCGCGGTCCTCAAGATGGTCCGTAAATAAAGCCGTCGACAACGGTTCTCATTTGACCAGGAGAGGGGAAATTACAATGCGATTCAACAGGGGGTTAGCGATCGGCCTGCTGGCCGTCGCGGCGTTGCTGGGAGCCGTCTCGGCGTACGCCGCCGACGGCCAGACGCTGCTCATCACCGGTGAGGATTACACCAAGTGGCTGTGGGGCAACCAGCACCAGGACGGCAGCGTCTACAACTTCACCACTGTCCCCGGCGAAGGCTACGGCGACAACGGACAGGGCACGGAGATCAACCTGCTCCTCGCCTCCAAGCCGTCCAAGTACGTCGAGGTCACCGGGCGCATCCAGTCGCGGTTCAACCAGAACCAGTGGACGAACTTCGGCGGCTTCGGCGGCCGCAATCCGGCGCTCGAAAATCCGCCGGCCGGCGACTGCATCGGCGGCGACTGCGGCGAGTTCGACCCGCGCTCCAACGAGTACATCAAGATGCGCGGCCTCACCGCCCGCTTCACGCCGGGCTACAAGTGGCTCGACTCGGCGACCATCGGCTCGAACGACCTCGGCATGTTCGACGCCTTCACGATCGGCAAGATCCGCTACATCGACCGCGACAACGCCAAGGCCGTCCTCTTCCAGGGCGCCCTCGGCAACCGCAAGCTCGGCTACGACCTGATCCGCGTCTCGCTGCCGCGCCTCTGGGCCGGCCCGAACTTCACGACCGGCAACTACACCGGCCAGGACGGCGCCTACGGGCTGCAGCTCCGCCTCGCGGCGAGCTCCATGGTCGAGCTCACCGGCGTGGTGGAGCGCGTGCGCGACATCGAGGTGAACAGCAAGGACACCAACATCGACAACGGCCGCGACCTGCGCACCCGCTTCTCGAACGACGTCTACGGCATCAAGATCGGCGTGCATCCGAGCAGCATGTTCGATTTCCGCGGCGCCTACTACAACTCCAAGGCCGAGTCCGACCCGACCCTCAACACGCCGGCCACGTTCTTCTCGATCTCCGGCTTCTCGCCGGTGCCGGCCGGCAAGCTGAAGGACCCCGCCTACAAGGCGAACCTGGACATCAACGACCCGTTCGGCAAGGGGCTCTCCTTCAACGTCGAGTACTTCAACATCGGCGCCCAGTACGTCTCGATGCTCGCCGCCCGGCGTGAATCCGACGTCCTCCTCACGGAAGGGCACGACAGCACCTGGGCCTTCCCCGGCCCGGACAACTCGGCGTTCGGCGTCTTCACGGGCAATCCCACCCGCATCGGCTACGGCGGCTGGCAGGGCAATGCCCAGCAAGTCGCCACGATCAACGTCGACAACGAGTTCACCGACTTCGAGGAGCCGATGGCCGAGACGGTGATCGGCTGGAAGGGCATCACGATCGCGCCGACCTGGACGATCGGCAGCCTCGACCTGTCGGGCGAATTCAGCCACATCGGCTACAACACCAACTGGCAGGCGTGGGGCGACTCGAGCCGGCCGATCGATCAGTCGATCTATCCCAACCACGAATCGGACGCCGGTATCGGCTCCTACCGCAACGCCTACGCGCCGTTCCAGGACAAGAAGACGACGATCGCCGTCCTCAAGGCCAAGTACCTCCTGGACGTCGGCAAGGGCATCGACGTCTTCGGCAAGCTGAAGTGGCTCGACGAGACGGACAAGCGGCTGAACGACGCGCGCTTCCTGCCTTTCAAAGCGGGCGACTGCCCGGGCGGCGGCGTGGCCTGCGCCAACAGCGCCAACGCCTACAACGGCGCCGGCAATTCCACCTCGGCGATCTACGGCAATCCGGGGCTGGTCACCGTCGACGGCGTCACCGGCTATCAGTGGAAGCCGTTCAACAACCTGAGCGACGACGACGAGGACATGAATTACAAGCTCTACCAGCTCGGCGCCGGCTACCAGCTCAGCGACAACCTGTACAGCTCGCTGACCTTCGAGCATTACGACGTCGACATGAAGGACGGCAACACGGCGTTCCAGGCCTATCAGCTCCACACCATGGCCTCGGGTGAGAGCAAGAAGAACAAGCTGATGCTCTACGCCCGCTACACCCTCGGCGGCGCCGAATTCGGCGCCAACGTCGAGCACAACTTCGGCACGTTCGACCCCGACTTCGGCGGCGGCTACGTGCCGCAGCACGCCGACGCCCAGACCGCCACGGATTACGGCGTCCCCGTGGGCTCGCTCGGCTTCCGCGGCCGCTTCGGCGGCTGGAACAGCCTGGAGAAGCGGGACTTCACCCAGAACCGGATGAAGGTTTACATGAAAGTCCGCTTCTAGAGACCCGCCCGCTCCGGAGCTCCAAGGCCCGGCGGCACCGTCCGCCGGGCCTTTTCTGTACACTACCCCCTGAGAGGAGGCTCGACGATGGCAGACCTCGAAGATCTCGTTGTGCGGGGAACGGCTCTCCTCAAATCCATGGGGGCCCGGAGGGTCTACCTCTTTGGCTCCGTCGCGCGTGGCAACGCGCGCAAAGACTCCGACCTCGACCTGGCGGTCGAAGGCCTTCCGCCGGAGACGTTCTACAGGACCTTGGCCCAGCTCAACGATCTGACCGACCGGCAGGTCGACCTGGTCGACCTCGACGAGGTCAATCCGTTTACGGCGTATTTGAAAGAAAAGGGGCTCCTCCGGCGTGTGGCTTGAGCTGCGTGACCAACTCGCCGTCGAAGAGGCCCAGATCCGACAGCTCTTCGAGGTTCATCTCGAGCTTCTCGCCAAGTGCCGCGTGGAGGAGCCGAACGCCATTGAGCTGTCCGCGCTGGGAGCCTTCCTGCATTCTTTCTATACTGGCATTGAGAACCTGTTTCGGCGAGTTGCTGTGGAGCTTGATGACGAAATGCCACGGGGCGATGCCTGGCACCGGCGTATCTTGCGGCAGATGGCCCAACCTGCAGCGAGCCGGCCCGCCTTCATCTCGCATGAGCTCGAAGAGCGTCTGACGCTGTATCTTCAGTTCCGCCACGTTTTTCGCCAAGCGTACTCGTTCCTGCTCCAATGGCAGAAGATGGCGCCGCTTGTCCTGAGCAGTGAGGAATTGTTCGAACAGATTCGCACCGAAATCGCCTCGTTTTCCGCGAGGATGGACGAAAAAGAATAAGCCTTTTTGGAGACGTTATGCCATCCAGCCGCTGCAAGCCCGCCGCCGTTCTTCTGGTCACCTTCCTTCTGGCCGTCGCGCCGGCGTTCGCGCGGACGAAGATCTTTACGCTCTCCGATCCGCGGGGGGACGACCATGGCGACGGCAATCTGATCTATCCGCTCAACGAGGAGCTCGATCCGGGCGATCTCGATCTGCTCGCGTTGACCGCTTATGCCGGCGACGGCGGCACGTGGTTCGAGGCGGAATTCGCCCGGCCGGTGAAGGAGCCGGGCGCGGAGACGGTGGACGACATCGGCACGACGCTCAAGTCGGTGGCGCGCTTCGGTTTCTACACGCTCAATCTCGACGTCTACATCGATACCGATCATGTCGCCGGCTCCGGCGGCGTCGCCCTGCTCCCCGGCCGCTTCGCCGAGGCAGACCGCGCCAGCGCCTGGGAAAAAGCGATCATCCTCACGCCGCGTCCGCACGAAGCGCGCGGCGAGATCAAGCGGATCCTGATGCGCAATCTCAACGAGGAGAACCGCAAGGATGACAGCACGATGAGCGATCAGGAGGCTTCCGCCCTCAAGGCGCAGATCCCGGGCGACGTGGAGGAGCGGATTTTCTTTCCCAACCAGATCCGGGTGCGGGGGAACAAGATCAGCTTCTTCGTGCCGACCTCCTTCCTCGGCGGCGCGGCCAAGGATACCTGGAGCTACATCGTCGCCACCTCCGGCGCCAACGTCCTCCAGTCGGTCGACCTCAACCGCGTGCTCGGCCGGAATTCGGGCAAGGACGAGTCACTGATGATCCTTCCCATCTCACCCGGCCGCTGGCAGGACCGCTTCGGCGGCGGGCGCGAGAACGCCGCAATCCAGCCGCCGCTGGTGGACATCATCGTGCCGAAAGGCAGCCGGCCGCAGGAATCGGTCCTCCAGGACTTCGACTCCCGCAGCAAGCGCCCGGTCATCCTCCCCGGCGTGATCCCCGCCGAAGAGGCAAAAAAGAAGTAGACGATTTACCGCAACCGCCAAACCCCGCTCCCGCCCGCAGGAAGACGTACCTTCCAACCTTCCGCGGTGCGGGTGGGAGCGCGGGAACCCACGGCCAGCAGCGTCTCGGCTCTCTTCCCCGCCAGAGCATACGGACCCGCCTCCACCTCCGACGAGCCAAGATTGTGGACCACCAGCACCCGTTCGTCTCCGGCCGTCCGCACGAACGCCAGCACCTGCGCGCTCAGAGGGCTCAGCATCCTCAGGCCGCCCTTCCGCAGGGCCTCCGAGCCGTGGCGGACACGGATCAGCCGCTTGTACCACGACAGCAGCGAGCCCGGATCGGCGGACTCGGCGGCGACGTTGGCCGTCTCTTGGCCCGGCGCGAAATCGAACCACGGCGTGCCCGTGGTGAAGCCGCCGCCGGGCGAGGCGTTCCACGGCATGGGCGTGCGCTTGAATTCGTCCTTTCCACCCGGCCCGTTCTCCAGTCCGACCTCCTCGCCGTAGTAGAGGAACGGCGCCCCCGGCAGGGTCAACAGGATCGCCGCCGCGCTGCGCAACCCGGCCGGATTGTCGGCGAGCTGGGTGGCCAGCCGGGTATTGTCGTGATTGGTGAGGAACGGCGCGTCGATCACCCCCTGTGGATAGAGCGCCAGGATCTCCCGGAGCTTGGCGTCGATCTCCGCCGCGTCGCCCGCCTTCACGCCGGCGATGATTTTTTCCGCCAGCGGGAAATCGAAGCTCATCGGCAGCTCGTCGCCCCCCTCGACCTTCGCCGTCGAGCCGTAGTACTGGGCGATGATCGGCGTCTCCGTCCAGTTCTCGCCCACGAGCACCGACTGTGGAGCGGTCGCGCGCACGCTCGCCGCGTACTCCTTCAGAAACTCGTGGGTCTCCGGCTGATCGTTCTGCAGATCGCCCGGACCGTTGGCGAAGAGGTGCCGGGTGGCGTCGAGACGGAAGCCGTCGACTCCGCGCCGCAGCCAGAGAGCGGCGACGCGCTCCATCTCCCGGCGCACCGCCGGCGTCGCGAAGTTGAGGTCGGGCATGCCGCCCCAGAAGACGCCGTAGTAAAAGGCCCCGTTCTTCTCGTGCCAGGTATGGTTGTCGCCACCCCACGGCGGCGTCCACCCCGGATCGTCGGCCCGCCAGACGTACCAGTCGCGATGCTCCGCCGCCGGCGAGGACGCCGAGTCGATGAACCACGGATGCTGCGAGCTGGTGTGGTTCATCACGAAATCCACGATGACCCGGATGCCGCGCCGGTGCGCCTCCGCCAGCAGGCGGTCGAAGTCGGCATTGGTGCCGTAATCGGGGTTGATCGTCTCGTAGTCGGTGGTGTCGTACCCGTGATAGCTCGGCGATTTGAAGACCGGCATCAGCCAGAGCGCGTCGACGCCCAGCTCTTTCAGATAATCGAGCTGCGCGGTGAGCCCCTGGAGATCGCCCTTGCCGTCGCCGTTCGAATCGGCGAAGCTGCGTACGAAGACCTCATAGAACACCGCGCCGCGCGCCCATTCATGGTCCCATTGCGAGACGCCGAGCACGGGGGGCGGCGCGGTTGCGCACGAGGCCAGGAGCAGGAGCAGGAGCAGGAGCACCGGCACAGTCTTTTTCATGCCGCCGATTCTACTTCACCGCCCATCTCATCAGCCGAGACTCGAAGCGCAAGCAGGGAATCCTCAGGAATCTCCAGGAGGATCTGGCTCATCGGGGTCTCCTTTCCTCTCCAGGAGGATTCTAGCGCACCTCACCTCAGACACCACCTCCCGGGTCTCGGCTGGCTGCGGGAGAGGTGGAGACATCTCCTCTGACCCAGGCTAGAATGGTCGTCATGGAGGCAGCCATGGCTTTACCCTTCGAAAAGATCAAAGAAGAGGCTCTCGGCCTCGATCTCGATTCCCGCGCTGCGCTCGCCCGCGAGCTTCTGGTGAGCCTCGACGAGCTGTCCGACGCCGAGAATGAGCGTCTCTGGCTGGACGAGGCCGAACGGAGGCAGGCCGATGTCCGGGCCGGTCGCGTCACCCTGGTACCCGGCGATCAGGTGATGGAGCGCCTGAACAAGGCCCTCAGTTGACGGGTTATTCCTTTGATCCTCTTGCGGCCAAGGATGTTCTCAAGATCGCAAGGGAATATGAGGAGAAATCCTCCGGGCTCGGCAAGAAATTCCGCGACGATCTCGCGACTGTCATCAACCTGCTCCGCAGTGTCCCGCAGGCGGCACCTGTGATCCGTGGGAACATCCGCCGAAAATCCCTGGACCGTTTTCCTTACAGCTTGATCTACGCCATTGAGGAGAACGAGATCCGCATCTACGCCGTGATGCACCATAGGCGGCGCCCCGACACGTGGCTGAAGCGGCTCCCCGAGTAAAGAGGACCCAGGAAGGATCCGCGCGTGCTTCCGGACCAGGGCCCCATCTTCCTGCGCACCGAGCGGCTCTACCTCCGCCGGTTCACCGCCGCGGACGCGCCGCTCCTCTGCGAGCTGGACAGCGATCCCGAGGTGATGCGTCACATTTCCAAGGGCGTGCCGACGCCGCTCGACAGGATCGAGAACGAGATCCTGCCGAGCTGGCTGCGGATGTATGGGCTGTCCGATCACCTCGGCATCTGGGCCGCTCATGAGACCGCGACCGATCGCTTCATCGGTTGGTTCCTCCTCCGCCCGGACCGTTACGTGCCGGAGGACCCGGAGCTCGGCTATCGTTTACGGCGTGACGCCTGGGGCCGCGGGTATGCCACCGAAGGCTCCCGTGCGCTGATCAAAGAGGCGTTCCGGCATTGGGACATCGAGCGCATCGTGGCGCGCGCCCTCGTCGGCAACGCCGCCTCGCGCCGGGTGATGGAGAAGTGCGGCCTGCGTTTCGAGGAATTCTTCACCTATCCACTTGAACTCATCCCGGGTTGGACCGAGGAGGAGCGCACCGCGGTCAAGTATGGCCTGCGCAGAACGAACCGCCCGGCCGGATGAGGCGTGCTCTCATTCCTCCCCGATGTCCTCGTTCCACACCTCCGGGTGCGCCGCGATCCAGTCTCCCAGGAGGCGGATGCACTCCGCGGAGTGGAGATCGATCACTTCGACGCCGTTCGCGCGCAGCTCGTCGAGGCCGCCGGGAAAGTTGACCGCTTCGCCGACCACCACCGCGCCGATGCGGAACTGGCGCACCAAGCCGCTGCAATACCAGCAGGGGGCGAGGGTGGAGACCATGATCGTGTCGCGGTAGCTGCGCTGGCGGCCGGCTTTGCGGAAGGCATCGGTCTCGCCGTGCACGGAAGGGTCGCCCTCCTGGACGCGCCGGTTGTGGCCTCTGCCGAGCAGCCGGCCATCGCGGTGGAAGAGCGCGGCGCCGATGGGAATCCCGCCCTCGGCCAGGCCCTGACGGGCTTCGTCGAGGGCGACTCGCAGCATCGCTTCGTAGTCGGGAGTGCTCATTCCTGCGCTTATCGCTGATTGATCGGGATGGCGGACGGCTGAGCCGGGCCTGTGGACAGGTTCAGGCTGCGCGTCTCGAACTTCGCCGCGGCGAAGGTGAAGAGGTCGGGGAAGTCGGCCTGGAAGCCGACGGTCCCGCCGCCGGGGATGACGGTGCTGGTGAGGACGGCTTCTCCCTGGCCGATCATCTTGCCTGTTTCGTCGAACAGGCGGATCGTGACTCCGGCGGCGGTCGCCTGGTCGGTTGACGTATTGCGCATGGTGCCGTTGACCACCACGTGGCCGTCGCCGGCAGACTTCCCCTGCTCCCAGGACGCCACCGCCACGGCGCTCGGTTTCCTGGCCGGATCGGTGCCGAGCTTCTCTTCTTTCTCCGCCTCTTTGTCCGGCTTGGGCGCGGTGCGCTGGAAGTCCTTGTCGGACAGCTTGGCGATCGATTCTCTCTTCTGCGGCTTGACCGGCTCCTTGGGGGTTTGCGCCTTGACCTCCACCGCCTCGCGGGTGGCCTTCCGACTCGCCGCCAGGTCGACGTCGGTCAGGCGCAGGGAGGCGAGCGAGCCGTCGGGCCGGCTGAACACCACCAGCTTCCCTTTTTCCTGCCACGGGCCCCGCGTCTCGACGCGGGCACCCTGGCGCGTCACCAGCCAGTCCGCCCCGGCCCGGGGGGCGCCGGCCGTCGCCAGCGCCGCCAGGGAGCCGAGGGCGAGAAGAGAGGAAAGCACCGTCCTGCCGGCCATCTCTAGAGCTCCTTCCAGTTCTTCTCGATGACGCAGACCGGCACCGGGGCGATGAAGACGACGCCGGTGTCGGAGCTGATGGTCTTGATGTCGAGGCGGTAGTTGGTGAACTTGCAGTTCAGGGGGAAGAGCTTCTTGAGCTCGTTCATCACCTGGGTGAGGCTGGCGGTGAGCTGGTCGGCGTTGGCACCGGTCGTCTGCGTGGTCGCCGGGTTCTTGGTCGAGCTCTGCTCCGTGTAGGGGTTGGTGACGAAGTCGGAGACGGCGAGGTAGCGCGAGCGCGTGCCGTCCGCCGCCACCATGAAGGTGTTGGCGTTCGTCGTGTTGACGATGAAGACCTTGCTGCTCCCGGTTTTGGAACAGACCTTCGGCTGGTTGTTGTTGTTGCCGGGGGTGCTGGTCGGGCATTGATGGGTGATCGGATCGGGCGCGCCGTTCTCGCAGATGTTCGGCTGGTAGCTCGAGAAGAAGGTGATCCCCGAAAGGGCGAAGGAGTCGGTGATGACCCGCTCGTCCACGGCGAGGCGCAGGTACCAGCCACGGGAGCCGACGGGGCGGCCGAGCAGGTAGTCGGTGTTCGTGACGTCGGGGCTCGCGGTCGTCGAGACGTTGACCGACTGCAAAGTCGCCTCGGTCATGGGCAGAGTCGCCACCTGGTCCGAGTCGTCCACGAAGACGTAGAAGCGGCCCTCCACGCCGCCGGACTTGCTCCACAGGTCCTCGCGGTCGCCGGTGCCGAAGGACAGGGCGTACTTGCCGAGCTTGGCGACGAAGATGACGGACGGGCGGAAGTAGATCTCCCGTCCACCCGTGTCGAAGATTTTGTACGGCGCCCAGAGCGGCCGGTTGGAGGCGTCGAGAGCCGGGACGCGCAGGGACGTGTAGGTGTTGCCGTCGGCTCCCGTCACCGCTGTCGACTGGAGCTTGGGATAGTCGCCGGCGATGTCGACGCCGATGTCGGCGCGGTAGAGAAAACCGCTGGTGGTGGTGATGTAGATGCGGTCGATGTAGCCATCCTGGTCGCTGTCCACGGCCGCCGGAGCGCTGGGCGCGGAGCCGGTGAGGAGGCGCTTGTAGATGACCTTCCCGGTCTCGACGTCGACCATGTAGATCCAGTTGCCCCGGGCGTTGCTCTTGAGCGGGTCCATGCCGCCGCCGAAGATGGCCACGTGGCGGTCTTCGACATCGGGGGAGCCCGGCTTGCAGTTGCTCCCGGTCTGCTTGCAGAGGCGTATCCGTCCCAGGTTGGGAGTCGACCAAGTCTCTCCCAGATCAGGGAACAGATTGTCGGGAACGTTGTCGTTGTTCAGGTCGATGCCATCCTCGTTGAGCAGGACCGGATTGCCGCTGCTGTCACGGACCATATTGCCCGAGGCATCGAGGGCCGCATCGACGAATTCCCAGAGCTCCGCGGGAAAGGGGACGGGCCCGCAACCCGCGGGCACTCCGGAAAGAGGCGTGAGGCCGTCGGTGTTGATCGAGCCCAGGCAGGACGGGACGTAACCGTTGTCAGGCAGCGGCACGTCGGTTTTGCCCGTCGCGGTGCTGAGCTTGTCCGGCTGCGTGAGATCGAGGGCATAGTAGCCGGAGCCCCCTTCGCGCAGGCCGCCGACCAGCACGGTCCGCCACTCGCGGTCGGGCTCGGCCGGCGTGCCGTCATGGGCCGGGTCGAGGAACATGTCGGCCACCGCGACGGTGCCGTCGACCGACCACTTGCGGTTCGTGCCGGTGGCCAGCGAGGTGACCGCCGGCATCGCCGGGCGGGGCATGAAGGCGAAAACCTCCTTGCCGGTGCCGTTGTCATATTCCAGATTGGAGTCGTCCCACTTGCCGCCGTCGAAGGCGTGCACCATGCCGTCGTTGCCGCCCATCACCAGCAGCTTGCGCCGCTTGTCGTGCTTGTCGAAGAAGCAACGGTAGCCGCGGTCGCCGGTGGCGCAGGTCTTGCCGTCGGTCGCGGTGTTCTGGGCGAAGTACTTGGTGTTGGCCGGGCTGCCGATCACCAGCGGGTTGGAGTGGAACACGTCTCCCATCACGTAGGTGATGCTGATGGTGACGTCCTGGCCGGTGGCCGGGTCGCGCTGGGTGACGCTGCCGGTCTTCTGCACCACGGTCTGCCGGACGATGTTCGTGGACGTCGTGACCGCGCTGGCCTCGGAGGGGGCGTTCCCGGCCGTGAAGGCGACTCCCAGGGCGTTCCAGAAGTCATATTTGACCGTGGCCGGGGTGCCGGCCACGACGGGCGAGAAGAGACGGCGCTTCTCCGCCCAGGTCCCCTGGGGCTTGGTCTGGGAGTAGAAGATGCGCCGCGCGTCCGGTGCCGCGCCAAGATGGTTGCTGGGATCGGTGGCCGCCGGCGCCTGCGAGAGGAGAGCCACGCCGGCGTCCCACAGGTTGCAGGCGGCCTGCTGGCTCGGCGGCAGGGCCGAGCACTTGATGCTGGTGTCCGGACGGCCGTTCTTGAGCGGCAGCGGCTTGAGGAACGCCAGGACGTGGCCGTCCCATACGGAAGCGCCGGCGATCGGGTTGAAGTTGGTGAGGAAGATCTTGTCCTCGACGGTCGCCTGCACCGAGGGCACGGCGGCGGAGGCGAAGGAGCGCGAGTCCTCGCGGATCTCGCCCAGGAGCGTCTGCAGCTCGGCCTGGAGCTTCGCCGGGTCGTTGGCGGTGACGCACTCGCCCTTGCCCTGGTTGGCGATGCTGGCGAGCTTGTTGTTCCCCTTGCAGTTGTTGGGATCGCCGAGGTTGATCGCCCAGGTCTTGATCCCTGACTTGGAGTTGAGGTTCGCCACGTCGGCGTTCGGCGCCTCCGCCGTCGAGTTGTCCTCGCCGTCGCTGATGAGGAGGAGGTACGGGCGGCGGCAGCCCCACTCCGGGTCGTAGTTGACGGCGATCTGCTCGAAGCCGGTCTGGTAGGCGCGGGTGCCCTTGCACTTGTTGTCGGAGCTGCCGTTCCACCAGCAGCGGTAATCGTTGACGACGCGCCCGAGCGGTGAGTCGCCGTAGGCGATGAGCGGGCGCTCGTTGTCCTCCTTGAGATCCAGGACGGCGCCGGCCCCGTTGTTCGGGAAATCCGGAGTGTCCTTGAAATAGGAGGCGATGCTGAAGTCGGGCACGGCGGCGCCGCTGCGCAGGTTGGGCGCCATGCGGCGGATCATTTCGTCGCGGTTGCCGTCCGTGTCCCGCCAGTCGGGGGGCATGAGGTCGCCGCTGTCGAGCTCCGCGATGTGCGCCTTGGGCGGCATGAACGCCGAATTGCGCGACGTCGGATAGTGCAGGTTCATGCACTTGTTGACGTTGCCGTTGCTGCTGTCGTTGAGGCAGAACAGGTCCGCCTTGTCGGTGCTGGCATCGAAGGCGGCGTCGCCGGAGACGAATCCGGAGTCGTAGTTGCCCTCCCAGCCGTTGCCGGTGAAGGGGCGGCCGGCGCCGGAGGTGGCGGTGGCCACGGCGTCCTGGAAATTCCAGTACCCCACGGTCGCATCGTCCGTGACGGCGGTGGAGCCCGCCGGAGCGTCGAAGAGCAGGAAACCGAAGGGGCTGCTCGCCCGCAGGGTGGCTTGCAAGGTGGCGGTGGAGACGACCGTGGCGCAGGCGGCGCCGGAGCGCTCCTCGGCCTTGAAGTCGACCAGCAGCGGATTGCCGGCGTCCCCCAAGGTGCTGCTGCCGATGCCCTTGGTGACCGTGACCAGATAGGTCTTGTTGTTATCTTTGATCCAGAGCTTGCTGGGGCCGTTCCCGTTGATGTCCAGCTTGGAGAAGCGGTTGATGGCGGCGCGGTCGGTCGAGTAGTTGAGGGGCGCCGCGCAGGAGCCGCCTTCGCCGACCACCGGCGTGGTCGTGAAATGCTTGCCGAAGGTCAGGATCTCGGCGGGCACCGGATAGTTGACGCTGCCGTCGCGCAGCGGCCAAGTCCCCGCGGTGACCGTGGTGCTGCTCACCGCGTAGAGCCAGTGCTTGGCGAAGACGTGGAGCTCGTCCTGGTTGTACGTGACGAGCCCGAAATGGACGTCGGTGACGTCCTTGAAGACGTTGTAGATCGCCTTCTTCGCCTCATAGAGGCGCGTGCCCGGCGCATCGGCGTCGGCCAGCGCGGTGGCGCCGCCCGTCTGGTCCAGCATCAGGTTCATCGACGCCGACGTGTCCAGGACGATGAACAGGTATGGATTGCCGGTGCTGAAACGCAGCAGGTCGGTGTCGTCCGTCCAGGCCGGCTCTCCACCGGCGAGCAGCAGGAACGCGGCCATGGCGAACAGGCCGGCGGCGAAGCCGAAATTGCCGAGCGCGTGCTTTGAGCGTGGCATGGGAATGTCCTCTTTAGAACTTGATTTTCGCGAGCTGAGTCGGGTCGGTGAGAGGCTGGTAGGCCTCGGGCGACGCTTGCCAGGGCTGGATCTCGATCATCACCGCCAAGGTCTTCTGGGCCAGCGCCGAGGTGCCCGTCCCATAGGTCCGGGTCGAGGTGGCGGTGAGCGCATGGTTGATCTTGCGGAACGATTTTTCGGTGTAGGTGCCAGCGTCGTTGATCTCACACAGATTGCAGGGCGAGTCGAGGATCGGCAGCACCGGCGAAACGTCGACGGTCTCCGTGAAGCCCAGGCTCGCCACGGTGCCGGGGTCGGTGAAGGTGTAGACATGCGCCCTGTAATCGCGGTTGACCATAGCGTTTGCCGTGGCCGCCGCGATGCCGGACTCCGCGGCATAGAACACCCGGTTGGTGACGCGCTCGTTGCCGCCGATCTGGACTTCGGTCTGGGTCAGGAAGGCCAGGGAGAGGGCCAGGATCGTCAGCACGACCAGGACGAGCAGGACGATCATGTAGGCGCTCCCCGCTTCGCCGCGCCGGGAACGGCGCCGAGTGACCGGAGCAGAGGGTTTTTGTGCCATGTCGGTTGACCTCAAGACGGTTGATCTCAAGACGGTTGGCCTCAAGACAAATTGCGCAGATCGACCAGCGTCTGCAGGGATTGATGCCGGTACATGCGCTCGGTGGTCGAGTTGTATTGCGAGTAGGAGGGGTCCGAATAGTCCTTGTCTTCGATCACGCCGAGCGGCGTGCTCTTGTACTTGGCGTCGCGCCGCTCCGTGCGGGCGACGGTGTTGATGCGCAGGAAGAAGAGGTGGGTCGGGCTGGTCGCGGTGCCGTTCCAGGTCGCGCTGCCGGCCGTGTCGCCCATCTGGTTGAACAGCCACTCGTCGCTCTTCCGCGATGCGACGTCGGTCCCTTCGAGGATCTCTCCATTGCCATCGGTGTCGATGCCCAGGGAAGCCTGGAGATCGAGGATGTTGTCGGCGATGTCGACCGTCAGATTGGCCGCGTCGCCGTTCCAGGCCTCGTTCGTGCCGGGGTAGACGCGGGCGCGCGACAGCCGCGGCATGAGGTCGCTGGCGGGATTCCCCGGCACCGCGCGGGTCTCGCGGATGTAGTACTTGTACTCCTCCAGGATGCCGGCATAGGCCACCGCTTTCATCTCCTGCGGATAGGAGCCGTTGGGGGAGATCGCCAGATATTGTGGCGACCGTGTTTTCCCGGAGACGTTGAAGGCCAGAGTCACCTGGACCACCACCCCGGCGGTCTTGGTGTAGGTGCTCGAAGGGTCGAGCTCGACCACGGCAAAGGTGGCGTCCTCGAGGGGGCTCATCAGGAGGAGCGCCTCCGGCTGGCCGGCCTTCGTGGCGTCGACGGCGTCGGCGAGAAGCTGTAAATTCTGCGGCACGCCGGTGGGGCCGGGGTCGTAGAGGGTGAGCGTCCCCTTCTCCGGGATGCGGTCGTTGTTGCTGTCCACCAGCGTGAAGTTCCCTACCGGATTGCTCTGATAGACGATCGTGAAGACGCTGCGGATGGTGACGACGTCGGTCCCCGCCAGCACCGTGGCCTGGGCGGAGCCGCCGATCTTCGTGTTGGCCGCGACGTTGTCGGCCACCTCGAGCGCGAGGCCGGAAGGCAGGAACTTACCCGGATAGGTGTAGCCCAGCGGCATGTTGGCGCATGGGGAGCACGCCGGCAGCATCGCCGACAAGCCGCCACGGGCCGCCATGCGGATGCCGCGCACCATGTCGTACTGGGCGACGCGCAGGGACTGCTGCATGTCGGTGATCCGGCCCTGCACCCGCGCCAGGCGGACGTTGGCGTCGAAAAGGGTGAGCACGGCGATCATCACCACCATGAAGACGAGCAGGGTGACCAACATCTCCACGAGGGTGAAGCCGGCGGCGGACCCGGCGCTCTTGCGATTGTCTCGGTTCTCCATAGCGCTCCCGGTTACTGCGACTTCATCATGCGGACCGTGGTCTGTTTGCCGGAGCCGATGATGCTGCCCAGCTTCGAGCCCCGCACGTCCACGGTGATCTCCTTGACGTGGATGGTCCCCTCCGGCGCTCCGGCCGCCAGGGGAGTCGCCAGATCGGAGACGCTGAACTGCCGCACGGTCGTCGTCCGCGTCCACATGGCCATGTCGCCGGCGGCCAATGTGGTCACCCAGGTGCGGGTCTTCGCCGAGTAGTAGTCCTTGACCACCAGTTGGGTGCCCGCGGTGAGAGTCAAGGCAGGAGAATTGAAGGCGAGCTGGGAGTACTCCTCGGCCCGCGACTTGGCGAAGTTGCTCACCATCATGTACTCCCGGCCGATCTCGTTGCTGGCCACCGCCTGGAAGAAGACCGGCAGCACGCCGAGAGCGATGACCATCAGAAGGAGGGCGGAGATCAGCACCTCGATGAGCGAAAAACCGGCCTCTTTCCGTCTCATTGAAAGCTCCATGGCGCAGCTTCATCGCCCTCGGTGACGTAGGTGGTGCCCGAATTCTTCCTCTTGCGGATCTGGATCCGCGCCGTCGCCTGCGGCTCGACCGCGATCTCCAGGTGGTTGCCCCAGCCGTCGACGATCCGGAAGGCCCCGGCATAGTCCACCGAGCCGTCCGACAGGAAGCTGACCAGGTCGGTGCCATTGAAGCCCTGCGTCGCTTCGAAGCTCACCTGCGAGGGGAGAGTGACCCGCGCCAGAGTGTTCCCCCCGGAAGCGGAGGTCAGCGTCGTGCCCGTGAGGCCGACCGTTACCGGCGTTCCCTTCTTGATCGCTTCGAAGCGCGCTTGCTGCAGAACTACGGAGATCTGCTGGGCACAGCCCACGGTCTTCGCGCGATGAAGGACGGCGCGCAGGGAAGGGGCGGCGAAGGTGGCCAGAACCATCATCAAGACGAGGACGACGAGGATCTCGACGAGGGTGAACCCCTGCGAGGAGCGGGCGGCACGATTCCTGGAGCGGGGAGCTCCGAATCGGCGCGCCGGAGCAGAACGGTTCGAGAGCGGCGGGACCCGCCGCGCGAAACAACCAGCTCCTGCGCAAATTGTTTTCAAGAACACGTTTAAATCCTTTTCAGAGGAGGTCGCTCCTCGCGGGCTGTTACGGTGAACAGCCTTACTGCTGTATGGGTGGGCTGAATGATAGCAGAATTCCCTTCGAGCGTCAGGAGATCGTCAGGAAGTCTTTCCGCAGAGAGTTGCATGGAAAGGTTCGCCTTAGCGCACGGACTTTAATTCTAAGCAATAACGGCGCGGCGCGCGTCAGCCCACGGCTGGCTTCCGATAGACGGCCTCGTGGAACGGCTTGCCCTCGCGCACGAGCTCGAGGACCCCTTCCTCGCACCGCCGGCGCAGAGACGCGCCGACGGAGCGGACGTCGACGCCGCGGCTGAGCTTGCCGGCGAAACGGCGGCCGATCTCGGCGGCGACGGCCGAGGCGCCGAAGGGGACGCCGGGCTCCCAGGTCTTCACCACCCGCGCGACCATGCGGCCGACCCTCGGCTTGCCACCGAGCGCGTCGTCCCCCTTGGCCAGCTCTGACGCCAACGCGGGCTGGGCGTCGCGAAACGCCTCCTCGACGTCCGCCGCCACGCCCTTGAACGTCTCGTAGTATCGGGTGAGGCGGTCCAGCTCCGCGGCGTGCCGCCCGAGCTCCGCCTGGTGCCGATCCCTCTGCTCTGTATGGAACGCCGTGCGTTCGCGATGAAACGCGATCTGCGCTTCCAGCTTGGCCAGCATCTCTCCAACGGACAATCGCATCTCTCATCTCCCTTCAGAATGTCGCAAGCTGGCTCACGTTACGATGTCTCCGGCGACGTTGCGACGCATCCGGAGACGTTGCGACGTATCCGGCGACATCCATTTGTCGCCGGCAAGCTCGCTTCATACCTGCCGAGCTTGCTATGTATCCAGGCAGAACATCGCGAAGTCGATAGAAACATCGCAACTGAGCCGGAAATGGAGCAACATGGACAGAAACGTCGCAATCATTCGGAATGATGCGCCATATCCATGGAGATTGCAACGTCCGTGGCGGCGTTGCGACGAATCTCCTGGCTTTGCGCCGTACGGCGTGGAGACGTAGCGTATCGGCCGGCGTTGCGACAAACCCCGGCCTCTTGACAGAGGTGGCATGATGGTCTGCCTTGCAGCCGGCGGAGCGCGGTGGTAGTGTCGCCGGCCTGCCTTCGTTCCTGGACGTCTGGCGAAATTTAGCGGCGCCCTCCGGCGTTGAAATGAGACCATGGCTAAGAATCTGCTGATCGTCGAAAGTCCCGCCAAGACCAAAACCCTCAAGAAGTTCCTCGGGCGCAACTACGCCGTCGAGGCCTCTCTCGGCCACATCCGGGACCTCGTCAAGAAGGGGAAGGACTTCGGCATCGGGGAGAACTACGAGCCGAGGTACGAGATCCTGGCCGCCAAGAAGGACGTCGTCAAGAAGCTCCGCGACGCCGCGAAGAGCGCGGAGACGGTCTATCTCGCCCCTGACCCGGACCGCGAAGGCGAGGCCATCGCCTGGCACATCGCCGAGGTCCTCAACAAGGACCCCGCGACCGTGCGGCGGGTCACCTTCAACGAGATCACCAAGGGCGCGGTGCTGAAGGCGCTGGAGAATCCGGGCCTGATCGACCTGCGCAAGGTCGACGCCCAGCAGGCGCGGCGCATCCTCGACCGCATGATGGGCTTCCGCCTGTCGCCGCTCCTCTGGGAGAAGATCAAGCAGGGGCTCTCCGCCGGCCGCGTGCAGTCGGTGGCCCTGAAGATGGTCTGCGAGCGCCAGGGCGAGATCGACGCCTTCCAATCCGACGAGTACTGGCTGCTCGGCGCCGACCTCAAGGCCGACCAGCCGCCGCCGTTCGCCGCCCGCCTGCACAAGATCGAGGGCAAGAAGGCCGAGGTGGACAACGGCGCGGACGCCGCCCGCATCGTCGGCGACCTCCAGGCCGGCCGCTTCGTGGTCGGCAAGGTGGAGAAGAAGGAATCGAAGCAGCGCCCGTCGCCCCCCTTCATCACCAGCCGCCTGCAGCAGGAGGCGGCGCGCCGCTTCGGCTTCTCGGTGAAGCGCACCATGAGCCTCGCCCAGGGCCTCTATGAAGGACGCGAGATCGGCGACCGCGGCTCCATCGGCCTCATCACCTACATGCGCACCGACTCGACGCGCGTCGCCGAGGAGGCCCTGGAGGCGGTGCGCGAGGTGATCGCCGCCACCTACGGCGCGGCGACGCTGCCCGAGAAGCCGAACCGCTACCAGTCGAAAAAGGGAGCGCAGGACGCCCACGAGGCGATCCGTCCCACCACCTTCGACCTGCCGCCGGACGAGGCCAAGGACTTTTTGACCGGCGACGAGGCGAAGCTCTACAAGCTGATCTGGGACCGCTTCATCGCCTCCCAGATGCTGCCCGCCGTCTTCGACGTCACCCAGGTGGACGTCGAGAACGGCATCTATGTCCTCCGCGCCACCGGCCGCATCATGCGCAGCCCGGGCTTCCTCGCCGTCTATCGCGAGGCGCCGGACGAGGACGCGCCCGCCGATCAGAACGCCGAGACCGCGGAGGGCGGGCTCCTGCCGCCGCTCCGCGAAGGGCAGGCGCTCGAGCTCCAGCAGATCACCAGCGAGCAGAAGTTCACCCAGCCGCCGGCGCAGTTCAGCGAGGCGACTCTGGTCAAGGCGCTGGAAGAGAACGGCATCGGCCGCCCGTCGACCTACGCCACCATCCTCTCCACCTTGACCGACCGCAGCTACGTCGACAAGGTGGAGTCGCGCTTCCGTCCGTCGCCGCTCGGCAAGATCGTCAACGAGATGCTCCAGAAGGGCTTCCACGACATCATCAACGAGGGCTACACGGCGGCGCTCGAAGAGCAGCTCGACCGCATCGAGGACGGCGAGATCGACTGGCGGGGCGCTCTCCGCGAGTTCGACGAGAAGTTCACCCGCGACCTCGAGACCGCCGGCGAGCAGATGCCCAACGTCAAGAAGGACGGCATCCCGCTCGACGAGATCTGCCCGCTCGACAGCGCGCCGCTGGTGATGCGCTTCGGCCGCTACGGCGCCTTCATCGCGTGCAGCAACTATCCGGACTGCAAGTACTCGCGCAACGTGGAAGATCCCAATGCGGAGGCGGCGGCGCCGGCCGGAGGTGAAGGCACGGCGGAGGAGGAGATCCCGCCCTGCGAGAAGTGCGGCAAGCCGATGGCCATCCGCCGCAGCCGCTTCGGGACCTTCTATGGCTGCACCGGCTACCCGGAGTGCAAGAACCTGCGCAAGACCGGCCCGGCCAAGGTGGCGGCGGAGCCCAAGCTGACCGGGGTGGCCTGCCCCGAATGCGGCAAGGGGGAGATGCTGGAGAAGAGCTCGCGCCGCGGCAAGACCTTCTGGTCGTGCAGCCGCTTCCCGGACTGCAAGTTCGCGCTCTGGAAGAAGCCCATCCCCAAGCCCTGCCCGGACTGCAACGCCGCCTTCCTCCTGGAGAAGACCACCAAGAAGAGCGGCACGCAGTACGTGTGCAACACGGAAGGCTGCAAGTATGTCGAGGACGTGAGCGACGTCGAGGTGGCGTAGGACATGAGAGTCATGAGGATCGCTCTGCCCTGTCTGTTCGCGCTCGGCCTTCTCGCCGCGCCCGCCGTCCGCGCCGCCGAGCCCCCGGACTACACATCCTGGCAGAACCTGCTCACCAGGTACTACGACCCCGCCAAGGGGATGAATTACAAAGGCCTCAAGGAGCACGACAAAGCCGCCCTCGACCAGCTCCGCCAGAAGCTCGCCGCGGTCGACGTCAATGGCCTCGCGAAGCCCGACCAGCTCGCCTATTGGATCAATCTCTACAACGTCACCACCGTCGCCACCGTCGTCGAGCACTACCCGGTCGACTCCATCCGCGACATCTCGACCGACCCCGTGATCCGCCTCAACGTCTTCAAGAAGCCGTCCGTCAAGACCAAGGCCGGGGCGCTCTCCCTGAACGACGTCGAGAACGACAAGATTCGCACGGGCTTCAAAGACCCGCGCATCCACTTCGCCATCAACTGCGCCGCGAAGAGCTGCCCGCCGATCCGCACCGAGCCCTACGTCGGCGCGCGCGTCAACGAGCAGCTCGACGACCAGGCGCGCCGCTTCCTCACCGGCCCGCACGGCGTCCGCCTGGAGAAGGACGGTAGCGATCTCGACGTCCACGTCACCAAGATCCTCGACTGGTTCAAGGACGATTTCGAGGCGTGGGGCGGCGGCCGTATCGCCTTCGTCCGCAAATTCCTGCCCTCCGACAAGCAAAAGCAGCTCGACGCGGCCAAGGGGAAGACCGATCTCGAATTCGACGACTACGACTGGGCCCTGAACGACGCATCGCGGTGAGCAAGGGCGACATGGTTGCCGATGTGCCGGATGAACGCGGACGGCGTGCGCGATCAGCTCTACGCCGACATTATTGAGGGGACAGCGGAGGGGACAGCGGTCCACTGAGAGCGGTATGCTTCTCAACGTCCACACAAGGGAGGGAGTCGTTGATGAACGCCGCTTACCTTATTGGCTTGTCGATTCTGGCCATCCTCGTGTATCGGGCGCTCAGCGCCAAAGTGCTCGCCGCCAGGGCCCGCAGCTCGATCGCTGCCGGTGATCTGGCCTCTGGATGGAAGCATGCGCGTCTCGCTGCCGACACCAGGCTGAAGAAGTGGAGCCTTGAGTCGGGGCCAACCGCGATCTTCGGCTGGAAGGGCGAGGCGAAGAGGATTCGGAGCCTCTTCGAGACCATCGTGACCCTGCACCCTGCTGTTGCCGGCGCTCAGGGAGATCCGGGAGCCGTCGCCGCCGCCTGGAGCGCGGCGATCAGCACGGGCGACCGCAAGTCCAGGCTCGTGGCGACCACCATGGCTACTGAGTACCTGGCTGCGAACAGCGCCAGGTGACTCTGAGCACGGTTGTTGCGTTGTCGGTGTCGATGAGGAGCTGAACCTCGGGCTTCGTCACCCGTATACTTTGCCATGCGTTCCCGCTCGGCCCGCCTCCCCGTCTTCTTTGGACTGGCCCTCCTCGCCTCCGCCTGCTTCGAAACCCCCGTCGACGAATCCGTCCAGCTCCGCTTTCTCCCCAACGGCTCCGTCGTCGTCACCAGCACCGTCGCGGTGATGGACGAGACTCCATCCGAGACCAATCCCGCTCTGAGCCGGCGGTTGAGCGAGGCCCGGCAGGCGCTGATCGAAGGGTCGGACGCATGGAGCCGGCGCTTCGCGGGGGTGCAGCCGGTGACGGAGCGGTCTTCCTGGGAGAAGATCCTCGGCGTCCTCCGGAAGAGCATCCATTCCGCCGTGCTCGCCGAGCCGAAGGATTTCACCGCCCTCTTCGGCGACACCTCCCTGATCGTCTCCTATGAGATCAAGGAGGACGGCGTCGCCGAGCTCGTGATCTCCCCGGGGCCGCCGGGAGCGGCCACCCAGAGTCAGCGCCGGGAGGTCGAGCGGACCCTCGACGCCTGGTCGGAGAGCGTCGCCCGCTATCTCGTCACGGGAGGCGAGCTGTACCGGTACCTCGACGAGCATCCGGAACGCGCCCGGGCCTGTCTCGGAGCACTCTTTGCGGACCAGCTCTCCGAGACCGACCGCGGGAAGCTGCCCGCCCTCACCGCCGAGGAGAAAGAATCCAGCGACCGCCTCCAGGCCACCATGCAGGAGGTTTGGGGCGTCCTCACCATCCCCGATGGCGAGGACCACACGCCGGACGAGCTGTCGCATCTCGTCGACGACCCCTTCCCCGGCCGCCTCACCGTGCGGCTGCCGGGCGCGCCGCTCGAAGCGCCCGAGGGGTTCACCGTCGGAAAAGACGGCGTGCTCTCCGTCGAAGGCCCCGGGCTCTGGCAGGCCCTCCGCGCCCTGGAAGGCCGCTGGCTGTCTCCCGACCCCCTTCTTCTTTATATGGAGCACGTGCGCCGAAGCCCGGACGATCCCTTCGACCTGAGCGCTCTCCTGCGCCAGAAGCGCCGGGCCGAAGCGGCGCCCGGCGCGAAAGAGGTACGCTCAGCCATTGAGGAGCGCCTGCGTCCGGCGCCGGTCTACCGGGTTCTCTGGAAGATCCAGCCGGACGAGCTGGGCTCCTTCCACTGGGAGCCAGGGGAGGGCTGAAGCGTGCACTGGATCATCTTGATCGTCGCCGGCCTCTTCGAGGTGATCTGGGCGGCCACCATGAAGAAGACCGACGGCTTCACCCGCCTGGGGCCGAGCCTGCTCACCCTCGGAGCGATGGCCGTCAGCATCTACCTCCTCTCCGTCGCCCTGCGCCACCTCCCGGCGAGCACCGGCTACGCCGTCTGGGTCGGCATCGGAGCCGTCGGCACCGCTCTCATCGGCATCCTCTTCCTGCACGAGCCCCGCAACGCCCTCCGCCTCCTCTCGATCGCCCTGATCGTCGCCGGCGTCATCGGGCTGCGGCTGGCGGATCCGGGGTAGCGGTCTTGTTCCGGATGCGCTCCGTCAAACGGTGGACGCCGGTCGAAGGATTGTCGCCGGGACACCCGTTCTCCTCACAGCGGCTCTCCAGGTGCGCCGCGCGCCGCACGGCTTCTTCGTAGCCCGCCCGAAGCCGCGCAAAAGGGAGATCCTTGTCGTAGCCCGGCAGATGGGCCTTGAGCCGCGACCGCGCCGCCTGCCGTTCGAGGTAAGCGGTCTGGGATTGGAAATGCAGCAGAGCCCAGAGCTCGAAGCACGGGTTCGAGACCGCCAGCTCGATGCCGTTGTCCCGCGCCTGCCGGCGCGCGTCAGCCAGCTTCGCGTGCTCGTCGACGTCGAAGACGCACCAGATCTCGTCGTAGGCCAGGAAAGCCTCCTGCTCCTTCCGAGCGTAACGATCCGATTCCTTCTTCCGTAGAACGGCGCGTTCGACGAGCGTCTTGGGCCCCGCGCCATGGCCTTCCACCTCGACCTCGACCAGAGAGGTCCGGAGCTCGCTCCGAAGATTCTTGAAGTAGCGGGGCTCGGTCACCTCGCCTTCACAGAGGACGAGAATCCGGAATCCTGGCTGAATGGTCGGACTGCGCCGCCTGCGGCTATTCATTCCTGGTCACTGACTGGCGACATGATGAACGGCGTGGCGCCGTAGCGACCTTGCAGATAGCCCCGTTCGAGATTCTCCAGCTTTCGGGGCTTGAAGTCGGTCAGCGGATAGAGGCGGGATGCACCCTTCTGATCCTTGTCCACGAACCACACCTGGTCCCGGTACAAGCTTGGTCCTCCGAGAAGGTTGCCGAGCAGCGTGGTGTCGTGAGTGTTGAAGATCAACTGGGCATGACGCGGGTTCCGGGCAGGATCCTGGAAGATCCGGATCACCTCGAGAGAAAGCCGCGGGTGCAAGCTCACGTCGAGCTCGTCGACACACAGCACCGCACCATGCTCCAAGGCGTGCAGAATCGGCCCGATGAGCCTGAACCATTCCTGGGTGCCGTGGGACTCCTTTGTCAAGGGAAGGATCATCCGCATGCCCTTGCCACCGTGAACGAGCTCGTACTCCTGGATCATCCAACCGTCTCGCGACCGTGAGCTCTTGAGACTCACATCGACAATCCCGAGATCTGCCAAGCGCAGGAAGTCGACGATCGCCAATCGGCCACTTTCGTTCGCGAAGACAGAGCTCGTCAGGCTCAGTGGATCACGCTGTTCCGTATCTGCGAGAACCAGATTTTTGGCGAACCAGTCGTAGATCGGCAGGAGGAGCTCATGGTTATTTTCCGCCGCCACCGAAAGAAAGAGACTGTTCTTCCGGGTCAACGCTGCGAGGATGCGGTTGTTCCCCTTGAGCTGCTTGCCGAACAGGAAGGACTCATCGGCCCTCGCATCCCTGAAGTACCACACCTGACGCCGCTTCTTTGGATAAGCGTAGAGCCATTCCTCCAGCACGCTCTCGTCACCGAGCTTGAAGCCGTAACGAAAACACACCCCATCAACCAAGAATTCGGCCTCAAAGACAGATGGCTCCTTGCAGGCTTCGGGAGCCAGCAAAAAGGGCTCACGAGGAATCGGTTCGCTCGGCTTCCATGCACGGTGAGAGTCGACAACGGCACTCTGCATGAACAAGAGGCCCGCCAAGACATTGGATTTGCCTGCAGCGTTCGCTCCAAAGATCGCGGCAACTCGCAGGAGGTCCAGCCCAAGGCTCTCCACAGGCACCAAGTCGGTCCGATCTCCACGGACCGCAGCGACCATCGAGAGCTCCTGCTCTTGGAAGAATGAGCGGAAGTTTGCCACCCGGAATCGAATCAGCACTCTTACCCTCCCTTCAAGCCATTTTGCGCAGAATCTCTGCGTAAAACAGTCCAAGGCAGCCTATCACAGAGAGGCACCCGGAGCTTCTTGGTCGTCCCCTATAATCCCCTGCCATGACCTCCCCTATCCACATCGTCGGCGGCGGCCTTTCCGGCACCGAGTGCGCCTGGCAGCTCGCGCAACGTGGACTGCCGGTGGTGCTGCATGAGATGCGGCCGGTCAAGTCGACGCCGGCGCACAAGACGGGGGATCTGGCGGAGCTGGTGTGCAGCAACTCTCTGCGCAGCGACGATCCTCTGCATGCCGCCGGGCTGCTCAAGCGGGAGATGGAGGCTTTCGGGTCGCTCATCATCGGCGCGGCGCGCGAGGCGGCGGTGCCGGCGGGGAGCGCGCTGGCGGTGGACCGGGAGCGCTTCGCGGCGCGGATCAACGCGGCGATCGGCGGCCATCCGCGGATCGAGCTGCGGCGCGAGGAGGTGACTGAAATCCCGGAGGGCGACGTGGTGCTCGGCACCGGGCCGCTCACCTCCGAGGCGATGTCCGCCCGGCTCCAGGAGCTGCTGGGGGGCGAATACCTCTACTTCTATGACGCCATCGCGCCGATCCTCGAAGCCGAGAGTCTCGACATGGCGAAGCTGTTCTGGCAGTCGCGGTATGGCAAGGGCGACGGCGCCGACTATCTCAACGCGCCGATGGACAAGGAGCAGTACCTGGCCTTCCACCAGGCGGTGCTGGAGGCCGAGGTGGCGGTGCCCCACGACTTCGAGAAGGCGGTGTTCTTCGAGGGTTGTCTTCCCATCGAGGAGCTGGCCCGCCGCGGGCTCGACACGCTGCGCTACGGCCCGATGAAGCCGGTGGGCCTCCAGGCGCCGGACGGGCGGCGGCCGTGGGCGGTGGTGCAGCTCCGCCAGGAGGATCTGGCCAAGAGCCAGCTCAACATGGTGGGCTTCCAGTCGCGGATGAAGTGGGGCGAGCAGGACCGGGTGCTGCGCCTGATCCCGGGGCTCGAGCAGGCGCGCTTCGTGCGCTTCGGCCAGATCCACCGCAACACCTTCATCAACTCGCCGGTCCATCTCGATGCGCAGTACCGCATCAAGGCGCTGCCGCGGGTGCGCCTGGCCGGGCAGATCACCGGCGTCGAAGGCTACCTGGAGTCGGCGGCGACCGGTCTCGCCATCGGCCTCTATCTCTCCCTGGAGCGGCAGGGCCGGGCGAGCGAAACGATTGAGCCGTTCCCTCCGACCACGGCGCTGGGCGCGCTGGCCCGCCACATCACCGAGTCGGAGCCGAAGCACTTCCAGCCGGCCAACATCAACTACGGCCTGTTCACCGAGCTGGAAGGGCGGCTCAAGAAGGAGAGCCGGCGCGCCGCGTTCGCCGAGCGCGCCCATGCCGACCTCCTGGCCTGGGGCGCACGGCATGGCATCGAGGCGCGGGTGCCATGCGCCACCTGATCCAGCGCTATCTCGAGCACATCCAGGGGGAGCGGGACCTCTCGCCGCACACCCTGCGCGCCTATGAAGGCGACCTCGTCCGCTTCCTCGACTTCCTGGCCCGCGACTTCCTGGGCAAGGAGGCGGCGGAGGTGCGGCCGGAGGAGGTGGACGTGCTGGCGGTGCGCTCGTTCCTCGCCGCCCTCACCCGCGAGGGGCTGGGCAAACGCAGCCAGGGACGGGCGCTCTCGGCCGTGCGCAGCCTCTTCCGTTTCGCCTGCCGTGAGGGGACGCTGCTGGCCAATCCGGCGCAGTCGGTGCGCACGCCGAAGTATCCGCAGAAGCTGCCGCGCCATCTGCGCCCCGGCGAGGTCGAGAACCTGCTGGAGGCCCCGGCGGCGGGCGAGGGGCCTTTCGCCCTGCGCGACCAGGCCATCCTCGAGCTGCTCTACGCCACCGGCCTGCGCGTCGGCGAGCTGGTCAGCCTCGACTGGGGCGCAGTTGATTTGACGGCGCGGGTGCTGCGCGTGGTGGGCAAGGGGCGCAAGGAGCGCATGGTCCCGTTCGGACGGCCGGCGGCGGAGGCGCTGCGGAGCTGGCTGGCGGCGTGGGAGCAGGTCCGCGGGCCCAAGATCCTGGAGGAAGACGAGCCGGTCTTCCTCAACACCAAGGGCAGCCGGCTCGGCGACCGCTCGGTGCGCACGATGATCGACAAGTGGGTCGAGAGCGCGGCGGTGACCCGCGGCGTCCATCCGCACACCCTGCGCCACACCTTCGCCACGCATCTGCTGGAGAACGGAGCGGACTTGCGGACGATCCAGGAGCTCCTCGGCCACAGCTCGCTCTCCACGACGCAGAAGTACACCCACCTCGAAGTGGAGCGTCTCCTCTCCGTCTATCGCGACGCCCATCCCAGGGCGCGACGGGAGACCGGGCAGGAGACCGAATGAGCGACGCCCTCCGCTTTCCCTGCTCCCCGGGCGGGGCGATCCTGCGCGGCCGGCGCAAGCTGCGCCTCCTGCTCGTCGGCCTCACGCTCCTCATGCTGGCGGTGGCCGTGGCGACGTGGCTCGCCGGCCGCCTCTGGCCCGGGATCCTCGCCCTGCTGGTGGCGGCCATCCCGTGGACGGCCTGGCGGATGAGCGGCGACCTCGATCCACTGTGGCTCGATCTGGAGGATGGCCGGCTGACGGTGCAGATGCGGCGGCGGCACGAGCGCTTCACGGTGTCCGGGAGCGAAGCGCGGCGGCTGACTACCGAGGAGACCGCCCATGTCGAAGGGCTCGCGACGACGGGCGGCGTCACGGCGGGCAGCGGCGGCTTCGAGTCGCACCGGCTCGGCGAGGTCGAAATCTTCGCCGGAGATTTCGCGCACGCCGTGCTCGTCGACCTGGGGGAGACACGCCTGATCGTCACCCCGGACGATGTCGAGGGATTCCTCGCCGCACTGCGGAAATAGTCCTGGACGCACGCGGGCGATCCCCTGCTACAATCGCGACCCCATGGATACCTTTTCCTCGACCACCGTCCTTCTTGTACGCCGTAACGGCAAAGTCTGCATGGCGAGTGACGGCCAGGTCACGATGAACCAGAATACGATCGTCAAGAACAGCGCCAAGAAAGTACGGCGCGCCGGCAAGGGCAAGGTCCTGGTCGGCTTCGCCGGCGGCGGCGCCGATGCCATCGCGCTCTTCACCCGCCTGGAAGCCAAGCTCGAAGAGTTCGGCAACAACGTCGAACGGGCGGTCGTCGAGCTCGCCAAGGAGTGGCGGACCGACCGCGCGTTGCGCCAGCTCCAGGCGGTGATGATCGTCTCCGACATGGACAAGAGCTTCTTCGTCTCCGGCGGCGGCGAGCTCCTCCAGCCGGACGACGAGGACGGCGTCTTCGCCATCGGCTCCGGCTCCAACTATGCCCTCTCCGCGGCCCGCGCCCTGATGCGCCACACCGAGCTTCCCGCCGCCGACATCGTGCGGGAAGCGATGAAGATCGCGGCCGAGATCTGCGTCTTCACCAACGACCGCCTCACTCTCGAGGAGCTCTGAGCCGCATGGCCTCCAAGAAAACCGCCCCTCCCGCCGCCGCCGCCGCAATCGTGGCTCCCCCTCCCGCCGCCGCTCCCGCGGGGGTCGTCATCGAGAACATGACGCCGCGGCAGATCGTCGCGGAGCTCGACAAGTACGTCGTCGGCCAGCACCAGGCCAAGCGGGCGGTGGCGATCGCGCTGCGCAACCGCTGGCGCCGCCAGCAGCTCACCCCCGAGCTGGCCGAGGACATCGCGCCCAAGAACATCCTGATGATCGGCTCGACCGGCGTCGGCAAGACCGAGATCGCCCGCCGCCTGGCCCGCCTCGCCAAGGCGCCCTTCCTCAAGGTGGAGGCGAGCAAGTTCACCGAGGTCGGCTACGTCGGCCGCGACGTCGAGTCGATGGTGCGCGACCTCGTGGAGATCGCCGTCACCATGGTCAAGGAGGAGAAGCGCGATTCGGTGCGCGAGGCCGCCGCGGCGCGCGCCGAGGACCGCCTGCTCCAGCTCCTGGTGCCGCCGAAGCCGATCAGCAGCTACCTGCGGCAGCCGGAAGGCGATGATGACGACGACGACCTCGCCGCGACGCGCGAGAAGTTCCGCGCCAAGCTGAAGACCGGCGCGCTCGACAACCGCCGCGTCGAGATCGAGGTCGACGAGTCGGCCTACCCGAGCCTCGAAATGTTCACCCCGCAGGGGGTCGAAGAGGTCGGCCTCAACATCAAGGACATGCTCCCCGGCCTCTTCGGCCGCAAGAAGAAGCAGCAGGTCTCGGTCGCCGAGGCGCGCGAGCTCCTCCAGCAGCAGGAGGCCGAAAAGCTGATCGACCGCGCCCTGGTTTCGCGCGAGGCGCGCTCGCGGGTGGAGCAGGGCGGCATGATCTTCCTCGACGAGATCGACAAGATCGCCGGCCGCGAGGGGAGCCGCGGTCCGGACGTCTCCCGCGAGGGCGTGCAGCGCGATCTGCTGCCCATCGTCGAAGGGACGAACGTGTCGACGAAGTACGGGATGGTCAAGACCGACCACATCCTGTTCATCGCCGCCGGCGCCTTCCACGTCAGCAAGCCGTCCGACCTCATCCCCGAGCTCCAGGGCCGCTTTCCGATCCGCGTCGAGCTCGACGCGCTCACCGAGCAGGACTTCGTGCGCATCCTCACCGAGCCGGAGACCGCGCTCACCAAGCAGTACTCCGCCCTGCTCTCCACCGAGGGCGTCAGCCTCGAATTCACCACCGATTCGGTGGCCGAGCTGGCCCGCCTCGCCGTGGAGGTGAACTCGGTGACCGAGAACATCGGCGCGCGCCGCCTCTCCACGCTGATGGAGCGGCTGCTCGACGAGGTCTCCTTCGAGGCGCCCGACATGGCGGGCGTCAAGGTGAAGGTGGACGGCGAGTACGTGCGCCGCGCCCTCTCCGACATCGTCCGGAACCAGGATTTGTCCCGCTATGTCCTCTGATCTCAGGCGGCGTGCGCAGGGCCTCGTCTTCACCAGCGCCCTTGGATTGACGCTCGCCGCGGCGGCGCTCGGCTGCGGCAAGCAGGGCCCTCCTCTCCCACCGCTGCGCACCGTGCCGGCGGCGACCCAGGACCTGCATGTCCGGCAGCAGGGCACGCGGGCTCTCTTCGAGCTCACCTATCCGAAGACCACGGCGGGCGGCGTGGCCCTCGACGGGGTCACCGCCGTGGAGGTGTGGGAGGCCGTGCAGCCGGCGCCGCGCGAAGGCAAGGCGCCGCCTCTCGACCTGCGGGTCTTCGCGTCGACCGCCAAGCAGGTCTTCAAGGTCGCCGACGCGGATCTCGGGAGCGCCGTCTTCGGAGACAAGCTGATCTTCGCGTTCCCGCTGCCCGAGGGCGCGATCGTTCCCGCGGCCCTGCCGGCGGCCACTCCGGCACCGCGCTCCCCGGCCCGCTTCTACGCCGTGCGCACGCTCGGCAAGAGCGGCAAGCCGTCTGATTTTTCGAACCAGGTGAGTCTGATTCCGAAGACACCGCCGCCGGCTCCCGACCAGGTGACCACCACCGCCCGTCCCGACGGCGTGCTCGTCGAATGGCCGGCGGTGGAGGGGGCGCTCGGCTATGCCATCTACCGCCGCGGCGCCCAGGAGAAGGGGCATGGAGAGCCGGTCCATGCCGCCGGGCCCACCGAGCGGAGCTGGCTCGACAATACGGCCCGCTTCGGCCAGAGCTACATCTACGCCGTCACCTCCTTCAACGACCGCGACCCGTTCATCGAGAGCGCGATCACCAGCGAGCGCGAGGTCCGCTACCAGGACCGCTTCCCGCCGCCGCCGCCCACCGATCTGGTGGCGCTGGGCGAGACCGGCCGCATCCGCCTCGTCTGGAAGGGGAGCGAAGCCGAGGACCTCGCCGGCTACATCGTCTACCGGCGCGAGGCGGCGGGCGACTTCCAGCGCCTCACGCTGCAGCCGTTGACCGCGGCCGAATACAACGACACCGGCCTGAAGCCCGGCACGGCCTACAGCTACCGCGTCACGGCCATCGACCAGACCGGCAACGAGAGCGCGCCCGGCAATGAAGCCCGCGCCTCTCTGCCATGACGGATTTCTACAAGATCTCCGGCGGGGGCAACGACTTTCTTGCCCTCGCCGAGCCGGACGAGACGCCGCCGCCGGAGCGCATCCGCGCCTGGTGCCGGCGCGGCGTCTCCGTGGGCGCCGACGGCCTCTTCATCCTCCGCCGCAGCCCTGAAGCGGCCACCGCGATGGTCGTCATGGACTACTACAACGCCGACGGCTTCCCCGCCGATCTCTGCCTGAATGGCACACGCTGCGCCGCGCAGCTCGCCTTCCATCTGGGGTGGGCGGAGAGCGCGGTCGAAGTCCGGACCGGCGCGGGACCGGTCGCCGCCCGCCGCCTCGACGGCGAGAGCGTGCGCCTGGAGCTGCCGGCTCCGGAGACACCGCGGGCGTTGACCGTGGAGGTGGGAGAGTGCGGCGGCATCGCTTGTGCAGGGTTCCGGCTGCGTGTCGGCGTCCCCCATTTCGTGCTCGCCTGGGAAGAGCTGGAAAACGCGCCGGTGCGGGAGCTGGGTGGCGCTCTTCGCCGGCATGCGATCTTTGAGCCGGAGGGAACCAACGTCAACTTCGTACGGTATCCCGCGGAGCACCGGATGGAGATCCGGACCTTCGAGCGCGGTGTCGAGGATGAGACCCTCGCTTGCGGCACCGGCGTGCTGGCCGGCGTCGCCGTGGGGCTCGCCGCCGGCCGCCTCGCCTTTCCCGTCCGGGTCCTCACCCGCGGCGGCTTCGAGCTGGACGTGGACAGAGCTCCGGGGGGTACAAGCTGGCTCCTCGGCGGCGACGCCCGCGTGGTCGCCGCGGGCGCCCTCCTGCCGCCGGCCGACGTCGAGCCCGCTCCACCCGCCTGGGTCTAGCCCGGATCCCCCAATCCTTCGCAAAAAACGCGCAACGAGTCTGTATCGCGGGCAGCGCGTTGTTCCGCTGCCCGGAGAGTGAGAGACGAGAGATGAGCAACGACACCCCCCTGAAACTGGCTGCCGTCGTGCCGGCCTACAACGAAGCGGAAACGATCGCCGAGGTTCTCTCGGTCCTCAAGTCGGTCCCCCTCATTCAGGAGATCCTGGTCGTCTCCGACGGCTCCACCGACGGCACGGTGGAGATCGCCCGCTCGCTCAAGATGCGCACCATCCATCTGCGCGAGAACCACGGCAAAGGGACGGCCATGGCCGTCGGCGTCGCCCACACCGACGCGGACATCCTGCTGTTCGTGGACGGCGACATCCTGAACCTCACCGGCTCGCTCCTCGAGCAGCTCATGGCGCCGGTCCTCGCCGGCACCTCGGACATGAACGTCGGCGTCCGCAACCGCGGCGAGATCATCAACGCCATCCAGCAGCGTACCGGTCCCCTCCTCTCCGGCATCCGCTGCCTGCGCCGGCAGGTCTTCGAGGCGGTCCCCGAGAGCCACCGCGAAGGATTTGCCATCGAGACCGGCCTCAACTGGGCCTGCGCGGAGCTCGGGATGCGCACCACGACCCTCGTGATGCACAACCTGCGGCACCTGGTCAAAGAGAAGAAGCGCGGCGTATGGCGCGGCATGAAGGCCCGCGTGCGGATGTTCGCCGCCGTTTTCGGCGCCTACCTGGTGCTCTGCTTCAAGCCCCCTGTCCTGCGCCACCATGCGGCTTCCGGGCAGCCAATTTTTCAGCCGGAGCTCGAATACATCAACTTCTGAGTATCATCCCTTCATGCTGCCCCTTCTGCTCGCGCTCCTCGCGTCTCCGCCGCTCCCCGGCACACCGGTCCGCATGGCCGCCACCGCCTTCGGCAATCCCGTCGAGATCGAGGTCCGCGATCTGCCGGCGGAGGCGGCCCGGCAGGCGATCCAGCAGGCTCTCGCCGAGGTGGCCGCCATCGAGCGGCTCACCGATCTCGACGATTCCGAGATCAGCGGCGGCGTCGCCGCCCTGAACGCGGCGGCGGGGCACGGACCGCAGGCGGTCGATCCCAGGCTCCTCCCGGCGCTCGCCCGGTCCCTCGATTTCTGCGAGTGGTCCGAAAAAGCCTTCGGACCGCTCGGGCGGGACCTCAACCGCCTGTGGGGCCTGCGCTCGCCCGTCGCCGCCTCGCCGCTGCAGAAGCCCGAGATTCTGGACCGGGCGCTCGTCGCCGCGGACTGCGGGCAATTGCAGATCGACGACCAGAAGAAGACCGCGACCCTGGCCGCCGGGAGCGCTGTCGACCTCTGGGGATTCGCCGAAGGGCTGGCCGTGGATCGGGCGGTCGAGGTTCTGCGCCAGCAAGGGGTGCGCAACGGCTATGTACATGTCGGCAGGGTGGGCGGCGTCTATCGCGGCTTCGGGAAAGGACCGGACGGCCATGGCTGGAGCGTGTCTCCCCCTCTCGCGCCGGGCACGGCCATCCCGCTCTCCCTGCTCTTCCTCACCGACAAGGCGTTGGCCATCGCCTCCTTGTCGGACTGCCCGCTGAAGATCGGCGAAGAGACGTTCTCCCCCTGGATCAGCCACCGCACCGGCCAGCCGGTCCAGGGCACGGTGGCCACGCTCGCCGTCACCGATCTCGCCCTCGACGCGCAGGGGCTGGCGGCCACCCTGACCATCACCGGCCCGACCGAAGGGCAGCTCCGGCTCGGCTCCCTGCGCCCGAGCCCCTCCATGCTCTGGCTCCAGGGGAGCGGCGTCGGCGAGCCGCTCCAGATCACCTACCACTGGGGCGACGTGCCGAAGCGCTGAGCGCCGGCAAGAGCTGGTGGACCAGCGAGCCCGCCAGCCAGAGCGCGGACGCCACCAGATGGACGACCACCCAGGCGTGGCGCCAGCTCTCCTCGACCGCCGTCTGGATGAGATAACCCGAGACCACCATTGGCACGAGCGTCAGCCCCAGCGAGACGCCGCTCTTCAGCCGCTCGCGCCCCCCCTTCTTCCACCCCGCCCAGATGTGGCGCCGCCAGATCAGGCCCGCCGCGAAGACGAGGAGCGGCGCGACCAGGATGTGGAGATGCTGCACCTGCGGCTGCCACGGATGGTTGACCAGCGCATACGGATCGCCGGGATGGACCAGGTAGATCATCCAGGCGTACACCAGACCGGTGACGCCGACGAGCAGGGTCGACAGGTGCAGGAACCAGGCCTCGCCCCGGCTCAAGGCTTGGCGTCTCCTGGAGCCAGAATGACCTGACGCAGGGCGAGGACCCGGCGCACGGCGTCGGTCGTCGCCCGGGCGGTCAGCGTGGCGCCGGTCACCGGGCGGATGCCGCGCTTGAGCTGGAGATCGGCGTCCAGCCGGCGGCCCAGGAATTGCCCGTACCAGGGACCGCGCGGCATGTACTCCTGCGGCTCGCGGAAGGAGATCACCTCGATGCGCGTCACCTTGCCCTGTCCGTCGGCGACGATCATCAGGGTTTCCGGCAGAGTGCGCACCCGGTGAGTGTCGAACCACGCCGAGCCGCTCTTCCCGCTGTCCTGGCAGTCGGCCACGTAGTAGCTCACCAGGGCGCTGGGCACCTCGACGCCGGCGAGCGACCGGGCCGCCTTGAGCTGGGCCGGCGTGAGGAAGGCGGTGCGGTGCTCCGTCTGGCAGCCGGGAAAAGCCACCTTGACCGCTTCGTCCACGGACAGGAAGACCTTGGCTGCTCCAGGCAGGGCGGAGAAAAGAAGCAGGACGAGCGCGGCGCCTGAGCGCCAGAGGCTAGAAGATATAGCCGAGGCTGACATTGACCTGATCGACTCCGGTTCCCGCGGCGTTGTCATAGTCCTGATAGTCCGCCTTCAGAACGATGTGCTCGATCGGCTTGAAGGCGAGGCCCAGGGTGAGGCTGTCCACGTCGCTGGCCGGATTGCGGCGGAAACCGGCGGGGACCTCTTTCTGCGTGTCGTAGCTCTCCCAGCGGGCAAAGGGAGTCAGGGACTTCTCGCCGCCGCGGCCCGCCAGCACGTCGTAGCCGAGCTGCACATAATAGCCCTGGAGCTTCTCGCCGACCGAGGCGTCGCCGGTGAGGTCGAGCGCTTCGTTGAGCGCGGCGACGTCGTCCACGGTGGCCTGCACGCCGAGAGCTCGCGCTTCGAGGCCCCGCCATCTCCATTCCAAGTGCCCCTCGAACAGCTTGGTGCCGACCGCGAGCCGCCGGCCGTCAACCGACCGCAGGTCCTGCCCCGAGTCGCCGATATAGGCCGAGCCGCCCACCAGCAGGCCGGGCGCGCCCGTGTAATCGAGGCGTCCCACCCAGGCGATGTCGTCGGCTTTCGATTCGATCCCCTCCTGCCGTCCTTCGCGCAGCCCCTCCGCGGAGAAGCCCGTGGCGTCGAGGCCGGCGAGCACGTAGGTCCGGTAGGAGAACGGACCGGCCTGGCCGAAGAGGCCGAAGCCGTTCTCCCGCCAGGTCGCCGGGATGATGACGCGCTCGATGTCCGGACGGCGGGCGCCGAGATAGACCGTGGGCTCGTGCAGCTCGTTGATGAAGCCCATGGGCAGCAGCAGCCGGCCGGCGCGGAAGCTCGCCTGCGGGCGCCAGAGATAGTCGACGTAGGCGAACTCCACCTCGACCTCCTCGCCGCCGTGCTCATACTCGACCTCCGAGTTGAAGAGCCACTTGTCGTCGAATTTGTAGCCGAAGTAGAGCACGGCGCGCAGCAGGTCGATCTCGGACGACTGCGCGGAGTCGAAATTCTGGTACAGCACCTCGCCGTAGCCGCCGACCGACAGGCCGCGCTCGGCGTGGTAGACCTTCGACGCCGCGGGGCCGAAGCCGTTCTCGGTCTCCGTGGCCTCCGCCGCCTCGCCGATCCGCATCTTCTCGATCTCCCCGGCCAGCACCTCCAGCTTGCGCTCGATCTCGGCGATGCGGCTGTCGTCCGTCCCGCCGCTCTTCAGAGCCGCGATC